>Ga0190274_10000017_pt1 | contig 298182 bp, 268 predicted proteins | sample Popmic531T_FD_133002 | JGI IMG/M metagenome (GOLD analysis project Ga0190274, IMG submission 133002) | Populus adjacent soil microbial communities from riparian zone of Yellowstone River, Montana, USA - 531 T | ecosystem: Environmental > Terrestrial > Soil > Riparian zone | place: USA...
AGCGATCTTGGCATCGAGCCACAGATCTTACATGGGTACAGTCACTCTCCCGCTCTTGGCGCCAAGAGGCAGCAGGTCAATGGCTTAAGTCAATTCCAGAGGGTGCTTCGCAAGGAACTTCGGGCTAAAGATCTGATTGACCCCGATCTGCTGAAAGCCTTGAGGAATCACAACCGGCGGGGGGATCTGCGGGGTGATGTCGTAGTCGTGAAGATCGCCGGCAAGGAGTATCGTTTGGCCGGCGTCCGGAATTGGAGGCTTTCATGACCACCCCCACCGGCCGCTCCTTCCTCAGCTACCGCCGCACCTGCGCCGACGACGCGAGGCTCCTCGTCGAAGCCCAGCACGACGTCGGCATCCCCACCTGGCAGGACATCCGGAATCTCGCCGAGGAGCCCACGGAAGATGCCATCCGCCAGGTCCTCCACGATCCCACCACCGCCAACGCCATCCTCTGGCTTACCCCCGAGGTCGCCGGCTCCAATATGATTCAAAAAGTCGAGATCCCCGCCATCCTCGACCGTTTCGAGCAAGTCTCCCCCTCTCCCGGCGGAAGGGGGGGCGATGGGAGAGGGGGCCGGGGGGTGAGGTTCTTCGTCACCCCCGTCCTCGCCCGCGGCCTCGACTACCCGGACGTCGAGAAACTCCTCGATCCCCGCTTCGCCGCGGGCCTCCAACGCTGGAATCTCCGGCGCATCCCCTCGCCGCATCCCATCACCCCGGCTGAAGCCGCCCAGGTCGCCGCCTGGGTGCTCGAACGGCGCCTCGACGCCATCCACCAGAGCCTCCCGCCAGATGCCCCGCTTCGCCTCTCCCTCTACACCCGCGAGCCCGCCCCTTTCCAGCCCGGCACCCACGCGCTCAGCCTCGACTGGAGCCACCGCTTCGACGGCCGCGAAACCCGGCCCGGCGCCTGGCACGACCACCTGCTGCCCGCCCTGCGCACCATCGCTCTCAAAATCCGAGACAAGGCCGCCGGCCGAACCCTGGACGTCGACGGGCAGCCGTCCCTCGCCGCTTGCGTGGCCCTCGGGTGCGCCTTCGTCGCCCCACGGCGCACGGCTCTGGCCTGGCGTCAAATCCACCTCCCAAGCGGCAGCGAGCAGCTCTGGAGCCTCCAGACTCCACCCGAAAACTCCGGCTTCACCGCGCACACCCGCTCGCTCGACCTCGACGCAGAGGACCTCGCCGTCCTCGTTTCCATCACCCACAACGTCGAGCCGGGCTTCGCCGCCTCCAGCCCCGATCTACCGCGCTTCCGCGCCCAGATCCACCTCACCCGGTCCGACGGCTACCCCCACCGCCTCGCCAGCTCCGGAGAAGCCGTCCACCTCGTCGACACCATCCTCCGCGCCATCAGAGCCGCCCAGGCCACCTACCGCGACACCCGCTGCACCCACCTCTTCCTCGCCGTCCCGGCCGGAGTCGCCCTGATGCTCGGACAACTCGCCAACGCCCTCGGACCGCTCCAAACCTACGAGCACATCCCCGTCGACACCGTCGGCCGCTACCGCCCCGCGGTCCGGCTGACCGCATGAGCGGCCGAGCTCTTTGAAAAATTGAAGGAGAACCCGAAAGCTTCGGGATCTCAAGACGGCCCAAGCGGTAGATCGGGGGTCACGATTTCGATCCCTTCGGCCCCGAGTCGCTCGAAATGCGGCCGGTTGAAGGTCAGAAACCGCTGGGCGCCACCTTTGCGCGCGCAGGCCAGGATCATTCCGTCATAGCTCGTCCCGCCGGAGATGGACCGCCTGCTGATCTCTTCGATCAGGCCCCATCCTTCGTCGCCATCGAGCCCGACAAGGTTTGTTCGATCGCGGAATGAGCTCTCGAGAATCTCAAGAGCGGCGTCCGAGCCGAGGCGGTGTGGAGGGGGCAGGCGAGTCATGACCGAATACGCCTCCACAAGCGCATGGAGAGGAAGCACGATCTCGGCTTTGTCCTCAAGAAGAGTGATGAGCTCTGCCGACGCCGCTGCGTGATGCTCATGCCAGGAGAGGAGCCCGGCAATGATGACGTTGGTGTCGAGAGCCGTGACGAGGCGCTTCGGATCAACCGCCATGCTCGCGGATCTCCCGGCGTACCCGCTGCACGGTCTCCTCCGCGAGCGGTGGTCCCTCCTCGACAGGTACGGCGATCCGCAGTGGGCCCCTCTGCACGATCCGGACTTCGCGCGCTACGGGCTCGATTTCGATCCTCCCCTCTAGAACCGTGATCCTGAGGGGCATCCCAGGCAGGATTCCCGCTTCGTCGCGAACAGTCTTAGGCAAGACCAGCCGCCCGGCGGAGTCGATGGTCGTCTGAACGGCATTCTTCATGGCAATGACTTTACCACGGACACACAAAGGCCGATCCGGGGGGCGGCCCCGTTCGCCCCCCGGATGGAAAAAGGTACTTCGCTTGTCAAAGAACACCCCCCAGCACCTGCCTTCGCTGTGCTCCCCTCTCCCGCTCGCGGGAGAGGGGCCGGGGGTGAGGGCCCCGCCGCAGCGGCCTGCACCCTCATCCGGCCATGATCCACACCTTCCGACTGGCGAATCCGTCCGGAAGTGCGTATACTGCTGCCTAGATGGTCTGACCGTCAAGAGAAAGATCATGAGACAGATTCCAAGATGTATTCGACAGGATCGTTCAGGCGAACGAGCTGCGACATTGATAATGCCGCGTATGTCTCTCCCCTCGCGAGGGGAGTCATTCCCCTGGCGGGGGGAGTCATTCAACTCCCGAGGGGAATCATTCCCCTCCCGGAATACGTCATTCGCTCCGCGAGGGGAGAGCTTCCCCTCCCGAGGGGAACGATGCATCGACCGAGGGGAGAGCCTCACCGCCTGAGGGGAAAAGCTCCCCTCGCGAGGGGGGAGACGCAGCCGTCGGAACGAATGTGTGAAGAGGTCGCCAGGGCGGCTCCGCCGCTCCGGAGACCGGGCAGGTTCTTTGACAACTGATGCACCGCGGACTCGGGGGAGCGTAAGGCCGGGCGCTCCCCCCTCCGCACTTTCTGGCGAGCAACGGCTCAGCCGGCAGGCGACTGCCTTGCCGGAACTAGGGACTCACGGGGAAAAGGCGCAACAGAGTGGGGGGAGAAATGCGTGTCCGCCCCATTTCGATCTGTCATCGCCCCGACTGCGCTTTCTCTCGAGCGCAAGCTCACTCCGGCGGAGTAAAATAGCTGCCGGTCACTTCAATGGACGTAACAATTCGAAATGCAATTCAAGTGCCTGGGAAAAGTCATGCCAAGCCAAAAGTGCCACTTTGACGCGGGGGTTAGACTTTCCCCGGATCTCACGCCGAATCAGCGAGTTACAGTAGGCAGGAAGGGCTCAAAAAGATTCCTTTTGGGGCTTGCCCAAGCTCTCAGAAGGAGGTTAGACTTTCGGGTACCTAAGTGGCCTGGAATCAACAGGCTGGCGAGGAGTAAGGCGGAACTTCCCTGATCAGTACGGTGGGATTGCGACGGAAAGCAATCATTCGGTCGTACATGCTTTCCTTATTGGCGCCGGAACTTCCCTGATCGGCGCGGAGAAGGTGCCACGCGAATGTAGAGACGTCCCGTGGGGCGTCTCCTGCGGCGGCACAATTCATTCCCAGGGTCTCTGCGGTACAGCGGGTGCCTCGGAAGGAGACGCACCACGGGGCGTCTCTACGGTGGGAAAGGCCTTCCATTCCGTACTTCCGCCATCCCGCCGGGCCACGATGCTCGCCAATCTGTTCCTCGACGAGCTCGATGAAAACCTCGCCTTGTTCGGACGGACTCTCGTCCGGTATGGCGACGACTTCGTCATCCTCTGCAGAATCCGGACCAGGCGGCGGAGGCGCGGGAGCTGACCGACTACCTTCTGGAGGAGATGGACCTACGGCTGAATCAGGAGAAGACGCGCACCACCTCGTTCGACCAGGGCTTCAAGTTCCTTGGCGCAATCTTTCTGGGCGACGCCGTTCTCTTGCCCTTCGACCGGCCCAAACCGGAATGGACCTCCCCCAAGCTTCCGCCGCCGCTCGACCTCCTCACCTATCTCGAGCTGCGGCACGCAGGGTGACCGGCCATGGCGACTCTCTACTTGACAGAACAAGGCTCGGTCATCCGCAAGACCTCGGACCGGCTCGTCGTCACCAAGAAGCGCGAGGTGCTCGCCGAGATCCCCTGCGAAAAGCTGGAGACGATCTTTCTCTATGGCGCCGTCCAGGTCACGTCCCAGGCGCTGGCCGAGCTGCTCGACCATGGCATCGAGCTCGCTCTTTTTACCTTGAGCGGCCGGCTGCGCGGCCAGCTCACGCCGACGAAGGCAAAGAACGTCGTCCTGCGGATGAAGCAGTACGAGCTGATGGCGGACAAGCAGCGCTGCCTCGCCCTCGCAAAGGAGGTGGTGGCGGCCAAGATCACCAATGCCGCCGCGGTGTTGCGGCGGTACCGGAAAAACGATCCCGAAGCCGTTCCTCTCGGAAGCTTTCAGGACTTGGATGACTTTCAGAAACGAGCCGGGGCGACGGGGACTCTCGACGAGCTTCGAGGGACGGAGGGCGCGGCCGCAGCGCGATATTTCGCTGCAATGGCAAGGCTCGTACCCTCGGGATTCGAATTTACCGGCCGGAACCGGAGGCCGCCGCGGGATCCCCTGAACGCGCTGCTGTCCTTCGGCTACGTCCTGGTCGGCAACGAGCTGCAATCGCTCCTGGCGGGATGGGCTTCGACCCCTATCTTGGCTTCTATCACCAACTCGACTATGGCCGCCCTTCTCTGGCTCTGGATCTCTTGGAGGAGCTTCGGTCCCCGTTGATCGACCGCTTCAGCTTGGGCCTCCTCAAGCTCCGCAAGCTGGTTCCTGAGGACTTCCAGAGCACTCCGGAGAAAGGAGTCGTCCTGACAAAGGAGGCGCTCAAAATCTACTTTCGCGCCTATGGCGAGGAGCTCACCCGGCCGATCGATCTGGACGGGGAGACCCTCACCTTCCGGCAACTCTTCCGGCGGCAGGCGGAAAGGCTCGCCGCCGCGCTGGTCCGCGGAGACCCCTACCGGAGATTCCGATGGCAGGGCTGATCGTCGTCTCGTACGACGTCCCGAATGACCGCCGGCGCGTACGTCTTGCTCACGCCTTGAAAGATTTTGGCGTCCGCGTCCAGTACTCGGTTTTCGAGTGCCACCTGGAGCCGGATCACTTGGAAAAGCTCCGGCAGCGCCTGGGCCGTCTGGTCGATCCGAAAGAGGATAGCGTCCGGCTGTATCGCTTTTGCCATGACTGCGCCAGCAAGCTGGAGACCTTCGGAACAGCACAGTCGACCGGCGATCCTGAGGTATACGTTCTCTAGACCTGCAATCCATGTGCCGGGAAAAAGTCATGCCAAGCCAAAAGTGCCACTTTGACGTGGGGGTTAGACTTTGCGCGGATCTCGCGCCGAATCAGCGAATTACGGTGGCCAGGAAGGCCTCAAAGAGGTTTCCTTTTGGGGTCTTGCCAAAGCTCCCAGAAGGGGGTTAGACTTTCGGGGTACCTAAGTGGCCTGGAATCAACAGGCTGGCGAGGGGTGAGGCGGAACTTCCCTGATCAGTACGGTGGGATTGCGACTTCTAATAAGAATCGACACAAGAGAACGCTGTCAGCAACGGCGGAACTTCCCTGATCAGTACGGTGGGATTGCGACGAGGAATCTCTCGTCGTCCGGCCGCGACCTCCACTGGGGCGGAACTTTCCTGATCAGTACGGTGGGATTGCGACTCTCCCATGGTGCATTCCGGAGCATCATTCCACGATGGGGCGGAACTTCCCTGATCAGTACGGTGGGATTGCGACGAGGTGCCGTCACCAAGGGCGATCCGAAGCCAGCCGCAGGCGGAACTTCCCTGATCAGTACGGTGGGATTGCGACTGTTCTTCATCATCGCGAGCCACTGGCTGTTCTGCTTCGGCGGAACTTCCCTGATCAGTACGGTGGGATTGCGACGGACGACGGGCGAGTAGCCGAGACCGAGATCGTCCGGCAGGCGGAACTTCCCTGATCAGTACGGTGGGATTGCGACTTCTGAGACTCCAGGATATATCTCCCCGCCGGGAAATGGGGAACTTCCCTGATCAGTACGGTGGGATTGCGACTTTCTGAAAAGCACCGTTGTCACGAGCTGGGAGCGAAGAGGGCGGAATTTCCCTGATCAGTACGGTGGGATTGCGACTGTTTCGGCGGCATCCAGATCGTTCCATTGGGCAATACAGGCGGAACTTCCCTGATCAGTACGGTGGGATTGCGACTACCCGGAGGACATCCAGGGAACGATCCGGCAGCTCAGGCGGAAACTTCCCTGATCAGTACGGTGGGATTGCGACGAAGTTCGAGAAATGGGGGGTGGTGGCATCAGGGCGGGGCGGTAAACGTGCCAGCCGAATATTGGGAGGCCACGTACCTGAAACGGCCAAGACCGTCTCCAGAGCCGACCCAACCGATCGAAGCGCACCTTCTCTCCTCTTCTGGGCGAGCGTGAGTGCGCTTGGGAGGAGGACCAAGGGGCGAAGACCCCCGGCGAAGAAGGCACACCGGAGCTCTAACGATCACAAGGGCCAGACCTCCCCCTGATCGCCGGAGCAATCGATGACCGTTTTCTGTGACTGCAACGGCCCGGAGGCCGTTCAGCCGAGTCCTGCGGCTGTGACGAACGGCAGGTGGGGCGGGAAGCTGCCGATGGGGAACCTGGCGTGGCGATCTCCGCTTCTCAGCTTTTCGGCGGCTTCTTGGAACGCGGCCACGAACCAGATGTAGGCTTCCCAGAGGGCTTTTCGGGTTGCTTTGGCGAAGGCATGAAAGAGCGGCGCGGGAGATTTCTTGGGGTGCTCCGGACGATTCTCCGGCTTCTGCGCGAGAATCGCTTTGACGCCCAGGGGCGCGAGTCCGGACGCCTCGCGCTGCTCGCGGGCCTGCTGCTCGATCACGCGAACCATGTCGGCGATTCGGCTGCGATAGGTTTCCGGTGTCAGGTTCTTCCAGCAGGGGAGCGGGCTCAACTGGACTGTCTCGGTCTCGACAAACTGCCGCGGCTCGACCGTCTCGCCGCGCAGACGAGCGCAGTGCTCGCCGGTGCGGTCGAACCAGGCGCACTCGATCGTCGATTCGCCTGCGAGCAGAGGCCGAACGCAATGGACGCCGGGCCACTGCTCGGGTTTCTCTACCAGGAATTCCTTGGTGCCGTGCGCGAGGATATACGAAAGGCGCGACATCTGAGCGCTGGTTTCCTCGCTGACCGGAATTGCCTGGTAGCGTCGAGCCCAGATCTTGTCGGTCCAGCCTGTATGCCGTGCAACTTCACGGGCCAGATTGGAATTAAAATATCCCATAAAGGTCGAGAGTTGTTGAGCGTCCGCGACCTCGAGCAGCAAATGGTAATGTGTGGACAAGAAGACGAAGCCACAAAGCCCCAGCGGATAGAGCCGCTGAGCGCGACCAAGAACGCCGAGGACGATCTCGTTGAGCTCCGCCGAGGGAGTGAGCAGAAACCGGCTCTGCACCGTCCGGCAGGTGACCTCCACGAGAGCCCCCTCTGGGGGTACGAACCGCAGTCTCCGAGCCATGGCGGTCCGCTCTGAATCAAGGATCGTGCCGGAGTGGCTTCCGGGGACTTAAGCGCAAGAAGCAGAGTAGGTTGCGTCCGGCTGGCCGCATCGATGCCGGAGTGGCTCGTGTCAGGAACCCAGGACAGAGTTTCCGGAAAGTGGCGTCAGAACCTCGATCCCGCTCGGATTTGGGGGGTGGAGCAGGAATCCGAGACACTGTCCTGAGATTTTGCTCTTGGCCGGAAAGGCAGAGGCGGGCAGGGCTGGGGTGAGTTGGAGTGGGTGAGAAGGTTGTGAAGGAATGGAGGAAGGAGGTCTACAATCGGCTGGCCCCTATTCGGCGCAGGATTGCGACCCATAGCCCAAAATAGGTTAGATAGATTAATTTGAAGCGGAACTTCCCTGATCAGTACGGTGGGATTGCGACTCTTTGCACCACCCCTGCCGCTCCGCTTCGGTGCAAAGTCGGAACGTCCCTGATCAGTACGTGGGCTTTGCGATTTTCTCCTCGGGCGCAGTCGGCCAGCGTCTTCGCGCCCGGATGCAGAGCGATTCCGCCCTTAGGCGGATCTGCCCCGCCCTCGGGTGGATCGACTTCACCCCTGGGCGGATCTGTTCCGCCCTCGGGCGGCTCGACCTCGCCCTTGGGCGGGTCGGCTTTGCTGTTGGGCGGATCGGCTTCGCCCGCGGGCGGCGCCGTTCAACCGGAGGGCGCCCCGAGGTGCACCAGCGGCCAGGAGGCTCCGTAGAGGGCCGTGACTTGGAGGACCTTCCGGTCTCCGGCCGGGAGCCGCAGGACGTCCGGTGAAATTGCGAGCCCCCCGGTCTCGTCGAGCGCGGTCAGGGAGAGGCGCAGGAGCTGGCGCGTGAAGGACCAGCGGGCTTCCGGGGGCATCGCCCCTTCGGGAACGATCAGAATCTGCCGGTAGAACCGAAGGCTTACGGTGTCGCCGACCGGCTCCATGGCGACGATGTCTCCCGGCGTCAGGCCGAGGCTTTGGATCAGCTCGGGCGGGAGGGGCAGGCGTCCCTCGGTTTCGATCATGATTTCGTAGCGGCTGTCGCGGCAACAGGGTGTCTCAATCGCGCGCATCGGTCCCGTTGATTCCGTAGCCGGCCGCTTCCCGCAGGTCGCGGATCGCTGGACCGATCCAGTCCGCACGGACGCATTCGACGACTGAGCGCACTTCGGTTGGAAAATCCCAATCCTCCTCTCCGGCGTACATGAGGTCTTCGCGTTCCGAGGCCGGCAGGCCGGTTCCAATCTCCGTCAGCTCGCCGTCGAGAGTCTCCAGGACCTCGGCAATCCGGTGCAACCGCGCCCGGGTGGCGCTTTCCGCGTCTGACATGCGGCATCCCTCCGCGGGTCCCGCGTCTCGGCCCATCCGAGCCCGTCCCGCGACGGCAGGGTAGGTGGGCAGGCGGGGTGGACGCCAGTGGGTAAGGATGCCGCGCGGGATTTCTGCTGTCGCATCACGTCGCGCGGGGGAGGCTCCTGTTCCGGTGACGGAGAATCGCGGCGGTGATTCTTTTGAGTGTCACGAATCGCGGCTCTCCGGCAACTTATAGAGTAGGGCTGACGTTCGATGCAGCCCTCGTTTTGAGGAGCCGATCTATGGCGCAGACCGTCGTGCCCGACCTGGGGATCGTTCTGGCTTTCCTTCGCGAGGGGCAGGGATGGAGTCAGACCCGGCTGGCCCAGGCCGCGGGGATCTCTCCCAAAGCGATCAATGATTACGAGCGCGGACGCAAGACGTTGACCCGGGCCCAGCTGGAGAAGCTGCTGGAGCCGATGGCGGTGCTTCCCGAGCGGATCGACGTGACGCTCTCGTGTCTGGCCGGCAACCGGGCGGCCTCGCGGGCTCCGGCTGAGCCGGATGAGGGTTTCGCGGCGACGCGGCGCCAGATCGAGGGGGTGGCCGTGCACGCCGGCCGGATCGTCGAGGGGGTCGCGCGGAGTGTGCTGCAGTTGCTGACGGTGGAGGGGCAGGCCCTGGAGGGCCGGCAGGCGGGCGAGCTGCTCTGGCGGCGGCTGAAGAGGGTGGGGAGCACGGCGGCGGAGCGGCGGAGGCTCGTCGACGGCACCCGCAAGTACCGGCATTGGGGGCTGGTGGTCGTGTTGTGTGCCGAGAGTATCGAGAAGGCCGCGAATCATCCGCGGGAGGCTCTGGAGCTGGCCGAGCTGGCTCTGTATGCGGCCGAGCGCGTGCCCGGCGACGCTCTCTGGCGGGCGCGTCTCGCCGGTCTGGCCGGGGTGCACGTGGCCAACGGTCACCGGGTCTGCAACAACCTGCACGACATGGCGGCGGCTCTCGAACGGGCGCTCCGGCAGTGGGACGAAGGAGAGCCGGGCGACCCGGGTCTGCTCAATCCCGCGATGGTCCCCTGGATCGAGTCGGTGTGCCGGCGCGCTCAGCGGCGGTTTCGGGTAGCTTTGAAAAGGATCAACGAGGCGCTGGAGCTCGACCGCGGCGAGCTGCGGGGGAAGATCCTGATCACCAAATCAGGTATTCACAAAGCTCTCGGCGATTTCGAAGCCTCGACGGCGGCCCTCTCCGAGGCGGCGCCACTGATCAATAAAAGCAAGGAGCCACGGCTTGCGCTGTACTTGCAGTTCAATCTCCTTTCGGACTTGTGCAGGCTGGGACGCGCGGAGGAGGGAGAAAGAGGCTTGAAAGAGGTCCGACGGCTGGCCGAGCAGATCGGCGAGCAGCTTGATTTCTCGCGGATCGTCTGGGTTTCCGGGCTCGTCGAGGCCGGCAGTGGGCGGACTGCGGAGGCTGAAGCTGCCTTGAAGCAAGCGAGGCGCGACTTCGAAACCTATGAGCTCGCCTACGACTATGCCCTGGTGAGCCTGGACCTTTCTCTAGTTCTCCTGGAACAGGGCCGGAATGGCGAGGTGCGGACCCTCTCTGAGGAAATGATCGAGATTTTCAAGCGGCTCGAAATCGACCGGGAAGCGTGGATGGCGCTGAGCATCTTCTGCGAGGCGGCGCAACGGGAAACCGCTACGGTCGATCTGGCACGCCGGGTCCTACATTTTCTCCTCCGTGCCCAGCAGGACCCCAGCCTTCGGTTCGAGAACGATCTGGAAGGGGCCGAAGCCGAGTGAGGCTCCGGCCCTGTGATTTCGACTCAGCCGCGGCAGCCGCCCAGCGGATCCATGTGGCAGCCTTCGTCGGCGTTCGACACGGGCGGCTCCTCGGCGTCCGCCGGCCACCCGAACGCGAGGGAGAGAAGGGCGAGAGCTTGGCGCACAAAGGTCATGACAAATCCTTTCCAGAGGACCGGCCGCGGTGGCCGTCATGACCGCCGGGCGGAACCTCTCGGGACCAATGGTGCCCGGCTTCGGGGGAAAAATCCGGCTGGCGGTGACGCCAGATCACGGGGAGGAGGGATCGATGGGGAAACAGAGGGACCGCCGGGAGAGAATCGATCCGGCTCCGCGGCTCGCCCTGGTGCTCATCCGCCACTCTCTGGGCTGGTTCGAGCAGCGCGAGCTCGCCGCGGCGCTGGGCGTCGCGCCCAGCCAGGTCTCGATGTGGGAGCGCGGCGAGCGCCCGATTCCCGGAGAGGCTCTGGAACGGACCGCGCGCCTGCGGGACCTCTCCCCGCCTCTCCTCGCGCAACTCCTGCGGGAGATCCGGTCCTTTCTGGAGGCCGCGCAGGGGAGGGGCCGGGCCGGCCGGGCGCTCGCCGGAAGCCTGGCGGCCGACCTGCTGTTCGTGCTCCTGGAGGCGCTGGACGTCGTTTTCGCGTCAGGGACCCGGCTGGTTTCTCTCGGGCCGCCGGCCGGTGGCCCGGCCACGGCGGAGGACCTTTGGCGCTATCTCGAAGGATGCACCGCCGCGGAGCGCCGGCTGCTCGTCGAGGAAGGGGAGGAGTACCAGACCCGGGAGCTCGCCGGGCTGGCCGGGAGCGCAGCATGGGCCGCGACCCAGCCGCGCGAGGCCCGGGAGCTGGCGAAGCTCGCGGCCCGCATCGACGAGCTGGCGGCCCAGCCTCCTGGGAGTACAATCTGGGAGCTCGTTCGATGAGCAACTCGATACTAGAAGGGAGAGGTTATGAAGAAAGCTGCCAAGAAGTTGAAGCTCCATCGGGAGACGTTGCACACCCTGGAAAAGCCTGCGCTCGCAGCCGTGGTGGGCGGCGCGGAGGAGACGGAAACGCCCAGCTCGAACTGCCCGTTTAATGCCATGGACGGATACATCCGAGGCTGAGAAGCTCGAGCGCTGAAGGGAGATCGACGTGAAAAAGAAGATGAAGAAGCTGACACTCCACCGCGAAACCTTGTGTTCCTTGCAGAATCTCCAGCTGGCCGTCGGAGATGGGATCAAAACCGTAGACGGAACTCAGTGCGTCACGAACTGCGTGGCGTGCTACTTCACACCGAATAGCAATTGCTGCGTTTGAGGCTCTCCCGGATTGCGCTTAGCTAAAGGGGGTGTAGGCTCAGAACCTCGGGCACCCATCTCCACTATCTCTGGGGGGAGGCGGGCGGATCTTCCAGTCTGGTATGATCTGGCAGAGACGTCGGCATCCAAGGCTTGGTTGTGCCGCTTTGTAGGAGATTGTTTTATGCATCCGCTGCTTCTGCAGCACAGAGCCGACATCGATACGCTTTGCCGCCGTTTTCACGTGCGGCAGTTGGAGGTTTTTGGCTCGGCTGCTCGCGGTGAGGACTTCGACCCCGAGCGCTCTGATGTTGATTTTCTTGTGGAGTTCGACCGAACGCGCATTACGCCGACTCTGAACACATTCTTCGAGCTACGCGATCAACTAGCCGCTATGATCGGCCGGCCTGTGGATTTGGTGATGGCCGGAAGTATTCGGAATCCTTTCGTCCAGGCCGATATCGAGCGCTCGCGCGAGACGGTGTATGCGGCGTGAGCCTCGAGCCTACCTCTGGGATGTGCGGGAGGCGGCGGACGCTATCCTGGAGTTCACGCTGGGGCTCAGCCTCGATGACTATCTGGCCGATCTTAAGCTGAGGTCAGCCGTCGAGCGGCAGTTTGAGATCATTGGTGAGGCTCTCAACCAATTGTCTAAAGTGTCGCCGGAGATTGCCGCAATGATTCCCGATGTTCCCCAGATTGTTGCGTTCCGGAACCTTTTGATTCACGGCTATGCAGCGGTGGATCATTTGACGGTCTGGGGAACACTTCAGTCAAATGTCCCGGCTTTGCGCAAGTGCGTAGCAGAGCTGCTGGACGCGGATGGCACCCGCGGTACCACTCCCTGACCGCGGCGCCTGGCAGCATACGTCACCCGAAGATCTAAGGCTCTCGCCTCACACGCAAGCCGGCGCGGTCTCGCCGACCGCATCGACGAGCTGGCGTCCCAGCCTCCTGGGAGCAGCGTGCTACTTCACCCCGAATAGCAATCGCTGCGTTTGAGGCCGGGCGCGACCGCTCAGCGCTGCCGTCCTCGGCGGGTCCTACAACTTCATTTCCGCAGGGCTTCACCGGCGTCGTGCCCGGCGCCCGCAGCGCAAGCCCTGACGCCTGAGCCGGCTCACCCAGGCGGCCGTCGATCCAGAGATGGGGCGATGTGGCCACCGCGGTGGCCACATCCCGATCAAATGCCAGCGAGTCTAGATGTTGCAAACGGTGCCGGGTTGGCAGGAAGCGCACCCGGTCGCGCCGTTGCAATTGACGGCACAGAGCTTGACGCTGGTGGTCGTGCACTTCTTGCACTGGTAGGTGCACGGACAGGCCGACGTGCAGCTGGGAAGAGCCATGAGGATCGGCTCCAGCCCCTGCTCGAGGTTGGGCTCGGCGGGCTCGGCCGGCGCCGCTTCGGCGGAAGGCGTCTGCAGGCTGGCGAGGAAAACCTCCTGAGAGACGGAGGGGGTCTCCTCGGCGAAGACCACCGAGGAGACGAGGAAAGAGACCGCGACGATTGCGAGCGATAACGCCATGCGCTTCGTCATGCACTTTCTCCTTTCGAAGATGAACGATGCTGGCGGCTGCCTGGCTCAGTCTCAGCATCGTCTAAAAGGATAGGTGCGGCCTGATCGGCATTGCGCGCCGCTGCTCCGTGGCCCCGGGTTTCCCATTCAGCTGAAACCCGGGGCAGGAGGGAAACGCCGGAGGCTCAGGGCTCCACGAGGAAGACGCCGAAGAAGCGCGTGGCGGTGACCGCGTATTCGCCGCGGCTGACCGCCTGGAGGGGCTTGAAGGTGGCGTGGAGGGTCGGCGTCAGCTCGAAGGGTCCCTGGGTCAGCGAGAAGTAGGCGTTGAGGATGTTCAGGTCCAGCGCGAGCTGAACGTAGCCTTCGAGCCCCGCCGGGATCTGGCCCTTGTCGTCGATCGGGATGCGCTGGCCGTTGGACAGGACCGTCACCGGCTGGCCCTTCAGCGCCAGGGCCTGCGGCTCCAGCCCGAGGCTCTGCACCAGGGCGTAGGCCAGGTCGACGCGGGTCGCCTGCGCGTAGGGGGCGAACTTCCCGGGCGATACCGGCAGCATCACCCCGCGGTAGCGCTGGTACAGGTCGCGGTACGCGGCGCCGCGGGCGGCGACGGCTTCGGCGAGCGGCTTCTGCTGGCTGTTGACGTCGGTGAAGGTCTGTGCGCCGCTGACCGGGAAGAGCTGGCGGATCTCCGCGCCCATCAGGAGGTAGTCGGCGAGCTGGCCGCGCGTCAGCTTCACGTCCGGCCGGAACGTGCCGTCGGAGTAGCCGTCCACCAGCCGCTCGGCGACGCCGACCTTGATGGCTCCCTCGGCCGGATGGCCGGCGATGTCGGAGAGGCCGGTAAAGCCGGAGTCGCGCTTGAGCCGGATCGTGCCCGCGACTGTCTCCGGCACCGAGACGCCCGAGGTGGGATTCGCGGGATCTCCCCGCAGCCCCCGCACCTCGAGGGTCCATTCGCCGGGCGCCGGCGACGGCACCACGACCGTGCGGTTGCCCGACAGGGCGAACGCCACGGGGACTCCCGAGCTGGTTTCCGTCCCGTCCGGAGCGATCAGGACCAGGTTGGTCGAGTTGCCCGTCTCGCCCTCGACCCCGGTGGCGCTCACCGCCGCGGTCAGCTCGACCAGGCCGGCCGGCACCGTGAAGGTATGCTGGTTGCGGGTCGGCGACAGGTCCGCCACCGGGTTGTAGTCCAGTGAGAAGCTCTCGTTGGTGACCTGCAGGCTCTGGTTGGCGTTGAAGGTGCGCGTCAGGTTCAAGGTGCTGCCGTAGCCGCGCAGTTGATAGGCGCGGTCGATTGCCGCATAGGCGTTCACCGCTCCCGCTCCCACCTGCCACGGCTCATATCCGGGCATGTTGGTCGCTGTCTGCTGCAGGATGGCTTTGACCTCGGCGGGAGTCAGGGACGGGTTCGCTTCGAGCATCAGCGCGACGATTCCGGCGACGTGCGGCGCCGCCATCGAGGTGCCGGTCAGGACCGTGTAGAAGGGCAGGAAGGCGGGCTCGATCCGCGCCGCGTCCTCGGCGGGACCGGCCTGGCCGGCGATCGCGGTCACGGTGTTGGTCGTCGCGCGGGTCGAGATGATGAAGGTCCCCGGAGCCGCGACCGTGGGCCGGTCCTCCCAGGTGAAGGTCTCGCCGTCGACCGTAACGGTGCCGCCGCGGCCGGCGAGGCCGCGCGAGGAGCTGGAGCTCAGCCCACCTTCCTTGGTGCTGTTGCCGACCGCGATCACCCAGGGCGCTTTCTTGAAGTTGCCGGTGATCGTGTCCTCGGCCGGGCCGGAGTTGCCGGTGGAGAAGACCACCACGATCCCGAGGTCCGTCGCGCGTTTGCTCGCCACGTTGACGGGATCGTCCGGATCGAACGGCGTGCCGACGTCGCCCGTGTTGCCCCAGGAGTTATTCATCACGCGGATGCCCAGGCGGTGGTAGTTCGACAGGGCGTAATCGAAGCCGCCCAAGGTGTCGAGGACGGCGATGGCCAGGCCGGAGCCATAGCCGATGAGGTCCGCGCCCGGGGCCACGCCCTCGTATTTGCCGCCCGACTTTTCGCCGGTGGCGCCGATGATGCCGGCCACGTGCGTGCCATGGCCGCCACCGATGTCGGTGTTCGGGACTCCCTCGGTCCAGGTGATCGGCAGCAGGCTGTCGTAGGCGTGCAGATTGGTCAATCCGGTCGCGTTTTCGGTCACGTGCGGGCCGAACTCGATGTCCTCGTGCAACCCGTCGACGCCGCTGTCGTTGATCAGCACTCCCACGCCGCGGCCGGTGAGCGGAACGCCGCCGTTGCGGCTGCGGAACGCGGGCTCCGTCCGCGCCCGCTGGACGCCGCTGACCGAGGTCGCCTCGTAGTTGTCGTACTGGAGGCGCGCGTTGGGCCAGAGGGAGCGCACCTCGGGGCGGCCGGCCAGAGCCTCGGCCTGCGCCCGGGTGGCCAGCACACCCATGATGGGCAGGGACTGGAAGTAGACGCCGCGCGTGATCCCGAGCGAGCGGATCAGCTCGAGGTGCGCGGAGCGGACGGTGTCATCCTGGAACGTGACGATGACCTGGGCGGCCTGCCCGGGAGCGAGCGCGGCCAGTTGCTCCTGGAGGCCGGGTCCGAGACGGGCGGCCTGGAGGGGCAGGGGAAGAAGGCTCGCGCAGAGCAGCAGAGCCAGGACGAGAGGGCTTCTGAAAGAGCACCGTACGGAACAGAAAGTGCGGAACACTTTGGACCTCCTTCTTGAGGTTGAGCCCGAGCCGAGAAGGCGGGTCCCGCCCCCTCAAAAAGGAGCGTAGTAACACTACTAGCAGGAGGCAAGATGGGTGGCCCACTTTGGGGGAAAGACGCTTTTCTCCCTGGGGGATTTCCCTCAGGTCAGAGGCCTTCAAGTCCGCTTCGCTTCAGCGTCCTCCGAGCTGCGAGGGTATTTTTTCGGCTGCGGTGGCGACGGTTTGCCGCAGCAGGGCGAGGAGCTCTTCGTTGGTCCTCTCCCAGCGGAACTGGCTCGCGTGACGGCGGGTGGCTTCGCGATCGGGATAGCGGGCGAAGAGCTCTCGCGCGGCTTCGACGAGCGCTTCGGCGCTGCGGTCGCGCATCAGGACTCCGGCTTCCGGCGTGGTGACGGCCTCGGGCGTCCCCCAGACCGGGGTCGCGATCACGGGCGTGCCGCAAGCCATGGCTTCCATCAGCACGTTGGCCATCCCTTCGCGGCTGGAGGCGAGGACGAGCGCGTCCGCGGCGCTGTAGAAGGTCTTGAGGTCTTCCTGGTCGACGTGCCCCAGGAAGCGCACCTGGTCCTGGACTCCGGCTTCGGCGGCGAGCTTCCGGAGGGGCGCTTCGTACCAGCCGTCTCCCGCGATCAGCAGGGTCGTGTCCGGCAGGCTGGCGAGCGCCTGAATGGCCAGGTGGTGCCCCTTGCGCGGGGTGGCGTGGCCGACGGAGATCAGCACGGTCCCGGAGAGGCCGAGGCGCCGCCGGGTCTCGTCCCGGTCCACCGGCCGGAACAGCTCCAGGTCCACGCCCTGGAGAATGACGGAGACCTTCTCGGCGGGCGCTCCAATCTCGATCAGGCGCTCCTTGAGGGCCTCGCAGACGCAGGAGACGCCCGCGCTCTGCCGCACGGCCCAGAGGATCATCCGGCGGGGCAGGCGGAACCGGGGGTGCGTGATCGCGTCGTCTCCCTGGACCGAGCAGACCATGGGCCGGCCGAAGTGCCGGGCGAGGAGCGCGGCCGCGACGCCGTCCGGATAGAGGTAGTGCGCGTCGATCACCTCGAAGTCGAATCCATCCTTTTTCATCTGTTCGAGCACCGCCCGGGTCCCCAGGGCCATCAGGAGCGGTGTCGTGCTCTCGCCCATCTTCGGGATCAGAGGGTAGCGCGGATGCCAGATCCGGATGCCGTGACGTTCCTCGTAGAGCGGCACGCGGGCGAAGACGCTGTACTTGCCGAAGCGGCGGCTTTTGCAGGGGAACCAGGGGACGGGCGCGACAACCCGCGATTCCACCGCGCCGGTGGAGAGCAGGTGCCGGAGCCGTTGCTCGACGAAGATGCCGTGCCGGGGTTGGGACGCGTTGGGATACAGAGTGGTGAAGGTGACCGTCCTCATTTAGTGATGATATATCCGGCAACTGCTAAACAGTTGGACGCTTCGGCCGGAGCCCAGGAGCCCATCGGATCGCGGCCTACGGTATGATCCTGGTTCGAGTCGAGAAGGCTGAGGAGCGAGCAGAGGAGAGTGATCATGGCTGACAATCGAGCTGACCAGAATTTGCAGACTGTGAAGATCGCCAGCAGTGAGGAAGAGGCCGCCCTGGTGGTGGGGTTCCTCCAGGCCAATGGTTTTGACGCGGGTGTCGAGTCTCTCTACGCGAGTGAGTTCCCCGCCGAGGTCGGACAGCTTTCCGAGGTGCGGATCGAGGTACCGGCCGAGCAGGCGGCCGACGCGCTCCGGCTGCTCGCCGACAGCGAGGCGGCCACGTCCGAGGGGAGCGACTTCCCACCGCCAGCTATCGTGCAAGAATGAGCAATCCTCTCGAGGCCGGCCGTACGGTCGGCCGCTACCGCATCGTCGATTTCCTGGGGGCCGGGGCCATGGGCGAGGTGTATCTCGCCGAGGACCCGCAGATCGAGCGGCGCCTGGCGATCAAGACGGTCCGCCTGGTGGGCCGCCCGCAGGAGCTCGACGACCGGAAGAAGCGCCTGCTGCGCGAGGCGCGCGCCGCCGGCCGGCTGCTACATCCGAACGTGGTGACGCTGTTCGATGCCGGGGAGGATCAGGGTCTCCTCTTCCTGGCGTTCGAGTTTGTCGAAGGCCAGGATCTGGCGGCCCGTCTGGAGAAGGGGCCGGCGCTCTCGCTGCGGGAGGTGCTGCGCATCGTCCGCCAGACGGCGGAGGCGCTCGACTATGCCCATCGCATGGGGATCGTCCACCGCGACATCAAGCCGAGCAACGTCCTGCTGGATACGGCCGGCCGGGTGAAGGTGGCGGATTTCGGTATTGCGAAGGTGGCCGGGCAGAGCACGGAGCTGACGGTGGCGGGCTCGGTGATGGGGAGCCCGCAGTATCTATCGCCCGAGCAGATCCGCGGCGAGGACCTGGATGGCCGCAGCGACCTCTTCTCGCTCGGCGTCCTCCTCTATGAGCTGCTGTCGCGCAAGCGGCCGTTCGAGGGGGAGACGATCACGACGCTGGTTTATCAGATCCTCCACAAGGAGCCGCCGCCGGTCTCGGAGCTGCGGCAGATCCCGGAGCGTCTGGAGAAGCTGTTGCGGCGGATGCTCGCCAAGGACCGCGACGAGCGGTTCGCGACGGCCGCCGAGGTGGCCACCGAGCTGGTCGAGATCGAGCGCGAGCTGAACGACGAGACGCTGTCGGCGCCGGCCGCGGACCTGCCGGTGATGGAGGCGACGCGCCTGCTGCCGCGCTCGGGCTCGGGACCGGCCATGGTGACCGCCACCGGGCCGCGGACCGTGATGCCGCCGCCGCTACCTCCACCGCTACCGCCCTCCGCCCTCCATGGGACCGCGCCGGGGCCGCGCCCCACGGCGTCGACGGTCCCGGCGAGCCCGCCTCCACCGCCGCCTCCGGCACAGACGACGGGGCGTACGCAGGTGGCCCGCGCGGGACTCGGGCTCGGCGCGGTGGTGGGCATCGCGGGCGTGATCTTCGTCCTGCTCATCGGGGCGGCGGTCTGGTTCCTGCTGTTCCGCAAGACAGGGCCGCCGTCGGACATGGCTCGCATCGAGGGGGCGGCGCAGAACGGGCAGTCCGCAACATCGGCATCTTCCGCCTCGACGGCTCCGGTCGATCCGTCGCAGGCTCCGGCTCCATTGGCCGAGAAGCCGGAGACCGTGGCGGAGTCCCCGGTTCCTGCGCCAAAAAATACGGAGACCCAGAGCCCGCGGGAGACCCCTGCCCGGGATCAGCGCGTCGAGGCGCCGCCGCCGGTCCGGCCGGACCGGGACCGGCAGGTGACTCCGCCGGCGCCGAGCGCGCCGGAGACGCGGCGTCCGGTCCCGGTCGCTCCGGCACCCGCTCCGAGCGTGCCGGACGAGCCCGCCGCCGAGCCGGCGCCAACCGAGCAGAAAACGGAGAAGCCGCGCCCCGCGGTGGACCGCGTGGTGCAGAGCGGTCTGGCTCTGGAGTTCCGCGTCGTGCCGCCGGATGCGCGCGTGCTGGTGGACGGCACGGTGATCGGTACGGCGCTGGAATGGAGCGGGGGCAGGAAGAACCGGACGTATACGCTGCCGGGCGCGGGCGAGTACGAGATCAAGATCCGTGCTCCAGGAATGCGCGACGTGCGCCTGCTGGTGGAGGCGAGCGAGACCGGCGGCGTCACGCCGATCTATGCCAATCTCAAGGGGCTCGCCGCGGCGAACGCGGACGCCTCGGATCTGCGCACGATCCAGGTGCGCGAGGCCGTGGCCTTCCGGGTGGACCCGCCGGTGGCGGGCATCCTGGTCGACGGCCAGCCGGTGGGGCCGGCGCGGCAATATATCGGCCGGCCGCTCCAGCCGCGGACCTGGCTCAGGCTGCCGGCCGGACGCCACCGGGTGAGCGTGGTGGCGCCTGGTCATCAGCGGCAGGACATCCTGGTCGAGGTGACGCCCGGCGCCGCGAAGGACCGGGATCACATTCAGGTGAGCCTGTCGCCTGGAGGAGATGAATGAAGCACCGCCGTCCGCGCCATCGCATCGAGGTCGCCGTCGAGGCGCCGCCGTCCCTGCCGGGGGTGCCGCGCCTGGAGCGCCTCGACAATGGGTTGACCGTCTGCCTGCTGGAAAACCGGCAGGCGCCGATCGTCACGAGCGCGCTGTTTTATCGCGCCGGCACGCGGGACGAGACACCCGGGCACGGCGGCACAGCGCATTTCCTCGAGCACATGATGTTCAAGGGCTCGGCGCGCTACGGCCCCGGTGAGATCGACCGCCGCACGCAGGCGCTGGGCGGGGTGAACAACGCGTTCACCAGCCATGACGTGACGGGCTATTACTTCAATTTCGCGGCGGACCGCTGGACCGAGGCGCTGGAGATCGAGACCGACCGCATGGAGGCGCTGACGCTCGATCCCGAGCAGGTGGCGAGCGAGCGCCAGGTGATCCTCGAAGAGATCGCGATGTACGACAGCGAGCCGTGGGACGCGCTGGAGATGGCGGTGCACGAGCGGCTGTTCGGCGCGCACGCCTACGGCCGCCAGGTGCTGGGCACCCGCGAGGAGCTGCTGGCCACGGGCCCCGAGGATCTGCGCGCCTTCCACGACCGCTTCTACCGGCCGGACGACGCGGTGCTGGTGGTGGCCGGCGAGCATGGCGACCGGGTGCTCGACACGGTGGAGCGCACGCTCGGCCGGCTGCCGGCGGGCGGGGCGCGGCGGGCGGCGCGGACGGTGCCCACGACGGTGCCTGGATCGCTGGTGCGGCTGGAGCGGCGCAAGGGGGAGGTGGCGCGGATGCTGCTCGCGATGGCGGCGCCGCCGGGTGACCATCCGGACCATCCGGCCCTGCGGCTGTTGACCACGGTGCTGGCCGGCGGCCGGACGAGCCGCCTGCATTGCGCCCTGGTGGACGAGGGGCAGCTCTGCTCGTGGGTGGCGGCGGATCTGTCGGAGGGGCTGGACGCCAGCCAGACGACGATCTCGGCCGAGGTGGTGCCGGACGTGGAGCCGGAGCAGGTCGAGGCGGAGATGTTCCGCCTCCTCGCCGACCTCTTCCGCAATCCGCCGGACGAGGAGGAGATCGAGCGCGCCAAGCAGATCACCACCGCGGATTGGGTTTTCGGTCACGAGCGGGTGCACCAGCAGGCGATCTCGTTGGGTCTCGCCGTGGCGCTGTTCGATGCCGGTCATCTGGACCGCCACCTGCGGGGGCTCCTCGAGACCGGACCGGAGCGTCTGCTCGAGGTGGCTGACCGCTATTTCCGTCCCGAGCGCGGCGCCGTGCTCGGCTGGTCGCTGCCGCGCGAGTGAGGACGCCGTTGGAGATCTCCCAGGAGCGGCTGCGCCGCTGGCGCGAGGACACACCCGGCTGCGCGGGCCGAAACCATCTAAATAATGCCGGAGCCGCCCTGATGCCGCGGCCGGTGCTGGACGCCATCCGTGGACATATCGATCTGGAAGCGGAGATCGGCGGCTATGAAGCGGAGGACGCCGTGGCCGGCCCGCTCCGCGAAGCCTATGGCCATGTCGCGCGGCTGCTCGGCGCGCCCCGGCCGGAGAACATCGCCATCGTCGAGAACGCCACGGTGGCGGTCTCCCAGTCGCTGTCGGCGTTCGACATCCAACGCGGCGACGTGCTGGTCACCACGCGCAACGACTACACCTCGAACCAGATCATGTATCTGTCGCTCGCCCAGCGCTTCGGGCTGGAGGTGCTGCGGGCGGATGATCTGCCCGAGGGAGGCGTCGATCCCGATTCGGTGCGCAAGCTCGCGGCGCATCCGCGCTGCCGCCTGGTGTCGCTGACCTGGGTGCCGACGAACTCCGGCCTGGTGCAGGCGGCGGAGGAGGTGGGGGAGATCTGCGAGGCCGCGGGAGTGCCGTATCTGGTGGACGCCTGCCAGGCCGTGGGACAGCTCCCGGTGGACGTGGCGCGGCTCGGCTGCGACTTCCTCGCCGGAACGGCGCGCAAGTTCCTGCGCGGTCCGCGGGGTATCGGCTTTCTCTACGTGTCGGACCGGGCGCTGGAGCGCGGGATGGGGCCGCTCTTCCCGGACATGCACGGCGCCGGCCTGCTCAGCGAGGACCGCATCGAGCTGGCGCCCGATGCGCGCCGGTTCGAGAACTGGGAGTTCCCCTTCGCGCTGGTGCTCGGCCTTGGCGCGGCGGCGCGCTACGCCCTGGAGGAAGGGCTGGGAGCGGGGAGCCCGCGCTCGATCGAGCTGGGAGCGCAGGTGCGCGAGCGGATCGCCGGGCTGCCGGGGGTGAAGGTGGCGGACGTCGGCGCGCGGGTGTGTGCCATCGTGACGGCCGAGGCGCGCGGCTGGGATGCGAAGGACCTGGTGCAGGCGTTGCGCCAGGCGAGGGTGAACACCAGCGCGGCGAACCGAGGGGGCGGCCCCCTCTTGAGGTTCGGCGAGGAGAAGCGTCCGCTGCTGCGGATCTCGCCGCACTACTACAACACGCAGGACGAGATCGACCGGTTCCTGGGCGCGCTGGAGGAGGTGCTGCGCCGGGGCCCTGGGGAGACGATGCATGCCTGAGCGGCTCATCATGAAGATCCGGAGAGTGGAGGGCGCGCCGGTGGTGGCGATCCGGCTCTGGCTGCGGGGCGGCGCGCGCGCCGAGGCAGTCCCCGGCCAGGCGCTGGTCACCGGCCGCATGCTCACCGAGGGGACGCGGAGCCGCGACTGGAAGCGGATCGCCGACGAGGCCGAGAGCAAGGGGATGATCCTGTCGAGCTACAGCACGTTCGAGTGCCACGGCGTCTCGGTGGACGCGCTGTCGCGCGACTGGGAGCAGGCGCTCGACTGGGCGGTGGAGCTGCTGCTCGATCCGGCGTTCCCGGAGGACCGCTGCTCCTGGGTGGCGAAGCAAGGCGCGGCGGAGCTGGAGAGCCTGACCGATCAGCCGGACGTGAAGACGGCCTGGGGGTTCCTCGGCCAGCTCTACGCGCCGCATCCGCGGTCGCGCCCGCTGCACGGCTCGGTGGAGAGCCTGCTGGGGATCACGCCGGACCACTGCTCCGCCTTCCACGCGGCGGCCCTGACCGGAGGCGTGAAGGTCGCGGTGGCCGGGGTGATTGACGAGGAGCCTGTGCGCAAGCGGCTGGAGTCTCTCCTGGCGCGTCCGCCGCGCCGCGGCGAGCCGCTGCCGGAGCCGCTGGCGCCGGCCGGCGTGGAAGAGCGGGCGATGGTCGAGACGGACGCGGAGGATCAGGCCCACCTCTTCGTCGGTCATCTGACCGTGCCGCGGAACCACCCTGACTACACGGCACTGGAGATGGTGGCGGTGACCCTCGGCTCGGGTGCCGGTCTGACCGGCCGCATCCCGACCCGCATCCGCGAGCAGGAGGGCCTGGCCTACAGCGCTCACGCGCAGACGGTGGCCGGCTCTGGAGAGGATCCCGGCCGCCTGGTCGCCTACGTGGGGACCTCCCCGGCGACGGTGGCCCGCGCCGAGGCCGGCGTGATCGAGGAGATCGAGCGCCTGGTGAAAGACGGCATCGAGCCGGCGGAGCTGGAAGAGGCCCGCGCCTACCTGCTCGGCCGCGAGCCCTTCCGCCGCGAGACCGCCCGCCAATGGGCCGACCTGCTGACCGAGGCGGTGCAATACGACCTGCCCCTCGACGACCCGGCGCTGCGCGAGCGGGAGCTGCGGGCGTTGGATCTGGAGATGGTCGAAGAGGCGGCGCGGCGGCATATCCGGCCGGGGGATTTGCGGGTGACGGTGGGGTTGCCGGTGTAGGTCAGGGTTTTCTCCCCGCGATCAGCACATTTCCATACGGCGTCCCCTGCGCCATCGGCTCCGCCGAGGCCGCGAGGCCGTTCCTCTCCAGGAGCTCCATCCACTCCGCCTGGCTGCGGTAGTGGAAGCGCTGGCGCCAGTGGCGGCGGGCCAGGGCGCAGGTGCGCTCCTGGATGCGGGTGGCGGTGAAGCGCCAGCCGGCGTCGGCGTCGGCGTCGCGGATCAGGAGGAGCCCTCCAGGCTCGAGGGCTTCAGCGATCTTGATCAGCAGATCTTCCTGCGCGGTGGCGGGGAGGTAGTGGAGGACGTCGAGGAGAAGGATGACGCGGGCGGCAGGGAGATCCGGGGTGTCGCGGAGGTCGGCGGCGTCGATGCGGGCTTCGCCTCCCACGGCGCGGCGCGCCACGTCGACGATCTTGCGGCTTGATTCGATCCCGTGGAGATCGAGGCGTGGCGGCGGCGGCCAGCCCTCAGGGTACTCGTTCTTCTCGGCCTGCTCGCGGGCGGTCAGGAGGAGCGCGAGGAGGAGGCCCCTCCCGCAGCCCAGGTCGAGGAGGCGGCCTTCGTCCGGGAGCGCTCCAGCGCGCAGGAGGGCGAAGTAGACCGGGTCATAGCGGAGCTTGCCGCGGGTGAGCTCCCAGTGAAACATGCCGGCCGCGAGATAGCGGTAGGCCGTGCGCTCGCGGAGGGCGTTGATCTCCGGCGCCTTGCGCCGACGGCGGGCGAGCCAGAGCGTCGGCAGGGCGAAGGCCAAGGCGAGCACCGCTCCAACCACAGCGCTCCCCAGGAGCAGGTCGACGGCGAACTGCCAGGGGTCGGTGTGGCGGAGGTCGGAGGGCCGGATGGAGAGGAGGGGCGCCCCGCGAAGAAACCGGCCCAGTTGCAGCTCCCCGATCACCAGGAGCGGCCAGACCCCCGGCAGACTGACATGAGCGGCCAGATAGGTGAGGAACTGGTTCAGACGGAAGATCTTCGCGAAGAGAATGCAGAGCGCCAGGTGGAACCCGTAGAACGGCGAGCAGCCGATGAACACGCCCACGCCCACGGCGCCGGCGATCCGGCCGGGAGTCCCCCCTTCCGTGCGGAGCCGGTAGAGCAGCTCGCGGATCGATCTTCCTCGATGGGGGCCTGACTTCAGCTTCACCGGTCCGCGCCGCCTTCGTCGCCTTCTCCGATCGGCACGGAGCGCATCCCGCGGGACGCCAGGCCGTCGAGCACGCGCGGAAGGGCCTCCAGCGCCACCCGGTTGCCGCCGTCGCGCAGCGTCGAGCCGTCGTGCAGGAGGAGGACGTCTCCGGGCGCGAGGCCGCGCAGTAATCTCTCCGCGACTTTGGCCGGATCGCTCTCGACGGTGTCGTAGCCGCGCCGCGTCCACGCCGCGAGGATGAGGCCGGCGGCCGAGAGCTCACGGTCCAGGAAGAGATTGCGGAAGCCGGCCGGGGAGCGGAAGAAGGCCGGCGGCCGGCCGGCCGCGTCCGCGATGATCTCCTGGGCCTTCTCCACCTCCTGACGCTGCGACGCCGGCCCATAGCAGGCGAAGAGGTGCGGATGCGACCAGGTGTGGTTCTCCACCTGGTGGCCGCGGCGGACGATCTCCCGGACGATCTCCGGGTGCGCCGCCACCCGGCGGCCGATACAGAAGAAGGACGCGCGCGCTCCGGCTTGGTCGAGCAGGTCGAGCACCCGCGGTGTCACGTCAGGGGCGGGGCCGTCGTCGAAGGTGAGAGCCACCTCGCCGCGACGAGCCGCGTCCGCCGGCAGCCGCGAGAGCGCCGGTCCGATCCAGGAGCTCTGGGGCCAGAGGCTGTGCGTGGCGAGCACCACGTGGTTGGCGAAGAGGGTGCCGCAGATCAACGGCCAGGCGTGGGGAGCCAGGCCGAGGGCCGCGGCCCCGGCCACGTGGAGCGCCACGGAGCCGGCGACCAGAGGAGTGGGGCGCCAGGGCGTCCTCCCCCGGGCCTCAGGCATCACCGGACCTCAGCGCGACGAGGGCCGGCCGGTCGAGCTTGCCGCGCGGGGTGCGCGGCAGCTCCGGGACCAGGATCACGCTGCGCGGCACCTTGTGGGGCGCGAGGCGCTCGCGGCTCCAGGCGAGGACCTGGTCGACACTCAGCCGGCCGGGCTCGCAGGCGATCACCGCGCGCAGGCGCTCGCCCGAGCGGTCGGGGACCGGCACGCCGAGGACCACCACCTCGGCCACGCCGGGCAGCGCGCACAGGATTTCCTCCACCTCGCGCGGGTTGACCTTCTTCCCCTTGATGTTGACCAGGTCGTCGAGGCGCGCACGAAGCGCCAGCTCGCCGTTCTGCCAGACCGCCAGGTCGCCACCGACGAACCGGCCCGCGGCGAGGCGCGGGTCGGGATCGGGCAGGTAGCCGGCGGCGACTGCCGCGGAGCGCACGGTGACCACGCCGGGGTGAGAATCGGACGGATCGGTCGGATCGGTCGGATCGAGGAGAACTTGCACCCCCTCGACGGGCTGGCCGACGGTGCCTCGCTCCCCGGCGTCTCCTTCGCGGTCATAGCAGATGCCGCCGCATTCGCTGGCGCCGTAGAAGACGTGGACCGGCAGGCCGAAGGTCTCTCGGAAGCGGCCGGCGGTGGCCGGGCCGAGGGGCGCTCCGGCAGTCAGGACCAGACGCAGGGTCGGAGGGCGGCGCGGCGGCTCGGAGAGGCGGAGGAGGGCGTCCAGATAGGCGGGCACGGTGGGGAAGACCGTGGCGCCGGCCCGTTCCACAGCGTCGAACGGATCGAACAGCGTCCCGGCCTCGGGGATCACCAGGGGCGTGCCGCGCAGCAGCGCGGGCATCGCCAGGCTCGACAATCCATAGGAGTGGGAGAGCGGAATCGTGGTGAGGAGCCGGTCGTCCGGCCTGAGTCCCATGGTCGCGGTCAGGTTCGCATCGTCGGCGATCAGCGCCTCGGCCGGGGTGGCGATGCCGCGCGGCAGGCCGGTGGAGCCCGAGGTGAGCTTGATGACGGCCCAATCCGAGAGAAGATCCGGCCGCGGGGGGAGCGGTGGGGAGGCTTCATCCTCCGGCTCCGGCCGCATCAGCGTCCAGTCTTCCGGACCCTGCGGCCAGGCGCAGCGGCAGCGCAGCAAGGCCGCGGCCCCCAGGGCGCGGACGATGCGCAGGGCTTCGGCGCCTGGGGTCTGGCCGTCGAGGAGCACTGCGGTCAGGCCGGCGCGGCGCAAGGCGAGGAACGAGGCCAGGAACCCCGGACCGTTCGCTGCCACCAGACCGACGGCGGTTCCGGGAGGCAGAGACGCCGGGCCTGCGCTCTCCAGCGCGTGCAGCGCCGCGCGGGCCAGGGCATCCACCTCCCCGACCGTGGCCTGGCGCTCCGGGGACACCACCAGCGGAGCCAGTGGATCGCGCCGCAGGGTGCGCTCGAAGGAGAGGACGATGGGATCGAAAGACATGCCGGCTCGGGGCTTCGGGTGCTCCGAAGAGCGAGAATGATAGCCCATCCTGGACAGGGAATCGGATCGGCTAGAATACGGCGTCGATTTGCCAGCGGGCCTGGTCCACGCTAGCATGATCGGCTGGTGTACGGTAGAAAAGGCAAAGGTTTCTCTATATGTCGCAAGTTCTTGCAACCCCGGACCGGATCAAGCGCCTGATCGTCGACAGCCTGCATCTCGAAGGCGTGCAGCCCGAGATGATCGAGGACGAGGCGCCGCTGTTCGGGGAAGGGCTCGGCCTCGACTCCGTCGACGCGCTGGAGCTCGTCGTAGCGCTCGAAAAGGAGTTCGGCATCAAGATCAAGAGCCAGGAGATGGACCGCGAGGTCTTCTCCTCGGTCTCCACCCTGTCGCAATTCGTCGAGGCGCGCACCTGACCACCAAAGGCCTCGATCGGCACCTGATGAGACACGAGAAGGCGATCGTCGCGGTCAGCGGCGTCGGCGCGGTGAGCGGCCTCGGGTGGGGCGTGGCTCCCCTCTGGGAGGGGCTGCGCGCCGGCCGCTCCGCCATCGGCTCGTTCCGCCGCTTCGACCACCAGCTCCACCGCACCCACCTGGCCGCCGAAGCCGGGGAGGACGCGCCGGAGGATCTCGCCCGCACCCGGGGATGGCACCGCCTCAGCGTGGCTGACCGCTTCGCGGTGGCCGCGGCGGTGGAGGGCGTGCGGCAGGCCGGCCTGCCGTTGCGGCTGGGCGACGGTCTGGCTGGCGACGGGGAAGCCGGTGTCTTCTGGGGCAGCAGCACCGGTGGGATGTGGGAGGCCGAGATCTTCTTTCGGGATTTCGTGACGGCGCGCCGGCGCTCGCGCCTGCGCGACCTCGCCTCGCACCAGGTCAACGCGCCGGGCGACGCCCTGGCGCGGCACCTGGGGGTGACCGGTCCGGTGCAGACCATCTCGTCGGCGTGCGCCTCCGGGGCCCTGGCCCTGGGGGCAGCCCTGGACGCGGTGCGCTCCGGCGCGGTGGACCTGGCCCTGGCCGGCGGCTCGGATTCGCTCTGCCAGCTCACCTACGCCGGCTTCAACGCGCTGCGCTCGGTCGATGAGAACCCCTGCCGGCCGTTCCGCGCCGGACGGGCCGGCATGTCGTTCGGCGAGGGCTCGGCCATGCTCGTGCTCGAGCCGCTGGAGCGGGTGCTGGCGCGCGGTGCGACGCCTCTCGCGGTGTTCGCCGGGGCGGGCGCCTCTTGCGATGCCCACCACATGACCGCGCCCGATCCGAGCGGGGCCGGGGCCGCCGCGGCCTTGGAGTCCGCTTTGCGCGACGCCGGCCTCGATCCGTCGGAGATCGATTTCGTCAATGCCCATGGCACCGGCACTTTTCTGAACGACGCCGCCGAGTGGAACGCGCTGCGGCGCGTGTTCGGCGCGCGGGCGTCGGATCTGCCGGTGACCGCGACCAAGGCCCTCCTCGGCCATCTCCTGGGCTCCTCGGGGGCCATCGAGGCCGTGGCCACGGTCCTCTGCCTGCGCCATGGCGAGCTCCATCCCGTCCCCTCCGTCGAGCCGCCGGTGTTCGCCGAAACGGAGGAGGTGGACGAAGACCTGCCGGTGGCGCTGGTGCTCGACCACTCCCTGCCGCTGCCCGAGGCGCGGGCGGCGGTCTCCACGAGCCTGGCGTTCGGTGGCTCCAATGCCGCCCTCGTCTTCTCGCGGTGGACGGCTTCGACGAGCCGGGGCGCTTGAGCCAATCCCTCCTCGTCACCGGGCTGGGGACCGTCGGCGCGTACGGCTGCGGCGCCGAGAGCCTGCGCCAGGCCCTGGCTGCCGCCGACCCCCAGATCCATCTCTCCGAGGTCGATCGCGCGGCCGACTACCACCGGGCGCAAGGAGCACGGCAGGCGTTTCTCACCGGACGCCTGTTTCGGGAGGGGTGTCTGAAGGAGTGGATCGCGCCCGGCGAGGCACGTCGCATGAGCCCGCCCTCCAAGCTCGCGGTGGCGTCGGCGCGCATGGCCCTGCGGTGCGCCGGCTTCGCGGACGCCCGTTGCGGCAGCGAGGCGACCTCGGTGACGGTGGCCACGACGTTCGGACCCTCCTCCTACTCCGAGGCGTTGCTCCGGCAGATCCTGTTCGAGGGGCCGGAGTCGACCTCCCCCTTCTATTTCACCGAGAGCGTAGCGAACGCGCCGGCGGCGCAGATCGCCATTCTCTGCGGGGCGCGAGGGCCGAGCGTCACCGTCTGCCAGCGGGAGGCCGGGGTGCTCATCGCGCTCAGCCAGGCCGCCTCCGACGTGGCCTCCGGCAAGGTACCGCACGCTCTCGCCGGGGCCGTCGAGGAGATGACGCCGCTCCTCCATGCCCTGCTCGACCGCTTCGGAGCGCTCGCTTTGCCCGGACCGGACGGCTCCGAAATGGCGCGGCCCTTCGATCTGCGGCGCGACGGGTTTCTGGCGTCCGAGGGGGCAGCGATGGTTTTTCTGGAGACGGAGGAGAGCGCGGTCGCGCGCGGCGCTCGGCCGCTGGCCCGGGTCCTCGCGTGGGGGAGCGCTTTCGATCCGACCGCGCCGCGGACCGGCTGGGGAACCGGCGCCGAGCGGCTCGCCCGCTCGCTCGTGCGCACCCTGGAACGGGCCGGGCTGGAGATCGGCGATGTCGACCGGATTGTCTCCGGCGCCTCGGGCTCCCGCGACGGCGACCGTCTCGAAGCCGGCCTCCTGCGCTCTGCCTGGGGAGACCGGCCGCTGCCCTCGGTGCTCGCGCCCAAGGCCACGGTCGGAGAGTATGCCGGCGGCTTCCTCGGGGCCGCGGTGCTGGCGGCCGGCGGTGCGCCCTTCGGTCCGCCCCCCGGGTTCGCCGAGCCCGATCCGGCGCTCGGGATCGTCCCGCACGATGGAAGTCCGCTCGCTCCGCCATCGACCGTTCTCGTCACCAGCCTGGCCGCGGGGGGCGCCGCGGCGTGGGTGGTCCTGGGGGCACCCTCAACGTGAGATCGACCATGAGCTCGACCCCGAGCAGCTCGACCCTGCGCGTCGCGGCCGTGATCCCGGCCTATCAGGCCGCCCCGTCGGTCGGCGCCGTGGCGCGCGGCGCTCTGGAGCTCCTCCCGGAAGTCCTGGTGCTCGACGACGGCTCGACCGATGCGACGGCCGAAGAGGCGGGCCGGGCCGGAGCGCGGGTGGTCTCGTTTCCGGAGAACCGGGGCAAGGGGGCGGCCCTGTGCGCCGCCTTCATCGATCTCTTCGGCCGCGGCTATGACGGCGTCATCACGCTCGACGCCGACGGCCAGCATCTGCCCGAGGAGATTCCCAAGCTGCTCGCCGCCGCGCCCGAGGCCGACCTGGTGCTCGGCGTGCGCGACCACCTCTTCGCCGACATGAGCGCGCTGCGCCGGGCCAGCAACCGCCTCTCCTCCAAGGCGATCTCCTTCGCCGCCGGGCAGCCGCTCTCGGACATCCAGACGGGGTTCCGCTTCTACGCCCGGCGTCTGGTCGAGACGGTCGGCTTTCCCGAGTCGCGCTTCGAGGCCGAGAGCGCCGTCGTGGTCCGCGCGGCGCGCCGGGGGTTCCGCATCGTCTCCGTGCCGGTGCGGCTCGGCTTCGCCGACGGGCGGCTGACCAGCCACTACCGGCCGCTCCTGGACAGCCTGCGGATCGCCGGCGCGGTCACCCGCGCCCGCCTGGAGATGCGCAAGTGAGCGCGGTCCCGCAAATGGGAACAACCCTGGTCACTGGCGGCTCCCGCGGGATCGGCCGCGCGATCGTCGAGGCTCTGGCGGCCGAGGGGCGGCCCGTGGCCTTCACCTGGAACGCGGGAGAGGTGGCGGCCCGCGCCGTCGAGGAGGCATCGGGAGGCCTGGCACGCGCGTTCCGGCTCGACCTGCTCGACCGCGGCCGGCCGGACGATCTGGTGGCCGAGGTCGAGGAGGCGCTCGGACCGGTCACCGGGCTGGTCAACAACGCGGGCATCCGCCGCGAGTCGCTCCTCGCCCTGACCTCGGACGTGGATTGGGATACGGTGCTGGACACCAACCTCGGCGGCCTCTTCCGCTGCTGCCGGGCGGTGCTGCGGGGGATGATGGTGCGGCGCCGCGGCGCGATCGTCAACGTCGCCTCCCTCTCGGCTCTCCACGGTGTGGCCGGGCAGGCCGCCTACGCCGCGTCCAAGGCAGGCCTCCTCGGCCTCACCCGGTCGCTGGCCCGCGAGGTGGGGAAGCGCGGCGTGCGGGTCAACGCGGTCGTCCCCGGGTTCGTGCCGACCGACCTGACGGCGGACGTGCCGCAGGCGGCGATCGACGCTCTGCGCGCCGGCGAGTGCCTCCCCGGAGGGGTGAAAGTGGAATCGGTGGCCGCGGCCGTGCTGTTTTTGCTCTCGGACCGGGCCGCGTCGATCACCGGGCAGTCCATCGTGGTCGACGCCGGCGCTTCGGCCTGAGATTTCATGTCGCTCTCCCGGCGCCTCGCCGCACCGCTCCTCCGCCACCCCCGCTGGGTCCTGGCGATCTCCCTCGCCCTGACGCTCGCGGCCCTCGTGCCGGCCCTGCGCTTCCGCATCGACACCGAGCTCGCGAACCTGCTGCCCAACGGCGCTCCCGGAGCCGAGGACTACCGCCTGTTCCTGCGCACCTTCGGTGGCTTCGAGAAGGTCTTCGTGATCGTCCGCACGACCGGCCCCCTGGAGGACTCCGGCCCCCTGGCGGACGCGGCCGGGCAGCTGGCCGAGGTGATGAGCGGCAGTCCTGAGGTGGCGGAGGCGCGGGCGGGTATCACCGCCGAGGATGAGGCGTTCTTCCTCCACTCCGTGGCGCCGCGCCTGCCGCTTCTACTCGAGGGAGACATCCGCCAAGAGCTGGCCCCCCGGCTGGAGCCAGAGGCCATCCACCGCCGGGTCGCGGAGATGCGCCAGGCCCTGCGCAGCCCACTGGGCGCGGCGGCGGCGACGTTCTTCACCGCGGACCCCCTGGGTCTCTCGGAAGGGCTTCTGAAGGACGCTTCCGCGGCTCTGCCCGTCGATCCGCTGACCGGCTCCTTTCTGTCGCGGCAGGGGGATGCGGCGCTGGTGATCCTGACCCCGGCGCGGGCCGAGCTCGATCCGGCGGGTGGCCGGGCCTTCCTCGCGGAGCTGGAGAAGGCCTGTGCCCAGGTGCGCAAGGACTCCGCGCTTCCCCTCGACTTCGAGGCCGTGGGCGGTCCTCTCTACGCGGCCCAGGACGAGGCGATCCTGCGGCAGGACCTCTCCCGCACGGCCACCACGTCGGCGGCGGGCGTGGCGATCCTCCTCCTGCTCGGCTTCGGCGGCGGCTTCATCCCTCTGGTGATCCTGGCCGCGGTGGCGGCGGGCCTGGTATGGACCGCGGCGGCGGCCGCGATCTGGCCCGGGAGCATCTCGGTGGTGGGCGTGGGCTTCGCGGCTGCCCTGGTCGGAATGGGCGTCGAGTACGGCATCCACGCGGGCGCGCGCTACCGCCAGCTCCGCGCGGAAGGGCGGAGCGCGGGCGAGGCCCTGGTGGGCACGTTCGAGGACCCGGGGCCGGGGATCGTCTCGTCGGCCCTGACTACAGCCGCCGGCCTGGGCGCTCTCCTCCTGGCGCACTTCCGGCCGCTGCGCGAGCTCGGCCAGGTGCTGACGATCGGGACCCTGCTGACTCTGGTGACCACGGCCACCTTGGGCGCGGCGCTCCTGATGGTCTTCCCGGAGCGCCCGCGCACCCTCGGGCCGCCGCGCCTCTGGTCGCGTTTCGGCCAGCCTCTGCTCTCCGGCGCGGTCGGCCTCTCCGCCCGGCGTCCGGTCCTGGTCCTCTCCAGCCTGGCGCTGCTCACGGTGGTCTCGGTCTGGGGGCTCGGCCGGCTGGGCCTCTCGACGGACCTGCGGTCACTGCGGCCGCAGGACCATCCGTCGCTCGCCGCGGAGCGCCTGCTCGTCGAGAAGTTCGGTGTCGGGCTCGACACCCTGACGGTGGTGACCCGCGGCCGGACCCTGGACGAGGCGCTGAATGCGGCAGCGCGGGTGCGGCCGGTCCTGGAGGCGAAGGTCGGACCGGATGCCCAGATCACCACGCCGGCCGACTGGCTCGTCCTGGGAGACCGGCGGGAGCGGCGCCTGCGCGAGCTGCGGGAGCTTCCTCTGGAGCGGGCGGCGGCAGACTTCGAGCGCGAGCTCGCCGCGGCGGGCTTCCGCGTCGAGCCGTTCGCTCCGGCCCTGGAGACCCTGCGGTCCCTGGGGCGCGGAGAGGACCCCGGCGGCCCGGTGCCCGGGAAGTGGCCGCGCTGGATGTCCGAGCTGGTGCGTCTCGATTCAAGGGGCGCGGCGGTGGCGGTCCACGCGCGGGTGCCGCTGGGCCGGGCCGAGAAGGTGGCCTCCGAGGGGCTGGCCCGGGACCTGGCCGCGGCGGCGCCCGGCACGGCCCTCGCCTCGATTCCGCGGGTCGGCGCCGAGCTGCGCGGCCTCGCCCTGGGGGACCTGCGGCGCTCCAGCGGCCTCGCCCTGCTCCTGGTGACCGGCGTGGTCCTCGTCTCGGTGCGCGGCCGGATCGGCGACGCCCTCCTCTCCTTCCTCCCCCTGGTCCTCGGCTGCATCTGGTCGTTCGGCCTCTGGGGAGCGTTCGGCGGGCGGGTCGACCTGCTGGCGATCTCGACCCTGCCGGTGCTCTTCGGTACTGGAATCGACCTGGGAGTGCACGCGATTCACGGCGGACGGCTGCGGCCGGAGGAAGGGATCCGGGGGACGGTGGAGACCTCCGGGCTGGCCATGCTCCTGATCACCCTGACCACCGGGGTGGGCTTCGGCAGCCTCGGCGGGTCGCGCGTCCCGGGCCTGCAAAACGCCGGCACGCTGGTCGCACTGGGTGTCTCCGCCTGCCTGGCGGCCACGTTTCTGGTGCTTCCTGCGCTGGAGGCATTGTTCCGGAGGCACCGAGTAAGGGACAATAGGGAAGTCTCCGACGAGCCGCCAATTCAGGAGTAGAAGCACCGAGGTTCTGATGGAAGCCCTTGCAGCACCAGCGCGCGAGACCGCGCACTCCGCCCCCCACGCGCCCGAGGCCGGCTGGATCCGCCGCCTGCTCGGACCGTTCTACGTCACCGGGATCTTCTGGTACCGCTTCCACAGCTGGGGGGTGCGGTTCCTCCCCTCCTGGGGGATCTACCTTCTCATGCCCCTGTTCGTCGGGTTCTTCTTCCTGACTCTGCGCAACATCCGGGCGGCAATCGCGGCGAACCTGGTGCCGATCCTGGGACCCTGCGGCTGGCTGGAGCGGCAGCTCCGCATGTTCCGTACCCTCTGGATCTTCTCTTGGTGTCTGACGGAGCGCTACGAACGCCTGAACACCGACAGGAAGTTCCAGATGGCGGGCGATGGGATGGAGCACTGGCGGACGCTCGAGGAGTCGGGCCAGGGCTACATCTTCGTGACCGCCCATATCGGCAACTGGGAGGTGGGCTCGATGCTCCCGGCCGCGGAGGAGCGGCGCAAGGTGCACGTGGTGCGCGAGGCCGAAGGAGATCCCCGCGCCCAGCGCTTCATCTCGGACCTCATCCGCCGCGCCGCGTGCGGCCACTACGTCACGCACTTCGCCGAGGACCCGCAGCTCGGCGTGGCCCTGCTCGACGCCCTGCGCCAGGGGGAGGTCGTGGCCCTCCAGTCGGACCGGCCGCGGTCCGGCGGCAGGACCGTGGAGGCGGACCTCTTCGGCGAGAGCTTCCCCATGCCGGTGGGCCCAGCCGCTCTGGCGCGCGCCGCCGAGGTGCCGCTGCTGCCGGTGTTCGTCTTCCGCGAAAGCCGCCTGCGGTACCGCTGCGCGATCCGGCCGCCCATCCAGGTGGCGCGGACCAGCAACCGCCAGGCGGACGTGGAGGAAGCGGTCTTGAAGCTCGCCGCCGAGCTGCAGTGGGCCATCGGCCACCGTCCCCACCAGTGGTTCTGCTTCCGCAAGCTGTGGGCGGGCCGCCGTCCTAAGGAATCAGCTCTCGAGCGGAATGTATGTGCTGACCGTGCCGCGTAGCAGCTCGGTACCGCCGGTTCCTTCGACCGTCACCTCATAGATCGACAGCGGCGGCGCGCTCCCCGTGAGCCGGACCGCGAACCGGAACGGCCGCTCGACCGGCAGGATGGGCACCGAGCAGCGCGCGCCCCGGATCGCTACCAGGTAGCCGATCCGCGGACCGGGCGCATCCTGCCTGCCGAGCGTCTCCAGCACGGCGGCCCCTTGCGCCGCTGCCTCCAGACCCACGAACGCCGGAGCCCTGCCCTCCACGGCGAATGGGCTCGCGCCCGGGATCTCCGCCACGCCGATCAACCCCTCCGGAGAGGCCTCCAGCACGCTCCGCACGAGCCGGGCTGGAGGAGCATGGGGGAGGAGGGTGGCGATCGGTGGAAAGGGACCGGCGGGGGCCTCCTGGACCTCCGGAAGATCCGGTGTCTCTCCGCTGGAGCCGACGCGGAGCGTCCCATTGCTGACGGCCTCGTCGTCCCTGCGCATCTCGAAACGCACGGTCCCGCCGTCCGCCGGGCCGTCGATCTTCGCAGCGAGGACGTCGCCGGGACGGACCGGGCTGCGCAGGCGCAGGGCGGGGATCTCCAGGATGGAGACCCCGCCGAGCGCCTGCGCCACCAGGGCGAGCTGGGCGATGCCGGGAAAGACCGGGTGGCCGGGGAAGTGTCCGGCGAAGAACGGGCTGTCAGCCGGGATGGGCAGGAGCATGGGGTGACCCTACCACCGGAACACCTCCTCCAGCGACCGCGCCACGACCAGGCGCTCTCCCCAGTCGAGGAGCCTCTCGTGGGGCGCCAGCTCGATGCGCAGCCGGTCGTGGTGCCCGAGGGGGCCGAATTTGCGTTCCGCCTGACGGAGCAGGAGCTCGGCTCCTCCCTTCCGTCGTCCGGCGTCCTGCCACTGCTGTGTCCAGTCGAGGACCGTGTCGCCGGTCCGCTCTCTCGCGTTGCTCGTCCAAGTCATGGGGCAGTTCCTCCTTTTTGCCCCATTACAAGTCGGAAAACGAGGGACGAATCTTTCACTCGATCGCGACTTTCCCCCTCACTTCCGCCCTGGCGCAGCGTCTGGCGGGCAGGAATCGCGAGCGGACCGCGCGCCTGGAGTGTCAGCGCCAGAGCCTGCATCGGCCGCAGCGACGAGTGCCGGCGGATGGAGTGGACGATCTGGCGGACCCCGGCCCGCAGGTCGCGGTTCTCGATCTCATAGATGCGATCGAGCTCGTCGAGGCCGGTGCTGTAGGTCTGGTGGGCGATCAACCAGGCGTTGTTCATCGGGCGGCGGCCGAGGCGCTTGCCGTCATACACCTCCAGGGTCCGTCCGAGGGGGCCGGCCATCGTCTCCCGCGCCCTCGCGAACACATCCAGCCGGCGCTCTTCCAGGGCGGGACCGGACAGGCTCGAGGAGTAGAGCCTCGAGAGCTCCGCCTCCAGAGCCGTGTAGAACGCCGCCAGCCGCTTCTCGTCCCGCCAGGTCGCGGCGCAGCGCTTGGCGGTCGTGAGATCCCCGCGCTCGGCGAAGAACGCCTCTGCCCCGCGGTACCCCACGAAATTGGCATAGCTCTCGTTGAAGCGGGCGTCGCCGCGCACCCACAGGGTGTTGTGGGCGATCTCGTGGATCACCGTGGCGACCAGCTCGGCGTTGTCGCCGTCCAGCGCCGTCGAGAGGAGCGGATCGGGGAGCCAGCCGAGGGTCGAGAAGGCGCCGGCTGGGCGGACGTAGGTGTCGTACCCCAACCGCGCCAGGCGCCGCTCCTCGGCCCGCGCGTCTTTTTCCGCGAAAAACCCCTTGTACGGGACCGACCCGACGATCGGGTAGCTCCAGCGGTAGGCCTCCAGGCGGTCCGGCGGGCTCGCCGACACGACGTGGAGGAGGGTCGTCCCCGGACCGACGTCGGAGAACGTCGTGTAGGTGTCGCCCGCGGCGAGGCCCAGCCGCTCCGCGGCGAAGCCGCGGGCCGCGAGCACCAGCTCGAGCTGCTCGCGGAGCTCGGGCCGGGTGCGCTCGTCGGCGACTACCTCGGCGATCGGACGCCTCCGCAGCAGGATGCCAGCCTCTTCGCTGCCGGCGCGCAGCAGGAACCGGGCCTCCGAGCTGACCGCCAGGACGGCGGTGAAGGCGACGGGGACCAGGGTCAGGAAGAGCGACGACCTGCGGCTTCTGAGACTTCTAATAGAGAGCAACGGTAGTTCCATCCGTCAGGCGGCAAGCAGGTTGGGCGTGTCGTCGCGGAAGACCGAAGAGGCGCATCTCCGCCGCCCCGAGGAGAGGCAACCGGACCGGCGTCCGCCGTTCCGGCTCCGGCCGGGGGAGTGACCACTCTGCGAAGATGAGATCCCAAACTCTTCGTCTCCAACGTCTTCGTACGTGGATGGGATCGATCCCGTACCAGGAAGCCTGCGGCTCGATCGTTCGCGCCTGGTGCATCCCTGCCAGGCGGTGGAGATGATGGTCCAGGTCGCGCGCCCGCTCGAGGAGCGTCCGCCGGGGTACTCTCCTGCCCGGAAACAAGATTGATCTTGCAGCATAGTAGCGGAAGACCGAGAGCTTCTCAAGGCTGACGAGCGGAAGGAAGGTACAGACCGTGGCGGCGCTCTGCCCGCTGAGGCGGACGAGGCAGGTCTCGATCCAGGCGGCGACGGTCTCCGGCATCTCGCCATATCCCAGATCGTTGCCCACGTCCGTCACCAGAGCGACGGTCGGCAGGGGAGGGCGGCCCTCCAGAGCGGGCCAGAGGCCGCACTCTGTGATGCCGGGCAGGTGACGGAGATAAAGGAGGCGGCTCCAGCGGCCGTAGGAGCGGCCGTGGCCGCAGGCGGCCAGCACCTCGACGGGGCCGCCTGCGGCGCGCCGCAGGTCGTCGATCAGGACAGGAAGGGCGAAAACCAGATTGCTGGCGCCGAGCAGCACCGCCCGCAGAACGGGGGGTGCTACAGCCGCCACCGCGCCGAGAACCCCCAGACCTGCTCGTCGCCCGAGTAGCTCCCCCGGACCGCCGGCCGCTGCGGCTCCTGGCTCCGGGCGCCGCGCTCGTCGTGCTGGTGATACGAATAGCCCACGTCGAAGGAGAGCTTGGGGAAGCTGTAGCTGAAGCCGAAGGCATAGACCAGGGCGTCCCCCTTGGGGAACCCGGGCTCGGCCGTCTCGTCGGGCACCGGCGAGGGCTCGCTCGCCACGCCGCCGAAGAGCAGGACGTTGTCCGTGATGTTCCCTTCGAGGCCGAGCCGCAGCGAGAGGGTGTCGTCCCAGTCGCGCCGGGTCTGGACGGTCGGGCCGTCGCCCAAACGGTTCGGCGTGTAGGTGATCGCCGTGCTCTCCAGGCTCGACCAGCTCTGCCAGGCGGTGTCGAGCTCGATCCGGAGCTCGGGATACGGGGCATACCAGATGCCGCCGCGGATCTCGCGCGGGAGCTCGAACGCCTGCCGGGCGCTGCCGCTGGGATACAGCCGGCGGATCACCTCCTCGAGCCCGGCCACCGGAACGTCGCGCGGCTCGTAATGCACGTCGCCGTCGCCGGTGAGGTCGACCTTGCTGCGGTAGACGGCACCCAATCCCCAGGAAGGCGCGGCGTAGTGGAGCGCCAGATCCCAGGCCAGGTCGTCGACATCGGTCTCGGCGTTGCGCTCCAGCTCGACCTGGACGGTCTGGCCCTGCGAGATGATGCCGACGAGGGCGTTATCGTCCTGCTTCAGATTGCCGGCCACGTAGCGGAGGCCGCCGCCCAGGCTCCAGCCGGCGCCCAGGTCATAGGCGACGACGGGGTGGAGTTCGAAGACGGTCAGCTCGACCTCGCGCTGGAGGAAGCGGCCGGGGAAGAGCCGCGGCTCCCAGATGTTCTTGTACCAGAACGGCGCGTCGAGCCCGAGGCCGAAGGCGAAGGGACCGCTCCCCGGCTTCCATGTGAGATAGAGGGCCGGAGGGAAATCGATGATGTGCTTGGAGCTGAAGCTGCCCGTCGAGCTGCTGTACTCCGTCTCGGAGTTCCGGAAGTCGAGACCGGCCTGGATCTGCAAGCCGTCCAGCTGGGTGATAGCCGCCGGGTTGTAGGTCACGGCCGAAGGCTCGGAGGCCCGGGCCGTGAAGGCCCCGGCCTGGCCCATGGCGCGCCCGCCGTGCTGAAAGAGGCCGAAGCTGGTGGCGGCGGCGGATTGGGCGGCCAGAAGCCCGGCGAGCAGACACGGCACAACGAAACGGTTCCGCATGATCCCTCCCTCGAAAAGCTGTCGAAGCTCATTCCACCGCCCGGATCTCCGGCACGATGCGGCCATCGGCCACGGTGAGGATAGCGAGCGTCAGCGGGAGATGGAAGCGCCGGGCGCCACAGGCGCCAGGGTTCAGGAGCAGACACTGGCTCCGCCACTCCATCTCCGGCCGGTGCGAGTGGCCGAACACCACCAGCCGCAGCCGGGAAGGCCAGTCCCGGGCCACGTCCTCGCGCCGGTGGATCATCCCGAACGGCAGCCCGTCGAGGTCGCCCGTCAGCTCCTCCGGAAGCTCGGCCGTGATCCGGCCGGCGTCAGTGTTGCCGCGCACCGCGGCCACCGGCGCGATCCGCTCCAGTTGCCGCAGGATCTCCGGTTCTCCGACGTCGCCGGCGTGCAGGATCCGGTCGCATCCCGCGAGCAGCTCGAGCACCCGCGGCCGCAGCAGGTTGTGGGTGTCCGAGAGCACGCCGACCCGCACGGTCCACCTCCTCCTTACCGGCTTCAGCTGCGCATGGAACTTGCACGGGCTCCAAGCGGCGCAGGATGAAGCCATGAGCATGCTATCAACACCGCTGAGCCGTTGGATCGAGGAAATCGGCTCCTACCAAATCCTGGAAGACCTGGGGCCGGCTCCGTTCGGCACCGCCTACCTGGCTGTGGACAGCCGGAGCGATCAGCGTGCCCTGCTCAAAGTGATCCCTCCGTCGCGGCCGGGCCTGTGCCAGGAGGAGACGCCGTGGAACGTTCTTCTCCAGGAGACCCGGGCGCTCCTCCGGATTTACCACCGCGGGATCCCGGCGCTCTATGAAATCGCGGAGCACGAGGGGATGATGCTGGTGGCCTTCGCCCCGGTCGCCGGCCCGACTCTGCACGACCTGCTGGAGCAGGGAACGCGGCCGGACCGTGGCCTGCTGGTGGACTGGGGAAGCCAGCTCCTGGAGATCCTGGCGGTGGTGCACGCCGAGGGGATCGTGCACCGGCACGTGAGCGAGGACCAGATCGTCGTCACGCCCGAGGGGCGGCTGATCCTGCTAGGCTTCGGCTTGACGCAGATCCATTACGACCCTCTGGCCGCCTTCCCGCCCGAGAGCTCGCTCGGAGAGCCGCTCACCGCGCAGAGCGACCTCTATGCCGTGGGGCTGTTGCTGCGCCGGCTGGCCTTCGCGAGCGGCCTCAAGGGCGGGCGTGGTTCCGGCGCGCCGCAGCGGGATCCGCTGTTGAAGGTGCTGGCGCGGGCCACCTTCCCCAAGCCAGCGGCGCGGTTCCGCGACGCCCGCGAAATGGCCGACGCCCTGCGACAGGCGGGACGCGCCGGGACCCCGGCGATTGCGCCGCACCCGGTCCGTTCCGTGCCGCGCGCGGGCATCCAGGCCGTGCCTCAGCCGGTCCTCGTCAAGCTCCCGGCGCGCTCCGAGCCTCCCAAGGAGGCCCAGGAGGGCAGCGAGGACCGGAAGCTGGCGCTGCTGTTGGTCGTGGCGGCCGTCGTCCTTATGGTGATGCTGATCGCGGCGGGATGGTTTTTGATCGGGCGCGACGGTATCGCGCAGCCGGTCCTGCCCGGCGGTACCGCCACTTCGACGCTTCCTCGGACGCCGGCCCCGGGTTGAGACCCTGGCCGCCTCAGCTAGATCTCCTCGCGTCGTACGGATAGGATGCGCGGCAATGAGGATCCACAAGGTCTATACCCGGACCGGCGACGGCGGGGACACCGCGCTGGTCGGCGGTGCCCGCGTTCCGAAGGACTCTCTCCGGATCGAGAGCTACGGGACCGTCGATGAGCTTCAGGCGTTCCTCGGCATGCTGCGCGCCGCTCTGGCCGAGTCGGACCGCCAATCCGAGATCTGCCGCGAGTGCGTCGAGGCCATCCACCGCGTGCAGCAGGACCTGTTCGACCTGGGGAGCACCCTCGCGACCCCGCCCGAGCACCTCGACCGGGTGAAGCATCCGATCACCGCCGAGCGGATCGCCTGGCTCGAAGAGTCGATGGACGTCTGGAACGAGACGCTGCTACCGCTCCGCTCCTTCGTCCTGTCCGGGGGTGGCCGCTTCTCCGCTTTGAGCCATGTGGCCCGGACGGTCTGCCGTCGTTGCGAGCGGATCGTCCTGCGTCTGGCCCGGGACGAAATGGTGCCGGCCGAGGTCCTCCGCTATCTCAACCGCTTGTCGGATTTCCTCTTCGTCCTCGGCAGGCACCTGGCGCAGGTGTTCGGAGAAGAAGAGCCCCTCTGGGAGACGCCTCTGCGGACGTAAGAGACACCTCCGTGTCACAATTGTCTCGTGCGCTGGGGAGAGTGCCGGTAGAGACCTGACATTCTTATACGCAGCCAGGGAAGAACATGCAAATCGACAAAATGGCCGGATATTTCTTGCGCGACGGCTGCGGGTGTTGATGGACGAGCACGGCCGTTGGACGGCGCGCCTGCTGGAAGCGTCCCTCCAGAGCTCGGGGCTCTCCGAGCGGGAGATCGAGGAGCGACTCGGATGGGAAACGGGCCTGCTCGGACGGATTCTCGACGGAACCACCGAGTGTGGGCCTCTCCAGCTTCTGGAGATTCTCGCCGAGCTCGGAGCCGAGCGGGGTGGAAGCTCGGTCTACCGCCCGAGGCGCGAGCGCGGCACCCAGATGGTGCAGGAGCTGCTCGAGAGATTCCTGGATCTCGGCTATGGACAGACCGGAGCCGCATCCGCCACTACGGTGCCGCCAGCGCCGGATGACATCGAGGAGACGGTGGAGAAGGTCCTCCAGCAGGCGTTCGGAAAAAATTTCGGGAAGGGAGGGCAGCGCGGCGGCGGATGAGGGCGCTGCCGCGCGTTTCAGCTGGCCATAGCCTGTCGAGAGCCCTTGAGATAGCGGGACACCGCCCGCAGCATCTCCAACGGCTCGGTGCCGTCGCGGTCGAAGGCTTTCCGGAGGAGCACGAGCGCCGCCAGAGCCTCACGCGCGATACGACGAGCCTGGAACGTGGCCACGAGCTGCTCGACGAGCGCGCGGGTCTCGGCCGTTTTGCCACGGCTGAGCCAGACAGCGGCGAGATCGAGCGAGGCGACGGCTGCATGATAGTGAAGACCGGCAGCCTCGAGCTCCTGGCTCGCCTGACCGAGAAGCTGCTCGGCGCGGCGGAGCCGGCCCAGACCCGCGGCGATCTTCCCTTCGAGCCAGCGCAGCTTGATCAGGTTCAGGCGGTCGCCCTCGGCATCGTAGGCCGGGCGCGCGCGCCGCAGGAGGCGCTGCGCCTCGTGGAACCGCCCGGAATCCGCCAGGAAGGTCATCAGGTTGTGGACCGCCGAGATGACCAGCTTCGGGTCGGATGCCGGATGGATCAACGTCAGGCCGGCGCTCAGCAGGCGGACCGCTTCCTCTGGATCGTTGTCATACCCCGTGTAGAGGCCCTTGCTGATCAGCGCGCGGCCCGCGTTGTGGCGATCGCCATGACTCTCGTAGAGCCGGTATACCGAATCCAGCAGCTCGAGAGCTTCCCCGAACCGCCGCTGCGCTCCGCGCAACGAAGCGGTCAGATCCATGATGCGCGCAAGAAGCAGAGGATCCTGGGTTCCCCGGGCGCTCTCCTGGGTAGCGCTACGCAAGGCACGCTCGGCTCCTTCGATATCGTCGGCAACGCGGTGGGCGTTGCCGAGCTCGGCGAGGCAGCGAGCCCGGAGATCGGCCGTGAGCTCGGGGCCGTACGCGAACGGATCGAGATCCGCCGCGATCGCGGCGGCACGCTCGGCGAGGAGGATCATCTGCTCCGGATCGTGATGCCGGCAGGCCTGGCTTCTCGCGAGGAGCGATTCACAAAGTCCCCACTTCTGAACGCCTCCCTGGTTCCAGGGCATGAGCGCGCTCGCTCCCTGGGAAAGGCCCACTTCCGGCTCTGCAGAGAGATTCCGGAAAAGCTCGTCGGATCGTGTTGAAAAGTAGCTCAAGCTCGTCCCACTCCTTCGCCTGATTTCTCAATGCAATAAATGCGCCTACGCATTCGACCTGGATAAGGCAATCAGCCGCACGAGCCGCCGTTCGGATCGATCCCACAGCCGACGTCCGGAGTCGGCGCGCCACCCTCCGGGTCGAAGACAACAGAATCGGTGGCCGTGGTCCTGTCGAGGCCCGTGAGATCTCCCCAAACCTCGGCCAACCATTCCAAGGCCAGGCTCCAGGACGAATCCTCGGTACCAGCGGCGCTGGCGAGGAGAGGGCCGGCCTCGGCGGTACCGGCGAGGGTCAGCGCGGCAGCGAGGGCGACGGCGGTAATCCTGGGGAAGATCTTCTTGCTCATCTTCGTTCTCCTGGGCCGCAAACGGCGGCGATGGAGGGCGGGGTCCTGTCCGCTCTCACGTCCAGGCCTTTGCAAAGACCTTGCCCAGCTGTTCAAGCGCTGAGATGAGCCAGCCGGCGTTCGAATTGGAGGCCGAATACGCTCGCCATCGCCTTCAGCTTGAGCGACTGCCAGAGATAGCGGTGGGGGCTGAAAATCCGGCATTCCTCGGGGAGCAACACCAGGCTGACATGGATGTTGGAAGCCACGCCGGTGGGCAGACCACTCTCCACCACCGCTTCATATAGATGCCGGAACACGGGAATCATGTCCTCCGTTCTGGGCGGTTCCTGATATGCAGATCCGTGCCCACCAGAGGACGGAAGACGTTTGGACGCCGATCCAATCCCAGGGAGAAAAATTTGCAGTTTGCTGTTTGCGTTTTTGCCGTCAGTACTCGCAGCGGATGCCTCTGCAGTAGAGGTCCAGCTTGAGGAGGGCTGGATTGTGGCGAAGCCTCATGGCGAACACGGTAGCCGGAAGCAGCGCCCGGTGTCGCCACCCGCGAAGCTGGGAGCGTCGACCTACCCGGTTGGGTGGTTTCCCGGCTACAGCGCCGGATCGGAGGGGGAGACGCGGCGTCGCGCCGCGGCGTTGCGGGCGAGGAGCGCGCGGGTCTGGGCGATGCGGGCGAGCACGATACCAAGGAAGGGGACCTCGCCGCGCACGCCGGTGACGTCCGGATAGGCTTCGCCGAGCAGAGCCTCGCGGGCGCGCAGCCGGCCGATCTCCACGATCCCGGCGAGGATGTCCCAGCGGCGTTCGGTGAACGCGATGGGGAGCCGGTGCCAGGGGCGGATCACCACCATCCTCTCGCGGAGTGGGGAGGGGATCTCGTGCTGCGGCTCGGCCAGGTTGCGATAGAGGCCCCCTTCGCTCTCCCCCTTATTGGCGATCAGGACGACGGCATCGCATCCCTCGGCAAAGGCTTTCTCGTACGGGATGTTGTTGGTCAACCCTCCGTCGCCGTAGCGCTCGCCCTGGATCAGCGGCGTCCGGGTGTAGTAGGGGCGGAGGAAATTGGAGGCGAGGAGGAGCTGGAGCGGATCGTCGACCTTCCGCGCTTCGAGGTACACCGCGGCCCGGTCGCGCAGCTGTGTGACTCCGACGAACAGGGGGAGCGCCTCCGGCGCGCGCAGCCGGTCAGCTCCCACGTAGCGCCGGAAGGTCCGCCGGTGCATCTCGGTGAAACGGAAAGGGGTCTGCTCGCGGAGCAGATTCCCCAGGTCCCAGGGGGGCATCCGGACGAAAGCGCGCCAGTAGTGGCGCAGGCGATGCCCAGTGCCGGCGGCCACCGCGGCGGCGTTCCAGGCGCCGGCCGAGACGCCGACGCAGAGCGCCGGGCGGATGCCGAGCTCGGCGAGCGTCTCGACCACGCCGATCTGGAACGCGCAGCGGGAGCTGCCGCCGGAGAACACGAAACCGATCCGGCGGGCGGAGCGGAGAAGGTCGAGAGGGGCTGCGTCTCCGGTCATTGACAGGGATTGTAGCGAAACCCCCAATCCGCTTCATCACCTCCTCCACTCTGACCGCTGCCCGCCCCGCCCCGCTGGGTGGGGCGGCTCGATGGACGAAAAACCGAGCCCCAACCGTGGTGGCTGGAAGCTGATCGCCGTCACGGCCGTCATCGCGGCCCTGGCCGCCGCGGGCGTCACCGCGCTCCTGGTCAACATCTTCGAGCACAAGCAGGAAGCGCGCTATCCGTTCTACCGGGTGGTGGACATCGACGACAACACCGATGGGCTTCCACGCACCAGAGGAGGCGGCGCGCATCCTGGCCGAAGCGATCGACTACGCGCGCAAGGGGCAGGCCACGCTGCCCGGCCAGACGATCCAGGTCCCCTCGCCCGCGCCGGCGAAGGTCGCAGCGGGGCGGTAGGCTTCCCGTGCTCAGGCTGGCAGGTCGACCACGCCCTCGATCTCCACCAGGAGCTCCGAGCGGCACAGGTCGGCGCGGATCCATTCGATGCCCACAGCCTTGGGAAACGCATCTTTCAAGAGACCTTGAAGAGCGGCGAGCTGATCCGTCTTCGAGAAGTACACGCGGACCTCGCGATATCCGGACAGCGGGTCCGGCGTGGGCTGTCCGGCCGCCGCTTGCACCAGGACGGCCAGGTTGGTCAGCGTTTCCTCGGTCTGCCGCTCCAGATCTTCCAGATGGACCGACTCTTCACCCACGATGCTGGCGGTGCCGCCGACCAGCAGGAGCGGCCCGTTCTCCAGGGGGAGGACCGTAGCGCGGGCGAAGCAAGGGGGGAGCGGGCCGTACTTGGTGGAATATCGATAGGGCTTGATCTGCCGCGGGTTGTCCACGGCCCGGCCCGGCCGGTCCGCGGCCAGGCAGTGGATGATCAGGTCCTGGCCGTCGTGTCCCACGCCCGAGGCGGTCGCCACGCGCGTGTCGAAGGTCTCGCGGCCGAACCACGCGGAGAGCGCCTCGTAGCGCCCGGCATTGAAGATCATGTAGCGGTCTTGGCCGTCGCCCATCGGCTCGTGGATCCCCGGGATGTGGTTCCACAGCCGGACGGGGTGCGGCGCCTGGCGGACCCGGAGCTCGGCTTCGATCCGGCGGTAGGCGCTGGCCGTCGCCTCGTGGAGATCCTCCCGGCCGAGCCCGCGCGCGTCGCGGATCCGTACGCTGGCAAAGCAGAACCCTGCGCAGCGGGTGGCCTCCAGCGAAATCCCGGCTTCGGCAGGAGCCAGGACAGGGATCGACCGGGCCTCGCGGCCCAGCAGGCGGCGGACCCACGACGGAGGAAGGAGGCCTCGCTCGTCGGCGGGACGCTCCACGCAGATAGACCGGGACACAGGAACAACCGAAGGCGACGAATTCATCTTGGGGGATAAGCTCCGGCCAAAACTGTACACGCTTCGGCCGCTCCCGTTCAAGAGGAGGGTATGATTCGAGCACTGAACGGTGCCGAAAGGAGCTTCCCATGAAGCGAGCCCTGCTCGTGACTCTCGTCCTGACCTGTCTGGCCGCTCCGTCCGCCTGGGGCCAGCAGCTCTCGCGCGGCCACCGGCAAGCCGCCGGCGAGCTGCTGGACCTGATGAAGGAGTCCCAGGATCTGATGCTGGCCGCCAACGCGATGGTCGATGCCCAGGTTGCGGCGGAGCCAGGCATGGCGCCGTTCAAGGACGTCCTCCTCGAATGGATCGGCAGGTATCTCCACTGGGATGTGATCGGTCCACAGATGATCGACGTCTACATGCGGACTTTCACGGAAGCCGAGCTCCGCGATCTGGTCGTCTTCTATAAAACGCCGACCGGGCGGAAGTCCATGGAGAAGATGCCGGAGGTGATGCAGGAGAGCTTCCGCATCGGCCAGGAGCTCGCCGAGCAGCACAAGGGCGAGCTCACGGCCATGGTCCAGGCCCGGGCGAAGGAGCTCGCAAGGGCGCAGAGGATCTCATCCGGGTCCGCCCCACCGTCCGAGCAGTTGGCCAACGGGTGGCTCGCTCGCGCCAACCAGTTCTATGACAAGGGACAGTGGGAAGAGGCAAAGAACGCCTTCATCAAGTATCTGGAAGACAGTCCGGAGGACGTGCGCGCCATGGCGGATCTCGGCATCTGCTACAAGGAGCTCGGCGACTACGACCGGGCGCTCCGGAACTTCGACCGCGCCCTGGTGCTGGACTCGGGGCATTGGCAGGCGCTCTACAACAAGATCATCGTCCTGGGCTTCCACGTCGGCAAGAAGGACGAAGCCAAGAAGCTGATGCGCGATCTGCGGAGGCAGCAGCCGAACAATCCGGACGTGGCCCGTCTGGCGCAGGACGTCGCAAAGCTCTGAAGGGTCGTGCGACTGGTCTTCAGAGCACCGGCGCCAGCCAACGGGCCATGGTGTCGCCGGCCCGGTGGAGAAGGGTCCGGCGCTTCCAGTCGCTACGGTGGATCTCGACCGCGTTCTCCATGTCCATCTGGAAGACCTCCTCCATCGTCCGCGCCGTCTGATCGCAGAGGACCAGCAGGTCGCATTCCGCGTTGAAGATGAACGAGCGGAAGTCGAGGTTGGTCGAACCGACCACCGAGACGTAGCCGTCCGCCACCAGGCTCTTGGCGTGGAGGATGGAGCCCTGGTACTCGAAGATCCGCACGCCGCGGCGGAGGAGCCGCCGGAAGTACCCGTGCCCGGCGTGGCGGACGAGCGGCACGTCGGTCTGGCCCGGCAGCAGGAGGCGCACGTCCACGCCGCGCCGCGCCGCCTGGCCCAGGATGCGGACCCCGGCCCAGCCCGGTGCGAAATAGGCGTTGGTGATCCAGACCGACCGCCGCGCCGCGCCTACGATCGCGGCGAGGGCCGCCGCCGACTCGGCCTGCCCCCGCTTCGGCCGTGAGTCGAGCACCAGGATGCGCGAGCCTGGCGCCTCCGCCTTCGCGGCATCCAGGTCGGGCAGGTCGAGGGGTGAGCCCTCGGCCTCGGCCCAGCTCTCGCCGAAGACGATCGCCATCTCCCAGGCGGTCGGTCCGGCCACCCGCAGGTGGGTATCCCGCCAGGTCGATCCCGGCCGGGTTGGGGCCAGGGCCGAGCCGTACTCCTCGCCGATGTTCATGCCGCCGGTGAAGGCGATGCGGCCGTCCACCACCAGGATCTTCCGGTGGTCGCGGAAGGGCTGATACCAAAGCTTCTTGAACAAGGGGTTGAAGAGGCGGCTCTCGATGCCGCACAGCTCCATCTCGCGCCAGAAGGCGCGGCTGGTCGAGAAGGAGCCCAGAGCGTCCGCCAGCACCTTGACCCGCACGCCGCGGGCGGCGGCGGCCGCGAGGTCGTTCAGGAAGGCGCGGCCTGTGGAATCGTCCTTGTAGATGTAGGACTCCAGGAGGATCTCCCGGCGCGCGGAGCCCACCGCTTCGCGCATGGCGGCGAAGGCGTCCTCGCCGCGCACGTAGACTTGGACCTCGTTGCCGCCGAGCAGTGGGGCGCCGTCGATCCGCCGCAGCAGGATCTCGAATCCGGGATCGCGGACCCCCTCCGGTAGAGCATGCGCCAGCCGGACCACGTTCCGGCCGCGCAGCTCCGGTGGGAGCTGCCGGCCCAGGTGGGGCCGCAGGATCGGTCGGAATCGGCGGGATCGGCGCGGGCTCATGAAGAACGCCGTGGCATGTGGGGGGAGTATGTCAGAAAGAGCCGCTGCTAGACTCGGGGAGCATGCCTTCTCGAATGCTGGCGCTCTTGCTGGGCCTGGTGCTCCTGTCCCTTGCCTGCGATCCCGCCGAACGGAAGACCGCCGCTGGCGCCGTGGTGGAGTCCGTCACGCCAGGAGGCGCCGGGGCGCGCGCCGGATTGCGGCCCGGGGATGCCCTCGTTTCGGTGCGCTCCTGCGTAGATCTCGCCGATCTCGAGACCGAGCAGGCGCCGCGCGGGCCGGTGACGCTCCGCGTGCGCCGCGCCGGAAAGCTTCTCAACGTGGAGATGCCGCCTGGTGCGTGGGGCCTCCAGGTGGAGTCGAATCAGACTGATTCCTGTACTGCCTTCGCCCGGGCCCGGCGGGAGGAGGAGGCGCGCCGGTGGGGGGCGGCGAGCGCGATCCTCGCGGGGGTGGCGCGCCGGGCGCGGCAGCAGGGGGACGCCCGCCTGGCGGCCCTGGCTCTTCAGAAGCAGGGAGCCACCCTCGTCAGCGCGGAGGACCTCGCGGGCGCGGAGCGGGCCCTCGAGGCTGCGCTCCGCCTCCGCCGGCAGACCGAGCCCGGTGGTCTCGCCGAGGCCGCGGTGTGGCATGCCCTGGGGCGCCTCGCCCAACGGCGCGGGGAGATCGCGCGGTCCGATGCGGCCTTCCACCAGGCTCTCGCCTTGCGCACGCGCCTGGCGCCGGAGAGCCTCGAGCGCTCCTGGACGCTCAACAATCTCGGGATCAACGCCGCGGCGCGCGGTGACTTCACCGCCGCGCGGCGCTATTACGAGCAGGCCCTGGCCCTCACCCGCCGGCGTGCCCCCGGGAGCCTGGACGAGGCGCAAGTGCTCAACAACCTGGGTCTGCTCGCGCGAACCGAGGGGGATGCCGCCGCGGCACGGCGGTGGTTCGCCGCCGCGGTCCGGATCGGTGAGCGGTTCGATCCGGCGAGCCTCGACCTCGCCCGATATCGGACGAGCCTGGGGCTCCTGGCCCTCGACCGCGGAGACCTCGCCCAGGCCGAAGAGGCTCTGCAAGGCGCCCTGGACCGCTTCGAGGCCACCGCGCCCGAGAGCGTCGAGGTGGCGACCCTTCTCAACGCTCTCGGAAGCGTGGCGCGCGATCGGTTCGCGTACGAGGAAGCCGACACCCTGTTCCGCCGCGCTCTCGCGCTCCGCGGCCGGCTCGTTCCCGGCTCGGCCGGAGAGGCGGAGAGCCTGAGCAGCCTCGCCGGGCTCGCGCGCGACCGGGGACGGCTCGACGAGGCGGAGCGCTACGCCCGGCGCGCCCTCGCCATCCGCTCGCGGATCGCTCCGGAGGGGCAGGAGGTGATCGTGAGCCTCGCCATGCTGGGGGCCATCGCCGAGAGCCGCGGCGACCTCGCAACGGCCATCGCCCTGTGCGAGAGAGCCCTCGCCCGCCAGCGGAAGACCGTTCCAGGGGCGCGCTTCGAAGGCGACATCCTGCAATTTCTGGGGGAGGTCTCCCTCCAACGCGGGGAGTGGGGCAAGGCCGAGGAACATCTGGGCCGGGCGCTCGCGCTTCGCCGGCGCCTGGAGCCGGCGAGCCGGTCGGAGGCGGAGACGCTGGACCTCCTCGGGCAGCTCTATGAGAAAACCGGACGGATCGACGCGGCCCGGCAGGCGTTCGCCGCATCGGTCGACGCCCTGGAGGCGCAGGTGGGCCGCGTCGGCGGCTCGGACGAGGCGCTCTCCTCCTTCCAGGCGGGCGGAGCCAAGTTCTACTGGGATCTCCTCGCGTTCCAGGTCCGGCGCGGAGACACCGCCGCGGCCCTGCACACACTGGAGCGCTCGCGCGCGCGATCGCTCCTCACGCTCCTGGCCCAGCGCGATCTCGCCTTCGGCGCCGACCTCCCCGCGCCGCTCCTGGAGCAGCAGAGCCGGCTCGAGCGGGAGTACGAAGCGGTCCAGGAGGATCTGGCGCTGGCAGACCCGCGCAATACGGCGGAGCTCGATGCCCTGCGCGTGCGCCTCATTCGGCTGCGCGGCGAGCGGTCAGGCGTCGCGGCCCGGATCGCCCGCGCCTCCCCTCACTATGCCGCGCTCCGCTATCCCCAACCGCTGGATCTCCCGGGGGTGCGCCGTGCGCTCGACCCGGGGACCGTGCTGCTCTCCTACTGCGTGACGGAGGAGGAGACCTTCCTCTTCGTGGTGACTCCGGAGGGTGCGGGAGCGGAGCCCCTGCGGGCGGTCCGCATTCCGGCCGGCCGGAAACAAATCGTGGATGAGGTCGCCGTGTTCCGCAGCCTCCTCCTGCGGGGCCGGGACGCCCCGGCCGTCGAGGAGGCACTCCTCGCCCAGGGCCGCAAGCTCTACCAGCTCCTCGTCGCACCGGCCGCTCCGGCGGTCGAGGCGGCCGAGCGCGTGCTGATCTCGCCGGACGGGCCGCTCCACACCCTGCCGTTCTCCGCCCTCGTGCGGCCCATGGCAACGTACCTGGCCGGCTGGAGGCCCATCCACACGGTGCTTTCGGCCACCCTCTACGAGGAGCTCCGGCGCGGGCGCCGCGAGCGGCGGGACCCTGGGCCATTCGTGGTCTTCGCCGACCCTCTCTACCGTCCCGCCCCGCCGGGAACGGGAGATGCCGGCAAGCTGCCCCTGGCGCGCTACCGCCGGGGCCTGACTCCGCTCCCAGCCGCCCGGGACGAAGCGCGAACCCTGGCCCGGCTCTACGGCGGCGACGCCCTGGTCTACACCGGAGCCCTGGCGACCGAGGAGCGGGCGAAGCGGCTGCCGGCAGCGCCGCGGGCGCTCCATTTCGCCACCCACGCCCTGCTCGACGTGCGGTCCCCGCTCGACTCCGCTCTGGCGCTCGCGGTTCCCGGGCGCGAAGGCGGAGAGAACGGGTTGCTCCAGGCCTGGGAAATCTTCGAGCAGGTGCGCATCGACGCCGACCTGGTGACGCTCTCGGCGTGCGAGACCGGGCTCGGGAAGGAGGCGGCCGGCGAAGGGCTGATCGGCCTCACGCGGGCGTTCCAATACGCCGGAGCCCGCTCGGTGCTCGCCTCGCTCTGGGCCGTGTCGGACCGCTCTACGGCCGAGCTGATGGAAAGGTTTTACGCCGGCCTGCGCGCCGGCAAGCCCAAAGACGCCGCTCTCGCCGAAGCGCAACGCGGGTTGCTCCGCGCTGACGGGGCGTTGGCACACCCCTACCACTGGGCGGCGTTCGAGCTCACCGGCGACTGGCGGTGAAACCCCCTACCTGTCGCTGCCCAGCGTGAACGCCAAGCCGCGGTCGGTGCTGGTCACCGTGACCTGCCGGCCCAGGGGGAAGCGCAGGGTCGCGCCGAAGCGCTCGGCGTCCCGGGGGTTCTGCCGCGCGGGGCAGCCGGCGCCGAGCCGGAGGACCGGGGCCGTCTCGCGGGCGAGGAAGGCGCTCTGGAGGCGGTCCGCGACGGTTTCGGCCGCATCGCCCGCTTCGGTGTCCACGGCGAAGGTGCAACTGCCGAGCGGGGAGACCTCGGTCACCTCCACCCGGCCGCCGCCAGCCCTGCCAGTCAGAGAGATCCGGGGGACCACGTGGCTGCCGGTCGAGGGGACGCCGAAGGAGCCCACGGAGAAGGCGCCGGGTCCGTCCGAGGTGACCTCGGTCACGAGCTGGACGCCGGTCTGGCGCGGAGCCACGAGGAGGAGACGGAAGGGCTCCGGACCCTCGTCCTCGTGCCCGCCGGAGCGGGAGGTGCCGGCCAGCGTCGGCCGCACGCCCGCGTCCCGGCACTTCTCATCGTCATCGAGCGCCTTGACGGCGCGGGCGAGCACCTCCTCGGCCGTCTCCTTGGCGGAGTACGGCACGGTCTGCTCGCAGAGCACCCGCGAGTCGCCGCCGTTCTTCTTGAGCAGCGCCGCCACGGTGAAGGAGCCCTCCTGGCCGGAGGGGAGAAAGGCGAGCTGCGTGCTCGGCGGGTCCTCCCTCTCCCGCGGCTTTTTGACCACGGACTGGACCGAGTACTGGCCGCAGGTGATACGGATCTCGCTGACGCCGCACCGGTCGAGCGACACGCCGCCCGCGCAGGAGCCGTCATAGCAGGCCCATCCGAGCGGACGCCGCGTATACACGCCTGCCTTGGTGGTGACGAGGAAGCCGTGCTCGTCCGTCTCCAGAGCCGCTCCGTCCGCGTCGACAGCCGAGGTGGCGCACTCGCGGGCGCCTTCGAGGAGCGTCATCGAGCAGCTCTCGCCGGGATCGAAGCCATAGGCCGTAACCGGGATGAACGCGGCCGGGTCGTAGAAGTCCGTCGGGCCGCAGCAGACGTCGTAGTAGAAGTCGGAGTAGATGCGGAACGCCAGCTGCCACACGCCGCGGCCATGGGTGGCGGCGAGGAGGCTCTGGCCGTCGCCGGAGACGTCGAGGTCATAGACCGCCACGTTCGGCAGCCCCTTCGACTTCCCCCAGAGAGCGCTCCCGGGATGTGGGTCCGAGCGGCTCCAGACGCCCGCGTCGGTCCCCGCCCAGACCCGGTGCGGCGCCTCCGGCTCGATCAAGAGCGCATTCACCGGCTCCTGGGCGAACACGCCGTCGGCGCTCCCGTCCAAGGGCGTCCAGGAAGCTCCGGCCTGGGTGGTCGCATACACGCTGTGGTTCGCGAAGCCGGTGAACGCGACGAGGGCGTGCTGCTCGTCGGTGGGGTGGACCGCGATCGAGGTGACCGGCCGGTCCGGCAACGGCGCGGCGTCGATCTTCGTCCAGGAGGGGCTTGCAGCCTTCCCGTTCCCGGTGGTGAAGACCTGGCCGTCGTAGAAGCCGAGATAGATCCGCGCAGGGTTGGACGGCGCCACGGCGACGGCCGTGATCGGGTTCTGGGCGCCGTTCAGCTCGGTCATTGGAGCGGTTCCTCCGAGGGGCGCTCCGGGAGTGATCTGGACCCACTGGTCTCCGTCAGCCACGCTGCGGAAGAGCTGGTTGGTGGCGAAATAGAGCGGGTGCTGCCCGCCCTGGTCCGAAGGGTCCTGGACCAGGGGCGGATACCAGGAGACGTCCGGGCTGGTCAACGAGGGGAGGTTGTCATGGATGTTGGGCCAGCCGAACTTGCAGAAGCCGGGGCTGGTGCACCTCTCCGGATCGACGCCCACGGAGGCGTCGTAGAGGATGTCGCCGTTGTCCAGGTCCATCAGGGTCGAGGACGCATCGCCGTCGTCCACGTGCTCCCAGACGTCGGTGCCCTGGAAGACGTTCGTGCCGTTGTCCTGGGCGCCGGCAATGATGTGGTCGACCAGAGGAGAGGCCGCGACCGACTGAAGCTGCGTCACGGCGAGGCCGAGCTGCAGGTTGCCGTCCCACACCTCCTCGCCATCCCCCACGTAGAAGCCGCCGTCGTTCGCGTCATAGGCCATGACGCCTGTGCTGGTCTGGTTGGAGGGGAAGACCACGATCTGATGATGGTCCGGGTGGAGCGACAGATGCCCCACGTGGGTCCAGTCCTTGCCGCCGTTCGTGGAGCGGTAGAGGCCGATGCCGCCGTACCAGAGGATGCTCGGGTCCTGCGGATGGATCGTCAGGGCGTGCGTGTAGGAGACGTAGCTCGTGAGCGGCGAGCCGTAGTTGGGTGGCAGCAGCTCGTAGGCGTGGACCAGGGTCCAGGAGGTCCCGCTGTTGGCCGACTTGTAGACGGCTGGGGAGCAGAAGAAGTTGTCGCCCTTCTCGTGCGGATGGGGACAGGGACCGAGGACCGCGTAGAGGAGCGGCTCGGCCATGGCCGGTGTGCGGTGGACGGCGATCTCCGGCCAGTCGGCGCCGCTGCCGATGAACTGCGCGGAGATCCCGTTGTGGATCGGCTGCCAGCTGACGCCGCCGTCCAGCGAGCGGTAGATCCCCTGGTCGCGCACGCCGGCGAAGAGGACCTGCGGGTTCTGCGGGTCCATTTCGAGGTCCGTCGCCGGAGAGCCCAGGTCGAGGACGTTGGTGAAGCTCAGGCCGCCGTCGACCGACTTCCAGATGCCATAGGCGCCCGCGGGCGCGGTGGTCACGGTCGAATGGGTGGCGTTCGAGGTCTGCCCGCTCGACAAGGCGACGTACAGGGTCTTGCCCGGCCCGTCGGGCGTCGTCGGGTCGAGCAGAATGCGGGTGATCGAGCCGCGGGAGAACGCGTCGGCGCCGAGCACCGTCCAGTCATAGGAATTGCTGGTGGCGTTCCAGGTGCCCTTGAGCAGGCCCTTGCCATACTGGGTATCGCGGCGGATCGCGTTCTCGCCCGTTCCTACCCAGACTGTTTTGCAACGGGTGATGGTGCACGCGTCGAGGGCCAGGGCGCCGACCGCGAGAGAGGGAGCGTCGTCTTTCATCGGCGTCCAGCCGGAGGCCGGCACCACCGAGCCATGCCAGACGCCCCCGGTGGCGGCGCCGATCCAGATGTCCCCCAAGGGGTTCTCGGGATTCGGAGCGATCACAGTGACCCGTCCGGTCACCGGCGCACGGCCGGAGCCGGCTTGGCCGTCATGAATCAAGACCGGGCCCAGAGGGACCCAGCGGGGAAATTTGAGCACGGGGCCGTAGTGGTCCGCGCCCGCCAGGACCGGGACCATCACCGCGGCCAGGCCGAGAGCGAGCGCTGTCGCGGCAAGCGAACGTGTTTTCACGGAGAGACTCCTGTCTGAAGAAGAAGGTCGTGAACGGAGCGCCTCCACCTTGGCGGCGCCGCCTGGGTTTCATGAGGAGAGACGATCGATGGGGGCGGTGGTATTAGATCGATTTTTCGATCGGATGTTCGGTGAAAAGCGTCCGAAACGTTTTTCTGGCGTCTGTCATCTATGTGCGATGCCTCCGACCGAGACCAGGACGACCAGGGCGACCGAGAAGACCGGAGAGTTCCGCAGCATCTTCGTCGAGTTCTTCCCCCGTCTCCGAAGCTACTTCCGGAGCTGCGGGTTCCAGGCGGCCGACGCCGAGGACCTCAGCCAGTCGGCGATGTGGATCGTCTACCAATCCAGGGAGCAGTTCCGCGGGGATGGCAACTTCGACGCCTGGGTCTATACAATCGCCCGGAACGTCGCCCGGGACGAATGGCGCCGCCGCGGCCGTGCCGCCGGAGCCGAGCCGGTGGAGGAGAGTCTGCCCGATCACAGCCCCTCCGCGGAGGCGCTGGCCACCGGCCGCCAGGAGCTGAAGCAGACGGTGCATGCTCTGGACCGGCTGCCGGCGCGGATGCGGGAGTGCCTGCTGCTCTATGTGGACCAGGGGCTCTCCTATGAAGAGATCTCCCGCCGGCTGTCCCTCGCGATGCCGACGGTGAAGGTGCAGATCTGGAATGCCCGGCGCCGTCTGAGGAGCCTTCTGGGATAAGACCATGGACGACCGGCATCCGACTCCCGAGCAGCTCTATATGGCTCGCCGCGGCCCGCGCGGCGCCGAGGCCGAGCGCCACCTCGCCCATGCCGCCGGTTGCGCCCGGTGCTCCGCGGAGCTGGTCCGCCAGGAGGCCTTCGACCACCCGGAGCCGGTCCCACAGGCGGGCCTCGACGCGGCCTGGGAGCGCTTCAACCGGCCAGGCGCCGCGGCCCCGCCCCTCCGGCGGGCCCCTTCCCGGAGACCCGCATTCGCGCTCGCCGCGACGCTCGCCGCCTGTCTCCTCGGCTTCGCGCTCCTGCAACCCACCCGGACCGCCGCACCTCCGGCAGCCGGCTCTGAAAGGACCCGCGGCAGCGGCGAGGTGGCCGGCCTCTGGAGCCCCATGGGGCGGTTGGAGGAGCCTCCGGCGGAGCTCGTCTTTCCGGCGCCGGACGGCGAGCCCCGGCGGGTCACCGTCTTCGACGCAGCAGGCACCTATCGCTGGACGAGCGAGCCGGCCACCGGAGGCCGCATCGCCCTTCCCGTCGCCGAGCGGCAGCGCCTGCGGCCCGGCGTCGAGTATTTCTGGACCATCCTCGACGGCGACGAGATGGCGGCGCGCAGCTTCGAGTTCCGCGGACCGGGACACTGACAAGGAGGATCTGTCGTAAGCTGCGCTCCGGAGTCAATCGACGTACATGGCCGAGCCTTCTCCCCCTCCGGCCACCGGAGCCCCCGCCCCCCGCCCGGCGCGCCGTCGCCGTATCGCGCTGTTCCTGCTCCTCGGCATCCTCCTGCTGCCTCTGCTGGCCGTGCTCGCCGGCTGGGCGGGCCTGCGCTCAGCCGCGGTCCGCCGGGAGATCCTGGCGCGAGTCGCGGGCGCAGTGGGGCGGGGTTTCGGGGTAGCCCTGGTGGTCGACGACTTTTCGCTGGTGGGCCTGACCGGCATCGAGCTTCGCGGGGTTCGCGCCGGAGCGCCAGGGAAGGCGCCGCTCGTCTCGGCCAAGCGCGTGCGCGCGTCGGTCGACCTCTTCTCGCTGCGGCGCGACACGGCGGTTGTCCGTTCGCTGGAGGTGTTCGCGCCGGTCGTCGATCTGTCCGCTCCCTTCCCGCAGATCCCGGAATCCGAAGGTCCGCCCGGGTTCGAGATCCGGCGAATCGTTCTCCATGGCGGCACCGTCCTCGGGGCTGCGCTGGAGCCGCCCGCGTCCGATTGGTTGACGCGCTGGCGGATCGACGGGATCGAAGCCCGAGGCTCCTTCCGCAACGGACCCTGGGACCTGGCGGTGGAGAAGTCCGAGGCCCGCATCGAGCGCCCCGGCTTTCCGCCCCTCCCGCTGCGCTTCTCCGGACAGTTTGCGCAGGACGCCGCCGGAGCGCCGATCCGGATCGCTGCTCTCCAGGCCGACGGTGACGGGCTCCATCTCGAAGGCTCGGGGCGCGTGGGCTTCGGAGAGAACGCTCCCATGGAGGCAGTCTTTTCAACCCGGATCGAGCCGCGCCTCCTCATCGCCGACGCACCCGCGGGCGGGCTCCTCATGGCTCAGGGCGACCTCCGGCTGTCCGAAGCCGTCGGCCGCATTGCTCTCACGGCCCAGGACGTTCCGGCCGAGGCGCTCCGGCCGCTCCTCGATCCGCAGCTCTTCACCGATCTCGCTCTCGCCGGTACGGCCGCGGACGCTCGCGCCGACCTCGCGCTCGGACCCGGGACGCTTCAAAAAGTAGAGGGCGAGGCCGAGGCGACGTGGAGGCGCGGAGCGCGGCAGCTTGCGCGGGTGGAAGGCCGGGTGCTTCCGGCGGCCGGAACCGCGAGACCACTCCGCCTGATCTTCACCGGAGATCTGCTGCCTGGCCGGCGCGGGCGCCGCCACGTTCAGGGAACCCTCGCCGCCGCGGATTGGGCCGGCCTGGCCAGCGGGACTGCCGAGGACCTCCACGCCGAGCTGCACACCGCGGACCTGGCCGCCACCCTGGCCGAGATCCGCGCCCTCTGGCCGCGTATGATCCCCGCGCTGCCGCCAGAGATTCCCGCACGAGGAGCCCTCACCGCCGACCTCCGCCTCGATGGGCCGCTGGCCGATCCTCGCGCCAAGATCCAAGCGGAGTGGAAACCGGAGGCGGAAGCCCGGGTCGTCCTGCGGGCAGAGGGAAAGCCGGGCACGTGGACGGGCCAAGCAGATGCGGTGATCGAGCGCATGCCCCTCGCCGAAATCGGGGGTGAGGGGCTCCTGAGCGGTCACGTCACCCTCGCCGGCGCGCCAAGCGCCTATGAAACCACGCTGACAGCTGACGTCACCGCCGTCGCTTATCCGCCATACGTCCAATCGCTGGACAAAGTCCACATTGACGCGCACGGCACCCTCGCCCTTCCCATGCTCCTGCAGCGAGCCGGCGGGGCCACCTATGACGGCACCCTCGCGCTCACCGCCGACGGCCTCTTCGCCAGCCCCAACGCTTCGGACGCCATCCGCCTCGATCGCGTCGAGATCGCCGCCGACGGCCGCTTCCTCTCCGAGCCGCTCTCCTGGACCGGGAATGCCACGATCGACGGCACCGGCCTCGACCTGCCTGGCACGGTGCAGGCCGCCGAGATCCACCTCAACGCCGGGGAGCTGACCGCCAGCACGAGCGCAGTGGCCGGCCGCCTCCGGCTCGATGCGCCGCGCGTCGACCTTCCCGGAGCGGGGACCGCGATCGACGGCCTGCATCTCGAAGCCGAGGGAGACCGCCATGAGGCGCGGATCACAGCGCTGTCCGGCAGCTTTCCCGAGGGACGATCTTTCAGTGCCACCGGTCGCGCCCTCCTGGAGCCGCTTTTCGCTGAGGCCGATCTCGATCTGCGGCTCACCCGGCCCGTGGACGCCGTGCGGTCGGCTGATCTCTCGGCCAGCTTGCGCAGCGGCGTCGTCGGGATCTCCGTCCCGCGTCTGGAGACCGAGGCCGGCCGCGCCAATCTGCGGGCCACCGTCCCCCTGGGCGCCCTGCGCCAGATCCCGCAGCTCGCGGAGATCCTCGACGGCCTTCCTCTGGAGATGACGCCCGGCCCGATCCGCCTGACGCTCGAAGCCCCGGAGCTCGACTCCCAGCGGCTTCTCGCGGCCCTGGGCCAGGAGCCGCGCCCCGAGCGCGTCCAGGGAGGCCTGTGGACCGAGCTCGTCTTCGAGCCCGCCGCGCCCGCCGCCGGCCATGGAGAGATCCGGATCGACGGCCTGCGGGCCGAGAGCCCGGACGGACGCGCCGTGGCCGAGGGTCCCGTCACCGCCCGGCTGGAGAATGGGACGCTGGAGATCCGGCCCGTCCATCTCGTCGCGAGCGGCGCCGGCATCGAAGGCGCGGGCTTCGATCTCAAGGGACGGGCGGATCTGAACCGCTCCTGGAACCCGTTCACGGACGAGCCTGCCGCTGCCGTCCGCAACGTGACCTTCGATGCCGGAGGCACGCTGGAGGCCTCGCTGCTGAACCCCTTCCTGGAGGGTGGCGTTGCCTCGGGCGCTCTGACCTTCGCGGCGGAGGCCGCGGGTCCCCTGGATGACCTGCGCGGCCACCTCCGCGCCAGCGGCCCTGGCGCATCCTTCTTCTGGGCCTCGCCGTATGCGACGCGGTTGCAGAATCCCGAGATCGCCGTCATCCTGCGCGAGAGCCGCTGGACGATCGAGCACGGCCGGTTGCTCTTGAACGGTGGCCCTGTCGAGCTGGCGGGGGGCGGCGCGCCGGGCGAGCCAACCGGCTTGGAGGCCGGCTTCTCCGGTGTGCGCTACCGCCTCGACTATGGCCTGACCGCCCAGCTCAGTGGCCGGCTCGCCTTCCGCATGCCGCCTGAGGGGAGGTCCGAGCTGACCGGCCGTGTCACCATCGACCGCGCCCTCCTCGACCGCGACGTGGACCTCGATCGCGAGGTCCTCGCCGCTTTCCTCCAGCCGGACGACACGCCGGGCACCGAGGAGAGCGCCCTGTCCCAGATCGATCTCGATCTCCAGGTGGCGAGCGGCGACGGCGTGCGCATCCGCAACAACGTGGCCGACCTGCGGGCGGACTGGCAGCCCCTCTCGGTCACCGGCACCCTGGAGGCGCCGGTGATCCAGGGGCGGGTCGAGATCGATCCGGGCGGCCGCCTGTTCGCGTACGGCCAGACGGTGCGGATCGACCGCGGCTCTCTCGTGTTCACGGGCAACCCGCTGCTCGACCCGCGGATCGACCTGTCGACCACGAGCTCGATTCAGGATCCGACCATTACGCAACTTCCGGGCACCGAGAGCCCCCTGGCCCTCCTCGACGAGAACGACCCCGAGAACCCCCTGGCCGAGATGCCCGAGCTGCGGGAGACGGTGGGGATGGGCCTGGCCACCTACTACGGCTCGCGGATCGCCTCGCGGCTCGGCCGCACGGTGGGCGTGGAGCGGATATCGATCCAGCCGGTCCTCGTCTTCACCGAGGCGGGAGACCCGAGCGCCCGCCTCACCGTGGGGGGCGACCTGTCGCGCAATGCCTCCTTCGCCCTCTCGGCGGACCTGCGCCAGGCCGAGAGCCGCACCTACCTGCTCGACCTCCACGGTTTCCGCGAGCTGCCCGGTGTGGCGTTCCAGGGCTTCACCAACGACGAGGGCACCGAGGGCGCGAGCTTGCAGCAGGTCCTGGTGCTGGGGGGCAGCCGGAGACGGGATACCCGTCCGCGCCTGCACCGCCTGCGCCTGGAAGCGCCTCCGGAGGTCCCGAAGCGGGCGCTGCGCCGCGCGATCCGCCTGGAGCGCAAGAGCCCCGTCCCCGAGCACGCGGACTTCGACGTGGAGATCGATCTCGCCGAGGCCCTGCGCCGCCGTGGCTGGCCCGAGCCGCGGATCGACGTGGAGATCGTCCCGGCCGCGGAGAAGAAGGGGCGGGTGGACGTGAACGTGCGGATCGAGCCCGGCCCGCGCGCCGAATTCACCTTCACCGGCGACCGGCCGCCCCGCAGCGAGCGGGCCGCCATCACCGCGCTCTACCGCTCCGACTTTTACGAGCCCGCGGCCCTGGAAGAGATGAAGACGGAGACCGTCCGCGCCTTCCGCCGCCGCGGCCACCTGGAGCCGCAGGTGGACATCGAGGTCCTTACCCCCCGAGAGGGGGAGAGGTCGGTAGCCATCCGCTCGGAAGCCGGCCCGCGCGTGAAGCTCGCCGCGCTGGAGATCGCCGGGATCGGCCCTGCCACCGCCCGTCTGGTCGCCGCGCGCTTTCCCGGGACCCTGGCCCGCGCCGAGCTGGCCGCCGTCGCGCCCGGCGCCGACGATCGGCTGCTCGGCGCTCTGCGAGTCCTGGGATATCCGGACGCCCGGATCGCCGGCCGCGAGCTGGAGGCCGGAGGCCGGCGCCTCGTCGTCCGCGTCGAGCCGGGAGAGCGGCAGGCGCTCCGCCGCATCGAGATCACGGGGATCGAGGGGCCGCAGCGAGAGCTCCTGGCGTCCCTCGTGCCGGTCCATCCTGGAGATCCGGCCCGTCTCGACCGGATCTCCGAAGGGGCTCTGCGCCTCGCGCGCTCCCTGGAAAGCCAGGGCTTCCCCGATGCCGCCGTCCGTCCCGTGGTGCGCCCCGATCCGGACCACAAGCAAGCGGTGGACGTCGTCTACGAGGTCACGCCGGGCGCGCCGGTCCACGTGGCCGAGGTCGCTTTCGAGGGGGAGCGCTGGACCCGCCCGAAGCAGCTTGCGAAGGTGGCCGGACTGGAGACCGGAGAGCCCTACGTCAACGCCGCCGTGGAGGAGGCGCGGGCGCGGCTCTTCGACACCGGCGTCTTCGCGCGGGTGACGGCCGGCGTCGACCGCACCACGGACGGCGGAGCGCGAGTCACCTTCTCGCTGGCCGAGCGGTCGCGCTTCCGGATCGGCTACGGAGTCCGCATGGTGAGCGGGGCTGACCAACCCTCGGCCGTGGTGGACTTCAGCGACGGCAACTTCCTCGGCCGGGCGATGACTTTCGGCCTGCGCGGCCTCTACGAGGCGAACGACCAGATCGGCCGTGCCTATCTGAACACCGGCGGCCTGTTCGGTACGGGCCTCTCCCTGGAAACCTACGCGCAGGCCCGACGCTTCGTAGACGAGGGCCTGGTGGAGGACAGCCGGGAAGGCGCCCTGCAGCTCGCCCGTCCGTTCGGGAGAAGCCTGACCGGCCGCCTTTATCTCCGCTATCGGACGACCCACATCTACGAGGAAGAGCCGGATCCGTTCCTGCCGCCGTTCGACATCCAGATCGACCGTCCCTACCTGGGCGCGCAAGCTCTCTTGGACACGCGGAACGACCTCATCGACCCGTCCGGGGGGCTGTTCGCGAGCCTGGACGTGTCGGGGAGCGGCTCCTGGGTGGGAAGCGACTTCGAATACGCGCGCCTCTTCGGCCAGGTGAACGCGTACCGAAGCGTCTCGTTTCTGGGCCGGCCGTTCGTCTGGGCGCAATCCTTCCGCGGCGGCTGGGCGGATGCCTTCTCCGGCCAGGAGCTCCTCCGCGAGGAGCGCCACTTCGCCGGCGGCGAATTCTCGGTGCGCGGCTACGAGACAGAGAGCCTGGGGCCGAGGGAGATCCTCGGCGACCTGGTCCGTCCGCTCGGCGGCGAGGCGCTCTTCATCGTCAACCAGGAGCTGCGCTTCCCGCTGCCGTTCGATCTCACCGGCCTGCTCTTCTTCGATGCCGGGCAGGTCTGGGAGACGGTGGACGACCTGGACACCGACCTGGCCAGGGCTCTGGGCCTGGGCGTGCGAGCCCGGACGCCGGTCGGCCTCTTGCGCTTGGATATCGGATTCCCGCTGGACCGGCGGGAGGGGGAGGAGGGCTACAAGCTCTATTTTGGGTTCGGGAACGCGTTCTGAGCTTTCGAAGTCGATGTCCGCCACGCCAGGGCCGCGCCCGCCAGAAGGATCGACGGCAGCCACACCCAGAGGAGCTCGCTGCGCAGGACCTCCAGCCCCCGGCCGGAAAGGAAGCGCCGGAGGCCGATCGGGGAGACCTCGATCGGTTGCCACGGGAAGAAGAAGCGTTCACCGCTGAAGGGAGCGAGGAAGGCAACGCCCAGACCGCCGTCGGTCAGGGCGTCCAGGAGACCGTGCGAGGCGGTGACCACAAAGAAGTAGACCCCCAGGGCTTCGGGCTCAACGCCAGGACGTCCGCGGCCGGCAGGGCTGCGCAGACCGCGCCGAGCGCCCAGACGCCCTTGGGCACCTCGCGCCGGTAGAAGAGGGCGAAGAGGCCCAGGGCGGCGACGGCATGGCTGAGGATGGTCGGCATGGAGCGGCCCGCGGCCGGCCTAATGCTGCGCAGCCCGCAGGACCGCCTTGGCGCGATCCGCCTCCGGCGAGGTCGGCGCGAGCGCGAGGAAACGCTCCATGTCGTTGACCAGGAGGTCCTTGCGGCCGAGCTTCTCGGCGGCGAGCCCGCGGTAGAAGTAGGCGTAGGCTACACCGGAGTCCTTCTCGATCGCCTGGTTGAGCTGGTCCATCGCCGGCTGCCATTGCTCCTGGAACACGCGCGTAATGCCGATTTGCATCGGGATCAGGGCGTTACCCGGATCGGCCTCGCGCGCCCGCTCCAGTGCCTGGACCGATTCGTCGTAGCGGCGGAGCCGCTGCAGGGCCACGCCCCGGTAATACTCACCGTCCCGGCCCCCTTGGGCACCGCCGAGCTCGTCCGCCTTGCGGAACGCGGCGTCGGCATCGCCTCCCTTGCGCTGGCGCAACAGGGTCTCGCCGAGATAGAGGTAGGCCGCGGGATCGGACGGCGACAGCTCGATCGCCTTGCGCAGCCGCGCCTCGGAGTCGCCATACTTCTTCTCCTGCTCCAGCACCCGGCCGAGCGCCGCGGCGACGGCGCCGTTGCTGTCCGCCTTGCCGGCGACGCCGTCGATCGTCGAGCGGGCCTCGCCCGTCTTGTACTCCCAGAGCTGGCGGTCGACGGTCCGCACCTCGGGCGGCGCGGGCTCCTGGGCCGGCTGGCTTTCGCTGCCTCCTCCCTGGCCGCCTCCCCCCTGGTCGCCTGCCGGAGGCTTGTCCTTCGGCTTTTTCTTCTTGCCGGCTTCGAGGACCGCCGGCGTGGTCAGGGTGATCGAGATGAGCGTCCCCAGGGCCAGAAGCCTGAAGAGCGGAGAAGGTTTGAAAGCCATGGTGGTCCTCCCGTGTTGACTCGCCGGATCAGTATAGCCGCGGCCGGCACTCAGGAGCGGTGAAGAAAAAAAGCAGGGGTGGTGTCCCGGTTTCTCCGGACGGACCCACCCCAGGAGGGAAGAAGTTGTTTCCGGCCGCGCGTGCTCGCCGTTCGAATGCGTGTCCTGCTCTGCGGTCCCGGATGAGAGAAGGATAGGAGGGGGTGCAGAGGGGACGCTATCAAAATCTTGCGGTGGAGATGAGGCGATGAAGCAATCACAGTTCACCCGGATCCTCTACGAGAGCCCCCTCCTGAGGTTCGCCAAGTTCCGGGCCGCCCCAACCCACGCCGGTTTTCGCGACACCGGCCCGACCCGCCAGGACTGCTTCGTCTTCCCGCGGACCACCGTCCGAATCCAGCACGCCGGAGGCAAGCCGTTCGTCGCCGGACCGAACCTCATCACCCTCTACAACCAGGGCCAGGTCTACCTCCGGAGTCGTGTCACGGACGAGGGAGACCGCTGCGAGTTCTTCTCGGTACAGCGGAGCGTCCTCGTCGAGGCGCTCGCGGCACACGATCCGTCGATCCAGGATCATCCGGAGCAGCCGTTCCAACTGCCGTACGCGCCGAGCGATCCTCGGACCTATCTGCTCCAGCGGATGGTGGTGCGCCATGTGGAGGAGTCAGAGCACGTGGATCCGCTCTTCGTGGAGGAGACCGTGCTCCGGGTTCTCGACCGGGTGGCCGCGAGCGCGGCGCGGTTCCGCGGGGTAGCCCAGAAGGCGGCTCCCCGGTCAGGCGCCGGAGCCGACGAGGTGGTGGATGCGGTACGGGAGATCCTGTGCACGCGGTATCAGGAGGATCTGTCCCTGGCCGACCTCGGGCACCGGACCGGCTATTCGGTGTTCCACCTGAGCCGGGTCTTCCGCGAGAAGGCGGGCCTGACCCTGCACGCTTACCAGAACCGCATGCGTCTCCTGACCGCGCTCGAGCGCGTGGCCGGGCCCGGGACGGAGCTCTCCGAGATCGCGCACGATCTCGGCTATGTCTCGCACAGCCACTTCACAGCGGCGTTCCGGCAGGCCTTCGGCGTGACGCCCTCCGCCTTCCGGGCCAAGGCCTCAGCGCAGAGAGTCTTGGAGCTGGCGGGGGAGCTCAATACCGCAACAGAGCCGCCACCTCCCCAGCCTCCGACAGCGCTGGAATCGGATCCACAAAATCCGCCTCCGCGCTGCTCAGAGCCAGAAGCTCCACGAGCTCATTGATCAGGTCCACTTTGAAAATGTTTTCGGAGCCGCAGATGGTGCACTTTGCGGGGGTGCCGGCGAGCAGGTTCTCGCAGTCGCGGCAGCGGGTGCCGGCGATGCGCGCGTCGCGGGTGACCGCCATCTTTTCGACCCGGCCGACCGCGGCGGCTTTGAGCACCTCGTCCACCCCGGTGACCGCCAGGCCGCCGCGGAGGTACTCGCTTTTGATGCGCTCCCAGAGCTGCTCCTCGGACGAGCGTTCGGCCAAGGAGGCGAGCGAGAAGGCGGTCTCGAAAATCGGATCATCGCCGGCGCTGAAGTCCACGTTCTGCTTGCCGGCCAGCTTGGCGGTGAGTGGGGCCGTCAGCGCGCCTTCGATCTCCACCAGGGTCTCCTGCGAGCCCACCAGGAACAGGCGGCTGAATTTTTCCTGCTGATCCATCTCGGTGAGGACGTCCACGATCTCCTTGGCGTAGTGCATCAGCTCGTTGCTGCGCCGCCGCTCGTAGCGCTTCTGCGACCAGCCGCCTTTCTTGACGTTGTTCTTCACGTCCCCCTTGATCTTGGCGTCCTCGTCGGGGCGCGCCGAGGTCACGAAGAAGATGCGGCTGGCCGTGTTGTCCGCGGCGACCACGACAAAGTTTTCGTACTCGTCCTGGAGCTCGGCGAGCGGCCGGATGTAGGGTGAGGAATCCACCCAGATCAGATCGCGCCCCGATACGGTCAGGGGATAGGCCTGCACGAAGTCGAGCGCCCAGCAGACGAAGATGGCCGCGCCCTCGGTCGTCCAGGTGTGCTCGGAGAGCCACTTTTCCGCGAGCTTCAGGTTCTCTTCGAAATGCTCCAGCTCCGCCGCATCTTCGGACAGCAGGGCGCGGAGCGTCTCGATCCGCGACTTCAGCGCGGCGAAGGACTCGGGGGTGGCCAGGTACAGGCTCAGGAACGCGCGCTCAGGCCCGGAGATGCCGGCGAGCTCGCGCAGATCGATATTGTTGAACATGAATACTCCTTGAGGTCAGCTCTGCGCACGGCACACCAACACACCGAAGCTGAGGAGCCTGGTGGATGCGCCGCGCGCGCCGCTCTCATGCTGCAAGAGGCTGGCCAGCCTCTCCCCCGGAACGACAACATGGTAGCGACCAATGCCGCTTTGGCGTTCGACCTCACCGGGCAGGTGGTGGCAGACACGGTGCGCGGCTGGTGATCGGCGTGCACGACCTTTGCAGACTTTTCTGGGCAAGGAGAGCCACGCATGAACCACCGGGATGATTGGACGGAGGAGCGAAGCGAGCGCGACCTGCTGGACGAGAGCCTGGGGATGCACGTGGAGCTGCGGCCGGGAAAAACACTGAGCCAGCTCGAAGAGCCTCCGGCCGTCGAGGAGGCCGACTGGCCGCACTTCCGGCGCCTGACCTTTTTCAGCGTCCTGACGGGCCTGTGCCCTCTGCTCCCCGTCCCCTTCGTGGATGACTGGGCGGTCGGTCTGATCCAGCGGAGGATGGTGCGCGAGCTCGGCGAAAGCCGCAGTCTCGGTCTCACAGAGGACGAGGTCCAGCTCCTCGCCGGCAAGGGAGAGCGGCGCTGGCCGGGTCTGGTCAAGGGGACGGCGCTGGCTGTGCGCCGAGGGATGGGCAAGATCTTCGGGAAGCTCTTCAAGACCGCGTTCTACGTCCTCCTCGTGCGCGAGGGGGCCCACCGCGCGGTTGAAACCTTCGTCGAGGGATATCTCCTGCTCTATGCGGCCGGTCTGCCCCAGGCGCTGCGTCCGTCCGTCCGCAATGTAGAGAGCGTGCGGGCGGTGCGCGCGGCGGTGGTGTCCACGATGCGGGAGGCCGATGTGACGCCGATCCGCAAAGCGATCGAGCGCTCGTTCGAGCGGAGCTTCGGTCTGCTCTCCGAAGCCGCCGCGAAGCTCGGCGCACGGCTGGGGCGCTCGCGCTCGGCGCAGTCCTCCGGAAGCGCTCCGGACGAAGGGGTTTCCCTCCAGGAAGAGGAGGAGATCCTCAGCGGCTTCGTCGATCATCTGGCCGGCTCTCTGTGGGGTGATCAGGAGTATTTCGAGTCGCTCGAGCGGGCCTTCGACGAGCGCCTGGCGCGGCAGCGTGCGGCCGGTTCTGCCCTACAATGAGGCCCCATGGCCACCGCACCTGCGTTCTCCTTTCTGCCGGATGACGTACGCCGTCTCCTCGACGAGCTCGAAGCCAACGAACGCCGCGCCCAGGCTCTGATTGCCGGCCTCGACGACGCATCGTTGAATTGGCGTCCGGACGACCGCTCATGGAGCACCGCGCAGTGCCTGGACCATCTGAACGTCGCAAACCGGATCTATCTGGAGGCGATGCGGCCGACGATCGAGGATGCGCGGCGCCAGGGAAAGGCCCGCCGGGGGTCTGTCCGGCCGGGTTGGCTCGAGCGTTGGTTCGTCGCGAATCTGGAGCCGCCACCGAAGCGAAAGCTCCCGGCTCCGAAGAAGATCATCCCGGCGTTTCGCGGCGAGAAAGAGGCGCTGCTCGCCGAATTTCGGCGCCTCCACGCCGAGATCTCCGGGCTGCTGCGTGACGGAGCCGGCCTGGATCTCGGAGTCCGCTTTCCAAATCCCTTCATCCCGCTGCTCCGCTTCACCGTGTGGACCGGCTTCCAGGTGATCCCCGCCCACGAGCGCCGGCATCTTTGGCAGGCGGAGCAGCTCCGGAAGAATCCAGGATTTCCAGGCTCGCGGCCGGTGTAGCACCCTTCGACAGAACACCACAGATCCCCGTTTGTCCTGTACACTCCGAAGACTGGCGCGAGGCTGACCCGCTCAGCCTGTCAAAATCTTTTATGTTCTGGAGAATGCAAGTATGGCGAGACCAAGAGAGTTGTTGTCGCTGGCGAGCATTGCGGATGAAACAGGAATTTCATACGCGACGCTCCGCAACTACGCACTAAAGCACGGTGACGAAATCCCATCAGAAGGAGTCGGTCGCAGCACGAGGTATCCGCGATCGGCAGTCAAAATTTTTCAACGGCTGCGGAGAGAGAGCAAACCCGGCCGCAAGCCCCGGAGCGCGTCCGTGGACCAGTCGCCTTTGCCGGTGACGCCTGCGCCTGTGGTGCCTTTGCCTGTCCGGCAGGAGGCCCCGCGAGAAGCGCCGCGCCCGGAGCCGATCGATCGAAGTGGAATCGAGCGGGAGCTTGCCGCGATCCGGGTTTTTCTTGGAAGCATTGCTCAGAGCCTGGAGCAGTTGGCCAGTGAGCCCAAGAGCGCCCCGGCGGCAGCCCCGACGGAAGCGCCTGTCCAAGCTCCCGTGGCAGCTTCTGCGGCGGCAGCCCCTGAGGTGGAAAAGCGGCCGGAAGCACCGGTGCTGGGGGCTTCGGAAAGGCTGCCTGTCCCTCCGGTACCCCGGGAGGAGAACCAGGGACCCGGAGGAAGCCATCGCAGGCTCCATTCCCTTCCGAAAGTCATGGGGCAGCGAGGCAGACGACCCGAGTAGGCAAGCGATCTTGCCCCCGACCTCCTCATCCCGGAGACACGGATGGGGCGGGGGCATCCCTCTCCCTCTATGCGGGAGAGCTCAGGCGTACTCGTAAAGGGGCACCATGCGCGCAGGCTCGGTGGAGGCGCGCAGGAGGGCTTCGATGTGCCGAACCGTCTCCGGGCTCAGCAGGACATCTCCGCAGACGGAGCAGACGTCAGCTGGTACGTGATCGATGACGACGATCCTCCCCCGGTGCTTCACGGTGTGGGTGATCCGCTTCCCCTCGTACTCACCAGGGCATCCCTGAACACTGCAGGTCATGTCGTACTACCTCGTCGAGCCGGGGTGATCCATTTCGGTGGCTTCGGCTCGTAGACCGTAATGAGAATCAGCAGAGGCCGGGTCGTCGTACAGACGACATGAAGTGGCCGCCCCATCTGAGTATACCCGCCGACGAGGCAACACGGCCCTCGTCGGTGCTCCGGATAGTTCTCCAGGACCTGACTGGAAGGGGAACGGAGAGCTTCCAGGACATCGTCGAGAAAAATCTCCTCCTCGGCCATTTCCTGTTGGGCATGCTGTGTCACCCGCAGATCCTCCTGCTCGGCCTGTTTCCGGATCGTCCGGAGGACCGTTTCCGGGTCTGCGGGGTCGATGATCTCCCCGTTCTCTTCCAATCGCCCCCCCTTACGCCGCGTACAGCTTTTCGATCTCGTCCGCGAACTTCTGGTTGACCACCCGGCGCTTGAGCTTCATGGTGGGGGTCAACTCGCCCTCGTCGATGGAGAGCTCGCGGGGAAGGATCTTGAATTTCTTGATCGTCTCGTAGCGGGCGAGAGTCGCGTTCACTCCTTCGATCTGCTTTTCCAGGTACTGGCGGAACACCGGGCAGGTGGCCAGAGCCTCCGGCGTGCTCGCAGGGCTGCCCGCGGCCTTGGCCTGATCGGCGGCACGCATGGGATCGAGGGCCAGCAGGGCGACCAGGTAGTTGCGCCGGTCGCCGATCACGACCGCCTGCGAGACCGCCGGGATCTGCCGCAGCTTGCTCTCGATGATCGCCGGCGCGATGTTCTTGCCGCCGGAGGTGATGATCAGCTCCTTCTTCCGGTCGGTGATTTTCAAAAAGCCGTTGGCGTCGATCTCGCCGATGTCTCCCGAGTGGAGCCAGCCTTCAGAATCCAGCGCTTCGCGGGTGGCCTCCTCGTTTTTGAAGTAGCCCAGGTAGACGTGCGGACCGCGCATCATCACCTCGCCGTCCTCGACGGTGACGACTTCGGTGCCCTTGATGGCGCGTCCCACCTTGCCGTAGTGGTAAGCGTCCGGCAGTGAGAAGGTCGCCGGGCCGGTGCACTCGCTCATCCCGTAGACCTCCATGATCGGGATGCCGAGGCTGGAAAAGAACTCCAGGGTTTCCACCGAGATCGGAGCGGTCGAGGTGGCGCAGACGCGTGCCCGGTCCAGGCCGAGCTTCTCGCGGACTTTGGAAAAGACGAGCTGCTGGGCGATGGGATAGAAGATCGGCCGGGGCCGCCCCTCCTGATCAGCGCGCCCACCGGCCAGGCCGACGCCGCGCGCCCAGGTGGCGATCTTTTTTTTGAGCCCGGTGTTCTGCGCGCCCGCGGCCTGGATGGCCGCCTGCATCTTTTCCCAGACCCGCGGCACGGCGAAGAAGAAGTGCGGGCGCACCTCGCGCAGGTTCTCTCCCAGCTTCTCGATGCTCTCGGCGAACCACGAGCAGCCGCCCACTCCCATGGGGCTGTGCAGCGAGACGACCTGCTCGGCGATGTGGGAGAGCGGGAGATAGCTGATCAGGTCGTCATGAGCATTGACGCTGTAGGCGTCGGCGACCCGCCCCGCCGTCCAGGTCACGTTGTGGTGGCTGAGCATGACGGCCTTCGGAGGACCGGTGGTTCCGGAGGTGTAGATGAGCGTACAGAGATCCTCCGGCTTCTGGTTGTCGATCCGCTGGCGCAGCTCCGCCTCAGGGACCTGTGCGCCCTGCTCGAGGAGCTGCTGCCAGGTGTAGACCCCCTCCTCCGTGGCCGAGCCCGTCATGAGGACGATGGCCTTCAGGTGGGGCAGGCGGTCACGGATCTGGCGGAAGACCGCGAGGTACTGGGGATTCTCGACGACCGCCACGGCGGCCTCCGCGTGGTCGGCAATGTACTGGCATTGCTCGGCCGTATTGGTGGTGTAGATGCCGGCCGGGATACCGCCGGCGGCGATCGCTCCAACGTCGGCGAGGAACCACTCGGGCCGGTTGAAGCCCATGATGGCCACGCCCTGGCCCGGTGCGAGCCCGAGGCGCATGAAGCCGCGGGCAGCGAGCCAGGCCTGTTCGCGGTACTCCTTCCACGTGGTGGTCCGCCACTGGCCGCCGTCCTTGACCCGCATCGCGGGCCGGTCGCCGTTCTCCCGGGCGGTGCGCTCCAGAACGCTCATGATGGTCTCAGGCGTCTCGGGCATGGGCTCCTCCGAATCTGCCGAATCTGATTGACAGGGCACATACCCGTAACACCCGGGGCGGCCCGGTGTCAACAAAGGAGGAATGCAAAGACTGCAAGGACACCAAGGACGCGAAGGAAACGGAGGTTGCATACTCTCGTCCTTGGTGTGTCCCTGACGTCCTTGATGTCCTTTCCTGGGCCTATTCCGGACGCCCGCGAGCAAATCACCGGCTGGACAACGTCGGAATCGTCGTCGGCTTGCGGTCGAAGTAGGAAAAGAACTGCTGGACCTGCTGCGGGGTGCCCTTGAGGAGCCGGACCCGCTTGTCTCCGATGGCTTGCGCCAGGGCGTCCTGAACGTCGGTCTCTCCCGTATCGGCCTTGATGAGCTGGTCGAGCACGTCCTTGGGCAGGGAGATGGCCACATCCGCCTGCCGCACCGCGTCTTCGGACGAGCCGGCTTCGATGAATTCGGCGATGGCGCCGCGAAGGTTCAGGACGTACCCTTCGCCGCCGTAGCCCTGATCGGGTGCCGGGAACCAGAAGCCGAAGGACATCTCGACTCCCTTGCCGGTGGGTGTGGCGGGCATGGTCTTCTCGGCCTGGAGACGCATCGTCCAAGAGTTGACCCAGATGCCGGCGGGGAGCGAGGCGACGATGTCCGGCGAGGTCAGGCCGCCCTGAATCGCCTTCTTGGGAGTGAGGTCGCGCAGCTCGCGGGCGGAGGTCAGATACCAGTTGCGCCAGTTCGGATTGGTCTGCGGCGGAGCGAGCAGGTCGAACGCTTTCGCTTTGATCTCCTTCGCTCGCGCGTTGTCCGCCTCGGCGCGGAGAACGATCGAGGCGAGCTCGGCGGCCCACTGCTGCTCAGGGCCTGCGCCGGACTCGACGGCCTTCTGCGCCTGATCGAGCACCGTGCCCGAGCCGCCCATCATCGCGACGAGGCGCTTCGCCGCCTCGGGACCAGGAGTCGGCGCCAGGGCCACGGGATCGCCCTGGTACCAGCCGAGATAGCCGAAGTAGAGCTCGCGGACGGCTTGTGACACCGAGCCATAGAAGGACCGCAGGTAGTCCTTCGGATCGGTGTCCTTAGGCTTCGCCGGGACCACGTCCGCCAGGTCCTCGATGAGGTACTCGGGCATGGTGATCTGCTGCGGCAGCTCTTCCATCACGTAGCCCTTGTTCATGTAGCGGATGGCCTGGTCATGGGTGAACTGGATGGCGTCGCGGAAGTTGCGCAGCACCTTCTGAACGTTTTTCTGTCCACAGAGCGGCGTGCCGTGGGCCGGCAGCATGCACCAGGAGTCCCACTTGCGGAGCACGTCCACGCTGCGGAACCACTGGGCCGGGTTGCGATAGCTGGTGCCGCGCAGGCTGTAGAGATTCGGAAAGGAGGGGCCTTGGATGACCTCGGCCGAGAGGAGCAGGCCTGGACCGTCGCCGGGACCTTGCGCTGACGTGGCCTGGGCGCCCGTGGTGTTCAGGCGGTCCGGGATGAAGACGGCGAGCTCGTCGTCCGTCTCGCTCGGCACGTAGGCGATCTTCATGCGGACCCCGGCGGCCGTGAAGTCCAGCTCATCGGAGAAGGTGCGCGAGGGCATGTGGAAGCCGGAGGTCCCTTCGACCACCTCCGGGCCGATGCCGTCGTTGACCACTCCGTTCGGGATGAGGAAGTTGCCGTACATGTAGGCCGAGCGGACGTTGATCATCGTGCCGATCACCGTGGCCGTGTTTGCGATCGAATCGACGATGTTTTCCTGGCCGAGGATGGTCACGCAGCGCGGCGCCTCTTTGTCGGCGTCGAACGGCGTGTCGTTGCCCTGATCGGCTTTCTTTTCCGGAGGGCAGGCCGGGCGGTCGGCTGCCTGCAAGAAGGCTTCGACGCCCGCGGTGTGGTCGATGTGGTTATGGGTGTAGATGATCGCCTTGATCGGCAGCTTGCCCGTGGCAGGCTGCAGGTAGCCGAGCGTGCGCGCGTCGGCCAGCGCCTGCTGGGCGGTGCCGACGTCGCCCAAGGTGTCGACGACGATGATCTCCTGGGTCGGCCCGACGATCAGGATCGTGTTCGCCAGGTTGTAGCCCACGGCCGTGTACGACTTGTAGGTCAGGCCGGCGGGAAGGTGGGCTTTGGAGTACGCGTCGGTCTGGGTGTCCCAAATTTTGGTCGGCTCGAACCAGTTGCTGTGCCGCTCCAGGAGCGGGTTGACCGGCGGCCAGCCGATCGCCGCCGCGGGAGCGAGCGCAAGGATCAGAAGCGCCAGGACGTTCAGGCACACGAGGGCTCTCTTCGGGGACATGGGGTTTCCTCCCTTCAAGCGAATTCAGGTGGTTCGGGGTGCTGCTCGGGGGAGGGATAGGGCAATGGGTGTGCCAGGGCTCGCGAGGAGCTGTCCCGAGGAGGAGAGGGCTGGTGGGAGGGGAGGAGTCTCGCAGAAATGCGAGGGTCCGACGCATCTCCGCGGCGCTACAATGCCGCTGCACCCGTGGTCGACACTCCTGGAACCCGCCTCGGTCCGTACCGCATCGTCCGCCGCCTCGGGGCCGGCGGGATGGGCGAGGTGTATCTCGCCTATGACGAGCGGCTGGACCGTCTGGTGGCCATCAAGCGGATGCGGCCGGACATCCTGGGCGATCCGTCGCGGCGGGAGCGGCTGCGGCGCGAGGCGCGGGCGGCGGCGCGGCTCTCCCATCCGAACGTGGTGCAGGTGCATGACCTGGAGGAGGACGAGGAGGGGGGCGACGCGATCGTTCTGGAGTACGTCCAGGGACGGACGGTCGCCGACCTGCTGCGCGATGGGCCGCTGCCGGTCGAGCAGGCGGTGGAGCTGGCGGCGCAGGTGGCCGAGGGGCTCGCGGCGGCGCACGCGGCCGGGCTGGTGCATCGCGATCTCAAGGCCGAGAACGTGGTGGTGACCGAAGAAGGCCGCGCCAAGATCCTCGACTTCGGCCTGGTGAAGCCGCTCGATCCCGGGGCGGACAGCACGCTGACCGAGCATGGAGCGGTGCTCGGCACCTATCGCGCCATGGCTCCCGAGCAGGCCGAGGGCGTGGAGGTGGACGCCCGGGCCGACCTCTTCTCGCTCGGCGTGCTCCTCTACGAGATGCTCGCCGGCCGGTCGCCGTTCCAGGGAGCCACGCCGGTGGCGACGCTGCGCAATCTGACGAGTGCCGCGCCGCGGCCGCTCCTGGAGGTGCGGCCGGATCTGCCGGGAGAGCTGACCGGGTTGGTTCACGCTCTCCTGGAGAAGGAGCCGGAGCGGCGGCCGGCGGAGGCGCGGGAGGTCGTCGCGCGGCTGCGCGGCACATCGTCCGGAGCCGCGTGGGCTCTTCCACCCTCGATCGCCCTTCCTCTTTCGACGCCCGCGGGGGACGAGACGTCAGCCCTGAGCACTCTGCGCCGGCCACGGCGGACGCTCTGGGGCGCGGTCGGCGTGCTGGCCCTCCTGGCCGTCGTGAGCGCCTGGGTCGTGAAAGAGACCGGGCTCGGTCACCGGGAGCCGCTGCGGGTGGCGGTTCCGAGGCCGGTGATCGCCGCCGGCGCGGAGGGGCTCGATCTCGTGGCTTCGGGTGCTCTGGTGGCGGCTCTGCGAAGCCTGGTGGCCTTCGAGGGGATCGCGGCGATCGATCCGTCCCAGATCGGTGATGTCCGCGGGACAGCTCTGGACGTGGCCAAGGCGGTGGCGGCCGATGAAGCCCTGACCCTGGCTTTAGAGCCGGTGGGCTCCGGCGAAGCGTATGTGAGCCTCCGCCGGATCCGGGCGGCCGACGGCGAGGTGCTCGGCGCGGAGAGATTTCTGGTGCCGACCACGCGAGACAGCTCCCTCTTTTTGGTGGAAGGAGTCGCCGCTGCCATCCGGCGCACCTTCCCCAGACAGAGAATCCGGGATGGCACCCCAACCTTGGAGGCGCGAGCCGGGGACTACGCCGAATTCGTCGAGGTCTGGCAACGGCTCCAGGAGGGGCGGGGATCGTGGGCGCCGGAGCTCGACCGCCTCGATCAGGTGGCCTACCGGTCGCCCCGGTTTCTGGAAGCTCATCTCCTGGCCGCGACCTTGGCGTTCAATCTGTTCCGTGACTCGGGAGACTCCACATACCTTCAGCGGGCACAGGCTTCGCTGGATCGTGCGCGCTCCCTGTCGCCGGGACATCCGCGGGTCCTGTCCACCGCAATCGTGATGGCCATCGGCGAAGGAGACCTCGATCGAGCCGAACGGGTGCTGGTGGAGCTGGAAGAGAAGATCCCCGGAGATGCCGCGGTCACCGTCTATCGATCCCGCATCGCAGCCGCCCGGGGGCGATTGTCTGACGCCGTGGCGCTGCTGCGCAGCGTCGTCGGGAGCCGCCCCTTCTGGCGCTACCTTGTGGAGGTCGCGGATCTGGAGCTGAAGACGGGTGAGATCGGCGCAGCCCGCGGCCATCTCGAGGCTGCTGTCTCGCTGGTCCCAGGAAATACCTGGCCGGTCGCGAAATTGGGCGAGCTCGAGCTGTTCTATGGTGATCTGCGGCGAGCCGAACAGATCTATCGCGATCTCGTCGCCGCCGGACCTCAGCGGAGCGATCTGACCAACCTGGGCCTCGTCCGTTTTCTGCTGCGGGACTATTCCGGCGCGGTGGAGAGCTTCCGGCGAGCTCTGGAGATCGATCCCGGTCATCTCGCCGTAACGCTCAACCTGGCCGACGCGGAGCTGGCACTGGGCCGGCTGGAGTCCGCCCGAGCCCTCTATCGCCAGAGCCTCGCGACTCTGTCGGCCAGGAAAGAGCTCTCGGCGCTCGACCGGTGCCTCCAAGCCCAATGCATGGCGCACCTCGGCGAGAGCCGTCGCGCCGTCGAGGTCGCTCTGGCCGCCCTCCAGGGATCTCCTCAGGATGCCGAGGTCACCTATCAGGCGGCGATCGTCTTCGCCCTTGCGGGAGAGGAGGCTTCAGCTCTGGCTCTCACCCGCAAAGCCCACGGCCTCGGAATGCAGTCCCGCTGGCTCAGCATTCCCGCGTTCGATCGTCTCCGTCCGGACCCGGCTTTCCGGGCGCTGCTCGACGCTCCTAGCCGCCGTCCGGCCCGATGACCGTCCCCCGGTTGTCGATCACCGGGTCGCCGCTGCTCAACCATCCGATCTCGCCGGTGCTGACCGAGACCAGCGCCACCTCGAAGAAGTAGAGGCCGGCGACCCGGCTGTTGCCGGTGCCGCGGAGCTTGCCGGGCAGCACGGTCAGTGCGGAGAAAGGGCCGAGCTGCTGGTTGAGAAGGGTGCCGGACCCCTCGTAGCGATTGAATTTGATGCGCGGGCGCCAGGCGTCCACGCCGCCGTCGAGATCTTCGGGGAAGTGCCACACGATCACGTCGCCCGGGTTCTGCGTCTGCATCTCCGGCTTGACGACGAGCTGATTCGGCGCGGCCGGGTCCTTGGTGACCTCGTAGAAGAGCTCGCGGCCGATCGTGCCGGGCAGGACGTCGAGGCGGGCCGGGGCGCTCCAGACGAGCGAGCCCTGGGTATCCCATCCGGCGGCGAAGCCTCGCTGCATCATGGCGCGGTACTCGAAGGGGATCGGCTCGGTCCCGGTCCAGCCGCTCGCGCGGCAGACACCCCAGATGCCGCCGGGCGTCTGGGTCAGGCCGCCCAGAGGGCCGACGAAGCCGTTGTCACCGGCCTTGCGGAACTCGATCCAGGGCGTCCAGCCTGCGGGGATGCCGAGGAAGCTCCAGACGGCCGTGTCTCCCGGATTGAGCGAGACGCTCGGCAGCGACACGGTCATCGTGAGGGTGGACGGGTCGCACATCACCTGGATCAGGTGGGTGACCGAGCCGGGACCGGCATCGATTCTCGGAGACGCGGTGGAATCGGGCATAGGCGCTCCTGAAGGTCAAAGTTGTGTGGGGTAGAGTACCGCATCGAGGATCATCTGATGCCCCCTTCTCTCGTAGCTCTGAGCGGCCGTCTCCAGGGACGGACTTTCGACCTGACCGGTGACGGTCTCGCCATCGGCCGCCATCCGTCGAACGATCTGGCAATCCCGGACGCCGCCGTCTCCCGCCACCACTGCGTGCTGCGCCGGACGCCGTCCGGGTGGAGCGTCGCCGACCTCGACAGCCGGCAGGGCACGTTCGTCAACAGCCGGCCAGTCCACGAGGAGGAGCTTCGCGACCGGGACGTGCTGGGGATCGGCGAGTCGACGTTCCTCGTCCTCCTGGGAGGCCCGGCGGCGGAGGAGGGAGGGGAGGAGGAGAGGATCGAGCTCGACGCAGGGACCGAGATCCGCCTGCCCGCGGGCGAGTCTGTCTATCTCCGTCCACAGCCGCCCGCGGAGGGCAAGGCCGGCCGGGCGCTCGCGGCTCTCCTGGAGCTGGCGGCGGCCTGCGGCGCACCGCGCGATCCCGCGGCTCTGGCCCGCGAAGCCCTGGAGCGGGTCCTCGCCGCGATGCCTGGCGAGCGGGCCGCCTTCTTTCTCGCCGACGGCAGTGAGCCGGAGCCTCTCGCCTTCCGGCATCGGCGCCAGGGCGGTGGGGCAAAGCCGTTCACGCCGAGCCGCTCGCTGGTTGAGAAAGCACTGCGCGAGCAGGCGGCGATCCTGTACCAGGCCGGCACGGGAGAGGCTTCTGCCAGCGCGGCCGGCGTCCGGGCCGCCGCCTGCGTGCCGCTCTTCGACGGCGGCTCTCCTCTCGGGTTCGTCTATCTCGACACCCGCGAGCCCGGCGAGGAGCTTGGCGAGGAGCACCTCCAGTGGCTCACCGCGGCCGGCGCTCTGATCGTCCCGCCTCTGGCGGCCCTGCTGCGCCTGCAACGCGCCGAGGCCGAGAGCCGGCGGCTCCAGGAGTCCGTCCTCGGCCGGGGGCTGGTCGGCGAGAGCCCGGCCCTGCGCCGCGCGGCCGACGTTATCGCGCGCGCGGCGCCGACCGCCTCGACCGTGCTGATCCTCGGCGAGAGCGGCACGGGCAAGGAGATGGCGGCCCGCGCGCTCCACGCGGCGAGCCCGCGGTCCGGCAAGCCGTTCGTGGCGATCAACTGCGCGAGCCTCTCGGAGAACCTGCTCGAAAGCGAGCTCTTCGGCCACGAGCAGGGAGCCTTCACCGGCGCCGTGGCGCGCAAGACCGGCAAGCTGGAGGTGGCCCACGGCGGCACCCTCTTCCTCGACGAGGTCGGCGAGCTGCCCCAGCCGCTCCAGGCCAAGCTCCTGCGCGTGCTCCAGGAGCGCACCTTCGAGCGGGTCGGCGGCACGCGGCCGATCACGGTCGACATCCGGCTGGTGGCCGCCACCAACCGGGATCTCAAGAAGGCGGTGGCCGAAGGGACGTTCCGCGACGACTTGTTCTACCGGCTGAACGTCATTAGCCTGACGATGCCTGCCCTGCGCGAAAGGCGGGAGGACATCCCGCTCCTCGCGAGCCACTTCGCCGCCGTGCACGGCCGTGCGGTGCGCGGCAAGCCGGTGGGGATCGCGCCGGCCGCGCGGACGCTGCTGGTCCGCTACGACTGGCCGGGCAACGTCCGCGAGCTGTCGAACGCGGTCGAGCGGGCCGTGGTGCTGGGTCTGGAAGAGGAGATCCGGCCGGAGGATCTCCCCGAGACCCTGCTGGAGGCGGTGCCTGGAGCAGGGTCGTCAGGAGAGGGGCAGGCTTCGCAGGACTACCACGAGGCGCTCAACGAGGCCAAGCGGCGGATCATCCGGGATGCCCTGGCGGCGAGCGGCGGCAACGTGACCCGCGCGGCCGAGGGGCTTGGGCTGCACGCGAATCATTTGCACCGGTTGATGACGTCATTGGGGCTGCGGTAGCACCGGCCTCCGCCCCGGCGTCCACGGCGCCCCCGCGGCCTCCATCCGGTCTTCGATTTTCTTCAGGTCCCCTTCGACTCCCTGAAGCGCCTCGAGCGCGGTCTTCAGCTCGGCGGCGGCGATGTCGTAGGCCTCTCGCTGCGTCTGGGTCGGCGGCGCTGCCAGCATCCAGCGGTAGGTGAGCGCGCTCAGCCGGTCGTAGACGGCCGAGGGGGTGGGCTCGTTGTAGGCGGCGAGCACGGAATCGCCGGCCAAGGTCCGCTGCAGGTCCCGCAGCCGCGCTTCCAGTGCCCGCAGCTCGCCGTCCACCGACGGATCGAGCCCCGGGGTGTCGAGCGCGGCCCGCTGGAGCAGGGCGATGCGCTCTCCGAGCTCTCCGGTAGTCCTCAGAGTGCCCAGAGCGGCGCGCTGCAGGCGCGCCACCTGGCGGGCGAATTCCTGCCGGGCGGCGCGGTCGGCCCCGGTTCCCGGCGCGGTCTCGAACAGCGCCCGCACCTCGAAGGTCTGAGGCTCGCCGAGCGAGGTCTCCTGGCCGCCGGCGATCCGGGAAAGGGAGACGCGGTAGGTCCCCGGCGCCACCCGCGGACCCTGCGGGATGTAGACGTAGGCATTGCCCGGGTCTTCCTGGGCCGTAGTCTCGGAGGCAGGATCGGCCGGTGGCCAGCGCAGATCCCAGGTGATCCGGTGCACACCCTGGGTGGCCGGCGCGGTCAGCCGGCGCAGGAGGGTCCCGTCTGCCTCCGCGATCGTGAAGACGAGGACCGGATCGGTCTCGGCGGCCTCGGCCTGCAGCTCCTCGGCGGCCGGCGTGACGATCGGCTCGCCCCTCTCGACGAGCTCCTTTTCCTGTTCCTGCCGCGTTGCCTTGCGGGTCTTGACCTCGTCGCGCAGATACCAGGTGAAGACCGCGCCGCTCTGCGGGTTCGGAGCGGTGAAGAAGGCGTCCCCCTGGAAGGCCTTGCCGCGGTAGCCCAGCTCCTCCGTGGGACCGTAGAGCAGGGCCGGCTTCACGGGGAAGAGGAAGCCCTCCTCCCGCAGCCTCTCCGGCTTTCCGTGGCGCAGCGGCGAATAGTCGTCGAGCACCCAGATCCCGCGGCCGAATGTGGCCACCACCAGATCGTTCTCCCGCTTCTGGATCGCCAGGTCGCGCACCTGGATGGTCGGCAGGCCGCCGCGCAGCCGGTGCCATTGCCGGCCGCCGTCCTGCGTGAAGTACAGGCCGAATTCCGTGCCGGCGAAGAGGAGGCTCGGGTCCTCATGGTCCTCGGCCAGGGAGTAGACCGTCTGGTCCGCCGGCAGGCCGCCGGTGATCGAGGTCCAGGTGCGGCCGCGGTCGGTGCTCTTGAGAAGGTAGGGCTTGAAGTCACCGTTCTGGTGATTGTCGAAGGCTGCGTAGACCGTGCCGGCGTCGTGCTGCGAGGCCAGGAGCTTCGCCACGTAGGTCTGGTCGGGCACGCCGGGTACCCGCTCGACCCGCCGCCAGGTGGCGCCGCCGTCCTCGCTGACCTGCACGAGCCCGTCATCGGTCCCCAGGTAGAGCAGTCCCCCGACGCGGGGGGACTCGTCCAGCGCCACGGCGTTGCCGTAGAGCGAGGTCGATTGGTGCTTCGCCACGGCGTCCACCGACCAGAGCCGGCCCATGACGGGGAGCTTGTTGCGGTCGAGCTGCCGGGTCAGGTCGCCCCCTACGATCTGCCAGCTCTGGCCGCGGTCGTCGCTGCGGAAGAGCCGGTTGGAGGCGAGCCAGAGGCGCGCCGGGTCGTGCGGGCTGATCAGCAGCGGTGCGTCCCAGTTCCAGCGCAGCGGCGGCTCGCCCTTCCCCTCCTGCGGCTGGATGTAGGCCACGTCGCCGTTGCTCCGGTCGAGCCGCTGCAGCGACCCGTACTGCGCCTGGGCATAGACGATGTTCGGATTCGTGGGATCGACCCGCGGCTGGAATCCGTCGCCGGTGATCAGGATCTCCCAGTCGCGGTTGGTGATGCCGTGCTTGCTGCGGGTGCGCGCCGGGCCCCCCATCGTATGGTTGTCCTGGGTGCCGCCGTAGACCCGGTAGAAGGGGCGCGACTCGTCCAGCGCGATCTTGTAGAACTGGATCGTGGGCAGGCTCGGATGGAACCGCCAGCTCGCGGCGCGGTCGAAGCTCTCGTACAGGCCGCCGTCGCAGCCCACCAGGTAGTGGCGGGTGTCCGACGGATCGATCCACAGCGCGTGGTTGTCCACGTGCTTCCACGACTCGCCGAGGTGGCGGAAGGTGCGTCCGCCGTCGTCGCTGACCTCGACGTAGACGTCCAGCGAGTAGACGCGCTCCGGGTCCTCCGGGTCGACTGAAATCTTGCTGTAGTACTGAGCGGCGGAGTTTTCCTTGCTGCTGCGCTTCTCCCAGGTGGCGCCGCGGTTGGTGGAGCGGAACACGCCGCCGGCTCCGTCCCCCGCCTCGACGATGGCGTAGACCCAGTCCGGCCGCGTCGGCGCGATGGCGAGGCCGATGCGGCCCAGCTCCGCGGAGGGGAGGCCGCTGGTCAGCTTCTTCCAGGTGGCGCCGCCGTCCGTGGACTTGTAGAGCGCCGACTCCGGGCCGCCGCCGAGATAGGTCCAGACGTGGCGGCGGCGCTGCCAGGCCGCGGCATAGACAACGTCCGGATCGCGCGGGTCGAGCACGATGTCGGTGACGCCCGTCTCCTTGGAGATGCTGAGGACGGCCTTCCAGGTCTTGCCGCCGTCCGTCGTCTTGTAGAGGCCGCGGTCGCCGCCGGAGGCCCAGAGCGGCCCCTGGGCCGCCACCCAGACGGTGTTCGAGTCGCGCGGGTCGATCGCGATCCTGCCGATGTGCTCGGACTTCGCGAGCCCCATGCGGGTCCACGACCGGCCGCCGTCCTCGGACTTGTAGACACCGTCGCCGTAGGAGACCGAGCGCTGGGCGTTGTTTTCGCCGGTTCCCACCCAGATCACCGCGGGATTCTGCGGATCGATGCTGATGCAGCCGATCGAGTAGGAGCCCTCGCCGTCGAACACGGGGGTCCACGTGGTGCCGGCGTTGGTGGTCTTCCACACGCCGCCGGAGGCCACGGCGACGTACCAGATGGTGCGGTCCGTGGGGTCGACGGCGATGTCGCCGACGCGGCCGCCGGTCATGGCGGGGCCGATCGGGCGGAGCGCGAGCCCGGCCCAGGCGGCGGCCGGTTCCTTCTCGGACGTCTTCTTGGTTTTGACATCCTCCTTCGCCGCGGCTGCGGTGGGGAGGAGGAGCAGCAGGCACAGGATCATTCGCAGGGCGTTGGTCAAGGTTCCCTCCTTGGAGCGGGCATGGTACAGGTGCAGGCACGCGAAGAAACATACGAAGAGGAGCCTGAAAGGATTTGCCGAAGCCTGCCAAGGCCAAGGCTCTCCAGGACCGGGCTGCGCATGGCAGTGTCGGGATAAGATTTTCCCCGAATGTTGAACCGTCCTCTCCAGCCCGCCGACATCCTGGTCCGCGATCCCGCGGCGCAGCTCGTCCAGCTCCCGGGAGACCGCGTGCTGGCGCGCTCCTCCGGCGGGATCACCCTGCTGCACGGCCTCACCGTCAAGGATCTGCGGCGGGTCCTTGACCTGGCGGACGGCACGCGCACCGTCGCCGGGATCTGCGAAATCCTGGCCGGGGAGTACGACCCCGAGGCGGTCCGCCGGCTCATCGCAAATCTCGCCGGGGACCTTCTGCGGCTCGATGCACCGACAGAGGCTGTGGCCGCGCCGCGGGTCTTCCTGGCGGCGGACGGGCCGCTGGGAGAGCGTCTCGCCGAAGGAATGGGCCGAGCTCCGGATGTATCCGGCGCCCGGCTGGTCGTGGCGGCTCTTGAGGAGACCTCCTACCGCGACCTCCTCGACCTCCAGGCCCAATGGCTCGCGGCCGGCGTCCCGAGCCTCTTCGTGACCGCCGACCCGGACGGCGTGCGGATCGGTCCACTCACCATCCCCGGGGCAAGCCCCTGCTTCGCCTGCGCCCAACTCGCCGGCCTCGGGAGTCTGAGGCTCTCCCCTGAGGACACGCTCGCCACCGCCGCGGGCTTCCAAACTGGCCGCCTGGAGGGCTCGACCCTCGACCGCGCCGCCGGTCTCGTTACCACCGAGACGCAGGCGTTTCTTGACACCCAAGGCGCCCCGGAGCTCCTGTTCCAGATCCTCCAGATCCTGCCGTCCGGAGCGCTCCGCCGTGTTCCCGTCGAGCGGCGGCCGGACTGCCCGCTCTGCGGCGCCCTTCCGGACCGGGACGATGCGCGCGCCGTTCACCGGGCCGAGCGCGTCCGCATCGAGACGGAAGAGCGGCGCCCGCCGCGGGTCGGTCCGCCGGAAAGCGACGGCCTCGTCACCTCGGTCGGCATCCTCGGCGGAGGCACCGCCGGCTATCTGACGGCTCTGGCCCTGCGGCGCAAGATCCCCGGGCTCGCCGTCACCCTCATCGAGTCCCCGGACGTGCCGATCATCGGCGTCGGCGAGGCCACGACCCCGCTCATGCCGCAATTCCTCCACGTCGACCTGGGTCTGGACGTCCACCGCCTCTTCCGCGAGGTAAAGCCCACCTTCAAGCTGGGCATCCGCTTCCTCTGGGGCTTGCCGGAGGCCGGCGACTTCCACTACCCCTTCGGGCCGGTTCGCTTCCTGGAGCCGGTCGTCCACGGCGGCGACCCCAAGGACGTCTCCCTCCAGTCCATGCTGATGGCCGCCGGCGCGGTCCCGGTCTATCCGGAAGAGGGTCCGGAGGACGGCCGGTGGACCTGCCGCCTCGGCACCGAGGTCGCCTATCACCTGGACAACGAGCGGTTCGTGGCCTACCTGCAACGCCGGGCCACCGAAGCCGGAATCGAGAGGATCGAGGCCACTGTGGCGGACGTCGAGCGCTCCGAAGACGGCGAGGAAGTCCGCGCGCTGCGCGCCACGGACGGCCGGCGCCTCACCTTCGACCTGTTCGTCGACTGCACGGGCTTCCGCTCTCTCCTCCTGGAACAATCCCTGGGCTCCCCCTGGATCAGCTTCGACGGGAGCCTGTGGACCGACCGCGCGGTCGTGGGGCCGGTGCCGCACGGCGGTGTCGTGCGCCCCTACACCACGGCCGAGACCCTGAGCAGCGGCTGGTGCTGGAACACGCCCCAGGAAGACTGCGACCACCGCGGCTACGTCTTCGCCTCCGCCTTCCAGACGCCGGACGAGGCCGAGGCCGAGATGCGCCGCCTCTGCCCGGAGATGGGACCGGCGCGGCTCGTCCGCTTCCGGGCCGGCCGGCACACCCATTTCTGGAAGGGGAACGTGGTGGCGCTGGGCAACGCCTACGGCTTCGTCGAGCCTCTGGAATCCACCGCGCTCCACATGCTGATCCGGCAGATCGGCCTGCTCGTCCGCGCCTTCCCGCTGCGCCGCGGGGAGCGGGGCCTGCCGGAAGAGCTGAGCCGCAAGGTGGGAGCCTGGTGGGACTACCTGCGCTGGTTCCTCGCCCTCCACTACAAATTCAATCGCCGGGTGGACAGTCCCTTCTGGCGCGCCTGCCGGCAGGACGTGGACGTTGCGCAGCACGCCGGCCTCCTCGCCGCTTTCCGTGAGAGAGGCCCCCTCACCTATGACCCCGCGGCCCGGGCCGCCTTCGACTATCCCGATCCGCTCTGGGGACCGGAAGGAATCGACGCCATCCTCCTGGGCCAGGGAGTCGAAGGCTACCGGCCGCGCCCTCTCCTCGACCGCGCGGCCTGGACCGAGAAGACCCGCCGCACTCGTACCGTCGTGGCGCGAGCCGAGCGCCATGAACGGGCGCTGGAGCTCCTGGCCGGGCACCCTGAGCTGCTCGACGAGATGGTGGCCGCGTTCCGCGCGGCGGGCCCGGCGTTCCCGTGAGCGGCGGGATCGGGTAGAGTCCCTCCATTGAAAGATCCTGAATCGACCTCCATCCGCTTCCTGGTCAACCCGGGAGCGCGGAACGGGGCCGCGCGTGCGGCCGTGGACCGGGTGCGCGTTCTGGCCGGGCGGAGCGGTGCCGGGCTCGTGGTGAGCCGCCGGCGCGAAGATCTGGCGGAGCAGGCGCGGCGGGCGGCCGAGGACGGGATCGAGCGCCTGCTGGTGGTCGGAGGCGACGGCACCATGCACCATGCCGTGCAGGGGCTGGCCGGCACCGCCACCGCCCTCGGCGTCATCCCTATGGGCACCGGCAATGACCTCGCCTTGGCCCTGGGCACCCCGCGCGGCCTGGAGGATGCCGTCCGCCACGCGCTCACCGCGCCGATCCGGCGGATCGACCTCATCCGCGCTGGCGATACCTTCTGCGTCGGCTACGCCGGAGCCGGCTTCGACTCGGAAGTCACCCGCCGTGCCAACCAGATCCGCTGGGGTCGGGGACGCTGGATCTACCCCTGGTCGGCGATCCGCACACTGCTGGGCTTCAAGCCCCCTCTCGCGAAAGTCACCTGGGACGGCAGCACCTTCGAAGGTCGCGTCATGTTCGTCGACGCCACGAACCTCCCGAGCTACGGAGGAGGGATGCTCATCGCCCCCTCCGCCCGCATCGACGACGGTCTGCTCGAGCTCCTCATCGTCCGGGAGGTCTCTCGCCTCACCTTCCTCACCGTCTTTCCCAAGGTCTACAAAGGCCACCATGTGGGGCACCCCTGCTTCCTGCTGGAGACCGCCCGCCGCGTCGAGATCGAATTCGACCGCGACGTGGACCTTTACGGAGGGGGAGAGCCGATCCGCCTGGTGCCGGCGGGGGAGAAGATCGTGCTGGAAGTCCTGCCAGGCAGCCTGGCGGTGTCTGCGGGTACCTGACAGGCCGGCAGGCGCCGCCCCCTTACTCGACCTTCACAAACCGCGATTCGTAGCGCCCCTTGCCTTGCCTCACCTGGCGCAGGCGGCCGATGCGGGTCAGGCGGCGGAGGACGTCGGACATCTGCCGTTGGGTGACGGGCTTGCGCAGCTTGTTGCCGAAACGGCGGTTGGCCTCACCGGCGAGCCAGCTCGCACCGAAGCCCTGATTGGGACCGAGCTCGTCCACGATCGAATTCAGAATCTGGGTCAGGCGAGGCTTCGAGGCGGGACCGATGTCCATCCCCTCGTCCGCGGGACCTGACGGCGGGGCGAGGCGCGCTACGACCTCGAGGGCGGTGGCGGAGACCGCACGGAAGTCTTCGAGCCGCCGGGTGATCGCCTCCAGCTCCGCGTCGTGATGAGTCCGCTTCTCCCGGTGGAAGACCTCCTGCTCCACAAAACAGCACACTGACTGCGAGCGACGAACGGCCGAAGTACGCATGTGTCAGCTGCGCGCGTGGTCTTTGTTGACGGACCCGCAGGACGGCTGCCTCAAACTCAGCGGCTCGCCGCCTGAAGAGGGCTACCCCGTCCTGCTGATCGGCCGGTGCGTTGGAAGGACGAATCTCAGGAGGGGCTGGCGCCCGCTCCGGAAAGCCGGCTCCCCGAAGCAGGCGGCAGCCGCAAAGGTCGAGCAAGAAGCCGAGAATCTGTCGAATTGGCGTGAGCATCATCGAGCACAGATCTCATCGATCCACACAAGCATCCGATGACTCCCGCCATGAAGGCGGGCATCGCCCGGAAGCCCTGGGAGTCTGGCCGACCTCTTGGGCGCGCCGGCAGCTGCCTGTTAGAATCTCAGCAGGAGGCCAAGTGAATGAAAAGGGTCTACGTTGTCCACTATCACGGCGAAACTTCCAGCTTGACGGTTTCCCTCGGTGAGCGATCCGTGCCGATGGACGAGTTTGTCCAGAATTACACGCCGATCCAAATCACAAGTCTCACCGACCTCGTTCCTGGCGCCAAGGTCCAGGCGTTCATCGGCCTCATGATTGCCGAGGAGTCGGGCGGATCAGAGCCAGCAACTTCCTAAAGCCCCACGACCCGCGGTCGGGTTGAGGTCGACCGGATCCAGTGTCAACTCGACTGCGGTAGTCTGGAGCACCCTCCATCGGAGAATGCAGAGCCGATGGAACAGCTACGACAATCTCCGTCGTAGATTCGCGAGGTGATCATGGACGATGATCTCGAAAGCTTGAGCCGCGAAGAGCTTCTTGCCGAAGTGAAACGCCTTCGGGCAGGTATCCGTGCACACCGCGACAGTAGTGGACAGGATCTGTGCTGGCATCACCCCCAGTTGTGGGGACTCTTGCCGGAGAAGATTGCGCCCGAAGTCGCGGTTCCTCCTTGGCCTAAATTCCTGCTCGGGTGCTTGAAGTACCGGGAATCTCTGGACCGCGAGCTGCCGGACGCTCCCGTCACGAATGAGGAATTCGAGTAAGGCCTGGACTGATCACGCGCCCTGCCGCTCTCGTTCATAGATATTCCAGATGTGCAGTGCGTAGAAAATAGGTGCGTGGTCGATGATTGGCTCCTTGGGGGAACGTCCGATCAGGCTAGATATCGAATCTCCGATCCGGCCTGCGAAACGCACGAGGTTGCCGCGAGGCCGTGCGACGAAATCTTCCGGAGGAATGTCGAGGAGCTTCTCACCGGAGCTGTCGATGAGCTTCAGGTGGCCGACGTGCTCATATGTGAGGCCTTGAGACCCGGGAGCCGGCAACTGGGCGACGAGGTCTTCGTTGTTGACGAAGCGATAGGTCTTTGCCACAACACGAAAGCTCTGGGCGAACTCCTGGTCGCCGACCACGGGGCTTCCAAAGGTATAGACGCCGTTCACCTTCTTGGCGCGGCTGGCCGCAAGGGTAGCCAGGGCTCCGCCCAGACTGTGGCCGGTGAACCAGAAGGTCCGGCGCCCGTCGTCGAGCCGGTCCAGGTGAGGTCTGACCTGGTCCTCCCAGACCTCGTCGAGGGCCGCTTTGAAACCTTTGTGGATGCTTCCTCCTTCAGTACAATCAACCAGCGTGAACTTCGTATCGACATAAAGGTCCCGCAGGACGTCGAGAAAATCGATGGAAGCGCCTGGCTTGAGGACTTGGGTTCCGCGGAATGCCACGATGACGAAGTCTTGATTATGGGCCACATAGCATTGAGTGCTGCCTCGTGCCGTGAACGGTTGCCAGCCTTCGACGGCAAGTCCGGCATCAGTGAACCGGGCTGTGACGAAGTCCCGGTCCGCATAGGCGAGCAGCGAGGCATCCGCGAGCCACCAGGCGTTGACAATCGAGAAGCCGTCCGCTTTGAAATCAAATGGATGGCTGGCAGAATTCTCGAAGTAGGTGTAGTCCTCGTTGGGCGGCAAAATCGTTTCTATGGTCGCTGGCGGAATCTCTTTCACGGTACCGAGAATACCGCAAATGGACTTTGGCGACAGGTTGACCGTACAGAACGGATCGTTTAGGGTCTCCTCATGACTCTCAATCGTCGGCTGTCAGTGGTTCCCGTGATGGCATTTCTCCTGCTCGAGGCGGTCGCCTCTCTGTCCGCGGCGGCCCCGCGCTGGCGGGATCTTGGTCCCCAGGAACGGGGTCTCCGGGGAGCTACGGCCTTCGCCTTCGATCCCGCGCGCCCGGACCGTGTTTGGGCAGGTCTCTCCGGCGGCGGCATCGCGCGTAGCGGCGATGGCGGCCAGACCTGGCAGCCGATGAGCGTTGGGACTACTGGGGAGATCGGCTCGATCATCGTGCACCCGAAGCTCGGACGGCTCGTCTACGCGCTTGGCTACCGCCTGTTCCGCAGCCTCAACGATGGGCGTACATGGGTGCCCCTCCCCCTCCAAGGGGTCCGCGCCGTGGCCGTGGACCCGCGCGATCCTGCCGTGGTCTGGGCGGGCACGCCGAACGGCCTCTTCCAAAGCCGCGACATGGGGCAGACCTGGAGGCGCATCCAGGCCAACCTTCCGAATCCTTGCGACGTCAACTTGCTGGCGGTGAGCCCTGTGGACCCGCAGCGGATCTATCTCGGGATCTACGGCACCAACGGCTCCGGCCTGTGGACGAGTGGGGACGGCGGCCGATCGTGGAGCCGCCTGAGAAAGGTGCCGTACCGGGTCTACACCGACCTGCACGCGGCGCAGACCGTCTACATCCTGGAGGAACACAGGATCCAGCGGAGCCGCGACGCCGGGCAGACCTGGGAAGTCTTCTTCGACAGCTCGTCGGCGAACCTGGAAGCTCTCTACCCCGTCACGATGGCCGCCGATCCGCGGGAGGCGGCAACCTTCTTCGTGTCGGTCCTCAGCGACCGGCGCGCCGTCTACCGGACGACCGATGGCGGCCGGCACTGGCGTCGGCTCACCGGCGGGCTCCCGCCGTCGCTGGAGACGAGGGTGATCACGGTCGGCTCCGATGGAACCGTGCTCCTGGGAGGGACCCGCGGCCAATTCACATCCCTGGTGTTTCGCAGCCCTGATGCCGGGGAGAGCTGGGAGGAGGTGTCGCGCGGTCTGGTCTTCACAGCGGTCAATGCAGTGGCCGTGACCGGATCGGGCGGTTTGTTTGTCATGGTCTATGGCCATGGAGTGGACCGCAGTCTCGATGGCGGAGCGACCTGGACGACGTCGCTGCCCCTCGGCGAATACCTCACGTTCCTCACGCGGGATCCTCACGATCCCGAGACGCTCTACGCCGGCACGCGCTCCCCGTACGGCACTCACCCCCGAATCCTGTGGAAGACGGTGGACGGCGGCGCATCCTGGGAGTCGCTGCCCTACCCATTTCCCCCGAGCGAGCAGCCGATCCAACTGGCGGCGATGGACCTGGCGGTCGATGCGGCCGATCCCCAGACGCTCTACCTCGCCACGGAGCTGGATAATGCCGGGTCCACCGCGGATGCCGGGCTCTTCCGCTCGCGAGACGGTGGCCAGACCTGGGAGAAGGTGCTCGCCGGTTCTTTCCTTGGCGTGGCCGCGCGCGCCGGCGTGCCAGGCGCGGTCCTCGCACTGGCATATAGCGGGATCTACCGGAGCACCGACCACGGCGACACCTGGGCTCAGGTCCTGGGACGGGGGGACAGCTACATGAAGTACCTGGGCATCTCTCCCGCCGACGCCAACGTCGTCTATGCCGTCCGCGAGGACGGCCTCCTCTTCCGCAGCGACGACGGCGGAGCGACCTTCACGTCCCTCGGCGAGCGCCTCCCGGGCGCCGGCCCCCGGACCATTGCCCTCGACCCCCTGGATCCGGACACGCTCGTATTCGTCGGAAAAAAAGGCGCCGTCGTGCGTCTGACGCTCGGACAGGGGAGGGAGGTCCTCGGAGAAGAGCTTTTCAGCAGCTACATCCAGGTCCTGTCCTTCGATCCGAACGATCCCCTCCGGCTGCTCGCCGGGACGGCGTACACAGGCGTGCTGGAGTACCGGTTCGAGGCGCCGCCCGCGCCACCCGCGCAATAACGGCGTGAACTTTTCGCAGGCCTCCCCGTACCAAGAGCCACTGTAATGAAGAGGAGGTCGATCTGATGAAGTCGTGGCGCGCCCTGCTTTTCCTGCCCATCTTCCTGCTCTGCGGGGCCGGCCTTGCGCTGGCCGCGGCGGCCGATCCATCGGCGGGGACGGACTGGCCGCAGTTCCGCGGTCCGCAGCAGAACGGGGTCTCCCTGGAGAAGGGATTGCTCCGGAGCTGGCCGGAGAGCGGCCCGAAGATCCTCTGGAAGAAGCCGATCGGCAGCGGGTTTTCTACCGTGACGGTGGTGGGCGATGCCCTCTACACCATGGCCGTGGAGGGGGAGAGCGAGATGGCCTACCGCCTGCGTGCGTCGGACGGCGAGGTGGTCTGGCGCATGCCCCTGGGTCCGGTCTTCCCAGAAATCTTCGGCAATGGCCCCCGCTCGACGCCCCTGGTGGAGAAGGACGTGGTCTACGTGCTCTCCGCAACGGGCCGGCTGCACGCTCTCAAGACGAAGGACGGCTCGCGCCTCTGGGAGATGGACCTGGTGAAGAAGCTCGGCAGCCCCACACCCCAACGGGGGTTTGCCTCCTCGCCGATCGTGGATGGCGACCTCCTGCTTCTGGAGGCCGGCGGCACGGAGGGGAGGGCGGTGGTGGCTCTGGACAAGACGACAGGCAAGATCCGCTGGTCCGCGTTGAACGGCGAGCCGGGCTATACGACGCCTGTGGCCGTGACGATCGATGGAGTCCGGCAGTACGTGTTCGTCCGGGGGGAGGGAGACATCGTGTCCCTCCGTCCGGACGGCAAGGTGCACTGGCAGCACCCTTGGCGGGCGGGAGCCATCGCATCTCCCTTGTTCCTCCCACCGAACCGGATCTTCGCGTCGGCGACGGACGACGCGGGCGCCGTCCTCGTGGAGATCGGCAAGGCAGACGGCCAGGGGGACAAGAAGGCCACGGTCCGCGAGGTGTGGAACAACCGGCTGATGAAGAACCACTTCAGCTCCTCGGTTCTCTACGAGGGGCATATCTACGGCTTCGACAATGCGAGCCTGAAGTGCATCGTGGCCGACACCGGAGAGCAGAAATGGGTCCAGCGCGGCTACGGCAAGGGCTCGCTGATCGCGGCGGACGGCCTGCTGTACATTCTCAGCGATCAGGGACAGTTGATCCTCGCCGAGGCCACGCCCGAGGGCTTCCGGGAGAAGGGGAAGGTCCAGGTGCTGGAGGGAAGGACGTGGACCGCTCCTGTGCTCTCCCACGGCCGGCTCTATCTGCGGAACGACAAAGAGATGATCGTCGTCGACGTGCGCACCCCGGCTCCGGCCGCAGGAAAGGACGCATGATGATGCGCCGGTCCGGTCTCTGGCTCTTCCTGGTCCTCACTCTGCTGCCGCTGGCTGCCGGCGCGCAGACGCTCGACGAGGTGCTCGACAAGCATGCCGCGGCCCATGGCGGCCTGGAGACGTGGCGCGCGGTGCGTTCGCTGACCGTCACCGGCACCGTCTTCGCCTATAGCAGCCCCGGCCCCTTCGTCTTCGAATGGCAGAGTCCTGATTCGTTCCGTTTCGAGCAGTCGGTCCTCGGGCGGAAGGTCCTGTATATCCATCATGGCTCGGCGACCTGGTGGATGCATCCGTTCATGGGTGTCGAGCAGCCGGCAGTGGTCCCAGAGCCCCAGGCCGCGCTCGTCCAGCGGTCCGCCGCGTTCGACAGCCCGCTCGTCGATGCGGCCGCCAAAGGCAACAAGGTGGAGCTCCTCGGCAAGGAGGAGCTCGACGGCCAGCCCGCCTTCAAGCTCAAGGTGACCCGGAAGGACGGGGCCGAGGAGACGTGGTATCTCGATCCCTCCACCTGCCTCGAGCTGGCCCGGCTCGACCGCACGTTCGACTCGACAGGAACCAAGGAACGCTGGACCTATTATTCGGATTTCCGCACGGCCAGTGGATTGGTGATCGCTCACCGCCAGGACCAGGAGTACGGCATTCGCCACGTGGCGCTGACGGTGGAGAAGGTCCAGGTCAATCCCAAGATCGATCTGGGGCGGTTCGAGATGAAGTAGGGCGATGGATCAAGCGAGCGGCGCGAGGAGGATCTTCCATGCGGCAGTATGTGATCGAATCAGCTGAAGGCGGGATCGACGGGCTCAGGATCGTCGAGCGTGAGTCGCCGAAGCCTGGTCCTGGCCAAGCGCTCGTTCGGATCCGCGCCGCCTCGCTCAACTATCGCGACCTCCTGCTCGCCTCGGGAACGGTCCCGCTCCGGCGGCTGCCGCTCGTGCCACTGTCGGACGGCGCGGGCGAGGTGGTGGAGGTCGGCGAGGGCGTGACGCGCGTGAAGCCGGGCGACCGCGTGGCGGCCTTGTTCTTTCAGGGGTGGCTCGGTGGACCCATGCGGCGCGAGGTGCACAACACCGCGCTCGGCGGCGCGCTCGACGGCATGCTCTCGGAGGAGGTCGTGCTCAACGCCGACGGGTTGGTCCAGGTGCCGGGGCATCTCTCCTTCGAGGAGGCCTCCACTCTTCCCTGCGCGGGGGTGACGGCCTGGAATGCGCTCAACGCGCAGGAGCCCCTCCGCGCCGGCCAGACGGTGCTGGCGCTCGGGACCGGCGGCGTCTCGGTCTTCGCACTCCAGTTTGCCAAGGCGCAGGGCGCGCGCGTGATCATTACCTCGAGCAGCGATGAGAAGCTCGCCCGGGCGCGCGAGCTCGGCGCCGACGACACCGTGAACTACGCGACAACCCCCGAGTGGGACAAAGCCGTGCTCGACCTCACCGGCGGGTCCGGCGTCGACCGCGTCATCGAGGTGGGTGGATCGGGGACGCTCCCGCGCTCGCTACGCTCGGCCACGTACGGCGGCCGCGTCGTCGTCATCGGCGGCGTGACAGGCCGCGGCGTGAGCGAGGTCGGCCCGGCGGACATCTTCGGGAAGAGCCTTACGCTGCAAGGGATCTACGTCGGCAGCCGCGATGACTTCGAAGCGATGAACCGGGCGGTGGCGCAGGTCCGGCTGCGGCCGGTGATTGACCGTGTGTTCCCGTTCGAGGAGGCTCGAGAGGCGTACGGTTACCAGAAGAGTGGCGCGCACTTCGGTAAGGTTGTGATCTCGCTGGAGGGGTGATGGAACCTGCAAAGACCTCCGGAATCCGGTTTCCTCCTCCGTTTATCTACGTGGGCCTGCTCCTGGCCGGGTTCCTGCTCGACAAGCTGGTTCCCGTGGATCTTCTGCCGCGAGATCTCTCCCGCCTGATCTCGGCAATCCTGCTTCTCCCTGGATTCGGGCTGATCCTGTACAGCTTGTGGCTCTTCCTTCGGGCGAAAACGAGCCCTCTCCCCATCAAGCCCACGACAACACTGGTCCGGTCCGGACCGTATCGCTGGACTCGCAATCCCATGTATCTCGGGATGTTGTTGGTCTACTTGGGAGTTGCGCTGCTCTTCGACGTGTTTTGGGCGCTCGTGCTTGCCCCCGCCGTCGTGTTCTTGGTTACGCGCCTCGTCATCCGCAAGGAGGAGCGGTACCTCGAGGCGAAGTTCGGTGACGAGTACCGCGGGTACGCCGCTCAGGTTGGTCGTTGGCTCTGAAAGGCGGACGCCAAGGACAACAAAGACTTCAAGGACAAAAGACAGCTCAGTTTTTGTCCTTGGCCCTTGAAGTCCTTGCTGTCCTTTGGGTCCTTTACGCCCCTACCTTGAACTCCACGCCCTGCGCCAGCGGCAGCTCGGTGCCCCAGTTGATCGTGCAGGTCTGGCGGCGCATGTAGGTCTTCCAGGAGTCGGAGCCGGCCTCGCGGCCGCCGCCCGTCTCCTTCTCGCCGCCGAAGGCTCCGCCGATCTCGGCTCCCGAGGTGCCGATGTTCACGTTGGCGATGCCGCAGTCGCTTCCGGTCGCCGCGAGGAATCGCTCGGCGCTCCGCATGTTCAGCGTGAAGATGGCCGAGGAGAGGCCCTGCGGCACGCTGTTGTGGATGCGGATCGCCTCGTCGAGGTCGTCGAACTCGAAGATGTAGAGGATCGGCGCGAAAGTCTCCTCGCAGGTGATCGGCATGTGAGCGTCGGCTTCGACGAGCGTCGGCTCGACAAAGAAGCCCGGCCGGTCGATCCGGTGGCCGCCGTAGAGGACCTTGCCCCCCTCGGCCTTTACGCGGTCCAGCGCCTTCAGATAGTTGTCCACGGCCATCTCGTCGATCAGCGGACCCATGAGCGTGCCCGGCTCCAGCGGATCGCCCACGCGGATCGACTTGTAGGCGTTCACCAGCCGGCGCTTCATCTCCTCGGCGATCCCCTTCTGCAGGAAGAGGCGGCGGGTCGTGGTGCAGCGCTGGCCGGCCGTGCCCACGGCGGCGAAGAGGACGGCGCGGAACGCGAGGTCCAGGTCGGCGTCGTCCGTGACCAGGATGCCGTTGTTGCCGCCGAGCTCCAGGAGCGCCCGGCCCAGCCGGTCGGCCAGGACCTTTCCGATCTCGCGGCCCATGCGCACCGAGCCGGTCGCCGAGATGAGCGGCAGGCGCCGGTCGGCCACCATCCGCTCGCCGACGCCGGTGCGGCCGCCGAAGGCGAAGTTGAAGATCGGCGGGGCATTGTTGGCCTTGAGCACCCGGTTGGCGATGTTGGTCACCGCCACGGCGGTGAGCGGCGCCTGGTGCGAGGGCTTCCAGATCATGGAGTCGCCGCAGACGGCGGCCACCATGGCGTTCCAGGCCCAGACCGCGACGGGGAAGTTGAAGGCGGTAATGATGCCGATGGGGCCCAGCGGCTGCCACTGCTCGTACATCCGGTGCTTCGGCCGCTCGGAGTGCATGGACAGGCCATAGAGCTGGCGCGACATGCCCACCGCCAGGTCCGCCATGTCGATCATCTCCTGGACCTCGCCGAGCCCTTCCGAAGTGACCTTGCCGACCTCCAGGCTGACGAGGTGGCCCAGCTCCGCCTTATGGTGCCGGAGCTCGTCGCCGAGCTGGCGCACGATCTCGCCGCGCTTCGGCGCCGGCCAGGTCCGCCACTCGTTGAAGGCGTCCAGAGTGACGGCGGACACGCGCTCGTAGTCTTCGACGCTGGCCATGTTGACCGCGGCGATGGGCTCGCCGGTGGCGGGGTTGAGCGATTCGACGCGCTCGCCGTGGGTCTGGATCCACTCACCGGCGAAAGCGCCGGGATTCTCAGCCTCCAGACCGAGAGAGTCGAGGAGGCGCGAAACGTTGCTGATGGTATCGACGGTCATGATTGGAATTCTCCTGGCATATGGGCCTGGCGTATGGGGGGTGCCCCGCGGACGGGGAGATCAAGCATATCGTAGATGGATGGCCCGCTTCGCCCCCGCCCTGCTCCTCGCCCTCTCCGCGGCCTGGTGCGGCACGCTCACCGGCGGTGCCACGGCCGCGGGGAGCGCGGCGTTCGTGCTCTCTCTCCTCGGTATCCTTGCCTGGATCGGTACGCCCTGGCGGGACCCCCTCCGGCTGGAGAGGGCCGGGCGCTGGCTGCCGGTGGCTCTCTGGCTTTGGGCGACGGTGAGCGCGGCGGCCTCGTCCGTCCCCCGCGCCGGACTCGTCGGGCTTCTCCTGCTGCCAGCCTTCTTCGGCCTGCCCGGAGCCGTGGCGCGCTGTTGGAACCTGGAGGAAGCACGGTGGGAGGGGCTACGGGCGGTGTCGGGCGTGGTGGCCGCCATCGCTCTCTGGGGCCTTCTCGACCGATTCCTCCTGGACGCTCCGCGCGCCGCCATGCCGATCGGCCACCACAACCTCCTGGCGCTCTGGCTGGCCACCTTGCTGCCATTGGCTGTCCTGCCGGCCCGGGAGCGTGGCCCCTGGCGCTGGCTGGGGATCGGGGCGGGGCTGCTGGCCCTCGGGGCGGTCCTGGCGAGCCGGTCTTTGATGGGGACGGCGGCGGTCGTGGTGGATCTCACCTTGCTGTTCTCCCCTCTCCCGCTCGCGGGAGAGGGGCCGGGGGGGAAGGACACCAGGCGCCGAGCCGCCGTCGTTCTTGCCGTCCTTGGAGTCCTTGCCGTCCTTGCTCTTTTCCAAGCCCCCCGCCTCCACCAGATCCTCCGCGGAAACGACCCCTCAGCGCGGGCACGCGCAACCTATCTCGAAGCCGGCCTCGAAGGCTTCCTCGCCCGACCGCTCCTCGGCCAGGGGCCGGGCGCGACGGCGTGGACGGCTTCGCTCTTTCTCGATCCGGCTCCGGGGGTGAACCCCTGGGGAGAGGCCGTTGGCGAGCTCCACTCCCTGCCGCTCCAGGTTGCCTATGAGCTGGGTGCGCCGGGCGTCCTGCTGGCGTTCGCCACGGCCGGTTGGTTCGTCTTCCGGCGGCTGAAGGAGCGGCGCGGAGCGGACGATCCCGGGCTTCTGCTTGCGGCGCTTTGCGGATTGGCTGGCGCCGCCGTGGCGCTCCTCGGGACTGCCTCTCTCGCGGTAACGGCGCTGCCTTTGGCCCTCGCGGTCGCTGCCGGAGCGGCCCTCGCGGGTGGTGGGGAGCCGGCAGGCAGATCGGACGGATCCGTCCGATCGGACAGATCTGTCCGATCTGCCGCGCTCAGTTATGCGACTGTGGCCGCCGTCGCCCTCTCCCCTTTTCTTCTGGCGCAGGCCCACTACGACCGGGCTCTTGCGGCGGACCAGGCGGGCCATCGCGAGCTTGCGCGGCAGCGGCTGGAGAGAGCGGTCCGGCTCGACCCCGCGTTTCCGCTCTACCGCCTGCGTCTCGCTCTCCTGTCCGGGACCGGAGCCGCGGAGCGGAGCGCCGCCGCCGAGCTGGCCCTCCGCGCTGCCGAGCAGGGCCATGGGCTGGCGCCGCTCTGGACCGTCGCCGGTATCCTCGGCCAGGTGGCGGAGCGGCCCTGGGCTCCCGCAGCCCTCCAGACCGCCTGCTCGCTCGATCCGCTGAGCCCGTTCCCGCCCTGGTTCGGAATGCTCGCCGATCCCGCGGGCCCGCGGGCGGCCCGCCAGGGCGCTCATGCGCTGCTGGCGGAGCCTCGCCTCGCCGCGGCTTTCTTCTGGCAACGCGATCCCGCTCTCTTTGGCCGGGCCTTGCAGGAAGCCGAGGCCTGGCCGGGAATCGATGCGGTCTGGACCGAGGCGTTCCTCGCGGCGGCCTCGCGTCCCGGAGAATGGACGGGAGAGCGGCACTGGCTCTCCCTGCAACTCGACCTGGACCCCCGGGCTTCGATCTCGCTGTTCACCTTCCGCCGCCGTCCGTGGCCGGCCGAGTGGCCGGTGGTTCCCCTCGCCGGCGGTCCGCTCGAAAAGCTCCGGCGGGTCGGTTCGGCGACTTCCCGGCCGGGCATCCCGGCGTCCGCGTTCGCACCCTCGATTTGCGCAGAGGTTGCTGCAAAGCGTTGACCCTTCTGGGGTTCGCCGAGACCTGCCGGCGATCTCCGCAACTCCTGTGGAAAACCTTGTGGGAAAGGGGGGTGTGACAGCTCGGAAAACACGGTGTGACGGCACTTTGGTCCGTTTTGCCCAGGTTTTTGTGCAGTCCAGGTAAGTTATTTGCTTTCAGTTAGTTGAAAAAAAGAATCCGCCGGCTTGGAGAGGTTTTGCCGGGCCGTGGCAGGCGCCGGGTTGTTGATTTTTCCACAGTTTGGAGAGGCGCAGCTCGGGCGCAAGTTTTTCACCCCGCCGAGGGGGGTATAGCCGGGCAGCGATGCGAGTGGCGGAAAACCTTCTACTGCGCGCGGCCGGGGGCGTAGGAGATGTCGCCGGTGGCGTCGATGTGGGCCAGGTAGGTGAGGGCCGGTCCGCCGCTCACCACCTCGGTCTCGATGCTCCGGCTCTCGCCCTCGGTCATTCCGATGCCGGGGAAAAGACCGAGGACGTTGCGCTCCAGGTGTTGCCGCGGCTTGAGGCCGAGCTGGGTCGAGGCGAGCGGTGAGCCCGCGGCATCCTTGAGTGTCAACCGCAGGTGGGTTTGAGTGGAGGCGAGGTTCAGGATGCCCAGGCTGGTGCGGGTGACCGCCGTCTGCTCCGCGCCGGCGTCGACTCCGCGGTCGTGGATGGCATCGGCCTCGGTCAAGCTATCCACCAGGGCTCCGAACCGCTTTCCCTGGCCGTCGAGGGGTCCGTCGAACATCAGGCTGACCACCCGGGGAGCGGGACCGAGAGGGCCGCTCCAGGCGATGCGCACCGCGCCGATGCCTTCTTCGAGGCCGAAGAGGTCGAGCAGGACGTCGTCCACCCGCAGCGAGCGGCCGGGCTCGACGTAGCGGTAGGCGGTGCGCGGGGCCGTGTTGTCCTGCCCGCGCTCCCAGAATTCGAGGGTCAGCAGGCGCCCTTCGCGGGCCGGGTTGAAGGCGACGAGCCGGCTGGTCAGGAATGTGTCGAACGGGCTCTGGCCGCGCACCACGCGCGGGAAGAACATCTGGCCGGAGCTCGCGGGAGGTCCGGCCTCGATCGGCGTGGCCGGGATGAAGATCTGGTCTTCCGACTCGATCTCCAGCAGGACGGCCGAGGCGGCGAAGACGATGCCGTTCGACACGAGCTGGAGGGTGAAGGGCCCACGGCGGCTCACCACCTCGGGGAACATCCGGGAGAGCGGCTGGAGGCGCAGGATGCGCGGCCCGAGGGTGACGACGGCAGGGTCGCCCACCGGCTCTCCCTCCGCATCCTTCAGGATGACGGTGACGCTGCCGCCGACCCCGTCGAGGTTCAAGGCCGCGAGAGTGCTGACAAAGCCGTTGCCTTCGAAGAGGCCGGTGACGATCCTCTCGGCGGCCGACCAGCCCGCCGCCGGCCCCTCGTCGTCGATCGGACCGAAGCTCGCTTCCTCCGGGTGGGAGCGGTCTTCGAGGCGCGCGGCGATCGCCGCGGTGATCGGCAGCGCGGCCTCCGGCGCCGGGCTGGCGGGATCGCCTCCCAGAGTCTCGCGCGCCACGCGCAGGAGGTGGAACGAGCCATCCTGCGCCGGCGTCAGCGCGACCACAGCGTGCTCTCCCGGCCGGAGCGCGGGTGCTCCCTGACCGGCCGGCACACGGACGATCAGGCTCGTCCCCGGCACGCTCCCTTGGAGCACGCGCTCGACGGTCACCAGATGATCGAGCTCCGGGAGACCCGTGGGAGCGCTCGAGACGTCCTCCACCATGACCTCGACGAGCGCCGCGGGATCGGGCACGGCCCAGCCGGACGTGGATGTGATCAGGAGGAGAAGGAGGGCGAGCGCAGCACGGGGTCGGAAGGTGTGGCTCATCAGAATCCTCGACCGGAATACGGCGTTGGACAACAACCAACAGTATACCGTATCAGCATAGGAAGAGGAGAGGATTTTCTCCCCTCTCCCGCTTGCGAGAGAGGGGCCGGGGGTGAGGGCTCTCTCACCGGAGGATCGCCGTCAGCGTCTCCAGGTCGAGATCGTAGAGTTTGCGGACGAAGGGTCCGGCGAGCAGGAACTGGTCTGTCGCGATATCGGTCTGGTGGATCACGCCCGCGCGCCCGGTCTTCAGGAGGAAGCGGGCGCCTTCGGCGAGGCCGGCCGCGGTGGTCGACTGGATGGCCTGGAGCCGGTGCCCCCCGACCGAGCTGGGGCGGACGACCTGCGAGTACTCCATCCGGTGAAGCGCCCGTTTGGCATCACGCCCTTCGACGGCGGTGTAGATGACCACCAAGTCGTCGTTCTCGATCCGGGGGACGGTCTCGAGCATGCGGTCGTGGAGGTACTGGATCTTGTCGGCGTCGGGCGGGGCTTCGGCGAGCAGGTTCCGCGCCCAGGCGTAGTGGCCGGGATATCGCAAGGTCTTGTAATCGATGTTCCTCACCTTGCCGGCCAGGGCCTCGGGGAGGTTGGCCGCTCCGCCGGAGGTGAACGCCTCCTCGTAGAGAACGCCCCGGATCGACAGAGGTTTGATGTCTTCCAGCGAGGGGACCGAGTGGGTCTCGAAGTTTCGCACCACGATGGAGGGCTTCACGTACTCGGTGGCCACGCCGATCGTGCTCCAGGTGAAGCCGTAGTAGTGGGGAGGCTCGGCGGTCGCCGTCAGGGCGCCGACCCGCATGGCGATGCGGTCGACCTGCTCGACCTCGTGCCGGCGGCAGAAGGCCTGGTACAGGTGGTGGGCCAGCACGTTGATGACGCCGGGGGCGAGGCCGGTCTGGAGGAGGAAGCCGCGGTCCGCGCCGCGCGCGATCTCTTCGATCTCCCGGGTCTCGGCCACGTACTCGGTCAGGTTCACGTAGTGGAGGCGGTGCTCGCGGGCGAGCCGTGCCATGCGCGGCGCTTCTCCCCCCGGCAGGCAGTCGAGGAGGATGTGGGCGCCCCGGAGAACCTCGTCGAAGTCCGGGCTCATCCCGTCTTCGGGAAGGAGGAAGGCTTCGACCCGGCCGGTCCGGTCCGAGCCGATGATGATCCGGTCCGCCTCTTTGCGGGCCTTGTCGAGATCCATGTCGCCCAGGAACAGGTCGCAGGAGAAGTCGCCGAGCTCACGCAGGATGAGCCCGGCCGCCCAGCCGATGCCGCCCGATCCCGCGATGACGATCTTGTAATGTTCGTTCATCTCGCACACTCCGGGCCGGGGAAAGCTCCCGATCCCGTCAGTTTTTTATGTGGGGGGTGAAAAGCGGAGGTGCGTCCCCCGAAGCGGCGGCATCGTAGCACCCGCTCTCGCAGGGGGTCAACGCCGGGCGTCGGGGTCCGGCACGCGCCGCCGGATCGGCTGGCCGGCGGTGGCGGTCCGGTTGCGGCCGGTCTCCTTGGCCACGTACATGGCCGTGTCCGCCAGGCGAAGCAGAGCGCTCTTCTTCTCTTCCAGATGGAGATCGTCGGTCAGGTGGCGCTTCATGGTCGCCACGCCGATCGAGCAGGTCAGACCGCGCAGCGAGAGAGGCTCGGGCTGGATCTCTCCGGGCTGTGCGCAGAAGACGGTGCTGATCACCTTTTCGCGGATCGCCTCTGCCATGTCGATCGCGTCGTCGAGGTCGCATTCAGGCAGCAGGATGACGAACTCGTCGCCGCCGTAGCGCGCCGGAATGCCGCCGCGCCGGGCCACCAGGCCGCGCAGCAGATGTCCGACCTCGCGCAAGACCTGGCTGCCCGCCAGATGGCCGTGGGTGTCGTTCACCCGCTTGAAGTAGTCGAGGTCCATGAACACCACCGCGAGGTCCTGGTCCTCCTCGGTGCAGCGCCGGATGGTGTCGGCCAGGGCGATGTGGAGGAAGCGGTCGTTGTACAGGCCGGTCAGGTTGTCGCGCTTGGCGATCTCCTGGGCCTGGCGGCCGTCCAGGACGTTCTGGATCGAAATCGAGATGTATCCGGCGAACACCTCCAGCAGGTTGCGGTCCTGCTGGCTGTAGCCGAGAGCGTCCTTGCGGTTGATCAGCTCCAGGACGCCGCAGACCTCCTGCTCGATGCGGATCGGGACGGCGATCAGCGAGTCGGTCTGATACCGCGTCTCCTCGTCCATCCGGCGGTAGAAGAAGCGGTCGTTCGGGGCATGGGAGGTGAGGTAGGTCTCGCCGGTCATGTAGACCCGTCCGGCGATCCCCTGGTCCCCGACGATGGTGCGGCCGACGAGCCCCTCCGACTTGTCTCCGAAGGCGGCGATGAACGTGAGCTGATTCTTGCGCCGGTCCTCCTGCTTGGCCTGGGGATCGTCGAGGAGGATCGAGCCGGCGGCGGACGGGACGAAGCCGTTGGCACGGCGCAGGACCTCGACCAGGTTCTCCGCGAGACTGAGCTCCAACGGGAACATGGGATTGGCTCGCCGCCGCTCCAGAAAGCGGACGAGATGGACGTGGTCCAGGCTATGGCAATCGATACTCACCTGGAGTCCCTCGTTCGCGATCGGCTTCCTCAATGCATCGGTCATGCGGCCATACCCATCCGGGTCGTGGCGCCGCCGATTCGGTGCTGCGTTCCCATGGTCCCCTCCAGGAACGGAATTTCCTGATGTGGCCGACCCTGCGGACGATAGCAGAGATTCCGCCAGCACGGAAAGCGTCCCCTCCCCCCCGGCCCTCTTTCGCGTCAGTCAACGAGCCCGATCGACCTCTCCGGACAGACGAAAGCGGTCCCCGGAACGCTCCAGCCCGGTCCGTCCGCGGGGAAGACCCGCACCTCGCTGCCGGCCGGGAGCCCCCCGGACGGCCCCGCGCAAGCCTCAAGGAGCACCGCTTCCCGCGGTCCGCTCCGGCCCAGCAGGAGCCCGGCTCCGAAGGGGAGGGCGGACGCGAGCGCCACGGCCGCGACCGCTGCGCGGCGGACCCGGGGGTTGCGGGGCAGCAGGAGGGCGGGGAGAGCGGCCCAGGCCAGGAGGAGCCCGCTCCAGACGAGACGCTGGCGATGGCTCATCCAGAAGCTCCAAGCCGTCCCCGTCTCCTCCCGCGCGCCGGCATCGCGGAGCTGTCCACGGACGAGCGCCAGGTTCTCCTGCAGCCACGGGTCGACGGCCTGGTCCGAAGCTTCCGCCCGCCGGTACCAGAGCAGAGCCTCCGGCAGGCGGCCCAGGTGATGGGCGGCTGCCCCGATGTTATAGGCGACGAGCGGGTCCGACCCGTCATAGACGGAGGCGTAGACCGTCATGGCTCCTTCGAGGTCGCCGGCATGGAAGCGGCGGTTGCCCTCGCGCAACGCCGAGGCGGAGTCCAGCGGAGGGAGCGGAGCGGTGAGTCCCAGCAGCAGGGGGAGAAGGAGAGGGACCTTCATCGCAGCCGGCGCAGCAGCCGGCGCGAGCGGTCGACCGCCTCGGAGACCAGGTCCCCGGTCTCGGAGAGCTGAGGCGCATAGCGCAGGTAGTGGAGGTCCTCGGCAAGCCGGTGAAGCTCGGCCGTGGCCGCCCGCTCGGCTCCGCGCGCCGCCAGCGTCTCGCTCCAGCGGGCCGGCGGAGCTCCCGGGGAGATCTCCCAACGCGCGGCGAGAAACTCGCGCCAGGCGTCCTCGATCCGGGCGGCCGCCTGGCGCGGACGGGTTTCGGCCTCCGCTTCCCGGAGGCATCGCTCCACGACATCGCCGGCCGTCAAAACGAGCGCCGCGCCTTCCATCTCGGGACGGCGGCGGCGCGCCAGGAAGGCGACGAAAGCGATCCCCCAGGGGAGAGCGAACAACCAGGGGGCCCAGCGGGTCCAACCGCCGAAGCGGCCGGCCGCGGAGGCGATCGCGGCGGTGTGGACCGGGTGCGGTGCGCCGTCTCCGGTCGCGGACACCCGCGGCAAGGCCCGGATCTCGAGAGTCGGCGCCGCCGCCGTCCGATAGGCTGCGTTGGCGGGATCGAAATACGAGACCTCGGGGACGCGCACCGTGAAGCGGCCCGCCCGGTCCGGCACCACGACATAGCTCCAGGTGCGCTCTCCGGCGACCGTCGTTCCGCGGGTCTTGTCCTCGGACTGCTGCTGCGGGGGATAGAGGGTGAGCCCGTCCGGCGGAGCGATCCGCGGCTCGGCGACGCTCTGGAGATTGCCCCGGCCGGCCAGGGTCACCGTCAAGGTCGCCGCCTCACCGACCTGGAGCTGGGGAGGTTCGAGCCGCGCTTTGAGGCCGAGCTGGCCCACCGTTCCGGAGAATCCTGGCGGAGGCGCCGGCAAGGGTTGGACCTCGATGTATTGCGGCGAGGTCGACAGCCGGACCTGCTCGGGATGGGACATCGGCGGGCCGAAGAAGCGCTGCTCGATCACCCGGGCCACCAGGTCGACCTTCGAGGGCTCGATCGTGTGGCGGCCGGCGCGCAGAGGGAAGAGGGCCTTCTGGAAGAGGGGCACCCGCGCGTAGCGCACGCCGCCCACGTCCACCATCTCGCCGGTCGAGCTCGGCGGCAGCGGGATGTCGCGCACCCAGAAGCCCCGGAACGTCGGCAGCTCGCGCGGCATGATCGACGAGATGTCGTCGCGCGTGTAGAGGTGCACCGTGTAGAGCGCCTGCTGTCCCACGTACGGACGCTCGGGCGTGATCTCCGAGCGCAGGAAGACGGCGGGCCCGCGCTGCCGGCGCTGCGGCCGGAACGGCCGGCCGAAGATGCGCTCCAGGGGATCCTCGAAGCCGGTTTCCCGCTCGTCCTCCCCCTCTCCCGTGGGCTCCTCCTGGACGATGATCTCCCGGTCGTCCACCTCGACCGTCTGGCTCTGGCTTAACAGATAGAGGACGATCGAATGCACGCGGGCGCGGCCGGTGGCCAGAGCCCGCACGCGGAACGACATGCGGAAGGAGCGGGAGATCGCCCCGTTGACGTAGCGGACGTCATCGGAGCGGAAGGGCCCGGCGACGATCTGCAGGTTCTCGAACTCGAAATCGGATCGGAACCGGGGGCTCTCCAGCCCTTCGAGCCGCGTCTCGAAGGTGAGGGTGGCGGTCTCGCCCAGGCCGATCACAGGCGGCTCCAGGCGCGCCTCGACGTGGATCTCGTCGGCCGCCGCGGCGCGAGAGGCGCAGAGGAGGGCGAGGAGGAACGGGAGAAGAGAGAAACGACGATTCATTACCAATCCTTCTCCTGCGCGCCGCGCTGCTGCGCCCTCTCGGCGGCTTGCTTGCGCCTCTGCTGGCGCTCCAGGTTCTCCACGGCCTGAAGCAGGGCGGCGGCCTCCTGGGCGGTCATGTCCGGCTGGTTGCGGAACTGCGGGAGCGGCTGCTGCCCCTCGCCGGGCTGCTGCGGCCGGGGTCCGGCCTGCTGCGGCGGTCCCGGCTGCCCCTGCTGCCGGTCGCGGCCCGGGTCGTTGGCGTCCGACTTGCGCTGGTCCTGCTGATCCCCGGGATCGCCCGAGCCTTTGCTGTCCGACGGATTGTCCTGATCCGGCCGGTCGCCGCGCGAGCCCTTCTGCGGGCTCTTCATCCGGTTCTGTTCCTTCTCCCGCTCGCGCAGCGCGATCTCCAGGTTGTGCTTGGCGTTCGCATCCGACGGCGCGAGGCGGAGCGCCTGCTTGTAGGCCTCGACCGCACCCGCGGCATCGCTCGCCGCCAGGCGGGCATTGCCCAGGTTGTAGTGGGCGGCCGGGGCGAGATCGGGCGGAGCGTCGCGCGCCGCTTTTTCGAGGAGCCGGATGGACTGGCGCGTCCGCCGGGCGCCGAGCTCGGCGGTGCCCGCGTTGTACTGGACCCGCGGATCGTCCGGTGCGAGGCGCAGCGCCGTGCCTGCGGAGTCGGACGCCGACTCCGGGTCCTTGGCGTTCCAGGCCTCGATCGTCTGGCCGGTGCGCTCGCGCGGGTTCCACAGCCAGCGCTCGGCCCAGACGGGCAGATGCGGCTTCCAGGGCAGCGACGACAGGGAAGGCAGAGCGGCCAGGAGCAGGATGGGGAGAACCTTAGGCGGCACGGCGCCTCCCGGCTTCGTCGGGCTTTGCGGTCTCCGCCGCGGCGCCCCGGGCGAACGGTCCCACGGCAAGATGGATGAGCAGAGCCGCCACGGCCAGCCCGAGCGGCCACTGGAAGCGCTCGGCCAGATGGCTCGACACCTGGCTCTCGATCGTCCGCTTTTCCATCCGGTCGATCTTCCGGAGCACCGGCGTGGGATCGGCGGCGGCGCTGGTCACCCGTGTGTACGAGCCGCCGGTGGAGCGGGCGAGTTGCTCCAGCACGTCCTCGTGGAGGCGGCTGATCACCAGGCTGCCGTCGCTTTGCCGTTTGAACTTGTGATTGCCGGTCCCCGGGATCGGCACCGGCGAGCCGGCTGGCGTGCCGATGCCGAAGGCGTGGACCGCGATCCCGCCGTCGCGGAGCTTCGCGACCTCCTGCTCCAACCCGCCGCCGTGGTCCTCGCCATCCGAGAGGAGGACCACCACGCGATGTTTCTCGCTGCCCTCGCCGAACAGGCGGAGCGCCTCGTCGAGCCCGGGCGCCAGCTCGGTACCCGGGGTCGGCAGCGAGCCCGGCTCGACCGTATCGAGAAGGAGGTCGACCACCGCACCGTCCAGGGTGAGCGGCGCCAGGACCGTGCCGGTCCCTTCGGTCTGCACCAGGCCGATGCGGTTCCCCGGCATCGACCGTGCCATGCGGCGAAGGAGCGCCTTGGCCACGTACAGGCGGGACGGCGCCACGTCGAGCACGCCCATGGAGAGCGACGAGTCGATCACGAAGACCACGTCGACGCCGCGCCGCTCCACCTCCTCCTGCCCGGCTCCCCAGCGCGGACGGGCCAGGGCGAGCGAGGCGCCGAGGATGGCGAGCGCCAGGCAGGCGATGGAGAGCTGGATGCGGCCCGGCGACCACGTCGGCATCAGACGGCTCCACAGGCCGCGCGCCGCCCAGGCCGCGTCGGCCGCGAGCCGCCGGCGCCAGAGCCAGGCCGCGAGCACCGCCGCGGCGAGCGGAGCCAGTGCTGCCACCGCCACCAGGCGGGGCTCGGCGAACCAGGACCAGATCATGGCTCGGCCGTGATCCTGAGGAGAGCGGTGGCGAAGGGGAGGACGAGGAGGCCCAGCCCTGCCCAGACCAGCGGCGGAAAGGCCTCGTGGTAGCGGACGTAGCGCTTCACCTGAAGAGGCGTCTTCTCCAGCCGGTCGATCTCGCGGAAGATCCGCTGCAGGCTCTCGGGATCGGTGGCCAGGAAGTAGTGGCCGCCCGTGCGCTGCGCGATCGTCTGGAGGAGCTTCTCGTCCACCGGCAGGTTCATCAGCACGCGGCGGATCTCGGAGCGGCCGGTAACCGGGTTGGGCGGCATCGGGAAGGGGACCGGCACCATGCTGTGCGCGCCGCCGACGCCCACCGTATAGACCTTGATCCCCAGCCCCTGGCAGACCGCCGCCGCGGAGATCGGGTCGATCTCGCCCGCGTTGTTGATGCCGTCCGTCACCAGCACGATGACCTTGCTCTTGGCTTGGCTGTCCTTGAGGCGCGCCGCGGCGTTGGCCAGGGCGACGCCGATCGCGGTGCCGTCGGGCAGCGCGTTGAGCTGGATGTTGTCGATGATCGTGTCGAGCATGTCGCGGTCGGTGGTCAGCGGTGCCCGCGTCATCGCGCCCCCGGAGAAGACCACCAAACCGATGCGGTCGCCCGGCCGGCCGGCCACGAAGTCGCGGACCACCCGCTTGGCCACGGTCAAGCGGTCCTTGGGCCGGAAGTCCTCGGCGCCCATGCTGCCCGAGATGTCGAGCACGATCTCGATGTCGATCCCCTCGGTCAGACTCTCCTCCAGGGCATACCCAAGCTGCGGGCGGGCCAGGGCCACGACCAGGCAGGCGAGCGCGAGGAGACGCGCGTAGAACGGCAGATGGAGCCGCCAGTCGCCGCCGACGCCGCGCCCCTTGGGCAGCCGGCTGTAGGTGAGGGCGCCGAGAGCCGACCGGCCGTGGTGGCGCCAGGCGAGCAGCGGCACCAGCAGGAGCAGAAGGAGCCACGCCGGGCTCGCGAGATGCGGGAAGCCCTGGCTCATCCCACCGCCTCCCGCCTTTCCGACCCGGCCGTCGAAAGATCGACAGGCTCGACCGGCCGCGCCCAGGTCTCGGTCTCCCGGGCGACCTGCCGGGCCGCCGCGAGCCTCTCCCGCGCCCTCTCCTCGCCCACATCCTGGCGTGCGAACTTGACGAGATCGCAGGCGCGCAGCAGCTCGACGATCTGCCGCACGAGCGCCCCGGGCATGCGCCGGGCGATCAGCAGGCGATGGATCTCGCTCGTCGTGCTCTCCGCCGCCGCGAAGCCGAGGCTCCGCCCCAGATAGGCGCGCAGCGCCAGGCTCAACCGCGTGTGCAGGCGGAGGACCGACGGCTCGGCGGCGATCCGGTCGAGCTCACTCAGGAGCTCCTCGAACGGCGCGAGCTGCGGCCGGGCCGCTTCCTCCGGACCCTCGGCGCGCCGCCGCCGCCACAGCATCCAGCCGAGCAGCGCGAGCACGAGCCCGGAGGCCGCCAGAGTCCACCAGAACGCCGCTCCGATCGGGAGCTGGCGCGGTGGCGTCGGAGGTTTCGGAGCCGGATTCTCCTGGCCGGCGGGAAGAACCGAGCGGACGTTGAGCGAGAGGCCGGCCGGCGTCCGCACCTGGATCGTGCGGTCGCGGAGCGGCACCGCCACCTCGACCGGCGGCAGATCGACCTTGCCGGGGCGGAACGCGGCGAGGACGAGCCGCTGGCGCCACACCGTCGCGCCGTGTTCCTCGATTCTCTGCGGCGACTCCTTTCCCAACACGTCGGCGCCGCCCCAGTTGGTCCCCCAGACCGGGAACCGGGGCTCGCCGGAGAGCGTCGCCGGGTCCGCCCGCAGCGTGAGCAACGCCTCGACCCGGTCGCCGACCGTCAGCTGGTCGTGCGGCCCGAGCGCCACCTCGATCTTTGGCTCCGTCTGGGCGGCGGCCGGGAGGGCGAGGAGGAGGAGAGCGAGCAGCGAGCGCCGGGCCACCACCCCGGGTTGAACCCCGGGGCTACGCAGGATGCCGTCCCTGCGGGACGGAGAGGAGGTCCATTCCCGTCCCATCGGGACGGCATCTTCCTTAGCCCCGGGTTTCAACCCGGGGTGGGCGAGAGCGCTCCCCCTCATCGCTGCAACCTCCGCCGCCGCTGCTCGAAGAACGCGAGGATCGTCTTGAGATACGGCCGGTCCGTCCGCAGCTCCAGGCGGTCGACCCCGAGGCGGCGGATGAGGCGGGAGAGCTCCCCCCGCTCGCGGCTCCGGGTTTCGGCGTGCTGGCGCGCCGCCTGGCGGCCGTTCACCAGGGCGAGCTTCCCGGTCTCGGCATCGCGCAGCACCACCGGTCCCACGGCCGGCACCTCCTGATCCCGCGGGTCCACGATCTCCACCAGGATCAGATCGTGCCGTGCCGCCGCGGCCTTGAGAGCGCGCGTGCACGGCGAGCCGAGGAAGTCCGAGATGACGAAGAGGACCGACCGCCGCTTCAGCGAGGCGAGCACCGCGTCCAGCCCCTTTTCCAGATCGGTCCCGCCGTGCGCCGGCCGGTCCAGGATCTCCCGGACCATGCGCAGCACGTGCGTGCGGCGGCGCTGCGGCGGCAGGAACAGCTCCATCTGGTCGCTCACCAGCGCGGCGCCGACCCGGTCCTGGTTGCGCACGGCGGCGAAGGCGAGCAGGGCGGCGATCTCTGCGGCGAGCTCCCGCTTGAGGATCGCCCGCGAGCCGAAGGAGAGGCTCCCCGACACGTCGATCACCAGGAAGATCGTGAGGTCGCGCTCCTCGACGTACTTCTTGACGAAGGGGACGCCCATGCGGGCGGTCACGTTCCAGTCGATCGTACGGACGTCGTCGCCCGGCTGGTAGGGGCGGACCTCGGCGAACTCCATGCCGAGCCCCTTGAAAACGGCGTGATAGTCGCCCGCCACCCCCTGGTCGACCAGGCGGTTCGTGGCGATCTCGATGCGCTTCACCTTGCGCATCAGATCCGCGGGCAGCCGTCCGCTGCCGCCCCGGGCCGGAGCCGGAGTCGTGGGGGTGGGCTTCTTGCGTCGCGCGAGAAAACCGAACATCGCGCTCCCTGGCGGGCTCTAGGGCACCTGGATCCGGTCGAGCAGCTTGGCCACCAGGGCGTCAGACGAGATCTCCTCGGCCTCCGCCTCGTAGGTGGGGATGACACGATGACGCAGGACGTCGGGCGCCAGCTCCTTGACGTCCTCTGGAATCACAAAGCCGCGGCCGCGGACCATGGCCATCGCCTTGGCCGCGCGCGCCAGGAACAGGGTGGCGCGCGGCGAGGCGCCGAAGGAGATGAGGTCCGTCAGCTCGCCCAGCCCGGCCGAGCGCGGGTCGCGCGTCGCCATCACCAGGTCGAGGATGTAGCCGCGGATCTTGTTGTCGAGATAGACCGCATCCACCACGTCGCGCAGAGCGAGGAGGCGCTCGCGATCGATCGCCGGAGTCGGCTCGATGTTGCGCTCCACCAGCATGCGGTCGAGGATCTCGGCCTCCTCGGCGCGGGTGGGGTAGTCGACCTTCAGCTTCATCATGAAGCGGTCGACCTGGGCCTCGGCCAGAGGGTAGGTGCCCTCCTGCTCGATGGGGTTCTGGGTCGCCAGGACCATGAACGGCTCGGGGAGCTTCCAGGTCCGGTCGCCGAGGGTGACCTGCTTCTCCTCCATCGATTCCAGCAGGGCCGACTGCACCTTGGCCGGCGCGCGGTTGATCTCGTCCGCCAGCAGCAGATGGGTGAACACCGGCCCCTTGCGGGGGATGAAGTCGCCGCTCCGCTGGTCGTAGATCAGCGTGCCGACGAGGTCGGCGGGGAGCAGATCGGGGGTGAACTGGATGCGCTGCGACTCGATCGCGAGGGTTTTCGCGAGAGTCTTGACAGCGAGAGTCTTGGCCAGCCCCGGCACGCCCTCGATGAGGACATGGCCGCGGGCGAGCAGGCCCACCAGCAGGCGGTCGAGCAGATAGTCCTGCCCGACGATCACTTTGCGGAGCTCGGCCTCGATCCGCTTGAGGGTGAGCGTCTCGCGCTCTACGTCTCGGTTCAGGGTGGCGACATCAAGTTCCATAGGTCAAAGCCGCGAAGCTGCAAGTGAGGTGCCACGGGGGAGAAGGCTGTCTCCCAAGGGAGGACTCTGCGGAACGGGCGTCCTTGCGCGGCCTCCCCGGCGCGGCCGGGACTCGCATTCCGGCCAAATTGGCACACAAACCCCTTCCTTCTGATACGGTTGAGACCGTGCGTCCGCCGCCCCTCAAGAAAGCCCTCGGCCAACACCATCTCACCGACGGCGCGATCTGCCGGCCGCTGATCGCCTTCCTGCAGCCGGAGGGCCGGAGGGTCCTGGAGATCGGCCCGGGCGGCGGAGTCCTGACCGCGGAGCTCCTCGCCGCCGGTGCTCAGGTTCTCGGCTGGGAGCTCGACCTCACCTGGGCCGTCGAGCTGCGCCGCCGCCTGAGGGCTCCCGCACTCTCGCTGGTGGTGGGAGACGCCCTGGAGATCGCCTGGGCCCGCCTGCCGCCCGGCACGCTCGTCGCGGGGAACCTCCCCTACAACGTCGCGACCGTGATCCTCGAAAGACTGCTGCCGCACCACGCCCAGGTCTCGCGAGCCGCCTTCCTGGTCCAGAAAGAGGTCGCGGACCGCCTGGTCGCCGGCCCCCGCGACGAAGCCTATGGCTCCCTCTCCGTCCTCACCGCCGCCTGGGCGCGAGCCCGCATCCTGGGCCGGGTCCGCCCTGGCAGCTTCCGTCCCCCACCGAAAGTCGACAGCGCCTTCGTCGGCTTCGAGCTGCATCCCCCGCCGCTGCCTACTGAAGAGATGCCCGCCTTCATCGCCTTCGTCCGCCTCGCCTTCGGCCAGCGGCGAAAGACGTTGAGGAACGCGCTGGCAGCCGGGTGGGGGAGGGAAAAGGCGGCGGCGGTGCTCGCGGCGGCCGGGGTCCCGGAGAAGACGAGAGCGGAGGAGTTGGGGTTGGAGGAGTTTCTGGGGATCTGGCGGACGGCGGGGCTCGCGTCCGCCGCGGAGGCTTCCACGCCCGCTCCGGCACTCTAAAAAACGCGACGGAAGGTTCTGCCGCCGGGATCACTTCGCGCAAGACGACACGCCGCCGGCTGCCAAGGTGTCTAGTTACTCTTCAGGTTCACATTTGTGTTAACATTTCCGAGTGCGCGAGGTTCGCTTCTACCGGACCAAATCCGGCGACTGTCCCGTTGAGAAGTTCCTCGATGCTCTCAACGGTAAGCAGGCTCAGAAGGTAGTCTGGGTGCTCCGTCTGGTGGAACAGCTTGCCCCTGTACCTGCCCAGTACTTCAAGAAACTCGTCGACACTGACGGCCTCTGGGAAGCCAGAGCTCAGCATGTTCCACGGCAGGAATTAGAAATCGCGGAGGCGCGCCGACAGGACCATTTAAGCAGGAGAAACAAACATGAGTGACCTGACCAAGTATGCTCATGCCCGAGTCGCGCGCGATCCTGAATTCGCCGACGGTCTCGAATCAGGCTATGCCGATTTCAAAGTTGGCGCCCTTCTCCGGCAAGCTCGCGAAAAGGCGGGATTGACCCAGGAGGAGGTCGCGGAACGCTTGGAGACGAAGAAGTCGGCGATCAGTCGAATCGAGAACAGCGCCGGCAGCATTCGGTTCTCCACACTGGAGCGGTATGCGCGCGCCATCGGGTGGCAACTTTCCCTGGAGCTCCGACCTCCCCAGAAGAGCTCCGCCCTTCGCAGGTAGCCTCGCCCCACGGGAGGCCAGGCCCATTGTGCTAGACTTGATGCCTACTTGAAGGCGAAACCTTCAACCAGAACATCAAGCCCGAGCACCAGATACGATGCCTGACTCGATGCTGTCCCAGATCAAAACCGCCCGGCGGGCGACCTCCGCCTGAGAGACTGGCCGTGGCCCTGGCGATCACCAAGACCAGCAAGCCGCGCGAGCGGGCTGTCCTCTCTCCCGAGAAGGGGAGCGAGCTCGTCGGCCTTCTCCTGCTCTTCGTCGGCGTCTTTCTCGCCCTCGCCCTGGCGAGCTATCACCCGGACGATCCCAGCCTCTTTCATCAGTTGACCCAGGAGGTCCGTCCGAAGAACTGGACGGGTGCGATGGGCGCCCATGTCGCGGCGCTCGCCTACAGCTTCTTTGGCCTGACGTGCCTGCTGGTGCCGTTCCTCCTGGTTGTCACCGGCTGGAAGCGGCTGCGTCCGCGCGCCAGGCCCCGCGTCGTCGGCCGTGGCTTCGGCGCCGTCCTGCTACTCGCCTCGATGCCGGCCCTCCTCCAGCTGGTTCTGGGGCGGATCTCCTGGCGTGAAGGCTCGATCGCAGCGGGGGGTGCGTTCGGCCAGCTCCTCCGGGAGCTGCTCGAGCAGCGCTTCGACTTCCTGGGGACTCTCACAGTTCTGTCCGCCGTCGCCGCTTGCGGCACCGCGCTTGTGGTGCAGTCGACCCTGGGCAACCTGCTGGCCGCCTGGCGGGAACGCCTGCGGCATTTCTGGCAGGAGCAGACCCTGGCGCGCGAGCGGCGGCGGGAGCGCCGCGAAAAAGAGCGGGTGCGCCGGCGGATCATCACCAAGCACCTGCAGCGGGTTGTCGAGGAGAAGCAGAAGCGGGAAGAGGTCAATCCCATGGCAAAGCCCGCGCCGCGCTCCGCGGAGCCCGCGGCTGGAGTCCTCAAGCGCCCAGTGGCCCCCAGCCCGGCCGTGGCTGCGCCCGTGGTAGAGCGGCCCATTGCGCCCACTCCGGCCGCGCCTCCGGGCGACCGGATCGACCTTCCGCTGCGGCCGGCGCGGGTCACCGAGCGGCGCGGTGAGGCGGAGCCGGGCATCCGCCGTGTGAGCGCAACGGAGCTTCAGGAAGACGAGGAGTTCCACGCCGTCCGCGCCGCCTTCGAGGAGATGTCCTCGCCGGCCGTGGTCCGCCCGCCCCGCCCGCGGACTCCGCCGGCAGGCGCTCCAGCGGCCCCGCTCCCGGCGTTCCCCGGTCCGGTCTCCACCGCCCGGCCGGCGGCTCCTCCGGCGCGGCCGGCCAGCCAGCCGGCGCTCTTCACGCCGTCCGAGATCGCGCCCGGCACGTTGCCGCCGGTCAACCTCCTCCAGATGGGGGAGGGGCGGACCGCCATGGACGAGGCCGAGCTGGTGCGCCTCGGCGAGGTCATCCGCACCCGCTGCGAGGAGTTCGGTGTCGAGGGATCGATCGAGGGGATCAGCCCCGGCCCGGTGATTACCGTGTTCGAGCTGCAGCCCGCTCCCGGCGTCAAGGTCAGCCAGGTGGTGAACCTCCAGGACGACCTGGCCCTGGCGCTCAAGGCGGAGTCGGTGCGCATCGACCGCATGCCCGGCCGCTCCACTCTAGGGATCGAGGTGCCGAACCGCGAGCGCGGCATCATCCGCCTCGGCACACTCCTCTCCGACGAACGCTTCAAGAAGTCGCCGTCGGTCCTCACCATGGCGCTCGGCACCGACATCCACGGCGAGCCGTACTTCGCCGACCTGGCGACCATGCCCCACCTGCTGGTTGCGGGCGCCACCGGCGCGGGCAAGAGCGTTGGCCTGCAGAGCATGATCACCTCGATCCTCTACAAGGCCACGCGCGACGAGGTCCAGTTCATCTTCATCGACCCGAAGCGGATCGAGCTGGGCGTCTATGCCGACATCCCTCATTTGAAGTGTGAAGTGGTGGTCGATCCGAAGAAGGCGGCCAACGCGCTGCGCTGGGCCGTTGCCGAGATGGAGCGGCGCTATCGGCTGCTCGCCGAGGTGCACGTGCGCTCGATCGCTTATTACAACCGGGCGATCCAGGACCCCCAGGTGCGCGAGCGCCTTTCCCTATCGGAAGAGGCCCAGGCCAGCTTCACGGCGGCGGACCTGAAGCCCATGCCCTACTACGTGGTGGTCATCGACGAGCTGGCCGACCTGATGATGGTGTCCTCGTCGGACGTGGAAACCTCGATCGCCCGCCTGGCGCAGATGGCCCGCGCCGTGGGCATCCACCTGATCGTGGCCACGCAGCGGCCGTCGGTCGACGTGCTGACCGGTACGATCAAGGCGAACTTCCCCTGCCGCATCTCCTTCGCCACGGCGAGCCGGCACGACTCGCGGACCATCCTCGACCAGGTGGGATCGGAGAAGCTCCTTGGCAAGGGCGACATGCTGATGATGCCCCCCGGCTCCTCGCGGATCATGCGCCTGCACGGCGCCTACATTTCGGAGCAGGAGACGGCGGGGCTGATCCGCTGGCTCAAGAAGCTGGGCAAGCCGGAGCTCGACCCCGACGTCCTCAAGGCTTCCGACGAAGGGGAGAAGGGTGGCGGCGATGGCGGCGACAACGACGATGATCTCTACGACGAGGCCGCGAAGCTGGTGGTCCAGGAGCGCCAGGCCTCCGCGAGCTTCCTCCAGCGCCGCATGCGCGTCGGCTTCTCGCGAGCCGCCCGCCTCATCGACATGATGGAGCGCGACGGCCTCCTCGGCCCCGCCCAGGGAAGCAAGCCGCGCGAGGTCCTGGTCCCGCAGAATTACTTCGACGAGATCAACGACGCGCGGGTGGGGGTGGAGGAGTAGGGAGCCGGCTTCGCTGGGACCCTCACACCCGCCCGGGAGCGGGGGAATCAAGAAGCAATGCTCTTCTCTTACACCGTCAGGTCCGCGGTCGGCAGGAACCGCGGCGGCTTGCGTGCCTTGGTGGCCTGCTCGAAGGCGTAAGCCAGCTTGAGCAGCGCCGGCTCGCTCCAGGCCGGGCCCATGAACGAGATCCCCAGGGGGAGGCCGAAGGCCCAGCCGGCCGGCACGGTGATGCTGGGGTAGCCGGAGATGGCGGCCAGCGACGAGCTGCCGCCGGTTCCGGAGTCGCCGTTGACCAGGTCGATGAGCCAGGCAGGTCCGCCGGTCGAGGCGACGACGGCATCCAGCTTGTGCTGGGCGAGCACCGCGTCGAGCCCTTCTTTGCGGGTGAGGCGCCGGCAGTTCTCCAGGGCCTTTTTGTAGGCGGCATCGGTGAGCGGCCCCTTGGCTTGCGCCTTGAGGAAGATCTCCTGCCCGAAGTAGGGCATCACCCGGTCCCGGTGCTTCTCGTTGAACTCGATGGCTTCCTGGAGCGTATGGACGGGCGCGCCGGGACCCAGATCGGCCAAGTAGTGGTTGAGATCGGCCTTGAACTCGTAGAGCAGGACCTCGTACCCGTCGTCCCCGAGCTTGTTCGCCGCCTCGATCTCGATCGGATCGACGATCACGGCACCCCGTTCCTTCATTGCCGCGACCGCCTCTTTGATGACGCTGTCGACCCACGGATTGTCCTCGAGGGAGCGAGGATGATAGATGCCGATGCGAGCTCCCTTGAGTCCGTCGGGGTCCAGGAACTTTGTGTAGTCCTGGGCCGCTTTTCCGCGGCTCGCCCGGCTGGCCTCGTCCCGCTCGTCCACTCCTGTCATGGCGCCGAGGAGGACTGCGGCGTCGGCGACGGTGCGGGCCATGGGACCGGCCGTATCCTGGCTATGCGAGATGGGGATGATGCCCGAGCGGCTCAGCAGGCCGACGGTGGGCTTGATGCCGACGAGGCCGCAGCGGGAGGCGGGGGAGACGATGGAACCGTTCGTCTCGGAGCCCACGGCGGCGGCGCAGAGGCTCGCCGCGGCCGCCGCGCCCGAGCCCGAGCTGGAGCCCGACGGATCGCGGTCGAGCGCGTAGGGGTTCCGGCACTGGCCGCCGCGGCTGCTCCAGCCGCTGGACGAGCGCTCGGAGCGGAAGTTGGCCCACTCCGAGAGATTCGTCTTGGCGAGGAGGACGGCCCCGGCCGCCCGCAGCCGCTCGGCGATGAAGGAATCCCGCGCCGGGATCGAGCCTTCGAGGGCGAGCGAGCCGGCCGTGGTCGTCATCCGGTCGGCCGTCCCGATGTTGTCCTTCAAGAGGATGGGGATGCCGTGCAGCGGTCCGCGCGGCCCCTTCTGTTTGCGCTCGGCGTCGAGGGCGTCGGCGATCGCGTGCGCGTCCGGATTGACCTCGATCACCGCCCGCAGCTCAGGCCCCTTGCGGTTGAGCTGCTCGATCCGGGAGAGGTACTGATCGACGAGCGACACCGCCGTGTACTGACCCGAAGCAAGGCCCGCCTGGAGCTGGGCGATCGGAACCTCCTCCAGCTCGAAGCTCCCCGGAGAGGCCGCCGTTTCGGTGCCGGCCGAAGCGGGGAGAGCGGCGAGAGGTCCCGCCGCTGCCAATGCACCACCCGCGACCCCCGCCTTCAGCAGAGCCCTGCGCGTGAATGAGCTCACGAGATCCTCCTGCCTGTGATTTGGAGAGTTGTTCACCCCTCTCCCGCTCAGCGGGAGAGGGGCCGGGGGTGAGGGCTTTTACAGCCGGCCCTTCGGGCTCTCCTCGCCGCGCTGGATGCGGGGGTTGGGAGCACCCAGCTCCTGGCGCTGCGCCAGCATCGTGGCGGCCCGGTCGAAGAGGTTCAGGGCGGCCTGGAGCTGCTTGTCGCCCTCGGACAGGGTGCGGTGGCGCGCCTCCTGGCCGAAGAGGGAGTTCATGATCTCGGCGCGGATCTGGAGCTGCGAGTAGTCCTTGATCTCTTCCTTGGCCAGAGCCTCGTCGAGCTCCTGGGCGGAGGCAATCTTCTCCTTCACGACCCAGTCGCGGAACTCCTGCAGGAGCTCCGGCCCCGGGCGCCAGCCGGCCGACTTGATCTGGTTCTTGTGGCGGCTGGTGTAGTCGATCGCGAAGTTCAGATACGCGTTGCGCACCAGGAGGAACTGCTCGAACGGCAGGAGCTCGTCGTCCTGCACGAGCACGTCCGGGGTGATGCCGCCGCCGCCGTACACCTTGCGGCCGAGGTCGGTCTCGAAGATCTGGCTCGGGTCGGCGGTCTTGCCCGTAATCTCGGGCGAGCCGGCGTCCGCATGGGTGTAGTAGTCGAAATAGGAGGTGTAGTCGCGCTGGATCAACCGGCCCGACGGGGTGTAGTACTTGGCCGTGGTCAGCGCCAGGCCGGCCCCGTAGGAGAGGTTGTACACCGTCTGCACCAGACCCTTGCCCCAGCTCGGCTCTCCGACCACCAGGCCGCGGTCGTGGTCCTGGATGGCTCCCGAGAGGATCTCCGCCGCCGACGCCGTCCCTTCGTTGACGAGGACCACCACCGGCACGCCCAGCTCCGGGTACTTGCCGCTGGCCTGGTAGCTCTGGAACGAGTCGCGCGTCCGGCCGCGGGTCTCGACGATCGTCGAGTCCTCCGGCAGAAACTGGTCCGCCACCTCGATCGCCTGATCGAGCAGACCGCCGCCGTTGTTGCGCAGGTCGACCAGCACCCGCTTCATCCCCTGCGCCTTGAGCTTCGCGATGGCGTCGGCCATCTCGCGGCCGGTGCCGCGCGAGAACTCGGTGAGCAGGATGTAGCCGGTGTCCGGCGTGACCATGTAGGCTTGGCGCACCGTGGTCTGCGGGATCTCCGCCCGGGTCACCGACATGGCGAGAGGCTCGGGCAGGCCGCGGCGCACGATCGTGATCTTGACCTGCGTCCCCTTCGGCCCCTTGAGCCGCTGGATGGCGTCGTCGATGGTCATGGCGTCCGTCGTCTCGCCCTCGATCGTGCTGATGATGTCGCCCGCCTGGATGCCCATGCGCGAGGCCGGAGATCCTTCGAGCGGCGAGATCACCGTGAGCTGGCCATTGCGGAGCCCCACCAGGATGCCGAGACCGTAGAAGCTGGTCTGCTGCTTCTCCCGCATCCCCTCATAAGCTTCAGGGGAGAGGAAGCTCGTGTGCGGGTCGAGCGACCGCAGCATGCCGTTGACCGAGGAATACACCAGGTCGCGGTAGCTCACCTCGGCGCCGTAGCGCTCGTGGGCCACGTTCACCAGCTCGGTGTAGAGACGCAGGGAATCCCGCGTGTCATTGCCGATGGCGAGCAGCCGATTACCGAACAGTCCGCCGAGGACGAGCGAAAGGGTGAAGAGCGTGATCGCGGTGATGCGCCAAGTACGTCTCATTGGGAAAGTGTAGCACCGTCGCGCCCGGAGCCGTGCTTGGGCTGCGCTTGACATTGGCCCGCCGCCGCTCGATGATCGGCGTCTGGAGGTGTCCGCGTGTTCGGTCTTGGTGTTCCCGAGCTGATCTTCATTATGGTCCTGGCGCTGCTGATCTTTGGCCCCAAGCGGCTGCCCGAGATCGGACGCACCCTCGGCCGCGGCATGGCGGAGTTCCGCAAGGCATCCAACGACCTCAAGCGGACGATCAACGTCGAGCTGGCCCTGGACGAGCAGCCTCCGCCGCCGGTCCGGCCCTATCGCCCCAATACGCAGCTGGATGCGCTGCGCGCTCCGCGGCGCGCCGACGGCTCGCCGGCCGCGGTCCTGGACAGCCCTGCGCCGGACGACCTGAACCGCATCCCCAGCCCGGAGGATCCGGAGGACCCGAAGAACCCGGAGAACACCACCCCCGGCCAGCCGGCCTGATCTTTCTCGTCTCTGTTCATGTCGCCGATGCCCGTTCAGCAGTTTCCCCTCCCCCCCACGGAGGATCTGACCCGCATGTCCCTCCTGGAGCATCTGGAGGAGCTGCGGAAGCGCCTGTTCTGGTCGATCCTCAGTCTGGCCGTGGCGTTCGTCCCCTGCTGGATCTGGGTGCGGGAGATCTTCAATTTCCTGCAGCTCCCCATCCAGAAGATCCGTCCAGGGGAGAAGCTGGTCTTCACCGGGCTCGCCGACCCCTTCCTCCTCTATTTCAAGGTGGCGGCGCTGGCGGCGCTGTTCCTGGCGGCACCGTTCATCCTCTACCAGCTCTGGGGCTTCGTCGCGCCTGGGCTCTACAAGCGCGAGCGGCTCTACCTGGCGCCGTTCCTTTTGTTCGGATCCCTGTTCTTCCTCGGCGGCGGCGCCTTCGCCTATTACGTGGCCTTTCCCATGGCGGCGAGCTTCCTCCTCGGGGTCGGCGACCAGTTCCAGATGATGCTGACGGTGGAGCGCTACTTCAGCTTCCTGATGACCATGATCCTCGGCCTGGGGATGATGTTCGAGCTGCCGATCGTGATCCTGGTGCTCTCGGCACTGGGCGTAGTGACGCCCGGCTTTCTGCTGCGCCACTTCCGCTGGGCGGTGCTGATCATCTTCATCGTCGCCGCGATCATCACGCCGACGCCGGACGTGGTGAACCTCTGTGTCTTTGCCGTCCCGGCGCTGCTCCTCTACATCCTTGGCATCGCGGCCGCGTATGTGGTGGCTCCGAAGCTGCGGGGTGAGGCAGACACGTCTGAGGAGGAGTGAGGGCCCCTACAGATATCCCAGGGCCTTGAGCCGCGCCCTCTCCTCGTCCGACTGCTGGCGAGGCCGGGCCTGGGGGGCACCGCGCCGGTCGGCGAGCCAGCGGCGGAGGAGGTCGGCGAGCCGCTGCTCGTCGGGGAGCCCCTGGCCGGCCAGGTTTTTGGTCTCGCCCGGGTCGGCCTTCACGTCGTAGAGATACGCCCCGTCCGGGAAGAACCGGGTGTTCCCCTGGCTCAGGATGTACTTGTGCTCGGGCGTCCGCACCATCAGCCCGAGCTTGCCCGCATGCTCGGCGAACACGGCGCGGCGGCCGGTCTTCCCGTCGTTCGTCAGCTCGTGGAGATCGACGCCGTCGACCGACGGGACCTGCTGCCCGGCGGCCTTCACCAGGGTGGGAAAGAGGTCGATCGTCTGCACCAGACCCTCGATCCGCCGTCCCTCCCGTTCCGTCCCCGGCCAGCGGACCATCAGCGGCACATGGGTCGTCGTGTCGTGCAGCCCCACGTGACGGTAGCGCACGCCGTGCTCGCCCAGGCTCTCCCCGTGATCGGCGACCAGCGCGACCAGGGTGTTCTCCAGAAGTCCGCGGCTCTCCAGGAAGCCGAGCAGGCGGCCGACCTCGCGGTCGAGGTAGGCGACCTCTCCGGCATAGAGATCGCGGTTCCCGCCGAGGACCGGCTCGTCGAAGCTCCGCGGCCCGGGTGAGCGGAACGGCACCCAGGCGCGCACCGGATCGAGACCGGCCGCGGAGGCGGGACGGAAGCCGAGGGCGAAGGGCTGCGGCGGCGTGTGCGGCGTGTGTGGGTCGAACAGATGGAGCCAGATGAAGAAGGGGTGCTTGCCGTCCCGGGTGCTGATCCAGTCGAGCGTCATGTCCACCGCCAGCTCGCCCGCGAAGTGCTCGGTGGCCCGGGTGACGTCCTGAAATCCCTGGCCGAGCCCCGAGTTGTGGTCCCCGAGATGGGAAGCCGAGATGATCGCCATGGTCTCATATCCGGCCCCCCGCAGGACCTCGGCGAGAGTCGTGTGGCTCGGCGGCAGCGGCGTCTGGAGATCGTAGACGCCGTGGTTCTTGCCATACAGGCCCGTGTGGATCGACGCGAAGCTCGGGTTGGTGACGTTGAAGACGCTGTACGCGTCGAGCCAGACGTCGCTCTGTCCGGCCAGCCGGTCCATGGCCGGCGTGAGACTCGGCTCCCTGCCCCAGGCCCCGACGCGGTCCGCGCGCAGGGTGTCGATTCCGATCAGGAGGATGTTGGGCCGTCCGGATGCCGCGGCGGCGGAGGCGCGCGCCGGCAGCTCGTGCCGCTGGTAGAGCGCCGGGCTGCCGACCAGGGCCGTGGGGAGAGGATGCCCGGGCACGGGAACGAGCACCTCCGGCGCCGCATCGACCTGGAAGAGCAGGTCGAGCTCGTGGCCGGCGTACGGGGAGAGATCGACCTCGACCGCGGCGGCGGCGATGGGGCCAACGCTCTGCGCCTCGACGCGATAGAGCTCCTTGATCACTCCCGCGTCCCGGACGCCGAAGCGGTACGTGCAGACGCACCCCTTCTGGGTGCCCAGGGGGATGAACGAGAAATAGGCGTCCTGACCGATCCGCATCCGCCACTTGAGGCGTGAGCCCGCGAGCTGCTCGAGCACGCGGATCTGTCCCGCCGTGCGCTTGGGGAAGGTGATGAGCTGCTGCGGCGGGACGCGGCTCATGTCCCGCACCTCCTCGGCCCCGAGGAAGCCGATTTCCTGCATCGCCGGCCGCAGCCACTTGTTGTTCCCCGGCACGATCTCGGCTTCCGGCTTGAGCTGCCAGAGGTCGATCCGCTGCCAGGGCGGGAGCGCGGGGGCCTCGTCCCGGGCACGGCAGGCTGAGAAGGAGAGAGAGGCGGCGAGCCCCAGGATCGCGAAGAGGCGCAAGCGGTTCACGGCGAGGGGGATCTTAACGGAACCGCACGTAGACATGGCAGTCGAGGAACTGGCCGTCCTTGAAGGCGCTACGGCGCAGCGTCGCCTCGTAGGCGTAACCGGCTTTCTCCAGCACGCGCCCGGAGGATGGGTTGGTGGCGAAAATCCATCCCTCCAGGCGTTCGAAGGGGAAGTGCTCGAAAGCGTAGTCCGTGAAGCGCCGCAGGGCCTCTGCCGCCAGGCCGCGTCCCCAGAATTCCTCGCCGATCCAGTAGCCGATCTCGGCGGTGAAGCGGGAGACGTCCGACAGCGGATGCAGCCCGACGCTGCCGATCGGCTCCCCGGCGTGCTCGATGGCCAGATTCGTCGGCGGACCGGGCCTCAGGGTATTCATCGCGATGAAGTCCCGCGCATCGTCCGAGGTATACGGATGCGGGAACAGATCCCGCAGGTTGAGCCAGACCCGGCGGTTGTCGGCATGGCGGACGAGGGCCTCCTCGTCGCCCTTTTGCCAGGGACGCAGGACCAGCCGCTCCGTCTCGAGCCTCATGACGCGGGTAGCATATCTCCGCCGGCCCGCCGAGAACCTCCCGGGGCTGTCGCGCGTACAGTACCCAGAGACGTCCGTCTCCCTTTTCGTGGAGGAATCCTCATGGTACTGAATTCCTTGCGTCGTCAGATCCCGCTGGCACTGGTGGCGGCCGCTCTCCTCGCCGCCGCTCCCGCCGTGGCGCAGTGGCCCGGCCTCACCTTCCCGCCGGATGGCGACAACCAGTTCTCTTCGGTCACCCAGGGCATCGGCCCGGTCCGCGTGACCCTCCAGTACAACAGCCCCGACGTCCATAGCCCCACGGGCGAGGACCGGCGGGGCAAAATCTGGGGGACCAGCGTGGCCCATTACGGCATGGCCAACCTCAACTTCGGTCCCTGCGGCGACCAGTGCCCCTGGCGCGGCGGCGCGAACGAGAACACGGTCTTTACCACCAGCCACGACGTGAAGATCCAGGGCCAGCCCCTGCCCGCAGGCTCCTACGGCATTCACTTCCTCGCCGGACCGGAGGAGTGGACCGTCATCTTCTCGAAGAACCACACCTCCTGGGGCAGCTACTTCTACGACCCCAAGGAGGACGCCCTGCGCGTCAAGGCCAAGCCGGAGAAGAGCGAGTACAACGAATGGCTGACGTATGAGTTCATCGACCGCAAGCCGGACCGCGCCACGGTCGCTCTCAAGTGGGAGGACCTCCAGGTCCCCTTCACCATCTCCGTGGACAACGTCGCCGGCCTCTATATGGACCAGATCCGTCGAGACCTGCGGTCGAGCCCCGGCTTCGCCTGGCAGAACTGGAACGCGGCGGCCCAGTACGCTCTGCAGAGCAAGACGAATCTGGAGGAAGCCCTGACCTGGGCCGAGCACGCGGCCACCCCGAGCTTGGGCGGCCAGGAGAGCTTCGGCACGTTGACCACCCTGGCCGACCTCCAGGCCGCGAACGGCAAGGTGGAGGACGCGCGCAAGACCATGGACCGCGCGGTCGGCCATCCCACGGCCGGGCCGGTCGAAATCCACCGGTATGGCCGGCAGCTCCAGAACCAGGGCAAGAATGAGGAAGCGATGCGGATCTTCGAGACGAACGCGAAGAAGCATCCCAATGTCTGGCCGGTGCACGTGGGCCTCGCCCGCGGCCATGCCGCCCTCGGCCGGACCAAGGAGGCCCTCGCGGAAGCCCGCCTCGCTCTGGCCCAGGCTCCGGATGAGAGCAACCGTCAGGGGATCGAGGCGTTCATCAAGGAGCTCGAGGCGACCGGAGGCTCGCGCTAGGCAGCCGTCCCGTACTCGTTAAAGAGATTTGACTTCGGCTATGAATCCAGGCAGGACCTGCGTCGCGCCGGCTGGCTGGACGACCTACTCCAGCCCCGAAGCCTGCGCCGCCGGCTAGACGCCAGAGGCTCTTCTGCCGGGGGCCGGTGACAGATTGCCGCCGGCCCTCGACTTTCAGCGAGCGGCAACTCCCTTCCGCTGGAATCACTTCGAGAGCCCTTTCCAGAACTTCGTCGCGGCTTCCTGGACACCGGTGAGAGTGCGGGTGGCATATCCTTGGCGGAGAAAGCGAGAACCGCATGGAGATCTCACGGATCGAGCCCTTCCTGGACTATTTCGAGCGCGTCCGTGAGAGGACGCGCCGCGTCATCGCCTGTATTCCCCCCGAGCACCTGGAGTGGTCGCACAAGCCGGGAGCCTTCACCTTCGGCGACCTCATCCGCCACCTGGGTGCGATCGAGCGCTTCATGTTCGCCGAGAACGCGCAGGGAAGGCCGAGCCTCTATCCCGGCCATGGGCGGGAGCTGGCGGATGGCCAAGACGCCGTGCTCGCCTACTTCGACGAGATGCACCGGCAGTCCATGGAGATTTTCCGCGGGCTGACCCCCGAGGATCTCCAGCGCCGTTGCGAGACTCCGGGAGGCGCCCATCTCGCCGTCTGGAAATGGTTGCGTTCCATGGCGGAGCACGAGATCCACCACCGCGGGCAGATCTATCTGATGCTGAGCATCCTGGACATCCCGACGCCGCCTCTGTACGGGCTCACCTCCGAGGAGGTGTACGCCCGCAGCCGGCCCGCGTCCGAGTAGCTCTGTCTCTTCAGAGCTTCAGCTCGAGCCCATGCTCGGCCCGCAGACGGAGGAGGTCGTCCCGAAGCTCTGGAAACATCTGGGAAGTGTAGATGCGGGTGATCTTGCCTTGGTTCTGAAGCTCGATCAGCTTGCGGAGATCGCTGCTTCTGGCCTTCCAGGTGCTGCCATCCGTGACGAACAGGAGCGTCGTATCGTGCCGCTTCTCCTGCACGATCCGGCCCATATCTCCCAGAATGTCAGTCTGCTTGCTCCCGGTGGCGCCGTATGCTTTGACCTCGATCAGGATGCGGGAATCTTCCTTCGAGGGGATCGCGAAATCCGCTTTTTCGTTGCTCCGGCCTGTGGAACCGACGAACCGGCACCGCGCATCGTAGTTCCCGATCCCGAAGACCTCCCGGACGATCTCTTCGGTCTTGTCCTCGAGGAACTTGCCCCGCTTTTGGGCCTTGATGGCACTCCCCCGTCCCATCTTGAGCCTCTCGACCAGAACGTCCCGCCAGGTCACTGGAGTCCCGATGACCAATCTCATCTTTTCGAGCGCACCGAGCGTCACGAGACCTTGGAGGAATGTATCGGGATCGGATTGGAAGGCTTTGACACCGATTCCTCTCCCTGCCATGGATTCATGCAGCGATCCAACGAGTTCGTCTTTCGAGAGATCGAGGAAAAGCCGGATCAGGGTCATGCCGGCTTCGAAGTCTTGCTCCAGGATCTTGCGGAGATCTGCGGCGGTGTAGGAGCTCCGTTCCTGGATTCCGTCCAGGAGGTCCATCACTGACTTCGCGAGGTCATCCTTCCACTCGGACTGGATAGCGGAGAGCTTGGAGACGATCTCGTCGACGGTCTGGCGGTGCCGCTCCATTCAGGCTCCGAGAATCAGATACTCCTGGACGACCGAGCGATGGACTGCGGAATGGGTGCCGAAGTGATAGCGGTGCTCTTTCTCGAAGACGGTGACCGAGCCCTTGTACTTCCGCATGAGACGGACCAGGACTTCCAGGTCCGGGTAGCCGTTCGATGAGTACGAGAGAGCCAGGATGCTCTTCCGGAAACGGGAGAAGAGACGATCGAACGCAGTCAGCGAATCCTTTCGATAGGAGAAAGGAGTATAAGGCTTCTGGATCTTCTTGACCCGGGTATCTTCCCGCAGGGTTACTCCCTGCCAGTAGAGGGACAGACCCTCCAAAAAATGATAGCGCTTGATGTAGCAGTTGTCGTCCGAACGAGGGACATACGGGGGATCCATATACACGAGATCGAAACCGTCGGGCTCGATCTCAAAGACATCCCCGTGAAGTGCCCGGTTTTGGCGGCCATTGTCGAAGACGCTCCGATTGAAGACCTCGGCCTGCTCGATGAAATGGTCCCGCAGCGACAGCCGAAGATCGCGCCGCCCGTCTTTGTAGCGCTCGGGATCTCCGGCCACCGTAAACACACCCCGCGGCTGCCTTTTCAAGCAGGAGCGAATCAAGGCTGACAAGGCGAGCGCCTTCCGGGTGGGGCTGCGAGACCTTCGCAGGTTCGCCCAGATCTGGTCGAGGAACCGCAGGTCCTCCGGGGTGAAGAAGATCCCCCGGAACGTGTCCTCGATGAAGCTCTCGTGCCGGGAGGGCTCGGAGAGGAGTCGCTCCATGTCCTTCGGGCGAAGAGTCTCTCCGGAGTTCTCCACCAGAGCTGTCGACAAGAGGCTGGCGAAATGAAGGAAGTCGTTGGTGGTGACCTCCTTGCCCATGCTCTTGAAGAGGTAGGCCACGCAGCCGCTCCCGGAGAAGGCATCCAGGACCGTGCCGAACTCGACCTGGCTGAGAATCTCATGGAGCCAGGGGAGGAGGCGGTGCTTGCTCCCCATGAAACGGAGCTGAGGGTACTCCCGGGCCCGCTTGGGCAGATCGGGCGTGGGAAGCTTCTCGATCTCGGGCTTCGGAAGGATGGCACCGGCAGGCATGGAGGAAAGTCCGACGGCATCACTATACCTCAACCGGCGAGCACCCGGGCCGATCTCCTCCCAGGCAGGGACCTCAGCAAAAAGCGAGAGCGTCATCTCCGCCTCCTTCCATTCGTTCCTCATGCGATTCGTTCCCCTCGGCAGTTACAAACCCAACCCCGCGTTGCGTACAGGAGGAATGTTACGCCCCGATTGCGCCGAAGGCAACCCCTTTCTTCAGGACCTCGGGCTATGATTCTTGGAATCGGGAGACTCGCGCATGAACATCACCCACGTCTTCTTCGACATCGGCGGCGTGTTGGGCACCAATGGCTGGGATCGGGAGCAGCGGGCCCGGGCGGTCGAGCGCTTCGAGCTTGATGATGATTTCGAGCAGCGGCACCAGGAGCTGGCGGGTGACTGGGAGGTCGGCCGCATCAGTCTCGCCGAATACCTCGAGAGCGCCGTGTTCTATGCGCCGCGCTCGTTCTCGCGTGCGGAGTTCGAGGCGTTCATGCTGGACCAGAGCCAGCCTTATCGCGAATCCCTTCTGATCGCGGAGGATCTCCGGGCTCGCCAGCCCAATCTGCGGCTCATGACGTTCAACAACGAGCCCGCGGAGCTCAACAGTCACCGGATCGAGCACTTCGGTTTGCGTCCGCTCTTCTCCGCGTTTCTCTCCTCCTGCTGGCTCGGCGTGCGCAAGCCGTCACACGCGATGTTCGAGCGCGGTCTCGGCGTGGCTCAGGCGGAGGCCGGGCGCGTGGTCCTGATCGACGATCGTCCGCAGAACCTCGCTCCGGCCCGGGCTCTCGGATTCCAGACGGTTCACTTCACGGGCGCGGATTCTCTGGAAAAGGCGCTCGTGGATCTGCACCTCCTGTGAGACACCTTCCATGGACATGAACCTCCGTCTGGCCGAGCCTGCGGATGCCGCGGGGATTCTCGCCATCTACGCGCCGATCGTCCGGGAGACGGCGATCTCCTTCGAGCTGGAGCCGCCCACCGAGGAAGAGATGCGGCGCCGGATCGAGAGCACTCTGGAGCGAAGGCCTTGGCTCGTCTGCGTTGCCGGCGGTGCGGTGGCCGGATATGCCTATGCGGCGGCCCACCGCGAGCGCGCCGCCTATCAGTGGTCCGTAGAGACGAGCGTCTACGTCCACCCGGGCCACCAGCGCCGCGGGGTGGCCCGCGGCCTGTACGCGGCTCTCCTGGCTGCGCTGCGTGCCCAGGGCTTTGCCAACGCTCTGGCGGGAATCGCGCTGCCGAATCCGGCGAGCGTCGGTTTTCATCAGGCCTGCGGGTTCCAGTGGATCGGTGTCTACCACTCGGTGGGGTACAAGCTCAACGTCTGGCACGACGTGGGCTGGCTGGAGCTCCGGCTGCGCGAGCTTCAGGGACAGCCGGTGCGCCCGCCCTGCCGGACCGCGGAATTGCTCGCGATGCCCGCATGGGGGGAGGCGCTGCAAGCCGGTCTCTCCAGGCTGTGCTAAAGGGTTGTCCCGCAACCGCGCGCTCGCGCACCACAGCTTAGTAGAAGTTCTTGGATGACTTATCCGTGTGAGAGAGGGGTGCAGAGGAGGCGTCGGCTTGTCTCTCAATGGTGGGAGGCCAGCTCCGTCAACGGAGGTTGTCCATGTCTCGCAAGTGGATCGTTTCCATCCTCATTCTCGTGTTGGGTTTCGCGGGGGCCGGAATGGCGTCGGCCAAGGAGCAGTACGTCTACTCCGTGAAGTTCGTCTGCGGCTACAACCCGAGCAACATCGGTGTGAGCTTGTCAGGCACTCAAGAGGGTGAGCCCTCGGTCAAGTTCGGCAACTATGCGACCGAGATCAACATCGTCTGGCCCGAGATCTACCTGACCGATCCCATGTACAGCGCGTATGTTTCGAAACATCTGGTGGTTCTGGTCGACAAGGGGAAGCCGGTCGGACGCGAGCCGAAGGTCGCTTCGGGCAAGCTCTACGCCGACAGCATCACGCTCACGGCCGTCAGCGGCACGATGGACGACTGCAACCGGATCGCGGAGATCCTCTGGGGAGCGGTGCCCTCGCCGTACCCGCTGACCATCGGCTACCTGGTGCTGGCGAGCACGCATGAGATCGACGTGACGGCGGTGTACACCTCGCAGGCTTGCAGCTACTGGACGAAGTCGCCCCAGAAGCTGGAGTGCCTGGACCCGAACGGGGCCGAGGTCGGGGTGAGCTCCTCGATCGACGTCGAGCGGATTCCCGGCCGCAGGCTGATCATTCAGTAGGCGCTGGGCTGCTCCGTGGGTCTCCCCGCAGTTGTGGGGGGGCCCAGGTCTTTCAACTCGGCGGCTGCCGCCGCCACCGTTTGTGCCACCACACCCACTGCTCGGGCCGCCGCCGCACCTGCTCTTCGATCTTCGCGGTCATCAGCGCCGTAACCTCCCGCGGGTCCTGCGGCAGGTCGAGCGGCGGGAGGAAGCGGATGAGGTGGTTGCCGCCGGGGCGGCGCTCGATGAAGGAGGGAATGACGTTCGCCTTCTGGCGCAGGGCGATCTCAGCCGCTCCCACCGGAGTAAAGGCGGGGCGGCCGAAAAAGGGGACCCAGACGCCGTCGACTTTGGTGTCCTGGTCGATCAGCATGGCGAGCGCGCCGCCGCTACGCAGGACTTCCAGGAGCTGTCGCGGCGCGCCGCGGGTGCCGCGGGCGATGGTGGTGGTTCCCAGATGGTTCCGCAGGTCCACCAGGAGCTTCTGGAGCCCGGCGTCGTCGAGCGGCCGAGCCACGGCGGCAGGGGGGACGCCACCATTATGAAGCGCCGTGCCGATCAGCTCCCAGTTACCGCAGTGGCCGGTGAGGATCAGGATCGAGCGGCCCGAGGCCTTGGCCGCGGCGACGTTCTCCCACCCCTCGATGTCCAGGTGGCGCAGGATCTCCTGGCGGCTGTGCTTCAGGAAGTGGAGGAGCTCGGCCAGGTTCATGCCGGCAGAGAGGAAGCTGGCGCGGGCGATGCGGATGCGCTCTTCCTCCGGCAGCTCGGCGAGAGCGAACGACAGGTGCTCCAAAGCGCGCCGACGGTCGCGCTCGCTCAGGCGCCAGGCGAGCCGCCCCAGGGCGCGGCCCAGCCCCAAGGCCACGCGGTGGGGGAGAAGGCCGAAGACGAAGACCAGGCAGCGGACGGCGAAAGGGAGGAGGGTTGCGCGCAGCCGGCTGAAACGCCGGCGGCGCGGCCGGCGCTCCCCGGCCGCCGGGGCGGAGCGGATGACGCGGAGCTTCTCGCTCAATCTTCCGTCAGGAATGGAGCGATCACGTGGTCCCACTCTCCGCGCGCCCGCAGCACGAATTCGCACATCTCCCGCACTACGCCCTTCCCCCCGTGGCGCAGGAGCACCTTATGCACCCGCTCGCGCACCTCGGCGACCGCGTCGGCCGGGGCGAAGGAGAGGCCGCAGCGCAGGAGCACCGGCAGGTCCAGGAGATCGTCCCCCATGAAGGCCACCTGGCCGGGGGCAATCTTTTTGGCGGCGATGAACTCTTCGAAGGCCGGTTTCTTGTCGGAGCGGTCCATGATCAGGGCGTCGATCCCGAGCTCGCCGGCCCGGTAGCGCAGGGCCTCGCTGATCCGGCCGGAGAGAATCCCCACTTTCAGCCCGGCCTTCTGCGCCAGCTTGAGCCCCAACCCATCGCGGACGTCGAACATCTTCCACTGCTCCCCATCGGGACCGTAGACGAGCCGGCCGTCGGTGAAGACGCCGTCCACGTCGAAGAGGAGCCACTTGAGACCCCGGGCCCGCTCGGTCAGATGCTCGTCGGCGAGGAGCACGGTCAGAACAGCTCCAGCTTCCAGAGGTCGTGGAGATGGACGATCCCCTGGACCCGCTCTTCCTCGTCGCAAACGAACAGCGAGGTGATGCGGTTCTCCTCCATCACATGGAGGGCCGCCGCGGCGAGCTCGCCGCCGGGGATCGTCCGCGGATTCCGCGTCATGCACTCGCCCGCGGTGTGGCGCAGGAGGCTTTCGTCCACGGCGAGGAGCCGCCGCAGGTCGCCGTCGGAGACGCAGCCCAGCAGCTTGCCATCCGCGTCGGTCACCGCGGTGATGCCGAGCTTCTTGCGCGACATTTCATAGATGGCTTCGCGCATGGGCGTGTCGGTGCGCACCACCGGCAGAGCCTCGTCTTTGTGCATGAGCTGCTCGACCTTGAGGAGGCGCTTGCCGAGGCGGCCGGCAGGATGGAGGAGCGCGAAATCCTCGCGGGTGAAGCCGCGCGCTTCGAGGAGAGCCATGGCGAGAGCGTCGCCGAGAGCGAGTGTGGCCGTGGTGGAGGCCGTGGGAGCCAGATCCAAAGGACACGCCTCGCGGTCGATCGCCACCGGCAGGTGGAGGTCCGCATGGCGCGCCAGCGGGCTCGCCGCGTTGGCCGTCATCACGACCAGGGGGACGCCCAGCCGCTTGAGGGACTCGACGAGCCGCAAGAGCTCCTCGGTCGTCCCCGAGTACGAGGCGGCCAGGACGACGTCGCCCGGAACGATCATCCCCAGATCGCCATGGACCGCTTCGGCCGGATGGAGGAAGAAGGCCGGGGTGCCGGTCGAAGCCAGGGTCGCCGCGATTTTCTGGAGGACCAGGCCGCTCTTGCCCATGCCCGTGCAGACAACCCGGCCAGGGCAGGCGCGCAGGAGATCGACCGCCCGGTCGAAGCGCTCGTCGAGCTGGGCGACCAGCCCCTCGACCGCCGCCGCCTCTGTCCGCAGCACCTCGGCCGCAACCTCGCGAGAGGACCGTGCATGCTCCCCCCCTCTCCCGGTGGAAGGGGGGGCGATGGGAGAGGGGGCCGGGGGTGAGGTCTCAAGGCCGCGCCTCCGCCACAAGGGTCTTTCTCAGTCCCAGAAGCGACCGCAACAAAGCCTCCGCCCGCTCGGGGTCGAGCTGCACCGCGCCGTCCGACAAAGCCCGCTCCGGATCCGGATGAATCTCCAGAAACACCCCGTCCGCCCCGGCCGCGATCGCCGCGCGCGCCAGCGGCTCGGCGAAGCGGCGCTGGCCGCCGCTCTCGGTGCCGCCGCCGGGGAGCTGCAGCGAGTGGGTGACGTCGTAGATCACCGGGATGCCCTCGTCCTGCAGCATCGCGAAGCTGCGCATGTCGACCACCAGGTTGTGGTAGCCGAAGCTGGCGCCCCGCTCGGTCACGGTCACCTTGTCGTTGCCGGCGCTCCGCGCCTTGTCGACGATCTTGCGCATGTCGTCCGGCGCCATGAACTGGCCTTTCTTGATATTCACGGCGCGTCCGGTGCGCGCCGCGGCCACCACGAGGTCGGTCTGACGGCAGAGGAAGGCCGGGATTTGCAGCACGTCGCAGACCTCGGCGGCCCGTGCGCACTGCTCGGGCTCGTGGACGTCGGTGAGCACGGGCAGTCCGGTCTCCTCCTTCGCGAGCCGCAGCACGCGCAGCCCTTCCTCCAGGCCCGGACCGCGGAAGCTCCCGAGGGCGCTGCGGTTCGCCTTGTCGAAGGACGACTTGAAGATCAGGCCGACGCCGAGCCGCTCCGCCATGGCGGCGAGCGTGTGGGCCATATCGAGGACGAGATCCTCGTTCTCGATCACGCACGGGCCGGCGACGACCGGCAGGGTCTCTCCCCCGATGCCTCCGATCGTGATGCCGGGGGCGAGCTCGACAGGTTGGACCATCATTCTCCGTCCTGATCAGCCCTGGAGCTGGACCTCGGAAGGCATCTCTTCCGGCGCCTCCCGCTCGACCGAGGCCGGGCCTTCCGATGCTCGCGGCGCCGGCGGCGGCAGAGTCTCCCCGTGCAGCCGCTGCTTCTGGTGCTGGAGCGCGGCGGCGATGTAGGAGACGAAGAGCGGGTGCGGCTCGGTCGGCTTCGACTTGTACTCGGGGTGGAACTGGCAGCCCAGGTACCAGGGGTGGTCCGGCAGCTCGACCATCTCGACGAACTTGCCGTCGGGCGAGAGGCCGGCGATCACCAGGCCATGCTCCTTGAGCGCCGGCAGGTACTTCTGGTTGACCTCGTAGCGATGGCGGTGCCGCTCGCTGATCTCGGCCGCGCCGCCATAGATCCGGCGGGCGAGCGTCCCGTCCTGCAAGCGGCAGGGATAGGCGCCCAGGCGCATCGTGCCGCCCAGCTCCTCGACGCCGAGGAGGTCGCGCAGCTTGTAGATGACCGCCGCGTCCGTCTCCGGATCGAACTCCGACGACGTGGCCTCCTTGATGCCGCAGACGTTCCTGGCGTATTCGATCACCATGCACTGCATCCCCAGGCAGATGCCGAAGAAGGGGACGCGATGCTCGCGGGCGTAGCGGATGGCGCGGATCTTCCCTTCGGTGCCGCGCCTCCCGAAGCCGATGGGCACCAGCATGGAATCGACCTCGAACAGCTCGCGCGGCCAGTTGCCCCCTTCGAGCTGCTCGGCGTCGATATAGACCAGCTCCACCGCCGCATCGTTCGCGATGCCGCCGTGGAGCAGGGCCTCGTTCAAGCTCTTGTAGGAGTCCGGAAACTCCACGTACTTGCCGACGATGCCCACCCGCACCCGGTTGTGCGGGTTCTTGATCCGCGCCACCAGGCTCTCCCAGCGGGAGAGGTCGCGGTCGTAGTGCGGCAGGTTGAGCAGCTCCAGGAGGATGTCGTCCAATCCCTCGCGGGTGAACATGAGGGGAACTTCATAGATCGTCGGCACGTCGCGCGCCGCGATCACCTGACGGGGATCGACGTTGCAGAAGAGGGCGATCTTCTTCTTCATGTCCTCGGGCAGGGCGCGGTCGACGCGGCAGAGGACGATGTCGGCCGAGATGCCGATCTCGCGCAGCTCGCGCACCGAGTGCTGGGTCGGCTTGGTCTTCAACTCGTCGGCGGCTGCGATGTAGGGAACCAGAGTCAGGTGGATGTTGACCGCGTTGCCGCGGCCGATCTCCTGGCGGAACTGGCGGATCGCTTCCAGGAAGGGGAGGGACTCGATGTCGCCGACCGTGCCGCCGATCTCGACGATGACCACGTCGTGGTCGTCGGCCACCCAGCGCATCTTCTCCTTGATCTCGTCCGTGATGTGGGGGATGACCTGCACGGTCTTGCCCAGGTAGTCGCCCCGGCGCTCCTTGAGGATCACCGACTCGTAGATCTTGCCGGTCGTGTAGTTGTGGCGCTTGCTGGTGACCGTATGGGTGAAGCGCTCATAGTGCCCGAGGTCGAGGTCGGTCTCGGCGCCGTCGTCGGTGACGAAGACCTCGCCATGCTGATACGGGGACATGGTGCCGGGATCGACGTTGATGTACGGATCGAACTTCATGACCGTCACCGAGAAGCCCCGGGCTTCGAGGATCGCGCCGACCGATGAGGCGGCCACGCCTTTGCCGAGCGACGAGACGACGCCGCCGGTCACGAAGATGTACTTGGTCGCCATTTCAATCTCCTCCCAGCAAACGCTCGACTCGTTCCAGATCTTCCCGTGTGTCGACGCCCGGCGAGCCCCTCTCGACCCGCAACACGCGGATCGGAAACCCGTTCTCCAGCGCCCGGAGCTGCTCGAGCGACTCGCTGCGCTCGAGGGGCGTCGGGGTCAGGCCGGCGAGGCGGAGCAGGGCGTCGCGTTGATAGCCGTAGATCCCCAGATGCTTGAGCGGCGGAAAGCCCCCCTCCTGCCGCGGATATGGAATCCGCGAGCGGCTGAAGTAGAGGGCATAGCCGGCGAGGCTCAGGACCACCTTGACCGCGTTCGGATTGTCGAGCTCCTCGGGCCGGGCGTCCGCCGCCAGGGTGACCAGCGGGTCTCCTGGATGCTCGGCGAGGTGCCGCGCCAGGGCCGAGACGCCCTCGGGATCGATCAGCGGCTCGTCCCCCTGGACGTTGACCACCGCCGCCGCGTTCCACTGCCGCGCCGCCCAGGCGATGCGGTCGGTGCCGCTGGCGCAATCCTCCGGAGTCATCTCCCAGACGCCGCCGAAGGCCTCCACGGCCCGGGCGATGCGCTCGTCATCCGTGAGCACCACCACGCGGTCGAGCCCGCGGGCCCGCGCCACCCGCTCGTAGACGTGCTCGATCATCGGCCGGCCTGCGATGGGCAGCAGGGGTTTCCCAGGGAGCCGCGTCGATCCGTAACGAGCCGGGATCGCTCCCACGATACCCGTGCCGCGGAGGGCCGTGGAGGGGGGAGCGTCGGTGGGGTGCACGACCTAATCTAAAGCGAAGGACGGAGAGGTGTCAAACCGGGTAAGATTCGCGGCCGGTCCTTATGACGAAGCAATCCACGTTCCCTCTCCTCCTGCTTCTCCTCCTCTCCGGCGCCTGCGGGCCGCCGCAACCGTCGGGCGAGAGCCGGTTTCTTCTCGACGGCGACCATGCGCCCGACGTGCTGACCGAGCGCAAGGAGATCTCGAATCCGCCGGCCCTTGGAGGAAACCGTTTCCTCTCCGGCTGGTGGCCCTGGAAAGAGGGCGGAACGCTGGTCCTGTCGCCCATCACGCCCGAAGCGCGGATCGAGATCACCAACCTGGACCGCCGCGAGCGGACTCTCGTCCTCGATCTCCTTCAGGAGGCGGCGACCCAGGGACGCAAGGTGCGCGTCCAGGCCGACGGCCGCGACCTCGGCGCGTTCCCGCTGACCGATCCGGTCGAGATCCCGCTGCCCGACGACCTGCCGCTCGGCCGGGTCCCCCTGGAGATGTCGTTCGAGGAGGGCTCGCGCGGCGTGATCGCGGCGGCGGTGCGGCCGATCCTGGCCGAGGGGAAGGTGAGGCGCTGGAAGACGGACCTCATCCAGTCCGGAACGTCCGCCGTCGATCTGGTGCGGCCGGTCTCCGGCGGCGAGACCCTGGTCGGCTCGTTCATCCCGCCGACCGACCCGAAGCCGGGGCAGCGGTTCGACCTGGTGATCACGCGGGAGGATGGCTCGCCGATCCGCCGCTTCACCTGGGCTCCCAGCTTCTGGAACCGGCTGCGCGGCACGCGGTCGTTCTCCTATAGGATCGGCAACGTCCAGGGGTTCATCCGGGTGCGCCTGTGGGCGCACGGCGTGGGGCCGGCGGGGCGCTGGAAGGAGCTCCGGCTGGTAGGGGGTGAAAGGACGGAAAGGACACAAAGGACCCAAAGGACGGAAAAAGCGGAGCCTCCGCGGCTGGTGATCCTCTACGTGAACGATGCTTTGCGGGTGGACACCGTGGGGGTCCTGGGCGGGCCGCCGGGAATCTCGCCCACCTACGACCGGCTCGCCCGCGAGGGGCTGCTCTTCCGCGCCCATCGCAGCGTGGCGCCGAACACCCTCCCGTCGACCAAGGCGCTGTTCACCGGCCGCACGTTCGTGTCGCGCGGCGGCTGGAAGCTCGAGCCGGAGGACGGCACGACTCTGGCGGAGATGTTCCGCGCCGCCGGGTACCACACCGGCCTGTTCTCGGGGAACGTCTACGTGGGCCCGTCCTACAAGACCGATCGGGGATTCGAGCACGTGGCCGAGGAGGTGCAGATCGACGGGCTGGTCGGCGGTGCGCCGGCGGTCATCCACGCCCCGTACAACGACAATGCCGAGCAGGCCCACGCCGCGGCCCTCGCCTGGCTGCGGACTCTCCGTCCGGGCGAGAAGGCGTTCCTCTACATTCACACGATCCATCCGCACAACCCGTACGATCCGCCGGAGCCGTTCCGCTCGCGCTTCACCCAGGGCATTCCGTCGACGATCGACGGCAGCACGCCGACGCTGACCGGGATCAAAGCCCAGCGGGTGGTGCCGAACGAGGCGGACAAGCGCCGTCTGCGCGGCCTCTACCAGGGCTCGTTCTCCTACAACGACGACCACCTCGGCCGTTTCCTGACCCAGGCCGCGGCCTTCGCCCGTCCCGAGGAGACCCTGGTGGCGCTCACCGCCGACCACGGCGAGGAGATCTTCGAGCACGGTGGCGTGCTCCACGGCTTCACGGTGTACGAGGAGATGTTGCGCATCCCGTTGGTGCTCTGGGCGCCAGGCCGGCTCCAGGCCGGCGAGGTGTCGGCACGGACCGACACGCTGGACGTCCATACGACGCTGGTGGAGCTTTGTGGCCTGAAGCCGCCGAAGGACCATCCGGCGGACGGACGGTCGCTGCTCGCCGTGTCGCGCGAGGAGGGTGGCGGGGTGGAGGAGGACGTCCGCCTCGCCGCGGGCTCCAGCGTGAAAGGCGGCATCTACGCGGCCTACGCCGGGCGCTGGAAGCTGATCTGGGCGCCGCGGGTGGGGATCGGCTGGGGCCTTGGGGACGGCGCGGGCCGCTCGCGCGATCCCGAGTATCTGTTCGACCTGAAAGCGGACCCGCGCGAAACCAAGAACCTCGCAGGCCAGGGAGACCTCGCCGCCGCCTGGCTCCGCTCCCGTCTCCTCGCCTGGATCGAGCACAACCGGAAGGACGACGAGGAGCCTGCCGGGAGTCAGGCGGTGAACCCGGAGACGCTCAACAAGCTGCGGGCGTTGGGGTATGTGAACTAGGGCTTCCTCACCTGCACGAATGTGAAGCTCGGCACCCCCGGGGGCCTGGTCTGGATGGGCGTCTGGGCGCCGCCGGTGAGCTCGCGGACCCGGTCGGCCAGGTAGCTGTCGAGCTCTGTGATGGTGACCTCGCCGTTGCGGTTGCCCTGGGTGTCCGCAGCGCCGTCCAGTGCTTCAAGGAGGGCCTTGGTGAAGGCGCCGTGGCCCCAGTCGGCGCGCTCCTGCGAGAGCTCTCGTCCTTGAGCCGCCGAGAAGACGACCAGGCCTCCCTGGCTGTACGTGAGACTGTTGAGCAGGGCCGTCACGTCCACCTTGTGGCGGCGCTCGTCGTCGCCGCCGCCGAAGACCGCGCCGGCCCGGCAGGTGTCGAGGAAGAGGAGCACCCGGCCGCGCAGGCGGGTGAGGACCCCTTGCAACTGGCTCTGGGAGAGCATGGTGACGACGGGCCGTTCCAGGTTGGCGTCATAGGGGAGAAAGAAGTACTCGCGGTCGTTGACGCCGTGGCCGGCGAAGAAGACCACGGCCGTGTCCTCGGGGCCGACGCTGTCGTCCAGCCACTGGAGCCCGTCGAGGAGCGCATCGAGAGTCGCCTTCTCGTCGACGAGCTCGCGGATCTCGACGGTTCCGAAGGTGCGGCCCTTCTGCCCGCGCAGGAGGGCCGCCACGGCGCGGGCGTCGTCGTCGGCAAAGCTCAGCTTGTATTCCGGTTTGGCGTACTCCGCGATGCCGACGATCAGAGCGAAGAGCCGGCCGGCGGTGGGCGGCGCCTGGGTCGTGCGCTTCACGGTGAAGCGGGTGGGCGTGCTGGCCCGGCCGGCGACCTCGGCGATCACCTCGACGATGTGGTCGCCCGGCGGCAGGGGGACCTCCAGGGTGCGCAGGAAGTCGTTGCCCGGGCTGGGCGCTTGGGGATCGGGCGCGAATTCGGCCGCGCGGCTTTCCAGGGGCTGGCCATCCACCTGAGCCCAGACGCGGGTGACGGGCTTTCCCGAAGGCGAGCGCACGTTCACGCGGACCTTGATGGTCGGCGTAGACACTTCAGCCACGTCGGCCGGATCGAGGATGGTCACCACGGGCGGCAGCTCTTCCCGTTGAATCTCCGGCGGGCGTTGCGCCTCGACCCGGATGCCGGCCCGGCGCAAGGCCTCGGCTTCATCCAGGGTTTCGAGGATGAAATCGATGACCTCCGGTTTCCGGAAGCGGTCGCGGAACTGCCAGGCCGGGTAGAAGTCGGCTTCCCGGTCGGAGCCGTTGTTGACATGCCAGCCGATCAGGTCTTCCCCGTCGACCGAGGCATCGTAGTAGCCGCCGGGTGTCCACAGCACCCAGCGTTTGCCGTCAGCATGGGGAAAAAAGGCGAGGAGCTCCCGGCCGTTGTCGGCCCGGTACCAGCGCATGGTGCCGTCGCTGAAGCCGGCGACCGCCAGGCGGCCGTCCGCGGTGAGGCTCACCGCCCAGGCGAGCCCGGGCCCCGGCACGGACCAACGCAAGCTGCCATCGCGGCGATAGGAGCGCAGCTTCCACTCCGTTCCGAGCAGAAAGGACTCGCCATCCGGCGCGATGGCGAGGCTGCGGGCCACCTAGAGGGGGTCGAGGGCCAGAGGCTGGCCGGCCAGCCTGGGCTCGTTCGTGCCCTCCCAGCCTGTGATCTCGAGGCCCGGGCTGGAGGTGCGCGGCGGCGCCAGGCGAGCGTCCTGGGGAGGGCCGAGAACGATGCGCCGCTCGGGGAGGGCGAACCGCGCGGGGCGCCGGCCCAGCAGCTCATAGGCGAACCGGACGGTCGAGCCGCCGGCGTCCATGCGAAAGCCATCGTTGAGATGCCAGAAGATCGCGATGTTGGAGCGTTGGCCCAGAACGGTCTTGCCGGTGGCATCGAGCACTCCCCAGGCCGGGTCTGCGGAACCGAAAGCAAGCCGGCCGCCTGGGAGCGCCTGCAGGTCGAGAACGGAGTTTCCCGGGCCGGCGAGGTCCTGGAAGACTCCGCGGCCCGCATCGGCCCAACGGCGGATCGGTTGCCGGCCACTTTTTTCGTCCCGGAAGCGCCCGGCCGCGTAGAGAGCGGTGCCGTCCGCCGACCAGGCGATGCTGCCCAACGCGAAGTTGGTGCCCCGGACATCCGGGGTAGACAGACTGCTCAGATCCGATGCATCAAGAACGTCGACGTGATGGATGTCTTCATAGCCCACCGCGATCCGTCGTCCGTCGGGTGAAAACTCGACACTATACGGCCTCTTGCCTCCAACCATCGAGACCGCTGAGAGGAGCTGGAGATCGCGGTCGTAGAGGCGGACCTTGCCATCGAAGCTGGCGGTCACGAGCCGGCCGTCCGCGGCAAACGAGGCGCTGACGCCATCGCCCTCGTAGCGCTCGTCCCTTCCCAACTCCTGACCATCCGGCATGCGGAAGACGCGGAGCCCGTACGCGCCTCCCAGGGTCGCGGCGAGCCGGGAACCATCCGCGCTGAAGGCCAGATTCTTGATGACTTCCGGCAGACCGGACAATCGGCGGATCAGGCGTCCCGACCGGCGCTCGAACAGGTAGATGCTGTTATGCCCCTCCCAGTTGTATCCCGTCCACCCCGCCGCCGCCACGAGCTCCCCATCCGGAGACATGGCCACGGCATAAATCTTTCCTTCATTGCCGTCCCCGATCGGTGCGCGCAGGGTGTGCAGCAGCAGCCCGCTCGCCAGGTCCCACACCCGCGCCGTCTTGTCCTCCGAGCCGGTGACCAGAAAACGGCCCGCCGCATCGGCGTCGATCCGCCAGATCGTCGCCGTGTGCATCCCCGTTTCGATGCGCAGGAACGGGCGGGTGGGGACGTCTTCTGCTCCGGCAGCTCCCGCTGCGAGCAGGGCGGCCAGGATGAGGCCGAGAATCTTTTTCATGGCCTTGCCACCTGGAGGAACGTGAAGATCGGCACCCCGGGAGATTTGATCTGAATGGGTGTCTGGGCTCGATCGGTCAGTTCTCGCACTCGATCCGTCAAAAAGCTGTCGAGCTCCGCGATCGTGATCTCGCCGTTGCGGTTGCCCTGAGTGTCGGCGCCGCCCTGCAAGGCTTCGAGGAGAGCCTTGGTGAAGGCGCCGTGGCCCCAGGCGGGACGCTCCTGGGACAGCTCGCGCCCCTGGGCCGCGGAGAAGACGACCAGACCGCGCGGGCTGGTGGTCAGGCCGTTGACCAGGGCGGTCACGTCGACCCGGCGTCGGCGATCGTCGTCACTGCCGCCGAAGACCGCGCCGGCCCGGCAGGTGTCGAGAAAGAGGAGCACCTGACCGCGCAGGCGGGTGATGATTCCCTGCAACTGGCTCTGCGAAAGCATGGTGGCGACAGGCCGGGCCAGATTGGCGTCGTAGGGCAGGAAGTAGTACTCGCGGTCGTTGATGCCGTGGCCAGCGAAAAAGACCACAGCCGTATCCTCGGAGCCGACGCTCTCGTCCAGCCACTGGAGCCCATCGATCAGAGCGTCGAGGGTGGCTTGCTGATCGATCAGCTCGCGAACTTCTACGGCCCCGAAGGAGCGGTCCCTCTGCCCGCGCAGGAAATCGGCAAAGGCGTGGGCATCGTCATCGGCAAAGGTCAGCTTGTACTCCGCCTTGGCGTAGTCCGCGATGCCGACGACCAGAGCGAAAAGCCGGCGGGTCGTGGGCGGCGCCTGGGCTTTGCGCTTCACGGTGATGCTGGCGGGAGTGCTGACCCGGCCAGCCACATCGGCGAGCGCCTCGATGATGTGGTCGCCTGGCGGCAGGGGGACTTCCAGGCTTCTCTCAAAGTCGCGAGTTGAATCAGGCGACGGGGAGTCGGCCGGCACGTATTCTGCCGCACGGCTTTCGATCGCTTGGCCGTCCACCTTGGCCCAGACGCGGGTGACGGGCTTGCCCGAGGGCGAGCGCACGTTGACGCGAATCTTCACTGTCGCCGCGGTCATCTCAGCCCCGTCCGCCGGGTCGAGAATAGTTACTACCGGCGGCAGCTCCTCCTTTTGAATTTCCACCGGGCGCTGCGCCTCCGACTGAATGCCGGCCCGGCGCACGGCCTCGGCTTCATCCAAAGTTTCGAGGATGAGGTCGATGACCTCCGGCTTGTGGAAGCGGTCACGGAAGTGCGAAGCCGAGAAGAAGTCCGCCTCCCGGTCGGGGCCGTTGTTGACGTGCCAGCCGATCAAGTTTTCGCCATCGACCGAGGCGTCGTAATAGCCGCTTGGAGTCCATAGCACCCAGCGCTTGCCGTCGGCATGAGGAAAGAAGGCAAGAAGCTCTTTTCCATTGTCTGCTCGATACCAGCGGATGGTGCCATCGCCGAAGGCGGCCACGGCCAGGCGGCCGTCCCCTGTGAGGTTCACAGCCCAGGCGACCTCAGAGCCCGGCACGAGCCAACGCTGCTTGCCATCACTACGATAAGAACGCAGATACAATTCAGTACCCAACAAGAAGGAGTGGCCATCCGGCGCTATGGCGAAGCTGCGGGCTGCTTCGAAGGGTTGGAGGAGTATCGACTGGCCATTGAGCTTGGGCTTAGCAGTATCTTCCCAGCCTGTCACCTCGATGCCGGGGAAGGAGGTGAGAGGAGGTTCCGAGCGAGGGTCTTTCGGTGGATCAAGAACGAGCCGCCGCTCGGGAATGGAGAAACTAGCAGGGCGCCTGCCATTTTCGTACGCGAAGCGGATGCTCGCTCCCCCGAAGCCCACGCGAAAGCTGTCGATGTCTTGTAAATCTGCGATGCCAGGACGTCGGCTCAGAACGATCTTTCCAGCGGCATCGAGCACTCCCCAAGCCGAATCTCCAGAACTGAAAGCCAGACGGTCCTGCGGGAGTGAATGCAGGGCAAAGACGGAGTTCGTTGGACCTTCGAGGTCTTCAAAAACTCCATGGCCCGCTTCATTCCAACGACGAATCGGCCATACGTTTGCGCTCCTGAATTGCCCCGCAGCATAGAGGGCGCTGCCGGCCATTGACCAAGCGACTCTGGCAAGGTTGGTGTTGGTACCCAGAGTATCAGGGACATAGAGGCTGCGTAGATCACTCGCATCGAGAACGTCTACACGGGGGCTATTATAATAGCCTACAGCGATCCTTTGCCCGTCGGGTGAAAACGCCACCCCGTAAGGCTGCTTTCCCCCAGGGGCTACGACCGACGAACGGAGGTGGAGGTTGCGGTCATAGAGGCGAACTTTGCCATCAAAGCTCGTGGTCACAAGCCGGCCATCTCTTGCGAACTCGGCGCCGTTGCTGGTGTCTCCGTAGTTCGCATCTTTACCTATCTCATGGCCGTCTGAGACGAGGAAGACGCGCACGCCATTTGAGCCTTTGAGAGTGGCTGCAAGCCGAGATCCATCTGGACTGAATGCCAGATGTTTGACAGCGTTCGGCAAGCCGCCCACGCGACGGACCAGTCGGCCCGACTGACGGTGGAAGATATAGATATTCTCAGGTGCACCCACCGGGCTCGTCCTTCCCCCTGCCGCTACGAGTTCCCCATCTGGAGAGATTGCTACTGCACGGATCTTTCCCTCATTGCCTTCCCCGATCGGAGAGCGCAGGGTGCGCAGAAGTTGCCCATTCGCCAAGTCCCAAACCCGCACGGTCTTGTCGTCGGAGCCTGTCACTAGGAAGCGACCAGCGGCGTCGGCATCGATCCGCCATATCACTGCCGTGTGCATCCCTGTTTCGATCCGCAAGAAGGGACGGGTGGGGAGCTCCTCTCCTCCAGCAACGCCTCCTACCCCAAGCAAGGCGGCCAAGGCGACGCCGAGAGCTCTTTTCTTTTTCATTGTGGCTTTTCTCCAACTGCTTCCATCGACGCCATCCGGTAGGCGAGGATGAGGGGACCTTGGAGGTCGAGCCGGGTCTTGCCTTTCTCCTCACCGCTCACCTGCACCTTGACCTCTTTCCCTTTCGACCGTATCCGCCCCACCGCGGCCTTTCCCTCGCCTTCGGCGCCGGCCTGCCACTCGACGAGGAGGCTCAGGCCATCGACTACCACGGCTTCGAGGACGGTGGCGTACTGGGCCGGCTCCTCGCCGCTCTCGAAGGCTTTCTCCAAGCGGGCCAGGCAGAGCGGGGAGAAACCCTGCGAGAGGTCGAGCTTGGCGAAGGTCTGGAGGTGCGGGTTGATCAGCGAGACCTCCCAGCTCTTGGCGGCGCTCATCGAGAGCTCCGGGAGGAGCTTCAGAGCGCCGGCTTCGTGGAGGTCCGTCTTGCGGCTCCCCATGCGGCCGGGGAGCGGAAACGGAGCCGAGATCGGCGTCTTGCCAGGAAAACACTGGTCCCCCCACAAGACCACCTGCGGAGGTTGGATCGGCTGCAAGCTGCCGTCCGCTCCTCGCCGGGATACCTGGAGAACCGTACCTGGCGGAGGTCCGGCGAGTCCCACGCTCGGCTCATAGCCTTTCTCCCGCAGCTCCGTTTCGAGGTCCTTCAGAGGGTCGGGGCGTAGCGTGAAGGCGATCAGGGCGGCGGCGACGGCGACCAGTGCGAGCCCGACGATCCAGCGCCGGGACCATTTCTTCTTCGCGGGCCGCCGGCGCTTGCGGACTGGTGGCTTCGGGGGGCTTGCGGGCGGCTCGGACGGAGTGCTCATGGGTGGCGCAGCTCCAGCTCGATGACGGCTTTCTCGGCCTCACTCAAGGGGCCTTCAAAGATCAGTGCCGGGCCGGCCGGTGACTCCCCCGGCTCGAGCGTCGCCTCGCGCAGGATGATCTGCTTCAGCCATCTCGGTCTCTCGCCAGGGCTTCCCTGAGGAGCCGAGCCGTCCAGGGGACGAGGAGAGAAGACCAGCGACAGCTTCGTGGGGCTCGGGGCGGAGAGGCGGATCAGCCCCGAAGCGGGGATGCGCACCGTCGCCTGCGAGGGCATCGGATGGCCGGCGGCTTGCGGCGGCCACAGGCGCCCGGCACTTCCGGGGGAGAGGAGGGCCAGATAACCGCCCCGGCTTGCCTTGACCTCGAAGGCCACCGAGTCGCCGGTCTTGAACGGCGCGTCGGCCCGCACGGGGACCAGCGCCTTCGTGGCCTGGTCGAGCCGCAGCACCGTCACTTCCAGACGGAGCGCAGACCGCTCGGGCACGGGCAGGGGACGAGTCTCGGCACCCCAGCTCGAAGCGGCTGCGAGAAGAAGAATGGGGAACACCATCGCCAGGCACCCTCCCGGGTGGGACCACGGTCGTCGCGTCATGATCTCGGCCCTCAGTAGAGACGAGAGAATTGTACTAAGAAAAGGGGGCTCTAGGCTTCAAACACCGGCAGGATGCAGGTCGAGAATCGCCCGGGGGGAGTCAGCGCCCTCCAGAAATAGGTCGAGACTATGCTCCGAGTCTCGACCTCTGTGGGCTCGGCGGCGAGAAATCAGGCGAAATAGGTCGAGACTGAGGGGAAATTGGTCGAGAATATCCTCTCGGAAGTCGAGACTGAGCTGCCTAAGGTTGAGAGTAGGCGTCTGGGAGTCGAGTCTTTCAGCTCGTGTGGCACCTCGCTCGGGACGGAGGTCGAGTCTTGCTCCTGATTCTCGACCTCTGGGCCGGTGGGGAAGGCTCATGACCTGGGGCCGGTCGCGAATCACTCGGCGGTGGTCGTCCGAAGTCGAGAATGGGTCGAGAAGGAGACCAAGGACATCAGGGACTGCAAGGACTCCAAGGGCGGGTTGATTTCGTCGTTGCCATCCTTGAAGTCCTTGCCGTCCTTGGCCCCACCCGGGATATCCTTCCCCCCGTGCCGCCGCCCTCTGCCGCCTCTGCCAGATCCCGCTGGGAGACCGCGCTCGTGCTCGTCCTGGCGGTCACGCTGGGGCTCGCGCTGCTTGCGCGGATCGTTCCGGCCGCCGTGGCGCGCCTGGCCTCTCCGACGAAGGCGGCGCAGTGGATCTGGGAGAGCCGCGACCGGCGGGATGTCGCCCCGACGGCTTTCTACGCGGTCCGCGACTTCGACGTCGAGACCCCGCCGAAGCGCGCGCGCCTCCTGGTCACCGCGGATGAAGAGTACGTCCTGTCGTTGAACGGGCTCCGCGTCGGCGCCGGCTCCTGGGAGCAGGGCGCGCCGCTCGACGTCTTCGAGGTCGGCCCCCTTCTCCAGCCGGGTCCCAACCGCCTGCTCGCGGAGCTTCGCAGCGGCCGGGGCACGGGAGGGTTCCTCCTCAGCCTGGAGGATGGCGAGGGGCGGCAGCTGGCACGGAGCGACGAGACCTGGCTCCTCTTCCATGAGCACCATCCGGGGCTCGTCCGCGGCTGGCTGCCGCTCGCGCGGCGGCCCGACGATCCCCCTGAAATCCCCAAGAGCGAGCCCGCCTTTTGCTGGGGCCTGCCGCCGACCGGAAGCTGGGGGCAGCCGGTCGCCGGTGCGCCGCGCCCTCTGCTCTTCGAGATGACGTCCAGCTCCGCGGTCCCTGGGACCGCCGCCCCCAGGGCCAAACTGCCGGAGAAACCGCCGCAACAGCTCTTCGATTGGGGACGGGAGGTCGCCGGTTATCTGACGGTCGAGGTCCGGCCGGAGCCGGAGCTGCAGGTGGGGCTGCTCTTCACCGGCGACGCGCCGCCGGATCCGCGCCGGGACCGGCCGGCGGGCCCAGTCCTCGTGATGCCGCGCGAGCGGGTGTGGCGGGCGGCCCGGCCGGGGCGCTTTCGCTATGCGCTCGTCGTCGGCCTTGCGCAACCCCGTAGCGCGAGCGTGCGGCCGGTCGACGCGGCGGTGCTGCCGCGTCTCATGGCGCGCCCTCACTCGATTAAGGGGGTCTTCGGGATCTCTCCGCCGCCGCTACGAACGCCGGTAGAGGACAAAGTCTGGGGCAAACTCGAGGGCGTCCCGAGCGTCGCTGAGGGGAAAAAACTCTAGCTCGGCCTTGGCCTGGGCCGCGTACCCCTCGGCCATCTCCCGCACTTCCTCGAGCGCTCCCTGGGCGTTCACCAGGTCCAGGATCTGCTGCGACGGCACCCGGTCGAAGCTGCGGTCTTCGAGGACCGTCTCGATCAGGCGCCGCTCGTCGGGCCGCACGCGCGGCAGGAGGAGGATCAGAGGTAGCGTGAGCTTCCCCTCCTTGAGGTCGGACAGCACCGGCTTTCCGAGCTCGCTCTCCCGGGCCGTGAAGTCGAGCAGGTCGTCCACCAGCTGGAAGCAGATGCCCAGGGCGCGGCCATAGCGGGCCAGCACCGGGCCGGCGTCGGTGCGGCGCGGCGGGATCAGGGTCGGGATCGAGCAGGCGGCGGCGAACAGGTGCGCCGTCTTGCGGTCGATGATCTCGAAGTACTCGTCGACCGTGAGGTCGATCGCGCCGAGGCGCTGGAAGGCGAGGAGCTCGCCTTCGGTCATCTTGAGCGTGGCATCGCACAGGCGCTGGATGACCTCGATCTGGCCGTGGGAGAGAGCCATCTGCATGGCCTTGGTGTAGATCCAGTCGCCGAGGAGGACCGTCAGGTTGTTCCCCCAGAGATTGTTGAGGGTGGCCTGGCCCCGGCGCAGCGACGCGTGGTCGATGATGTCGTCGTGGATCAGCGTGGCCGTATGGATGAACTCGACCACGGCGCTGTAGGTGATCTCCTCGTCGCCATCGTGGCCGAGGAGGCGCGCACAGAGCAGGAGGAGGGCGGGGCGGACCCGCTTGCCTCCCCCTTCGGCAATGTAGGCGCCCGCCTTGTGGATGAACGGAACGTCCGAAGCGAGCTCACGACGGAAGATCGCCTCGGTCGCGACGAGCTTGTCCGCCACGAGCTCGACGAAGCGGCCGGGCGTGCGCGGAGGCTCCGGCGCCGGCTGCTCGATATTGGCGAGGCGGGTGAGAGGTTCGTTGGACATCAGCTTTTGACCGGCTCGAAGGGGACCACCTGCTCCAGGCGGCCGTCCTGGAAGCGATAGACCCGGCCGGCGTCGAAATACCACCAGGAGACCTCGGTCCGCCCTGGATACTGGACCCGCTCCACCTTGTCGGGGCGCCCCATCTCGTCGTAGACCCTGCGCTCGTCGTCGCTCTTGATCGAGGCGAGGAGCTCGCGCAGCTTGACGACGAAGTCCGCGTTCTTGGCCGGGACGACCAGCGAGGTGACCACGGGGCTGCCGCCCGAGAGGCGCTGCGTGACGTCCTCGCGAGCCAGCTCCGCGAGGGTCTCCTTGCGCGCCTTGCGCACCGGCACGCCCACCACCAGCTCGAAGTGGTTGAAGTAGCTGTCCCACGGCCATTCGATGGTGAACTGGCCGCGGGCGTCGGTGGCGGCGCTCACGCGGCGGACCTCTTCGGTCTGCGTCCGCCGGAGCTGCCGGACGCTGAAGTAGGTGCGCGTCGCCTCGAAAGAGACCCGCACGTCCGGGAGCGGCCGGCCCTGCGGGTCGGTGACCACGCCGGTGACCTGGACGCGATCTCCCTGGGAAAAGCGGGCCGCGGCGAGCGGAGAAGCCGCCAGGAGGAGAACCCAAACGAGGGTCCAGACCCACGGCGACCGAATGAGCGAGGGCTTATGGAATCTGGTGTTCACACCGAGCGATAATTCGTGAAGGTCAGTGGAATATCGAGATCCAGGGTCTTCAGGGCGGCGATGACCGCCTGGAGGTCGTCCCGGTTCTTGCCGGAGACGCGGACCGTGTCTCCCTGGATGGCGGCCTGGACCTTGAGCTTGCGCGTCTTGATCTCGGCCACCAGCTTCTTCGCGGTCTCCTGGGGAATGCCCTGCTGCAGGGTGATCTTCTGGCGGGCGCGGCTGCCGCTCGCCGCCTCGATCTTGCCGTAGCGCAGCGACTTCAGGTTGACGTCGCGCTTGATCAGCTTCGTCTTGAGCACTTCCAGCGCCTGGTTCAAAGAGAACTCGTCCGCCGCCTCCACGGTGATCTCTTCTCCCTGGAGGGTGAGGACCGCCGCGGCCTTTTTGAGGTCGTAGCGGTTGACGATCTCTTTCTCCGCCTGATGGAAGGCGTTGCGGACCTCCTGGAGGTCCACCTCGGAGACGATGTCGAAGGAATTCTCAGCGGCCATATTTGATCTGGTTCAAGGGTCCAGCTCAGGTATTTCGCAAGTTCAGTGCGCCCCGGGAGCCAGGCTCATTATACGCGAACCCTCACCCCCGTCGGGTGAGGGCTCAATCCTCCCAGTTGATTCCGCCGGGCGGAGAGAACTGGCCTTGGCGCGGGAGGCCCTGGTAGCCGCCGATTTCGAAGCGGGTGAGGTTCCCCTCGCGGTCATGATAGGCGACCTGGACGATGCGGTGCGCCGCGGGGTCGATGGTGAAGGTGGCGTCGGTCAGCTCGGTGATCTTCCCCTTGGGGGAGAGGGCGATCTCGACGCGTCCGCCGTCGGCCGGACGGCTGGTGGCCTGATAGCGCCCCTTGAGATCGGAGACGCCGAGGAGGAGCAGGTCGAGGCCCGGCTCGTTCTGGCGGTCGACCCGGTAGCGCCGGCCGCTCTTGTCCTGCGGATTCCAGGAGTGGGCGACGCCGCCGCACAGCAGGAAGCTCTTGGGATAGGGCTCGTCATAGTCCCAGCGCAAGCAGTCGGGGAGCTGGAGGGCGAGGCGCCCGGACTCCTTCTCGCCCGAGGAGAAGCCGGCGGGGATATATGTCTGGGTGAACTTGGCCCCCGTGGGCCCAGCCTCCACGAGGCTGTCGCGCACCCCGTCGAGGAGCGACCAGGGGTCGGACTCCTGCGCCCGGGCGGCGGACGCTGCGAAGGCCGCGAAGGCCACAAGTATCGTCAACACCAGCAGATGGTTTCGTCTGCGCATCATTGGTCTTCCTCCACGTGCACCCTCTCGCTGCAAGAAACAGGCAATGGGGCTGGAAGCTTCCCGGGGGGCCCTCACCCCCGGCCCCTCTCCCGCAAGCGGGAGAGGGGTGAACTGCAAAAAGGGCAGGCACAAGGCCTGCCCCTACGGTTCGGTGTAGGGGCAACCCTTGTGGTTGCCCAAGGACTTCGCTTTGCTCCCCTCTCCCGCTTGCGGGAGAGGGGCCGGGGGTGAGGGTCCCCTCCTCAATGCCGGAAGTGCCGCACCCCGGTGAGCAGCATCGCGATCCCCTGCTCGTCCGCCGCGGCGATGATCTCGTCGTCGCGCTTGCTGCCGCCGGGCTGGGCGACCGCGGTGATGCCGGCGCGGGCCAGGGCATCCAGGCCGTCGCGGAAGGGGAAGAAGGCGTCCGAGGCCGCGGCGGTGCCGGCGAGCGGGAGCTGCGCCTTCTCGGTGGCGAGGCGGCAGGAGTCCACCCGGCTCATCTGGCCGGCGCCGATCCCTACCGTCTGGTCACCGTTGGCCACCACGATGGCGTTCGACTTCGTGTAGCGGCAGACCTTCCAGGCCAGCTCCAGGGCCCGCCGCTCCTCGGGCGCCGGCTGCCGCCGGGTCGGACAGGTCCAGGTGGCGGGATCGTCCGGGAACGCGTCCGGCGGCTGCGCGAGGAAGCCGCCGTCGATCGGCCGCAGCTCGACGTCGCCGCTCTCCGGCCGATAAAGAGGACACTCCAGCACCCGCAGGTTCTTCTTCGCCGCGAAGCGCTCCCGCGCCTCCTTCTCGAAGCCGGGGGCGATCAGCACCTCCACGAAGAGGTCGGCCATGGCTTCGGCGAAGCGAGCGTCGGCCGGCCGGTTCAGAGCGATGATCGATCCGAAGGCCGAGACCGGATCGGTCGCCAGGGCGCGACCGTAAGCCTCCGCCAGGTTCGCGCCGCGCCCCACGCCGCACGGGTTGTTGTGCTTGACGATGACGACCGCCGGCTCAGCGAAGAGCGCCACGATCTTGCGCGCGGCGTCGGCGTCCAGGAGGTTGTTCCAGGACAGCTCCTTGCCTTGGATCTGCCGGAAGCCGCCGAGCACTCCGCCGCCTTCGCCCCCTCCAGTCACCGCGTAGACCGCGCCTCCCTGGTGCGGGTTCTCGCCGTAGCGCAGCTCCATCGTCCGCTCGAGGTCGACCCGCAGCCGGGCCGGGAACGCCTCTTCTAAAGGAGACTCGGTCCCGTCCTGCCGGGCGAGCCAGGCGGCGATCGCCGTATCGTAGTCCCGGGTGTGGGCGAACGCCTTGGCGGCGAAACGGCGGCGGAGCGCCTCGGGGACTGTTCCGCCACCGGAGTCCAGCGCCTCCAGCACGGCCGGGTAGTCGTCCGGGTCGACGACGACCGCCACCCCCTGGTGGTTCTTGGCCGCCGCCCGGACCATCGCGGGGCCGCCGATGTCGATCATCTCCACCGCCTCGTCGAACGAGGCGCCGCCGGCCACGGTCTTCTCGAAGGGATAGAGGTTCACCACCACCAGGTCGATCGGGGTGATGCCGTGCTCGTCGAGCTGCGCGTGGTGGGCGGCGTCGGCGCGCCGGGCGAGGATGCCGCCGTGGATGCGCGGGTGAAGGGTCTTGACCCGGCCGTCGAGGATCTCGGGGAAGCCGGTGACGTCCGCGACGGCGGTGACGGGCACGCCCTCGCGGTGCAGGAGGTCGAGGGTCCCGCCGGTCGAGACGATCTCCAGGCCACGGGCGGCGAGGCCGCGGGCGAGATCGGCGGCCCCACGTTTGTCGAACACGGAGATCAGGGCGCGGCGCGCCTGAGCCATTGAGATCTATCCTCCTCCAGTTTTGATCTTGGAGAGCACCTGTCGGCAGAGCTCGGCGCTGATCCAGATATCGGGCCTTGCAGCAATCTCGGCAAAGAGCAGGCGCAATTCGCTCATCGACAGAAGCTCGGCTCGGAACGCCTCCACGAGAACCCCCACGGTTCCCTTGACGGCCAGCCCGAGTCTCCCGGCCTCTCTCCGAGCCTCTTCGTCGTCCAGCAAAACCTGGATTCCCGGCAAGCTTTGCGCCAGAGTCAGAACTTCCAGCTCGCCAGCTCCCAGCACGACGGGAGGTGTGTAGAGGCTGAGGGCTGATTCCGCAACTCCGACCAGGGGCAGCCCACGTTGCTCCAGAAACAGCCTGACAGTGAGCGCCTCCGGCATGGCGCGGACGAGCCCCTCGATAACCACCTCACGATAGACAGCTTGAGGAACTCGGATCTCGGGGTAAAGTTGCGCCAGGAGGCCGAGCCGGTTGAGCTTGCCGAGCGCCATCAGAGGCCCGGAATTGACCAGCGCGCTCCTCAAGATACGTCAACTGAGCTCTTGGGACAACGTTTCGGCACTGAACGGTGGCTCCAGGCCGCGCGCATACGCATGGCGGGCGAGATCCGACTGGGAGACCCCTGCATGCTCCGCCGCGGCGCCGAAGGTGTAGCCTCCGTGGGCGTAAAGCTCGAGCGCCCGCTCGATCTTCAGCTCACGCAGACCGCGCTCCAGAACCTCGCGGAGGAAGTCCTGGCTGGCCGCTCGAAGCTCTTCGGCGAGCATTTCGGGAAGCTCCAGGGTCAACGATTGTCCAGACATGGCGTTGAGTATATCAGCGGGAGCGCTCGGCCCGCGGCAGGCGCAGGAGGCGTTGACCGCCCACCACGCTCGTCCGTTCGTCGACGCCTCCCGCCACCAGCCAAATATAGCGCAGGGCCTGGGCGACGTCGGTCACCGCGTGGCTGAAGGAGATCGAAGCGACTCCGAAGGCGCTGGAGCGGTCGTCGAACCGGCCGCGGCCCGAGGCGAAGCCGATGCGGCGGTACTCGCGCCCCACCAGAGGGTAGAGATCGCGCCCGCGGCGCAGGGCCTGGTTGAGGAGCGGCCCCAGGTCGCGCTGGCGCTCGAGCCCGGCCTGGGCGCCGTAGAAGACGAGCGGGAACCGCGGCTCGGCGCTCTCGGCGTAGCGCAGGTAATCGACGAAGTAGCGCCCCTCCTCGGCGTCGGTCCCCGCCGCGGCGAGCGGGTTGTTCGCGTCGGCCATGTAGTGGGAGATCACGCCCAGCCGCCGCACCACCTGCTCGAACGGGCGGTGCTGCCGGATCTCCTCGATGGCCGCCTGCACCTCGGCGGCGAGCACCCGGTCGAGCGAGCCCGAGCCGTCCGGATTCTTCATGTGGCGCCCGGCATCGGAGTCCTGAAAGGGGGCGAGGAGCCCCTCCTCGAAGACCTTCTTATGCTTGTGGATCTGCCGCGCCAGGTCCGGCGGTGCGAGAGCGGCGGCCTCGCGGCCGATGACGAGCTGGGTGGCCGGCGTCCAGGCGTGGGCCGGGACCGCGGCGCAGGCGAGCGCACACGCCGCCAGAGCGAAGAGGTGATTCCATCGTTGCTGCATTTGGCCGTATTGTACCCGTGAGATCCTGCCGGAGGAGCTTTTTCTTGTCCAAGCCCGCCCATCGCCTCGACGTGCTCGGCCTCTTCTGCCCGGTCCCCATCCTGTTCGCCGCGCGGGAGATGCAGAAGCTCCGGCCGGGAGACCTCCTGGAGGTGATCGGCGACGATCCCGGTATCTGGGAGGACATGCCCGCCTGGTGCGACCACGCCGGCCACCGCCTCGTCGAGATGGTGGACGAAGAGGAGGGGCGCATCCGCTCGCTGGTGGAGAAGGGGCAGCCCCGTCCGCGGAGGAAGCGCTGAAGATCCGGTTCGCTCCGCCGGACATCTGGGTGCCGCCCGAGGTGCGCTGGATGCTCCTGCGCGCGTTTGGTCCGCCGGACGCTCCCTTTCCGGAGACGGTCGATTCCGCCGGGGCGCTGGAGGCGGCGCGCCGCTTCGAGGTCTCTCCCCGCGTCGCGGCCCGGCAGGGGCGGGCGCGGCTCGCGGCCGAGCTGGGAGCCGAAACCGCCGCCGGGTTCCAGCGTGACCTGACCACGTCCGCGGCCCAGGGGCTCCGCATCGAAGCCCTCCTGCGCGAGGTCGCCGCGGTGGCCGCAGAGCGCGGGATCCCCCTCGTCCTCCTGAAGCTCGCGGCGCTGCAAGCCGCGGGAGTCCTGACGCCCGGAGCGCGGACCGCGTGCGATCTCGACCTGCTGGCGCCGCCGGAACGGGCGGGCGAGCTCCAGGCGGCGCTGCTCGCCCGCGGGTTCCGCTCGTCCGGCCTCCCGGACTCCGAGCACCAGCTCCCGGCGCTGATCCATCCGGCGGGCGGCGTCCTGGAAGTCCACCGGCTGATGCTGGGAGTGCGGCCGGGCGGACGCGGCTCGGCCACCCTCGCGGCGCTGGAGCGCGCTGGCTTGCTGGAGCCCGCTCCGGACCTGCCGGGCTGTTTCCTGCCGGCGCGCGAGGCGCAGATGGCCCACGTGCTCGTCCACGGCATCGGCCAGCACGGCTTCTGGCCCGACTCCTATCCTCTCCTGCGCACCCTGGCCGACCTGATCGACCTCGGCTTTCCGGACGAGGCGGCGGAGCCGCTGGCGCGGAGAGCGGCCGGGCTCGTCGCCCGCGACGTGACCCCGGAAGAGGCCGAGGCCGTGAAGGATCTCTGCCGCGTTCTTGTCGCCGGTGCCGCCGGAGTCGACCTTCTTTCCTCCCCCTCTCCCGGGGCGGTCCTCCTGCGCCACATCCTGGCCGGACGGCTCGACGCCGACTATGCGGCGTCCCTGCGTCTCAGCCTGTTCCGGAACCAGCCGAGCGACCGGCCGACGGCGGTCCGCGTGGTGCGGACGGCTCTGGCCGCCGTCTTCCTCTCCCGGGCCCAGATCGACGCGATCTACGGCCGCCCCCGCCACCCTCTGGGCTATCTGGGCCGGCGCCTCGCCCGGCCGTTCGACCTCCTGCGGAGGCTCTGGAGGTACGGCACCCGGTCCCTGCGGCTCAAGTTGTGGTATCTATAATACGTCTTCTCAATTTTTGAACGCTCCGGAGTAAGACGAGGAGGGGAGACCGATGAGTCTAGACCCGGTCCCTCGGAGCAGTCCCATCCGCATCCGTCCATGCTCCACGTGTGGCGAGCGTCCGATCGGGACCGTCCGGGTCGGCTCCGGAGGATCGCTCGGCTGGCTGGAGTGTAAAAATTGCCAGAAGCGGACCTCGGACGACCAGACCTTCGAGGAGGCCTGTCGCGAGTGGGACCGGATGCAGACCAGCCTGCCCGGAGCTCCCGGGTAGTCGCCGGGAGCGGCGCATGAGATACTCGCCTGACCGGAACCGGCGGGGGAGCGAGGATGGCATCGACAATGCAATCCTACTCCCCGTCGTCTGAGCACTGACTTCAGTATCGAACATCTATGAGCGAGCAGATGATGGTTCCATCTCCCGGTTCGGGGATTCGGAAAGCGCCTACCGGAATCCCCGGTCTGGACGACATCACGGGGGGCGGATTCCCGGCGGGACGGCCCACCCTGATCTGCGGTGCCGCCGGCTGCGGCAAGACCCTGATGGCCATGGAGTTCCTGGTCCAGGGCGCCTCCGAGCTCGGCGAGCCGGGGGTGTTCGTGACGTTCGAGGAGCTCCCGGAAGAGCTCTCCGACAACGTGCGGTCCCTCGGCTTCGACCTCCAGGACCTGGAGAGCCGCGGGCTCCTCGTCATCGAGCACATTCACGTGGAGCGCAGCGAGATCGAGGAGACCGGCGAATACGACCTGGAAGGACTGTTCATCCGCCTCGGCTTCGCGATCGACTCGATCGGCGCCAAGCGGATCGTCCTGGACACCCTGGAGGTCCTCTTCGGCGGCCTGGACAACGAAGCGATCCTGCGCTCCGAGCTGCGGCGCCTGTTCCGCTGGCTCAAGGACCGTGGGATCACCGCGGTGATCACCGGCGAGCGGGGCGAGGGGAACCTCACCCGGCAGGGGCTGGAGGAGTACATCTCCGACTGCGTGATCCTGCTCGACCACCGGGTGATCGACCAGCTCGCTACGCGCCGCCTGCGGGTGGTCAAGTACCGCGGCACCCTGCACGGCACGAACGAATACCCGTTCATCATCGACGAGCGCGGGATCGAGGTGTTGCCGATCACCTCTCTGGGACTTTCGCACGAGGCTTCCACGGAGCGGATCTCGAGCGGAATCCGGGGCCTCGACGAGATGCTCTCCGGCCAGGGGTATTACCGGGGGAGCAGCATCCTCCTGTCGGGACGGGCGGGCACCGGCAAGAGCAGCCTGGCCGCCCATTTCGTGGGGGCGGCCTGCGCTCGGGGCGAGCGCGCCCTCTACTTCGCGTTCGAGGAGTCGCAGAGCCAGATCATCCGCAACATGCGGTCGCTCGGTCTCGATCTCGAGCCCTATATCGAGAAGGGGCTGCTGCAGTTCCACGCGGCGCGCCCGACGCTCCACGGCCTGGAGCGCCATCTGGTCACCATCTACAAGCAGGTCCGCGAGTTCGAGCCGCGGGTCGTGGTGATCGACCCGGTGACCAACTTCCTGTCGGTGGGGAACCAGGAGGAGGTCAAGTCGATGCTGATGCGGCTGATCGACTTCTTCAAGGCCCAGCAGATCACGACCCTGTTCAACAGCCTGACCCACGGCTTCGACCTGGAGAGTACGGACGTCGCGGTCTCCTCGCTGATGGACACCTGGCTGCTGTTGCGCGAGGTGGAGGTCAACGGCGAGCGCAACCGGCTGCTCAACGTCATCAAAGCGAGGGGCCTGGCCCATTCCAACCAGGTGCGGGAGATGCAGCTGACCAGCCGGGGCATCCAGCTGGTGGACGTGTACATCGGTTCGGGCGGTGCCCTCACGGGGGCGGCGCGTATAGCACAGGAGGCGCAGGAGCGGGCTGCGTCGATCGAGCGGCAACAGGAGATGGAGCGGCAGCGGCGGGAGCTGGACCGCAAGCGCGAGGCGTTGGAGGCGCGCATCCGCGCGCAGCAGCTCGAATTCCAGGCCGAGGAAGAGAATCTGCTGCGCCGCCTTCAGCAGTCGGAGGCGCGGGAGCAACGCATGGCGGACGACCTGATCGAAATGGCCAGGATCCGCCGGGTACAGGAGAGCCAGACGGGAGGTCAGAGATGACCGGGCAAAAAGAGATGGATACAGCGGAGCCCCCTACATCCGAGGAAGAGTTCTGGGACCTGCGGCTGTACGTGGCCGGGCAGACGCCCAAATCGATTGCGGCGGTCGCCAATCTGCAGAGGTTTTGCGAGGAGCACCTCGCGGGGCGGTACCGGGTCGAGGTGGTCGACCTGGTGAAGAACCCGCAGCTCGCGCGGGGCGATCAGATCCTGGCCATTCCGACGCTGGTCCGCCGCTTTCCGGAGCCGATGCGCAAGATCATCGGCGACCTGTCGAACAAGGAACGCGTGCTGGTGGGGCTGGACGTCCGGCCCCGGAGCTGAGTCCCCGAGGATTGAAGTTTGTTCGAGATCCGGCAACAGCAGCTTGAAGACGAGGTCGCGGAGCTGCGCGCGCGCCTCCAGGAGGCCGAAGAGACCCTCTTCGCGATCCGCACCGGCGAGGTGGACGCCCTGGTCGTGACCGAGCAGAACGGGGAGCGGGTGTACACGCTCCGCAGCCCGGACCGAGCCTGGCGTCTGATGATCGAGGAGATGCGCCAGGGCGCGATCACGGCCACGGAGGACGGGCTGCTGCTCTGGTGCAACGAAGGGTTCGCCAAGCTGCTGCGCACGTCGGTCGCGGCTCTGATCGGCGTACCGATGAGAGCGCACGTCGCCCCGGAGAGCCTCGAGCTGGTGGATGCGCTGCTGAGCCGGACCGATCCTGGAGAGGGGGAGGCGATGCTCCTGGCCGCGGACGGCAGCCGGGTGCCCGCCTATCTGGCGGTACGCGCCCTGCCTGTGGAGGAGGAGCTGGTCCTCTGCCTGCTGGTCACCGACCTCGCCGAGCAGAAGCGGAACGAGCAGATCGTGGCGGACGAGCGGCTGGCCCGCTCGATCCTGGAGCATACGGCCGAAGCCCTGGTGGTCTGCGATCCCCAGGGGCGGATCGTGCGCGCGAGCGGCGAGGCGCACCGCCTGCGCGGCAGGAACGTCCTGCTGGAAACCTTCGTCACCGCATTCCCGCTGGAGCTGTCCGATCCCGAGATCCCGGATGCCGAGGCGCTCCTCGCCCGGGTCCTCGACGGCTGGCGGCTGCGCGGGATCGAAGCGGTCCTCGACGGGCCGGACGGCCGGCTCGACCTGATGCTCTCGGCCGGCCCGCTCTGGGGGACGGAGCATCAGGTCGAAGGGTGCGTGATCAATCTGACCGACATCACGGCGCGGCGGCGGGTGGAACGCGAGCTGGAGCAGGCCTGGGAGGCCGCGGCGGCGATGAACGAGGCCAAGGACCGGTTCCTGGCGACGCTCAGCCACGAGCTGCGTACTCCGTTGACGCCGGTGCTGGCCGTGCTCTCCTCGCTGGAGAGCAAGGCGGCGGACCCGAAGGGGAGGGCGGCCGGGGACCTCGCCATGATGCGCCGCAACATCGAGCTCGAGGCGCGGCTCATCGACGACCTCCTGGACCTGACCCGCATCAGCCGCGGTAAGATCGACCTGCAGCGCGGGGTCACCGATCTCCGTCAGGTGGTGGAGCATGCCTTGCGCACCTCGTGCGGTGAGGCGATCGCCGCCAACCGGGTGCAGGTGGTGACGGAGCTGCCGGAGGGGGACTGGCAGCTCTGGGCCGACGCCTCGCGCCTGACGCAGGTCTTCTGGAACCTCCTGAACAATGCGGTGAAGTTCACGCCCACCGGCGGAACGATCCGCGTCCGCATGGGCCGCGAGGAGGACTCGGGGCGGCTGATGGTCGAGGTGACGGACACGGGGAGGGGGATCGATCCGGAGCTGCTGCCGCGGATCTTCAACGCGTTCGAGCAGGGGGTGCCGGACGGGAGGCGCCGTTCGGGCCTGGGGCTGGGCCTGGCGATCAGCAAGGCGATCGTGGATCTGCACGGCGGCGAGCTCGCCGTCCGGAGCGAAGGGAAAAACCGGGGTGCCACCTTCACCGTGCGTCTCCCCATGGTGCTGCCGCCGCACGAGGAATCCGCTCTGCTCGCCGCCCGTGGGGATGCGTCCTCCGCAGCGGAGCCGGCCCTCCCCCGGCACATCCTTCTCGTCGAGGACCATGTCGATACCGCTGAAGCCATCGCGGACCTGCTGCGAGACCGCGGCTACCAGGTGTCCACGGCCGGCAGCATCGCTCAGGCGCGGGAGCTGGCGGACGCGGCGGGCGGCAACCCGATCGATCTGGTGGTGAGCGACCTCGGGCTGCCGGACGGCAATGGCCTCGACCTGATGCGCGAGCTGTCCGGCCGCCACGGCCTGGCCGGCATCGCGCTGAGCGGCTACGGCATGGAGGAGGACGTCCGCAAGAGCCACGAGGCGGGCTTCCGCAAGCACCTGACGAAGCCAGTGGACGTGCGCGCCCTGGAAGAGGCGATCCGGGGCTAGCGGAGCGCCAGGAACCACCACACCGACCCGGCCGCGGCGCTCGCGGCCAGGGTCTTCAGCATCCCGAGCTTCCAGCGGAACAGAGCCAGGAAGGCCCCCGCGGCGATCACCAGCGCCGCCGGGTCGAGCGTGCGTACGTCGGGGATCAGCAGCCGCAAGGGTCCCTGGTGGACCTCGGCGACCCGGCCGAACAGGGTGTGGAGCGAGAACCAGACCGCCAGGTTGAAGATGACGCCCACTACGGCCGCCGTGATGCCGGTCAGAGCGGAGCTCAGCGAGCGGTTCCCACGAAGCGCCTCGATATAAGGGGCGCCGAGAAAGATCCAGAGAAAGCAGGGGACGAAGGTCACCCAGGTGGTCACGGCGGCCCCCAGCATCCCGGCGGTGAGAGGATCGAGAGGTCCAGGGTGGCGGTAGGCGCCGAGGAACCCGACGAACTGGACCACCATGATCAGGGGTCCGGGCGTGGTCTCGGCCAGCCCTAAGCCGTCCAGCATCTCACCTGGCCGGAGCCAGCCGTAGGTCTCCACGGCCTGCTGGCCGATGTAGGCGAGCACCGCGTAGGCGCCGCCGAATGTCACCACCGCTGCCTTGCTGAAGAAAACCCCCTCCTGAATCAGCACGTGGTCCCGGCCGAACAGCCCGAAGAGGACGAGCAAAGGGGTGAACCAGAGGACGAGGCAGACCGCGAGGATGCGGAGGGACCTGCCGAGAGACGGCCGGACGCGCGTCGCCTGGGCATCTGCGATGGGGACCTCCTCGGCCGCCGAAGAGCCCGGGCCATGTGGCTGGGCTGGCGGGAACAGATTTGGCAGGAAGCGCCCTCCGAGCCAGCCGGCCAGCGCCGCCGCGGCCACGATGACCGGGAAGGGGACGGCGAAGAAGAAGATCGCCACGAATGCCAGAACGGCAATCCCTACCAGAGCCGAGCTCTTGAGCGCTCGCCGGCCGATCCGGAAGACCGCCTCTACCACGACCGCCATCACCGCGGGCTTGAGACCATAGAACAGCGCGGCGACAAAGGCGGTGTCCTGGAAACCCGCATAGAGAATGGACAGGAGCAGGATGGCGACGGCGCCGGGGAGCACGAACAGGATGCCCGCCGCGAGCCCGCCAAGGGTCCGGTTCAGCAGCCAGCCGATGTAGGTGGCGAGCTGCTGGGCCTCGGGTCCGGGGAGCAGCATGCAGTAGTTCAGGGCATGGAGAAACCGGCTCTCGCTGATCCAGCGCTTCTCGTCGACCAGGATGCGATGCATCACCGCGATCTGGCCGGCCGGTCCTCCGAAGCTCTGGAGGGCGACCTGGACCCAGACCTTCAGGGCTTCGCGGAACGGCACCGCGTCGGGAGGCGTCTCTCGCATGCGGCCTCAAGCTTCTCACGAGTCGCGGGGCCGGAGAACGTCCTCGAAGGAGGACGAAGCTGCGATCTCCGAAGGCCGGTGATCTTTGCGCTGCTTCCAGGAAGTGATTGATTCTACGAGACTTGATCTCCTGGCATCGGCCTTGCCCTGAGAGGCTGTCAGCTTCAAAGGAGAAACCGTAAATGAGAAGCTCGATGTTGATCCCGATGACCGCCCTCACCCTGACGCTTTCCATGTCCCCCGCTCTCCAGGCGCAGAGCCGGCGTGCTCCGGACCGCTATGACCGGTATGACCGGTATGACAACCGCAACGACTCGCGGCGTGCCGAAGCGCTGGCTGAGGAGATCGAGCGTACGGCGTACTTCATGCGCCAGGAGGCCGAGCGCAACAACCGCCGGCCGGACCGCTGGGAGTCGCGGATGCTATCCGCATTGCGCGAGCTGAATCAGGAGGCCGATCAGTTCCACTCGCAGGTCGGCGACCGCCGGTATGGCTCCAATCGCTCGGACCGCGACTTTCAGGAGCTGGTCAGGGCCTTCCGGGAGACTGGGAACGTCCTGGACCGCGTCGACCCCCGGCCGTACCTGGATCGCGGCATGGATCGCATCGGCGATCTGCTGTCCGAGCTTTCCGGATACTACGGCCGGCGGAGCGACTATCGATATGACCGGCGTGGCTCCGACCGGTACGGACGCGATGGGCGGTACGGCCGCGACCGCTACGACCGTGACGACCGCTGGGACGACAACCACCACTGAGCGCCGCCCAAACACGAAAAGCCGGAGGGATCTCCCTCCGGCTTTCTCTTCACCCAGCCGACCGTTTTCGAATCAGACCGCGAACGACGAGCCGCAACCGCAGGTGCCGCGGGCCTGGGGGTTGTTGAACTTGAACCCCGCTCCGGCCGTGCCGAGCACGTAATCGATGTTGGTCCCCTCGAGATACTTCGCGCTGACGGAATCCACGTAGAGCGTCAGACCGCTCTGCTCATAGATCCAGTCGTTGTCCCGCGCTTCGGTCTCGAAGTCCAGGGAGTATTCAAACCCGCTGCAGCCACCGCCGCGCACCGCGATGCGCAGGCCATGCGCCGCATCCATCCCCTCCTGCTCGCGGGTGATCTTCACCATCTCGACAGCCTTCGGCGTCATCGTCACCGGCGTGTACGGCTCGTCGATGTGCTGGCTTTCCGGCTGCACCTGTTCCAGGTTCTCCATGCCTTCCTCCTTCTTCAAGCCCTGAAACATACGTCCAAGGCTGGGAATTCCACCGTCACATGATCCTCTCACAAGTCAAGGTGCACCCAACCGCCTCAAAGGAGACGCCTCCTCGGCGGGATATGATGGCCTCGTGCTGCGCGCGGTGCTTTTCGACTTCAACGGAGTCCTGGTCGACGATGAGCCGATCCACCTGGAAATGTTCCAGCGGGTTCTCGCCGACGAGGGGATTTTGCTGACCGCCGAGGACTACTATGCTCACTATCTCGGGCTCGATGACCGAGGGTGCTTCGCGGCGGTGCTCGCGGCGGCGGGACAGGCCGCCACGGTGCCTCGGCTGATGCGGCTCATCGCCCGCAAGTCCTCCTACTATCAGGAGCGGATTCGCGAGCGCGGCTATCCGTTCTTCCCCGGGGCCATCGAGCTGGTCGAGGAGCTGGCCGCGGCCGGCCGCATGCTGGGGGTGGTCAGCGGGGCGTTGCGCGATGAGGTGGAGGAGGGGCTCCGGCAGGCGGGTGTGCGCGAGCGGTTCAAGGTGCTCGTCACGGCCGAGGATGTGAGCGAAGGGAAGCCCGATCCCGAGGGGTATCTCCGCGCGCTGGAGGCCCTCAACTCGTTCCCGCCCCTGCCCGAGCGCCTGATCCATCCCCATGAGGTCCTCGCTGTGGAGGACAGCCCCGCCGGGCTCGCCGCCGCCGCCGAGGTGGGACTGGTGACTCTCGGCGTGGCCCACACGTACGCGACGGACCGGTTGCGGAGCACCTCGAACATGGTCGCGCCGCGCCTGGAGGGACTGACCGTCGCCGGCCTCGACCGCCTCTATGTGGAAGCCAGTTTCAGTTGATGGGTTGATCAGTTGATCGGCAGGCGGCCGGCGAACCCTTCTTCGTAGGTGTGGAAGAACGAGAGCGCCGTCTCGGGGAAGCGCCAGCAGTAATAACCGTCACCGCTGTCCCAATCGACCAGCCAGAGACCTTTGACCTCGGCGCCGAGCGAGTGGACCTCCTGAGCCCATAACCGGAAGATCCGCTCGCGCGCCTCCTCCAGCTCCTCCCGGCGGGTTTCGAGCTCGTCGCGGCTTTCGAGAGAGTTGACCAATGCCTCGATCTGCTTGACCGCGGATTCGGTCAGATCGCGCACGTGCGGGAAGAGCGAAATCGCTTCGTCATACGAGAAAACCTTCTTGCCTGCTTTCTGCCTTGACATAGGACCGGGGATTTTACCAGACCCACCCGAACAGCAGGTAGGCCTTGGCCTCGGGCTCGCGATCAGGCCGCGCCACGACCTTCACGTGGCTGAGCGCGCGGACGCAGACGCCGCGCGTCCCGGCCGCCTCGGCGGGCCAGCGCCCGGGGGCGGACCAGAAGGTCTCCTGACCGGGCCAGGCGAAGACCGCGTCCCGCTTCTCGGGAGCGCACAGGCCGCGGTCCACCAGGCGGTCGAAGAGCTCCCGCCAGCGAGGTTCCCGGTGCGGCCCCTTCACGAAGGAGCCTTCGAGGCCGGCGCGCGGTCCGATCCCCTCCGGACCGACATCGAACGAGAGGTGCGGCCGCTCGACTCCGGCAAGGAGAGGCGCGGCGTCGGCCACCGCGGGCGCGAGGCCGGGAGCGACCCGCTGGAGGTAGGCGGGAGCCGCATCCGGCGCCAGGCCGAGGACCTCCAGGCGGAGCGCTCGGGTACCGCGGGCGCTCAGGTCGAAAAGATAAAGGAGGCGCGCCGGCGGAGGGATCTCCGCGAGGCAGCGCAGGGTCTGGGCCCGCTGGGCCGGGTCCAGTGCCGGGAGCACCGCATCCAGGGTCAGGACGGGATCGCTGCCGCGCGCCACCTCGGCGCAGACGACTGGGTCCGGCTGGCCATCCGGGGGGCGCGCCAGATCGAATTCCAACCAGAGGGAAGAGATGATCGGCAGATCGCCGCCGGACCAGCGCCGGAGGAGCTGCTGGAGATGGGGCAGGGACGAGAAAGTGCCCACCAGACCGCAGGGCCGCGGCACTTTGATCGAAAGATCCACGGCATCCCTGTCGGGGGCCAGGCGGATCTCGAGAGCTGCCAAGCCGTCCCCGGGAAGCTGGCAGGCGACTTCCCGGAGACGCTCGAAAGGCTGCCGGCCGACCAGAGTCTCGGAAAGCCGAGGCCGAACGAAGCTCAACCAGTCGTCGCAGGTCGGCGGCAACAGGTGAGGGCTCTAACCGATCGTGGTCTCGTTACCGCACCAGCCACCGGCAACCTTCTCGAGATCGTCTTCGGACAGATCCGAGTCGAAGACGCCCAGCTCGTGCGCCTCATCCAGCGTGAACGAATATCCCTTTGCATTCGCCCATTGGACACTAGCCTCCATGTCCTGGCCCAAATCCGCCAGCTCCTGACGCAGACCGGCATCCTTCTGCAGGTCGCTCAGGAAACGGTCGACTTCACTTCTGCTCATGAATTCCTCCTTTGACCCCGGTCAAATGGAAACGGGGAATTGGGGTTCTTGCGGGGATGCATTACCATTTTAGATCCGCCTCTGGCGGCAGGTCAACGTTCTCTGCAAAAGCCCTACCGCGGTCCGATGGGCTCTCCAGGCGGAGCACGCACGGGAGGCTCTGCGGTGCCGCGAGACGCAGCAAGGTGTAACCGGTGCCCGCCGCTCCCTTAAAGAAAGACGGATCGAAGCCGGTGTTTTCCCCGCTCGGCAGCCAGGAGAGCCCGCCCCGCTGCGTGGCACGGGCGAGGATCTGACCCGCGAGATCTCGCGCGGTCTCGACCAGGCCCGCGTCCGCCAGGATTGTGCCGGCTTCCAGCAGGACCTCGGCGCGGCCCAGGTTGCCGCAGCAGAGATGGTCCATCGGAGTGAGATCGGCCGACCGGGTGGCGGCGAGCGCCGCGTGGACCTCGGCGCGGATCTCCGCGTCGTCCAGGACGTCCAGGGCTCCCAACCGTGCGAGAGCGATTCCAGGCACGCCGCGGCACCAGGTGGTCTGGACGGTCGCGCCCGCGGCCAGGAGGCTCCGCCCGAAGGCGATCGCCTCGCGCGCCGCCGCGAGCGACTTCTCGTCTCCGGTCCGTGCCGCGAAGCGCGACAGGGCATAGGCGATGCCCGCCGCGCCGTGGGCGAAGCCGGCTTCCGGCGGCCGTCCGGGCGCGGCCCAGGCTTGGGTGCCGGGGAGACGCCGCGCCAGCAGGTGCCGGGCGCAGGCGGCGGCGAGATCCAGGGGAGAGGGGCCTGTGCGCAGCTCGGCTGGCAGCGCCGCGTCGAGGGCCAGAAGAGCGAGGAGGGCTCCGGCGGCGCCCAGAGTCACGTCGAAGCGGGAATCGGCGGCGATCCGCTCCGGCGTGATCCGGGCGGCGATCCGCTGGGCTTCCCGGAGTGGCTCCACCGCGCCCAGGAGCTCGCCGACCGCGACCAGGGTGTAGACCCGCGCGCCGAGGCCGACCAGTCCGCCGATCCCTTCCGGCTCGGGCGCGGTCCTCTGGAGAGCACAGCGCAGGGCCAGCTCCCTCCAGCCACCGCCGGCGATCCGCTCCAGCGCCGCAAAGAAGAGTGCGATCCCGCCCGTCCCGCCGTAGAGGTCGGGCCCGAGAGGCGCAAGCTCGAAGGTCTCTCCGCCCGCCAGAAAGCGGGGTCCGATCCAGGAGAGGGCGCCGCGTCCCTGGAAGGAGCGATCGCGAAGGGTCTCAGCAAGGGCGAGCGCCAAAGGTACGTCTGGGAGGGACGGGGTGGGGGGAGTGGGGGCCAGCGCCGCCTCGATAAACGCGAGCTGCTCCTCCAGATCCTCCGGACCGAGCTGGTTCAGCCGCTCCCGCAGCTCCTCGACGGCAGGGTGGGTGAGGACGCCCGGCATGCTCTCGCCGTCCGGTCCCTCCAGGATGGTCCCCGCCAGGTCGGCGTGGAAGAAGGGGATGTCTCCCTGCTCCAAAGCCCGCCGCTCGGCTGCCAGCAGGGGCCAGGTGGCAGGAGCGCCGGAGCCGGGTGCGTCGAGATAGACCCGGGCGAGAGCTTCGAGCTCGCCACCGCGGGCCGCCGCGTCCCGGCAGGCGTCCGGCCGCAGGCTGCGGTCCCGCAGGCGGGTGTAGGCCCGGGTGGGACGGAAGATGAGGCGCCCCCGGCAGCCGGCCAGGTCCCCGAAGGGACCTTCCGGGGCGAGCAGCTCCTCGCGATGAACGGACAGCAAGCGGTACATGGCTGCGAACCCGTCGCGCACCTCCCGCGCCCACGCCGCCGGCGCGAGCGGTTGGCCGTCCAGCACCGGGACGTTCGGCTGCAGGTCAATCGGGACCTGGCTCCAGACGCGGACCATGTGATCCGTGTTGACCGCGCGCCAGACCGGCCGCGGTCGGGTTCCGGGATGGCCTCCCCCGAGCCCGCCGACGTTGACCACATCGTCGCGCGGGCCGTCCGGCTGCCAACGGGGCAGCAGGCCGGTGGAGAGGACGCTGTGCTCCCGCCTCAACGCCGCGTCGGTCCATTCTTCATCGCCGGGCGCGGGGAGCCAGCGGGCCAGGCGGGGCGGCAGCCAGGCTTCGAGATCGATCAGTTCCGGGTGCTCGCCGTGAGCGATGAGGTTCTCGCAGTGGGCGTCGCGGGCGCCGGAGGCGTGGAGCAGGGCGAGGAGCTGGCCGGCCCGGAGATGGAAGCGGCGCGCCGCCTCGGCGTCCGCGCACGGCTCCGCGGTGACGAGCTCCGCCCAGCCATGGTCGCCGCGGTCGAGCAGGCGGTGGAGAGCGCAATCGAGCAGGCCGTGCGGCGCGCCGCGCTCGGCACACCAGGCCAGCCAGCGCGCGAACGCCAGGTCCGCGCCGAGGCTCCGCGCTTTGTAGACGACCCGCGCGCCACCTTCGAGCGTGAAGATGTGCGTCGTGCGCCCTCCGCGATGGACGTCCGAGAGGCCGGGCGCGATCCGGATGATCCGGGGCATCCGGGGGACCGGGTCTCCGAGGATCTCCCGGAGCACTGCGGCCGCATCGTCGCGCCAGTGGGAGAGCAGATCCCTGACATGGTCCGCCCAGAGATCGACCGCTGTGGCCAGGAGACGGGCGAGGACAGGAAACTCCTGAGCCCAGGCGAGGAGGCCATCCCTCCGCAGGGGTTCGACGAACGCGCGGTAGAGGCGGGTGTCGCGGCCCACGCCGGCCTCGGCGAGGCGGACCTTGAATCCGTCGGGCCGGCCGCCGCGGAAGCGGTCGAAGGCCGCGCCGAGGGCTTCCGCCGCGAAGCCGGACAGACGCCTCGCAAGCCACCGCTGGAGATCATGCCAGGCTTCCGGGGCGAGCTCCGCGCCGTGGCACCGCCGGCGCGCCGCCTCGACCCAGGGCACCAGGACATCCTCGAAGGGGATTGGCTCCTCGGGATCGCGCCAGGGCGCGTCGTCCACTTCGACCGAGCCACTGGCGGCGATCTCCGAGATCTCGCGGAACGTGGAGAGCCAGGCGGGACCCCCGGGCAGGTGCCCGGGGGTGAGCACGCGGCGGAGCGCGTCGGGGTCGAGGCCGTCCCAGGCCAGACGGCGGGCGAATGCCGCGGCGTCGCCGCGGGCGGACCGCTCGGCCCAGAGAGCCATCAGCGCGTTGGCGCGCGCGGCCGCCTCCGGGCCCTCCTCGGGGTGCCAGCCGGCCGCGAGCCGCTCCGCGACGGTGGCAGCGAGATCCAAGCGGTCTTTAGGCTTCCGCCGACGGGGGGTCGGGGACCGTGAAGTAGAACGTCGTGCCCGTGCCTTCGACGCTGTCCAGCCAGATGCGGCCGCCCATCTGCTCCACAGCCTCGCGGGCGATGGCGAGACCGAGCCCGGTGCCGTCCTTGATCTCCGGGTGGGCGCGCACGAAATGCTCGAAAACCAGCGGGCGCATCTCCTCGGGGATGCCGAGCCCGTTGTCCGACACCATGATGCACCAGGTGCCGTCTTCCCCCCGCTGGACACTGGCACGGACCCAGCGGTCGTCCTTGGCGGTGTCCGAGTACTTGATCGCGTTGCCGAACAGGTTGACCAGCACCAGCTCGACCCGCGTGGCGTCGACCTGGACGTCGGGCACGGTATCCTGGGACTCGAGCCGCACCCCCCTCTCCTCGGCCATCCCGCGCAGCTCGTTGACCGTCTCCTCGAGGAGAGAGCGCAGCGGCAGGCGCCGCCCCTGAGCCGTCTCCTCGCTCCCCTGGGCGATGGCGAGAGCCTGGACGTCGTCGGCCACCCCCTGGATGCGCCGCAGGGTGTTGCGCAGCATCTGAATCGTCCTTGCCCGCCGCTCGGGATCGAGATCCTGCGACAGGAGGTGGAGGGCGGTGTCGGCCGTGCCGAGGCGGTTGCGCAGCTCGTGGGCGAGCTCCCGGCCGAAGCTCCCGAGCAGGCGCGCCCTCTCCCGGCGGTCCCGGAACCCCTCCTCGCGGAAGGTGGTCGCCGTGATGCTCGTCATCGCCATCAGAGCGCGGTAAAGGCGCTCGGCGACCTCGATCGCGTAATCGGCCGGCACTTTGCGGCCGAAGCTCCGCGCCTCCTCGCGCAGAGCGTCATAGAGGATCTCGCCCAGGATCTCGAACTCGGCGAGGATCTCGTCGATGTCATACCCCTGGTCGCGGCGCAGCCTCGCCAGGCGCTCGAACTCGTACCGGACGATGTGCTCCGATTCGAGGTCGCCGCCGGAGCAGAGATAGTCCGAGACCGCCCGCAGCACGTCCGGGATGTGATTGAGCAGGGTCTCCGAGGGGAAGATCCGCCGCGGGGCGATATTCTCGAGCCTCGACATCAGCCGCTCCAGCCAGATGCGCGTCAGCTCGGCGGAGCGGCGGTGCAGCTCTGTCCCCAGATGGGCCTCCAGGGCCAGTACGTCCTTCGGTTTCATCCAGCCTCCAAATTGAGACTTCATCATAACCTGGAGTCGTCATAACGGGAACGCCGGACGTGCTGGCGCAGGCCGTGAAAGATCCACGGCAGGGTCTCCGTCGTGCCCCGGTCCATGGCATGCGCCGGGACGAATCCCCCCGGGTCAGTGTAGAGCCGGAGGGTGGCGAGAGTGCCTCCATTCTCCGCCGCGGAGAGCGTCCAGGAGCCGTGGTGGTCCCTGACGTTGCCCGAATCCGGCACGTAGGTCCACTCGACGTGCCACACGGTCCCACCGGCGGCCCGCTCGACCCGGTCACGGACCCGGACGCGATAGGAGCGCCGGCCGATCGGAAACGGGAGCTCCAGCCGCTGGAAGCTCTCGACCGAGCCGTCCTTGCGCGGCCGGGCCGTGGACTGCTCCAGGAACGGCATGAACTCATGCCAGTGCTCCACGTCCTTCAAGGCGCGAAAGACCCGCTCGGGAGGCGACGCGATGACCCCGCGGCCGATCCCCTCCCGCGGGCCGTCCTGGCGCTCGGGGCCGAGGGAGACCCGCACCTCGCCGGTCGGGGTGGAGACGATCCGTTCGGGAGCATCCGCGGCGGCGGTGCCGAGGAGAGCCAGGGCCAGAAGGAAACAGCGCACGGCAGACACTATAGTCTCCAAGGGATGAGGGAGGTTGCGGACAGATGACCTGGCGCCGAGCTCTGCGCGGGCTGGCGACGCTGGTGGTCCTGGCGGTCCTCGGCCGGCTGCTCTATCCCTACGCCCGCCAGGCCGTCCGGGTGGTCCGCCTGGTCCGCGAGCCGGCGCCGGTGGCGCTCCCCGTACCGGTGGAAGGGGTGGAGCCCTCGCAGCTCGCCAACACCTGGGGCGCCGCGCGCAGCGAGGGGCGGACCCACGAGGGCATCGACATCTTCGCTCCGCGCAATACGCAAGTGCTCGCCACCACCCAAGGGATCGTGATGCGCCGCGGCTGGAACCGGCTCGGCGGCCGGACGATCTCGATCCTGGGGCCCGGCGGCCAGTACCACTATTACGCTCATCTGGATGGATACGACGATCCGGCGGTGGGCGATTGGGTGGAGGCTGGGGAGGTGATCGGCTACGTCGGCGATTCGGGGAACGCTCAGGGCACGCCGACCCATCTGCACTACGGCATCTATGAGGGAAGCGGCGCGATCAATCCGTACCCGAAGCTGACGGCGCTCCCATAGCCTTCTCCCGCAGTGCCGTCACCTCCCCGGTGGCCGCGGGGCGCCAGATCCCGTTGTTGCGCCGCTTTTCGATCGCGGCCGGCTCGTAGCGGACCGAGGTGACCAGCTTGCCGTTCCGGTTGAAGACGTGGGTCCGACCGCGGTCGCCGAGGACGATCAGGGTCTCGCGCCGGGTATCGAAGAACAGGTTCTCCGGCGTGGCGCGGGCCAGGTCGGCCAGAGCCATCCGCGTCGGACGGTCCCCTTCCTGGTGGCGGCGCTCGGCGTGCTGGGTGCGCCGCTCCTTGCCGCGCGCTCCTTTCTCCAGCCGGCGGGCCAGGGCGTTGACCAGGCCGTCGAGCCGCTGGTCCAGCACCTGGGGCGGCGTGCGCGGCGCCTTGGCGAGCTGGTGCTCGATGCCGGTCAGCACCGACTGCGTCCAGCGCACCGGGTCGTTCCAGGGGATCTCGCCGAGGCGGTTCCAGAGGTGCTCCAGGGGCTCGCCGCCAGGGCCGGAGCCGATGACGTTCAGGCCGAAGCGCCGCCGCTGTCCCTGCGGTCGCGAGGAGATCATCTGGAAAGAGACGGCGAGCGGCCGGCGGTGCCCCACCGGGCCGTTCGGGTCCGGCGCGCGGTACCAGCCGACAGCCACCTGTCCGTGGATGCGATAGCCGCCATTCTGATAAATCGGCATGAGGTCGCCCGAGAGCTCCGGCTCCAGGCTCACCGCGGCCACGAGCTGCGGCGGCTCGCGATAGAGCAGGTCCACCCGCGGGTCGCGCCGCTCGAGCAGCCACTGGCCGAAGTCGCGGTAGCGGGGGACGCCGGTGCTGGCGTAGCCGATGAAGACGTGCCGCGCGTCCGTGGGCGCCGCGTGCTCGCAGCGCGAGCTCTGGCAGCGCATGCAGAACACCCGGCCCGGCTGAAACACCGAGCTGTGCTCGACGAGCGCCTGCACCGCGGCCTGAACGGTCTCCTCGGCCTCGCGAGCCGCCTGATCGAGCCGCCCCTCGCGCAGAGCCGTGGGCACGCTCAAGTGAAGCTCCAGAGGCTCGCCCCGGCCGGCCAGGAGATGTCCCAACGGATGGCGGTCGATCCGCTCGCGCACCTCGTCGGTGAGGAGCTTGAGGACGTGGTGCATGCGGTCGGGGTTCTGAGACATCGAAAGAGCCTCCGGGGCAAATCGTTACAAGCAACGACGGCAGGCGGGGTATTCCGGGGGCCAAGTAAACTACCCGCATGCTCGCACCCCTCCCGAAAATCCGCCTGGGCATCTCCGCCTGCCTGCTGGGCCAGGAGGTCCGCTACAACGGCGGGCACAAGCGCGACGCCTTCCTGACCGACACGCTCGGGCGGTACGTCGATTGGGTGGACGTCTGCCCCGAGGTGGAGATCGGCCTCGGCACGCCCAGGCCGTCGATGCGCCTGGTGCGCATCGGGCAGGGAGAGGCGGCAGAGGTGCGGCTGGTCACCCCGGAGACGGGCGTGGACCATACGGAGCCGATGCGGAGCTGGGCGGCCCGGCGGGTCGAGGAGCTGGCGCGGATGGAGCTGGACGGCTACGTCCTCAAGAAGGACTCGCCGAGCTGCGGCATGGAACGGGTCAAGCTCTACCCAGTGGACGGAGGCGCGCCGAACAAGGAGGCGCGCGGCCTCTTCGCCGAGGCGCTGCTCCGCCGGCTCCCACATCTGCCGGTCGAGGAGGAGGGACGGCTCAACGATCCGCCCCTGCGGGAGAACTTCATCTCCCGGGTCTTCGCCCACGCCCGTTGGCGGCAGGCCGAGGCCGAAGGGTGGACGCGCGCCGCGCTGATGCGCTTCCACGAATGGCACAAGCTCCTCCTCATGGCACGCAACCAGGCCGGCATGCGCCGGCTCGGACGCCTGCTGGGGGAGTCCACCCGAAAGGACGGCCCGGGAGAGCTCGCGAGGGTCTATCGCGAGGGATTCACCGAGACCATGCGCCGGCCGCCCACCCGGCGGGGGCACACGAACATGCTCCAGCACATGGCGGGCTACGTCTCCGACCGCCTCAACCCGGACGACCGCCAAGAGCTGCGGGAGACCATCGAGCGCTATCGCCTGGGCCTCCTGCCGCTCATCGTGCCGATGACGCTTTTGCGGCACTACGTGCGGAAGCAGGAGGTCGAGTACCTGCAGGGACAGGCCTACCTGGAGCCCCACCCGCATGAGCTGATGCTGATGAACCACGTCTGAGGGCCTGAGGTATCATCGCCCAGCACGACAGAGGAGATCCACTTCATGAAGAAGCAGCTCAGCATCATCGTCCTCGCCCTGCTCTGCGCCCTGGCCGCGGTTCCCTCGTTCGCCGGCATCCACTACAAGTCGGTCACCAAAGCCCAGGATGTGTCGGGCAAGAATCCCGCCGATATCCAGGTCGAGGGTTGGGTGGCGGGCGACAACGCCAAGGTCGAGATCCAGGAGAGCGCCAACCCGATGCTCAAGGAGGGCTCCTACCTCATCACCAAGAACGGCGCCAAGACCATCTTCCTGGTCGATCCGAAGGAGAAGACCTACGCGGAGTGGGATCCCGCCGCCATGCTCGGCGCCGCCAGCGCCGTCCTGAACGGCGTCGGCCCGCTGGTCAAGTTCGAGTTCACCGAGCCCAAGGTCGAGAAGCTCGTCGACGAGGCGGGTCCGACCATCGCCGGCCAGCCGACGCGCCACACCAAGTACCGCACCAGCTACACCATGAAGATCCGGGTGTTCGGCATGGGCAACGAGTCCGCCATCGTCAACGAGGAGGACATCTGGGCGACCAGCCAGCTGCAGGACCCCGCTCTCTCCGTCTGGCTGCGGGCCGACGCGCTGAAGACGGGCAATGAGCAGCTCGACAAGCTAATCGCCTCCAGCCGTGAAAAGGTCGCCGGCTTCCCCTTGAAGACCGTGACCGTGAGCACCTCCACCAACAAGAAGAACAACAAGCAGACCACCTCCCGCACCACCATGGAGGTGACGCAGCTCGACACCAAGGCGACCGTGCCAGCTTCGGCGTTCGAGATTCCGGCCGGTTACGAGAAGACCGAGATGATGATGCCGGTGCAGCCGGGGAGACAGCAGTGATCCGGTGTGCCCTGGGAGCACGCACCCGGTGAGCGGGCCGGACCGGAAGCAGAAAGACCGGAAGCAGGGCGAGCGCCTCTCCAGCCGGCAGGTCTTCCAGGGGCGCACCATCCGCCTCGACGTCGACCGGGTGCGCCTCCCCAACGACCGGGAGGCGGACCTGGAGATCGTCCACCATCCCGGCGCCGCGGCCATCGTCCCGGTGCTGGAGAATGGCGACGTCCTGCTGATCCGCCAGTACCGCTACGCCACCGGCGGCTGGCTCCTGGAAGTGCCCGCGGGCAAGCTCGACCCGGGAGAAGACCCCGAGCATTGCGCCCGCCGGGAGACCGAGGAGGAGACCGGCTACCGTCCGTCCGAGCTGCGCTCGCTCGGCTGGGTCTGGACCTCGCCCGGCTTCCTCGACGAGAAGATCTGGCTCTTCCTCGCCACCGGCTGCGAGCCCACCCAGCAGTCGACGGACGAGGACGAGGTCCTGGAGATCGAGCGCATGCCCCTGCGCGAAGCGGTCGAGAAGGCTTTGCGCGGGGAGATCCACGACGTCAAGTCGGCACTGGCGCTGCTGCGGGCGGCGGAGCACGCCTTTTGCTCTCGCCTGGGCGCGCTATGAGAGCCGCGATCCTCACACAACCACGTCAGTTCGAAGTGTGCTCTCTGGACCTCCCCGAACCCGGAGAGGGAGAAGTGCGCATCCGCGTTCGCGGATGTGGGGTGTGTGGCTCCGATATGGGGCCGTGGAAAGGTCTCCAGGGTCTCTCCTATCCCATGCCGGCAGGAGCGCCGGGTCATGAGGTCTTCGGGACCGTCGAGGCCGTGGGCCTGGGCGTCCAGGGGCTCGTCCCGGGCCAGCCGGTGACGGCTCTGACCTATCGCGCCTATGCGGAGCACGACCTGGCGCGGGCGGTCGACCTCGTGCCTCTGCCGGAGGGCCTGGCCGGCCGTCCGGTTCTGGGGGAGCCGGTCGCCTGCGCGGTGAACGTCATGCGGCGTGCGGGCGTGCGTGAGGGGGACGTGGTGGTCCTTCTCGGAACCGGGTTTCTGGGGGCGCTCGCCCTCCAGCTCCTGAGGATCCCGGGATCGCCCCGGCCACGTCGGGTGATCGCCGTGTCGCGCCGGCGCCTCTCCGATGATCTGGCGGACCGCCTCGGAGCGGACGAATATCTGACCTACGACGACGACGTGCACGGCAAGGCAGGCGCGGCGAGCGGCGGGCAGATGGCCGACGTGGTCATCGAGGCCACCGGCCGGCAGAAGCCGCTCGACCTCGCGGCCGAGCTGACCCGGGTGCGCGGCCGACTCGTCATCGCCGGCTATCACCAGGACGGTCTGCGGAGCGTCAACATGCAGCTCTGGAACTGGCGGGGGATCGACGTGATCAACGCCCACGAGCGCGATCCGCAGATCTACCGCCAGGGGATGGAAGAGGGGGTGCGCCTCCTTGCCAACGGCGGGCTCGATCTCACGCCGTTGATCACTCACACCTTCCCCCTGTCCGAGATCAACCGGGCGTTCGCCACGGCCGAGGAGCGGCCCGCCGGGTTCCTCAAGTCGGTGGTGCTGGCCGAGGGGGTGTCTTGAGCCGGCCACGGTTGGGGTTCATCGGGCTGGGATGGATCGGCGCCATGCGCCTGGAGGCGGCGGCCGGGGCCGGCCGGGCCGAGATCGCGGCGCTCTGCGATGCGACGCCCGGCCGGCTGGAGTCGACCGCGCGGGAGTATCCGGCGGCGTCCTGCCTGGCCTCCTGCGACGAGCTGGTGGCACGGGCGCGGGAGCTGCGCCTCGACGGCCTGGTGATCGCCACGCCGAACGCGCTCCACGCGCCGCAGACCCTGGCAGCTCTGGATGCCGGCCTCGCGGTCTTCTGCCAAAAGCCGCTGGCCCTGAACGCCCGCGAGGCGCGCGAGATGGTGGAGGCGGCGCGCAAGGCCGACCGGCTGCTCGGCGTGGACTATTCCTACCGCTTCACGCAGGGAGCGCAACGCCTGCGCGAGCGGTTGGCGCGGGGCGAGCTGGGACGGGTGTTCAGCCTGGACACGGTGTTCCACAACGCCTATGGACCGGACAAGCCCTGGTGCTTCGACCGCCGGCTGTCGGGAGGCGGCGCGCTCATCGACCTTGGAGTCCATCTGATCGACCTCGCCTTCTGGCTGCTCGACGATCCGGCGGTGCGCGAGGTGCAAGGCGCTACGTTCAACGCCGGCGCGCCGCTCCAGGACGGGGCTGTCGACGACTGCGCGAGTGTGCGGATCGAGCTGGAAGACGGGGCGGTGTTGACGCTGGCGGTGAGCTGGAATGCGCATGCCGGAGCCGACTGCGTCATCAAGGCCACGCTCCTGGGCACCCAGGGGGGGGCTGAATTCCGCAACGTCGACGGGAGCTTCTACGACTTCGAGCTGGCCCGCTTCGCCGGCCGGTCGACCGAGATCGAGACCCGCGAGTCGCGCGACTGGCTCGGCAAGGCCATCATCGACTGGATCGACCGTCTCGCCGTGGCGAACCGGTTCGACCCGGAGATCGAGCGGAGCGTGCGGGTGAGCGAAGTGGTGGACGCGGTCTACCAAAGGACAGCAAGGACTTGAAGGACAGCAAGGCGGGGCTCAGGATCTCTGCCCTCGTCCTTGCTGTCCTTGTCTGTCCTTGACGTCCTTTCAGATCGTTTCCTTCTTGCGGTCGCGGATCGTCCCCCAGATCAGCCAGGCGCCGAGACCGATGGCGATCAGCGGCCAGAGGTCGAACAGCCAGTCGAGATCGATCCTCACGTACTGCTCGAGCAGGGCGTAGGTGCCGATGAGGACCAGGATGACCCCCGCGGCGATCCCTCCCTGGCCCGGGCGCGGCCGCTGCGGCCGGTCCAGGATCCCGAAATCCTGCTGATACCCATAGTTGATCAGCACCGCCTGCCGGTAGGCGTCGATGATATTGAAGAACAAGAAGAATGCCATCGCCGGGGCGAAGAACGGCGCGGAGTCGCCGTTTCTGATGATGATACCGAGCATGGTGAAGAAGATCAGGAAGAAGACGAGGCCGCGCAGATAGAGGCCGTTGTAGACGTTCCCCAGGCCCGGGAAGAGCGAGAGGAACGCGGCCAGGGCCGGCTTCTTGATGGCCAGCGGCGCTGGAAGAGCCGCCGGAGCCGGCGCCGGCGGGGGCGCGCCTTCACCGGACGGGGTCCACGGATTGGGTGCAGTGCTCATTATTTTCTCTCCTTGTCGATCCGATAAATCAATCGACTGAATCGATCAGCTTGCTTGGAAGACATCTCGTACACGTCGGCGCGCAGCTCGGTCAGGGAGGTCTCCAGAGAAGTGACCGCCGCGCCGTACCGCTCTGCGATCTCGCTCTCGATCCGCGGCAGGCGCTCCTGGCGGACCTCCGTCCAGGCCTGGTCCCATCTCCGGACCAGGGTGCTCGTGGCGCGCTGGCCGAGGGCGACCGGATCGCCCACGGTCTGCAGCATCACCACCGTCAGGAAGTAGCTGGCCGCCACCGCCCACCGCGAGCTCCGCACCCAGGCGGGCGGCTTCTGCCGCTTCTCCCGGGGGATGGCGCGCAGGCGGCTCTTCAATCCGGCCGGCAGCGGCGCCTGGGGCACGGGCATCCGGGGCTCGTCGTGCCGCACGAACGGCAGCACGCCCCGGAGCTGGCCGCGCAGGCCGTCGGGCAGCGGCAGCTTCGGCGCCGCAGCGGCCCGTTCGATCGCGGAGGCGTAGGCGTCACAGGCCGGGCAGCTCTCCCGGTGCGGGTCCTGGGTGCCGGGGGTGAAGTCCTCCCGAAACTGGCGGCAGTCGCGGCTCAACATGGCGACACCTCCGGGCGGCGCGACGAGGTGGGAACAGTCCCGGCCTCCGCGGTCCAGCGGGAGCGGAAGCGCGGTGCCAGCCGCTCCGCGACGCCGAGGCGGGCGCGGTGGAGGCGCGACTTGATCGTCCCCAGCGGCACGCCGAGATACGCCGCGATCTCCTCCATGGTCCAGCCCTGGAGGTCGCGCAGCAGCACAACCTCGGCGCTCTCCTCGGGGAGCTCCGACAGAGCGCCGTAGACCGCCTGGACCTCCTCCCGCCGCTGGGCTTCTTCCTGGACGTCATCCGCCGCGGGCATCAGAGCCAGAATCTCGTCCGGCACCGAGGACGTGCGCCGCTCGCGCCGCAGCCGGCGGTAGTGATCGATGCACAAGTTGCGCGACAGGCGCATCGCCCAGGCGGCGAGCGGAGCTTCGCCGGTGTAGCGGTGCAGGTTCTGGTAGAGGCGGAGGAAGATCTCCTGCGTCAGGTCCTCCGCCTCCTCGGCCGACCCGGCGAAGTGGTAGGCCAGGTTGTACAACTTCTGGCCGTACTTATCGATCAGCTCGTCCCACGCGTCAGCCTGGCCGGCCGCGGCCCGCCGCGCGAGGAAGAGATCGGGATTGGGATTCGGTGCGGGCATGAGCGTCCTCTCATCCTCCAGGACGAAGGGGCGGGGGAAAAGGTTCCGCGCTCCACACTTTCGTCTTCCTCAATACGTTGGTAGGCTGGAAGGCCCTTGGGAGGAGGTACTGATGATGGTCCCACGACTGCTGCGGCAACTGGTTCTCCTTGGAATGATGCTTGGCTTGGCCCGGATTGGGTACGCGACCGTGCCCGCCGGATTCTCGGACACCCTGATCACCGGCGTGGGCTCGCCCACCGCCCTCGCCTTGACTCCGGACGGCCGGATGCTCATCACCACACAGGGAGGGACTCTGCGGGTGTGGGCCGGGACTCTGCTGCCCACTCCGGCGTTGACTCTCTCCATCTGCACCGGCTCTGAGCGCGGGCTCCTCGGTGTCGCGGTCGATCCGGGCTTCGCGACGAACCGCCGGATCTATCTGTTCTACACCGCGAGCACTTGCGTCAACCGGGTCTCCCGCTTCACCTTTTTCTCCACCCCCGGGCAGGAGAACCAGGTCGACCCGGCGAGCGAGCTGATCCTCGTCAACAACATGCCCTCGCCCGCCGGCAACCACAACGCGGGCGACCTCCACATCGGCAAGGACGGCTACCTGTACATCAGCATCGGCGACGGCGGCTGCGATTATGCCAACGACAGCGGGTGCGGGGGGGCGAACGACGCGTCCCGCGACCAGCACACGTTGACCGGCAAGATCCTGCGCATTACGCTCGACGGCAACATCCCGCCCACCAACCCATTCCAGGGAGCCGGCACGGCGCGCTGCAACGTCACCGGGGGTACCACCGCCGGCAGCAAGTGCCAGGAGACGTTCGCCTGGGGGTTCCGCAATCCCTTCCGCTTCGCCATGGACCCCAACACCGCCGGCACCGTCACCCGGTTCTTCATCAACGACGTGGGCCAGAGCGCCTGGGAGGAGATCGATGAGGCCCAGGCCGGAGCCGACTACGGCTGGAACTGCCGCGAGGGGGTGCACGTCAACAGCACCACCGGCCCCTGCTCGCCGACGCCACCGGGGATGGTGGATCCGATCTTCGAATATTCGCACGCCATCGGCGGCCCCGCCGGGATCAACAACTGCAACTCCATCACCGGCGGCGCTTTTGTGCCGAACGGCCTCTGGCCGGGGTTCGACAGCACTTACCTGTTCAGCGACTTCGTCTGCGGAGCGGTTTTCAAGTTGACGCAGGCCGGAACCTGGTCGGCCACCAGCTTCGCCACCGATCTCGGCGGGGGCAGCGCCGTCCACATGGCGTTCGGGCCCTGGGGGACCACCCAGGCGCTCTACTACACGACCTATGCGGAGGGCGGACAGGTGCGGCGCATCTCCCGCCGGGTCCCCCGGCCGGGTGGGCCGCTCGATTTCCATACGGTCGCGCCCTGCCGTATCGCGGATACGCGCTTGGGCTTCGGGATGCAAGGAGGGCCGGCGCTTGACGCCGGGGTCACGCGGACGTTTCAGATGGCGGGCCTCTGCGGGATTCCTCCCACGGCAAGCGCAGTCCAGCTCAACGTGACGGTCACGTCTCCCTCGACCGCCGGCTTCCTGCGGGTCGAGCCCGGGGATGACGCGGCAGCCAGCACCAGCGTCCTCAACTTCACCGCCGGCGCGAACCGCGCAAACAATGCGGTCCTTCTCCTCGGAACGGCAGGGGACCTGGCGATCACGCCGGTCATTCCGAGCGGTACGGCGCACGTGGTGATCGACGTGATGGGATACTTCGAGTAGGGAGGCTTATTCCTTCTCCTCCACCAGCAGACCGAGAAGGTCCGAGGTGGAGATGATCCCGACCACGCGGTCCTCGCGGGTGACGATGATCCGGTGCACATGGTTCTGGATCATGGCCTCGGCGATCTCCGAGACCGGCGTGTCTTCGCGCACGGTAAAGACCTCGGGCGTCATGATCTCGGCGACCGTCAGCTCCGCCTCGTCCAGGCCGAGCTCCTCGATCTCCTCCCTGGTCATCCCGTCGTCCTCCCACTCGGAGAGGAAGAAATCCCCGCGCTCGCCCTCCTCCTCTTCGTCCTCGTCCTCGGCGAACGCCGCCGCGATGTCGGTGAGGGAGACGACGCCGACGAGCTTGCCCGAGCGGTCTTCGACCGGGGCGCCGGAGATCTCGTTTTCGACCAGGACGTTGGCCAGCTCCCGCACCGTCAGGTCCTGCCGGACGGTGAGGACACGGGGATTCATCAGATCGGCGGCGGTGATCAGCCTCATGGCGCGGGTCTCCTCCTTGTCTTTCTCTCGCTCCGTATGGGAGAGCGCGACGGGCACAAGCCTACAGCATCGGAGAGTGCAAGGCGGAAGGGGCTGTTCACCCCTCTCCCGCTCGCGGGAGAGGGGCCGGGGGTGAGGGCCTACTCGCTGGCCGGTGCCGGCGCCGGGGCCGCCTTCGGCGGCGGCGAGGACAGCTTGGCCGCGATCTCCTGGATCGACTTTTCGAGCTCGTCCAGGCGGGTGCGCTTCTCGCTCAGCCGGGCTTCCACGTCCACGATCTTGGCCTCCAGGCTGACGCGGGTCTCCTCGACATTCGGACCCGGACGGAGGTTGGTGAGCGTCGCCTGCCAGCGGCCGACGTTCTCCTCGTCGCGCGCCATCGACTCGCGCAGCCGGTGCGTCTGCTCGCGCTTGCGCTCCAGGGCGTCCAGCATCTGGTCCCGCCGCTCGGTGTCGCGCTGGTCGCGCTGCTGGTTGCGCTGCTCGAAGTAGGCCGACTGGCGCTCGAAGAAGACGTCGATCGCGCCGCGGAACCGCCGCCAGATGGCGTCCGCCTTCTTCTGCGGCACCGGACCGACGGACTTCCACTCCGCCTGCAAGGCCTTGATCGCCTCGGAGGTGGCCTTCCACTGATTGGACTGGCTCAGCTCCTCGGCGCGGACGCAGAGGGCCTCCTTCTTGCGGAGGTTCTCCTCCTGCTCCTTGCGCAGCTTTGTGTAGTGCTCCTGCCGGCGCCCGAAGAACTCGTCGAGCGACTTGCGGAAGCGCTTCCAGATCGCATCGCCGTGCTCCCGGGGCACCGGGCCGACGGTCTTCCATTCGGCCTGGAGACCCTGCAGGGCCTCGGCCGTGGACTTCCACTGGGCCGAGCCGGCGAGCTCTTCGGCGCGGACGCAGAGAGCCTCCTTCTTGCGAAGGTTCTCCTCCTGCTCCTCGCGCAGCTTGCCCAGGTGCTCCTGGCGCCGCTCGAAGAAGTGGTTCGCCGGAGCGCGGAAGCGGTCCCACAGCTCCTGCGACTGCTCCTTGGCCACCGGGCCGATGGCCTTCCACTCGGCTTGCAGGCGCTTGATCGCCTCGGCCGTGGACTTCCACTCGGTGGAGTCCCGCAGCTCCTCGGCCCGCGCGATCAGGGCCTCCTTGCGCCCGAGGTTCTCCGCGAGCTGCCGCTCGCGCTCGGCGCCATCGGCCGCCGTCTCGGGCTCGGACGCTCCGGCGGGCTCGACGCTCTCCTGGAGCTCCGACGGATGACCGCCGGCCTCCTCGAGAGCATGGACCTCGTCGGGCTGGTGATTATCTTGATGCTCAGCGGCCTGGTGCTCTTCAGCTTGACGCTCCACGGCCGGGAGCTCCGGAGAAGCCTCCGCCGGGATCGCACCATTCAAACTATCGGGAGAGCTTTCGGCGGCAGCGGTGGCCTCCCCGCCCGTCACGACCTCCGAGGCCTCAGCCACAGCCGGCTCGACAGTGGGCTCGGCTTCCTGAAACGTCGCGCCCTCGGCGGCGGCGTCCTCGTGCGTCTCTGTCTCGCGATTCTCGTGGTCAACCATGGGAGTCATCTTCTTCCTTCATGCGTCGGGGCCAGACCATATCGCAACAACTTGGCCATGCCCCACATTCCAGCGCGGAGTCAGGTGCGCAGGACGATCCGGTCTTCGTCGAGATCCACGACCACCGTGCCGCCGGATTCCAGCTTGCCGAACAGGAGCTCGTCGGTGAGCGGCCGCTTGATCGATTCCTCGATGACCCGGGCCAGGGGACGCGCGCCGAACGAGGGATCGTAGCCCTTGTCGGCGAGCCATTTCCGGGCGGGCTCCGTCAGCTCGATCCTCACCTTCTTCCCGGCGAGCTGGTCCGCGAGCTGGTGGACGAATTTCTCGACGATCCGCTCCATCAGGTCCCGGTTCAAGGCGTTGAACCGGATGCGGGCATCGAGACGGTTGCGGAACTCGGGGCTGAACAGGCGCTCCACGGCGCGGTCGCTGTCCTGCGTGCGGGCCGTGCCGCCCGCCTCCTCCGTGAAGCCTGGAGCGCGTTGCGCGATCTCGCGGGCCCCCACGTTCGAGGTCATCAGCAGAATCGCATGCCGGAAGTCGGCCTGCTTGCCGTTCGTGTCGGTGAGCGTGCCGTGGTCCATCACCTGGAGGAGGATGTTGAACACGTCCGGATGCGCCTTCTCGATCTCGTCGAGGAGCAGCACCGCGTGCGGGTTCTTGCTGACCGCCTCGGTCAGCAGGCCGCCGCGGTCGTACCCCACATAGCCGGGAGGGGCTCCCACCAGCCGAGAGACGCTGTGCGCCTCCATGTACTCGCTCATATCGAAGCGGAGGAACGAGATGCCCAGCACCTCCGCGAGCTGCTTCGCCACCTCGGTCTTGCCGACGCCGGTGGGGCCGGTGAGCAGGAAGCAGCCGACCGGTTTCTGCGGCTCGCGCAGGCCGGCGCGGGCGACCTTGATCGCCGAGGCCAGGCGCTCGATGGCTTCGTCCTGGCCGTAGACGACCTTCTTGAGCTCGGTCTCCAGATTGCGGAGCTGCTCGCGGTCGTCCCCCTTCACCCGGCGGGCGGGGATCTGCGCGATGGTGGCGAGCACGGTCTCGACATCATGAAGAGTGACCCGCTTCTGCCGGCGCAGGGCCACTGCGGCGCCCGCCTCGTCCAGCAGGTCGATCGCCTTGTCGGGGAGACGGCGGTCGCGCAGATAGCGTGCGGCCATCTCCACGGCCCCTCGGATCGCCGGCTGGGTGTAGCGCACGCCGTGATGCGACTCGTAGCGGTCGCGCAGCCCTTCGAAGATCTTGATCGTCTCGTCTTCGGTGGTCTCGTTGATCTCCACCTTCTGGAAACGGCGGGCCAGGGCCTGGTCGCGCTGGAAGGTCTGGCGGAACTCCTCCCAGGTGGTGGCGCCGATGCAGCGCAGGCGCCCTTCCTGGAGAGCCGGCTTGAGCAGGTTCGAGGCATCCATCGTGCCATGGCCGGCGCTGCCCGCGCCGACGACGGTGTGGATCTCGTCGATGAAGAGGATCGGGCTCTCCTCGTTCTCCAGCGCGGCGAGCACCGCCTTCAAACGGTTCTCGAAATCGCCGCGGTAGCGCGTGCCGGCGAGCAGCGCTCCGAGATCGAGACGGAAGACCCGCGCGTTGCGGAACGGCTCCGGCACGTCCCCGCTGGCGATGCGCAGGGCCAGCCCCTCGACCAGAGCGGTCTTGCCGACGCCGGGGTCGCCCACGTAGATCGGATTGTTCTTGCGCCGTCGCTGCAGGATGTGGAGCGTGCGCTGGAGCTCGGGCCCGCGGCCGATCAGCGGATCGATGGCGCCCTTCCGGGCCAGCTCAGTGAGGTCCTGGGCAAAGGCGGAGAGGGCATCGTCGCCGCCCGGGGTGCGCTCGGGCTCATCCTCCTCCTCGCCCGCAGGGAAGGAGCTCCCGTGAGCCGGCTGCAGCTTGGAGACGCCGTGCGCCAGGTAGCTCACCACGTCGAGCCGGTTCACCCCCTCGGCCTCCAGCATGTCAACCGCGAAGGAGTCGGGCTCTTCGTAGATGGCCACGAGGAGATCCGAGCCGCGGATCTCGTCGCGGCCGGTCGACTCCACGCGCAGGGCTGCGCGGGCGAGGGCCCGCTGGGCGCCCAGAGAGAGCCGGGGCTGGATGTCCTCAGCGGTGTCGAGGCTCTCGAGCGCCGCGTCGAGATATTCGGTCAGGCGGTCCTGGATCCGCCGCAGGTCGGCGCCGGCGTGGCGAAGGACCTTGGCGGTCTCCTGATCGAAGGTCAGGGCGTAGAGGATGTGCTCCAGCCCGGCATATTCGTGCCCGAGGCGGCCGGCCTCGGTCATCGCCACCTCGAGGGAGATTTGCAGATCGCGCGAGATTTTCATTCTTCGAGTCAGTCTTCTTCTTCGTCTTCGGCCGGCCGGACCTCCAAACGGAGGGGCATGCCGTGCTCCTGCGCCTCGGCCGTGGCTTCGGCGACCTTGGTTTCGGCGACGTCCCGCGGATAGATGCCCGCGATCCCGACTCCCTTGTGATGAACCTGGAGCATGACGTGGGTCGCTTCGGCGGGAGGTTTTCGGAAGTGCTTGATCAGGACGTACACGACGAAGTCCATCGTCGTGAAATCGTCATTGTAGATCAGTACCTTGAAACGTCGGGGACGGCGGGTTTTCTTCCGCTCCTCGACGGCGAGGCCCGTTTCGCGGTCGATGTCCTCCAGGGGGCGGCGCGTGCTCACGGGAGCAGTCTAGCGCAGAGGACCCTCCCTGCCAGGGCCGGTGCTATAGTTGTGGGTCCTTGATGGAGAGGCGCTCGTTGTGAGCCGTGAAGAGTCCCGCCTCGCGAAGGTAGTCGACATCCGCCGATGGCGGGAGGAGAAGGCCCGTCAAGCCAGGCCTTCCCCCGCGCCCTCTCCGCCTCCCGAGCCGCGTCCGCGCGGTCTCGCCCTGACCCTCGGAATCTCCTGCTGCGTCTTCGGTCTGGGCCTCGCCTATCTCCCGTTCTGGGCGCTCGTCCGCAGCGCCGCGTCGAGCTTCTCCCTCGGGCTTCTCTTCGGGCTCGTCCTGCCGGCGGGTCTCGGCATCGCCCTCCTGGGCATCGACCTGATCGTGCGGGTCTGTCTCGGCCGCGCCGGCGAAGGGTGGTACCTCCGCCGCCTCCGCCTCCGCCGCCGGCCGCGCCCCGAGCCGGGAGAAGACCCGCCGCACATCGGCAGCTGGCCTCACACCCCAGGCTGATGCCGAGGTGGTCGCAAATGCGACCACCTCGTTCAGGCTCACTCGTGCCAGAGCACCTTGTGCGGCTGGCAGGGCTTTCAGTGGGGGATCGGCGGAGAGAAGACCGTGAACATCACGAGCGGCTCATCGCCGAGGCAGAGGATCTCGTGCGACTCGCCCGCCTCGATGAGGAGGATGGTGCCTGCATCCAGATGGGCCTCCCGGCCCGAGATGTTCGCCCGGCCCGCTCCCGCGATCACGTAGATCCACTGATCGCTGTCCGTATGCCGGTTGTCCGGGCCGCCGGTCTTCGTCTGAGGCTGCACCACCAGAGTGGCGCCTTGGGAGCTGTCTGTCGTGCCCAGGGTATCGAATCCAGACGAATAGCCTTGAGCGATGGAGAAGCGCTTCATGCCGAACCTCCCTCTCCCGGGGTGGGGACCCCGCGTTTCTGTCCGGCCGGGGAGCGTGCAAGGACCGTTCCCCGGCCGGACAGGAGAGAGTCTACTGGTTCGGCGATCCACCCGGCACTGCGAGATGGAGCCGCATCAGGCTCGGCTGGTGCGTTGTCGAGAAGAAGGGGAAGGCTCCGTTGGTGATGTAGAGGTTGAAACGGTCCTGCCCCTGCCGCCCGAACAGCGCGGCGGTCGGACCGTCGAGGCCGTCCGCTGCGGTCAGCAGGATCTCGGTCGTGCCGTCCGGATCGAGCCGCACCAGGAGATTGGTCGGATCGGTGGTGCAGTAGATGCTGCCGTGAACGTCGAAGTCGAAGTCATCGCACCCGGTGCCGCTGGGCATCACGCCGTGGATCCGGGCGTCGCCAGCCGAGCCGTCCGGCTCAATGGGGATCGCGACGATGAGCCCCTGGGTCGAGCTGGCGACGTAGACCTCGTTGCGGAAGATCTTCAGGCCATTGGCTCCCGGGAGCCCGGACACCAGATCCCCGGCGAGGAGGGGGTCTTCGAACCACACCTCCGCGGTCCCGCCGTCGGCCGGCACGCGCCAGACGCGGGAGAGGGAGGAGTCGGCCACATAGAGGAATCCGCGGCGCAGGTCGATCCCGTTCGGGATGCTCGCCAGCGGAAGCGTGGCGAGGATGTCCGCTGTGCCGTCCGGATCCACCCTCCAGATCCCGCGGCTGGCCAGATCGCAGGACACGACCGAGGCGTAGAGCGTGTCGTCCTGGGGATCGATCGTGATGCCGGTGACCGCATTGAAGAAGGGGCCGCAGAGCGTGAGCGGCGCGCCGATGGGGAACTGGATGAAGGTGGACTGCGTGCCGTCCGGAGCGATCTTGCGGATCTCGCCGGTGAGCGCGAGGCTGAGGTACAGGTTGCCGTCGCGATCGAACGCCAGGTTCTCGGGCGTCTCGAGAGCCGCGGGGTTGAACGCGGCGAGGACCTCGAGCTGCGGCGCGTCCGGTGGATGGGCAGCCAGCCCGGCGGGCAGCAGAACGAGACTTGAAAAAACCAACGCTGCGAGAGCGGGGAAGCGAGTCGTCATCGGTATCCTCCTGAAGAGAAGGTGCGGGAACGCGGTCAGAGCGCTCCAGGGGTGCTCTCCAGGAGGAACGGCGGGCGGTGAGCAAGCCACTCACCGCGCCGCCGCCATTATAGTTTCCCCCCAAGAGTCCCTTACGACCCTCCGCAGGAAACCCGGAGACCGCGGGTTCCACCGGACGAGAGGGCATGATGAAAAGGAGACGAACCATGAAGGCTCTGCGCAAGTCGCTGGTTTTTGGTCTGTTCTGCGTCCTGACCCTGGCGCTGGTGTCTGACGCCGCGGCCGGTCCCCGGAAGCATGCGGGCCGCGTGCTCGGCTGGGAGTTGCTCGGCACACGGTCCGTGACCGACAAGGTCGATCACGACTCCATCCCTGCGGCGGGCAAGGGGACCTTCCGCAGCATCAAAATCGTCGTGGAAGGCCGCGCCGTCCAGTTTCGTGACGTGAAGGTCCACTTTGGCAACGGCGACGTGCAGGACGTGGCGCTGCGGAACGTCATCCCCGCGGGAGGCGAGTCGCGGGTCATCGACATCGAAGGCCGGGACCGGGTCATCCGCAACGTCGAATTCTGGTACGACGCCCAGTCGATCCTGGGGAAGAAGGCGACGGTCAAGCTGTACGGCCGGAATTGACCCGCCAGCCGCCTCAGTGCGCCCGGAGCCAGTTGAGGATCGGCCGCCAGACCAGCGTCCTCGCCTCGGTGCCGATGAACAGATCGGCGTGGCCGTAGTCGAAGAGGCGCTGGTCTGGGGGGGCCAGGTCGACCACGCGGGTCGTCACGTCCGTGCTGCCCAGAAGCGTGGTCGTGTAGATCCCGTACTCGCCGAAGCCGCCGCCGGCGCCCACGTAGAGGATGGGGTTGGTGATCTCCTCCAGGTGGTCGTCGAAGGGCACGTCCTCCTCATCACAGATCACCAGCTCGGAGTCCGCGAGCTGCCGGGTCGGCTGATAGGGCGCCGCGCCCCCGAGCAGGGCCAGCCAGGTCGATTTCTGGCTGTAGAGGAGACCGGTCGGGACCGGCAGGCCGCTCGACGCGGGCTCCGGGGCGAACGTGCCGCCGGTGAAGTGGTAGAACGGGACGTTCTGCTGATCGGGCGGGAAGATGATGAAGGTGGCCTCGCCGGTCAGCAGCGCGGCCTGGTCGTTGGTCAGGCCCGGGAACACCGGGGAGGCCCCAGCCGGGTTCGTCACCGCCAGGGTGTGAATCGTCTGGACGAGGGTGCCCGAGGCGTTCTGGAACTGTCCCGCGTCGTAGGCTGCCTCCTGCGCCGCAGAGCGCCGGCAGGCTGCCTGGCGGAATTCCTCGTCGTTCGTCTTCAGGTAGATGTCCACCGGAATGAAGCCATCGACGTTGCGCAGGCCCGGAGGCAGCTGGCTCTCGGCGTTCAGGTAGACGTAGCCGATCATGCCGCCGCGGCTCCAGCCGAGCAGGTGCATCCGGTCACGGCCATTGCCGGTGGCGAAGCGGACGCCGCGGGACACGCCCAGCGCGACGTAGAGGTCCCGGATGTCGTGCGTGAAGCCCCAATCCTGCATGAACGTGAAGTTGGTCGTATTGGCCGGCACGCGCACCCAGCGCTGATCCATTCCCCACACGTCCACGTCGTTCCGGGCGAGAAAAACCGGAAGGTTGCGGACCGGATCGGCCAGGAAGGCGGCCCGGAAGCCCCAGATGTCGCCATGCAGCAGGAACACGCTGTCCTTCGTACGAACCGGCACGAAAGGCGCCGTCTCGCGCACCACCCGGTGCATGCCGATCACGTCATACGGTCCGAAGCCCAGGCGGACATCGAAGGTATACTCGACCACATTGCCGGAGAGGACGCGCCGCTGGAGGTTCGAGGCCTTGCACGTCCCCGTGGAGCCGAGCAGGAGACCCTCGGCGAGCGGGCACGTCAGACGAGCGGCCTTCTGGAGAGTGTCGGCGTCGATCCGGGGGGCCGCCGCGGCGAGCGACGGCAAAGCGAGCGTCAGAGCCAGGAGGAGGGGCAACGCTTTTCTCATGGTGGTCCTGAGTCCTCGTTGTGGGGCGTTCGCGCCGATCCGGCGGTCCCGAAAATATTTCCAAAGATCTTAACAAGGATGCCGGATATCCGCAATCTTCTCGCGGAAAACAAAGGGCCGGGCCCCTGGAGGTCGACCCCGTGCGTAGTCCGAGAGGTGAAGGATCTGGCCCGGTATTAGAATCTCCCGGCGCAGCCGCAGGGTGGCGAGCCGGCGCCGGAAGGCTCTCCCGTGAGCAAGTACTGTAACGCCCGTGCAACGGGGGAGCCTCTTCTGTTGAACAGACAGCCTCCCCCCGCTCCACCGGAAGCCTCTCCCGTAGAACGGGAGGGCACCGCTCAACCCCCCGGCTTCGTCGCCCGCACGAACGCGCTCATGACCTTTCCATCCACCGCATCCGCCAGTGCCGGATCGATCCCCGCATCTGTGAGCAGAGCGCGGGCATCCTCGGCGTGGTAGATGCGCGTCGGCTCGACGTCGACGTTTTCGAAGCCGACCTCGGCGAGCAGATTCCGGTACTCCGACTCCTGGAGGGCTCCGGCGACGCAGCCTGTCCACAAGGCCAGGCTGCGCTGCGCCGCCTCCGGGAGCTCGCCTCGCAGCACGATGTCCGAGACCGCGAAGCGGCCGCCGGGCCGCAGCACGCGGAAGGCCTCGGCGAGCACCGTCCGCTTGTCCGCCGACAGGTTAATGACGCAGTTGGAGATGATCACGTCCACGGCTTCGCCGGGCAGCGGAATCGCCTCGATCTCACCCTTCAGAAACTCCACGTTCTCGGCCCCCGCCTTACGCTGGTTCTCACGGGCCAGCGCGAGCATGTCATCAGTCATGTCGAGCCCATAGGCCTTGCCCGTGGTCCCGACGCGGCGGGCCGAGAGGAGGACGTCGATCCCGCCGCCGGAGCCCAGGTCGAGCACAACCTCCCCCTCCCGCAGCTCAGCTAGCGCGGTCGGGTTGCCGCACCCCAGAGAGGCGAGCACCGCTTCGGCCGGGAGACCGGCCGTCTGGCTCTCGTCATAGAGGCCGACGGTGATCGGATCTTTGCTCTCTGTCGAGCAGCAGCCGGTTCCGCTGCCGCAGCAGGAGGCGGCCTGCTGATTCTGGACGCTCCGCGCGGCCTCTCCATAACGGGCACGGACAATTTCGCGCACCTCGTCGGGAGCGGGCGACTGGCTGACGGTCTGGTCGGCAACGGGAAGAATGGTGCTCATATCGATCTCCTGTGGTTGTTACTTGCAACTATAGGGGTTGAAAAATGGGTCGCGTCTTCTCAAACGAGCCCCGGCGTGTCTCCTCAGTTGACCCGGCAGCAGCTACCGCCGCCGGTCTCGACGCGCTCGGACGCCGCCCTCGCGAGGCGGGCGATGAGTTGGGTCATGGCTCTTCGGATCTCAGGATCGAAATCGGCGAGAAGCGCTCTCTCCTCCGCCAGGATGTCCCCTTCGATGCGGCGGTACAGATCCCGCCCGGCCGCCGTCGCTTCGAGCACCACGGCACGGCGGTCGGACGGGTGTGGAGCCCGGGTCACATACTCCTTGCGTTCCAGAGCGTCCACCACGCGGCTCGCCGTGCTCTTGTCGAGATAGAGATGGGCGGCCAGATCGTTGAGGCTCATCCCCCCCTTCCGTGCCAGCGCCTCCAGCGCATAGCACTGGGAGACCGAGACGTCATAGCAGCAGATGCGGTCCCGGTCGCGGAACTGATAGACACGGATGAGATCCGAGAGAGCCCCATACAACGCCTGCGCGTCCCGCTCCAGAGCAGGATCGGAGGGCTCGGTCAGGATCGGGAGGGGGTTCCTGGCTTCCATGGAAGGAAGACTAACATAGTTGGTTGTCAGTTGCAACTGTCTTCCTGGGGGACTTGCAAGCAGGTGCGCCTTCCCGTTGAACCGGAGAGGCTGCTCGCAGGAAAGAGGACGCGGTATCCTGAGCCCGTGGCGACCCGCGCCCCTTTGGCCGGTTGAACGGAGGGACTGGGGGTGAGAGCCCCTACTGCACCTGTTCCTTCGTCGTCAAAAACCGCACGTCCGGCCAGTCCTCGCCGGTGCTCTTCAAGTGCCAGGCATTTCTCGCGAGGAAGACGGGGGAGCCGTTGTGGTCCTCGGCCATGGTGCCATTGTTCGAGACGACGAACTTCTTGAGGAGGTTCGAGTCGTTCGCCTCGATCCAGCGGGCGGTGTAGAGGGAGGTGCCCTCGAAGATCACGTCGACGTTGTACTCGGTGCGGATGCGGTCGGCCAGCACGTCGAACTGCAGGGCTCCGGCCACGCCCACGACCCAATCGTTGCCGATGCGGGGCCGGAAGACCTGCGCGGCTCCCTCTTCGGCGAGCTGCACGAGAGCCCGGCCCAGATGCTTGGCCTTCATCGGGTCGGCCGTCCGGACCTTCTTGAGCAGCTCCGGCGCGAAGCTCGGAATCCCGGTGAAGCGCAGCTCCTCTCCCTCGGTCAGCGCGTCGCCGATGCGCAGCGCGCCGTGGTTCGGGATGCCCAGGATGTCCCCTGCCCAGGCCTCTTCGGCAAGCTCGCGGTCCCGCGCCATGAACAGCAGCGGGTTGTGGATGGCCATGGTCTTGCCCGAACGGATATGCAGCAGCTTCATGCCGCGCTCGAAGCGGCCCGAGCAGAGGCGCACAAAGGCGACCCGGTCGCGGTGCTTGGGGTCCATGTTCGCCTGGATCTTGAAGACGAAGCCGGTGACCTTCTCCTCCTCCGGGCGCACCTCGCGCGTCTCGGTCTTCTGCGGGCGCGGCGGCGGCGCCAGCTCGACCAGCCCTTCGATCAGCTCCCGGACGCCGAAGTTGTTGAGGGCGCTCCCGAAGAAGACCGGCGTCATGTGCCCCTCGCGGTACTCCTGGAGGCTGAATGGCAGGCAGAGGCCGCGCGCCATCTCCGCATTCTCGCGGAGCCGCGCCACAGCGCCCTCCGGCAGAAGCTCGTCGAGCTTGGGATCATCCAGGCCGTGACAGCTCTCGCCCTGGGTGACGATGTTGCGCCGGTAGCGGTCCATGAGGATCAGGCGGTCGTGGAAGAGGTCGTAGCAGCCCAGGAAGTCGTGCCCCATGCCGATCGGCCAGGAGGCCGGGGTGACGTGGAGCTGGAGGTCCTGCTCGATCTCGCTCATCAGATCGAAGGGGTCGCGCCCCTCGCGGTCGAGCTTGTTGATGAACGTGATGATCGGGACGTTGCGCAGGCGGCAGACCTCGAAGAGCTTGCGGGTCTGCGCCTCGATGCCCTTCGCCGCGTCGATGACCATGATGGCTGAGTCCACCGCGGTCAAGGTGCGGTAGGTGTCCTCGCTGAAGTCTTCGTGGCCCGGCGTGTCGAGCAGGTTGAAGGTGCAGCCGGCGTACTCGAAGGTCATGACCGAAGCGGTCACGGAGATGCCGCGCTCCTGCTCGACTTTCATCCAGTCGGAACGGGCGCGCCGCGCGTCGCCGCGCGCCTTGACCGCGCCGGCGAGCTGGATCGCGCCGCCGAAGAGGAGGAGCTTCTCGGTGAGCGTCGTCTTGCCCGCGTCGGGGTGCGAGATGATCGCGAACGTCCGCCGCCGCGAGACCTGGTCGATCTGCTGGGTCATGGCCTTCCTGTTCAGGTGGATCGCGGGCCGAGGGCCCGACGGTATGCCGTCCTCTAGAACCATGAAGGCGGCCAAATTCTTCCGAGCGGGGAAGAATAGCAGATCGGTTGACGGCTGGAAGGGGCGGACCGGATCATAAAGGGCGCGTTCCATGCGCCCCCTGAAGGGAGACTCTCTCATGCATCGACTCCGGCTCGTCCTGGCTCCGCTCGTCCTCACGCTGCTCGCCTGCTCGTCCTCGGGTCGCGAGGCGCCCTCTCCGCAAGCCCTCTCACCGGCGACGGATTCTGTGGCCGCGCAGGCTCGGCGGGTGACCGAGCTCGCGGATGCCTACCTGGACGCTTATCTGCGCCAGTTCCCGGAGAACATGACATACCTCGCGACCCCGGGGGCCGCCACGACCGGCTCACGGACAACTCCCTCGCCTTGCTGGCCTCCTGGAAGGCGACCGAGGACGCGCTGGCGGCGCGGCTTGCCCAGGTCGATGGGGAGGCGCTCTGGGGCCGGCCGGAGTGGGTGACGTACGGCTTCCTGCGCGAAGCGTTCGAGGCTTCGCGCGGGCTTCGCGCCTGCCGCAACGAGCTGTGGCCGGTCAACCAGATGACCGGATGGCAGGCGAGCTTCGCCACTCTGGCCGCCTTCCAGCCGGTGGGCACGCCGGATCTGCGTCAGCAGGCGCTGGCGCGCTGGTCCGGCCTGCCGCGCTATGTCGAAGTCGAGATCACCAATCTTCGCGAAGGGATGCGTCTGGGCTATACGGTGCCGCGCCGGAACGTGGAGCTGGTCCTCGAGCAGCTCGATGCCCTCGCGCCCACGGCTCCCGGAGAGCTGCCCTTCTCCAGCCCCGGCCAGCGGGACAGCGATCCGCAGTTCCGGCAGCAGCGGCGCGCACCACCATCGCCGTTGCGGATCTCCCGGACGGCGCCCGCTGCTATGCCGCATCGCTGCGCGCCAATACAGGCCTGAACCGGTCGCCACAGGAGGTCTTCGCCTCCGGGCAGCGGGCTGTTGCCGCGCGCCAGGCCAAGCTCCGAAGCCTCGGTGAACGGGTGTGGGGGCTCTCCGACGTAGGGGCGATCCGCGCGCGGCTGGCGAGCGACCGGAGCAACCAGTTCAGCTCTCGGGAGGAGATCCTGGCCGAGACCCGGGCAGCGGTGGAGCGGGCCCGGCAGCTGGTCCCGCAGTGGTTTGGCCGCGTGCCGCAGGCCGGCGTCACCGTCGAGCCGCTGCCCGCCTACCAGGAGAAGAGCAGCTACTCGCAATATGTCCCCGGCTCCGAAGACATCGACTACGTCGTATTCGACATCCGCGAGTTTCACGACCGCGTGCTGGAGAACGGCTCGGTCACCCTGGGCATGCTGCGCCAGCAGATCGAACGGTGGATTGCCGAGAAGCAGACGATCAAAGCTCCCGCCCGGACCGGCGGATGAGATCCGCCAAGCAGCGGATGGATTCGCGCAGGATCTCCTCCAGATCGAGCTTGTGAGCCGGCTGTCTTCCACGAGGAGGTGGCCGTCCACGACAACGTGACGGACCGCCGCGCGCGACGCTCCGAAAGGGGCATAACCCAGCCCCTACAAAGTGGCTGCGGCCTTCCGGCTCTTGAGTTGGTGCGAAGCCGGGCGCCGGGATCGTGGTCGAGGACGCCTTGAGAATCTGATCAGCGGTATTTATGCATCGACCTCCGGCTCGCGAGGCGCTGGAGGCTTTGCGCGATCTGTAGGGGAGTCAAAGGGACTGTATGGACCAGCGGATGAGATTTGCCGGTCACCGGCTTGGCTCAAGATCCTGTGGGCTTCCGTCCGACGTCTGCGTCCTCGCCGTCATCCCGCAAGGCGATCAAGTGCTTCAGAATTGCGATAAGTTCGGAGCCCGCCATCTGCAGGGCATGGTTGAAGTGGATCTGCCGGTCATTAAAGTCATCATACAGATAGTAGAGACCGCTGATCGCCTCATAGTACGCCCGCCGCATCGTGAACATCTCCTCACTATTGTTTAGATCACGCTGCGCCGCCCTGTAAATTCGTTGAATTGCAGGTAGCTTCTCTTTCCAGGGGAAGCGCTTCGATGTCCAGAGCCAAAGTAGGGCGCAGGTTAATCCTGAGTGGAAGGGGGTGAAATGGAGTGGCGCATCGAACTGGATATTGAGATCGAGGAGCTCCTCTGTCCAAACGATTGCCTGGGCGAAGTCCTGCAATTCGGACTCGCTATCTCGGCCTTCATTCATCAGAACCAACTGGTCGATCAGGATCTTGAGGCACTTCAGCCTGTTGATCATAGGATATCGGTGCCTTTCGAGGAGTCGCTGCAATGTGCCTGCGAAATCGTCGTTTTCTTCTCCGGTCCACTCGAAGAGCAGGTCCTTTATAGTACTAAGATGTTTCTCCAGGAGAAGGTCGTGTCCTGCGAGCCGCAGCGAGCAGAGCAAGGTCAAAGCTTCCGGCGGTATGATTTCGCCGACGATATATGCTGTTGGGTGCATGTTGCCTGATCGCTGAATGCGGCTTTGCTGGAAGAGAGTCCCGGCCTTCTTGAGCGCCTGAAGCGCTAGATCAATGATCTCGCGCCAGAACAGCTTGGCAGAGCCTTTCTCGAAAATGTCGGATATTAAAAGTGGGGGAATGGTCCTTTTGGTTGCCTCGTTTTCGTATGCGATCTTCCAATCCTCTATCTGGCACACAACTCTCGACCACCAGCGAGGCTGCTTCCTGCCGTTTTGGAGCCGGGTAATGCTGTCTACCGTGTGGCCCAACCAAAGATAATGTGTAACGGTTTCACAGACCTGAAGAAGCTCTCGGCCCGCGTCCTCCGGATAGCCGCCTTGCTTGAAGAGGTCGGCTCCTACAAGACACAGCTTCAGAGACATGAAAAGTCGGGTATCCGCGGTGTCCGGGCCAACGAAGCCGATCAGATCCTCGATGGAATCCTTGTAAGATATGTGCTGGAACCAAGATCCAAACCAATTTGCGAGTTTTGACTCCCCGGTGTCGACATCCTTCGACCCAAGCCAAAGCAAACAGGACTTTTCCAGGTCGGGCCAGGTTGACACTTCCTGCCAATCCAAGGAGCCCCTCTGGCTGGTACTGTGGAAGAGCTCGAAAAGAGAAACGCGCGCCAGGGTAGCTTCCGCCATGTCGTTGATACTATTGCCCGCGGCACGGAAGAGAAAGTCAGGCAATGCATCTGCGCGCAGTGTTTCGGCTCTATCTCTTTGCGCTCGTGCTCCAGAGATACTAAGCCATACTTTGGAGCGCGCCACACGGTGATGGATATAACGGCGAAGCTCATGAAGACTAACCGCATAATGGTAGTGAGCGCGGAGCAAGTAGCCTTCCGTTGAGCGATCTGTGGATTGCTCGAGCTCGGATAGAATTCGCTTAGGAATTGACGGCTGTCTGCCCTTAAAGAAGTAAAGGTCACCAGCCTTATTGTGAAGCTGCGCAACGGTCAGAGCGAAGTTGGCATGACTGCGGGCGATCTCATCGGACATGTCGTCGATCGAGTCCACAAGGGGCTCCCGTACGAAAGGCAAGGTCCGCCGGATCACCCAGAGGCCATTTTCAACCAGAGAAGTACTCGTATCGATTGAGCCAACAGCTTTTTCGGAGACCCAGGCCTCCGCGAAAATCGGCTGAAAAACTATACTCATGTGCTTGAGCGTGTGCAGGCGATGCGCATGTGGACTAGGGGGACGGCCCTGCCCGCTGGACTCCCATATGTCGTGCTGCGTGAGTTCTCCCCGCCCCGTGGCATCAACGTAGGCCCGCACCAGGGCGCGTGCCAGCGTCCGGGCGCTACGGTATTCTGCCTCCGCTCGCTCAAAATCGCGCTCGTGCTCGTAAGTCATGCCGATTTGGAGAATTAACCGGAGTCGGTCGACACCCCAAGGCATGAACAGCCGGGCATATTTAAGGTGTGTGCCGTCTAGAATGGAGAGGACAATGGTTTCCGGTCTCTTCCCGAGGTTGGGATCTACGAGCTCAACCCGCTTGATCAGATCTTGATCAATGAGATTCATTGCAATCCTGTACTGATGCCGGGCTCGCTCGAAGTCCTGATCGAACTCGTAGAGCTCACCAAGAGCAGCAACCAGGTCGGGGTTGTTGCTCTCGCTCCCCCTTAGAGCTTCTATATAATCCACCTTTAACGATTGAGATTCGTCCAAAGTGAAGTTGAACGCGGCCATCTCCTCCGCGGATTGCCGGGAGAGATACTCCACCTCGCGCGCAATGTCGCTGCGGAAGCGGAATGCATACATTCCGTTAAGGACGCGGTGGAGAAAGCGCTCGGAAAAATGATCGACGATCTCCTCTTGAATCTCGCGAAGATCGGGTAGCCGGTGGATATGAGCTAAATCATCGACCCTTTCCAGGTTACTCCACGAAAAGGCACGCCGGTGGAATTTGAAGATAAAGTCGGTCAGAAAGAAGATCGAGACGGCAAACTTGTCGTCCCGGCGGACCATCCGTTCCTCGAAGGCGAGAGCAAGATGCCGATAGATGGCGGCTAGTAGCTGTATACGGAAGATCTCTGTTTCGCCGAAGCGGAGCACATGCCGACAGGGAGCCCGTTGCCAGCGGATTGACTGGCTGACCTCCATGCCGGCAGGTCGAATGAAACTGGAAAGGAGGTCTTTGAGCTTTTTGGGGTTTCCTATGCTGCGATGGGTGAGGAAAAGAATGAAGTCATTAACAATAGAACCAGCTGCCGAATTCGGCCCATCCTCTTCACAGGCGAAGGGCGGGGGCAACTTCGCGGGAATCTCTTTTGGTACAAATGTCTCTTGGGCGATGACGTCGATAGAGAGGCCAAAGGAGGGGAGCATACGTTTGCGAACGGACCGGCTATGGAGGTAGGCAGCTCTCTTGTACTGATGTCTAATATAGAGATCAATGTGTTGATGAAGCCTGATGTGAGAAGCGCTTCGACTGGATACTCTTTTTCTATCAGCTGTGTTGGTTGATTGGCTCTGATCGGTCAGCAAAGAAGGGAGGTAGACCTCGGTGTTGAAAATGCTGGACAGAAGAGGTTGGCGAGACGTATGGTCTGCCAGCCATTCGTCATGAAGGTCGCGGCCCCCGACAAAAATGAAGCGCGCCGGCGCCGAGGCGATAATGTTCTTGAGGTCGGAAAGCAAAGCGCGCAATTTGAGTGAGCGCTCACGTTGGCTGTGGAGAATATGTTCTTCTTGCATCGATGCGGAAGAGGTTCGTGCTTCCGCGGGGTCTCCCCTTGTCCCCAACTTGTCCAATTCATCGAAAATGAACGTGATTTCAGGCGCTGGCAGCGTCAAATGATGGCGAGCGGCGCCAGGGAAGCGGAACCCTCCCTTCTGGATGTCTTCTAGAATCTGGAGGAACGCCAGTTCTACCGTCCGCGGATCGATAGGATCGCGCTCCGTCTCCCGCTTCTCGTCGGAGAAGAGGTTGTAAACCCACCGGGCAGGCCCCCAGAGGTGGAAGCTGGAAGTGACCCTTGTGCGCGATAAAAGACTGTCGAGGAGATCATCTATTTTTTGTAGATTCTTCTTGTACGGAAGTATGGGAAGCTTGTGCAGCAACCATTGGCCCAGGATCAGGAACCCCCAGAAAAGAAGTGCATGGCGAACAGAAAAATATACCCTTCTCGAGGCATCACTTTGCGAGGGTGGTAGGAGATCGAGTAGCAGCAGATCGGGAGGAACCCTGATATCGATAGTTTTTTCGAACTCGAGAATAGAGCGAATAGAGCGCCAAGACTCGCTGAAATCTCTAAAATCAAAGTTCGATGCTACGAATGTAGTGAGAGTCAGGAGGATCAGGAAACCGAGAAAGCGGCCAAGGTTCGCAAAGCCGGAGTTCCAGGCGAGCAAAGTCCGGTGGTATCGCTCCCTGAGTCCTACGAGCATAGCCTGAATCACTTGACGATGATCTAGCCGGTCAAAGCCAAGGTTTACTGACACCGGGAGGACAGGCAGCCAGGTCCGATAGATGATCCAGGGAAGCGTCAACTCGGCGAGGCTCAAGTATGTCCGCCGGCGGGTCGATACCGGACACTGATAATCCCAATCGTCCCACGGCGCAAGACCACCTTCGTCGTATGCATGTTCTTCGCGGGATCGCACATAGGGCCGGATGACCCATTCGTATTCTATGAAATGAAAAATAGCCAGAAGGGGAACGAGGGTAAGCAGCCAGAGCTCCTCGTGTTTATCTGACGCCAAGTTAGTTGAGAAGCCGATAAACTTGAGTGGAATCTGGGGGAGAATGGGACGGGCGAATTGGAACGAGACGATAACCGACACGATAGCCTTGGCTACAAGAACCCAGGTTGGTCGTGGTCGGAATCTTGGATATCCTGTAATCGGGTCATCTTTGACGCCGGGCGTCGGTGTCCGCTGCCTGTATGAAAGGAAAAGAATATATGCGATGGGCGGTAACGCCGAAAGAATCAGCGCAGCGACGACAGCAGCTCCATGCCAATTAATTGGGTCGCCGAGCTGTAGAAATAAGTACAGTTGAAGGAAAAAACCGATGGCGCACACGAAAGTACCTACTGTATTATACCATCTCTTACTGCTGTGAAGTGCGCCGACTAGATCGCCTTGCAGAGTATCTTCTGCCCGCTTTCTATAGCCGAACTTTTCAACTAGCTCTATGCGTAAGTATTGATTGGCTCCCCTTAGCACCAGACCGGTTCCGAGGAGGCTTAGCCCAAGCCCCAGCTGGAAGCTAAAGATCTGCATCGGGTCGGAATAGGAGCGGGAACCGATGATGGATACTGCAGCAAAGAAGAGAATAGAGACGAAGGTGGCCAGATGCGGCACCCATTTCCTGGTATCTGCGGACTTCGTCTCTTTCCCTGTTGGGCTAGGTTCAAACGAGGTCGCCTGGGCGCCGAGGTACATACCTCCCAATATAGAGACCCATACTCCGATACTTGACGCAGTTTCTCCAAAGAGTGGGAGGCTCCAGCAAATGAGACCGAGGAGGACAATAAGGCCGGCGGCAAGCTTTCCGGGAGGCCACCATAGGTTCTTCTTAGTAAGATCATAGTCGGCTTGCCAGACGGTTTCAAACACAACTTTTGCGTAGACGCAAGGATAGAGAAGTATAATTCCGATTGGGGCCAGGATGATCCAGCGTATCGTGCTGCGGTCCGCTAGGGCTTTGGAGGAGATGAGGAGTTGGAGGAGCTCCGAAGCCAGGAGAGCCCCCAGGAGAATGGTGATCCAGAACAGCAGGACGAAAAGCCGGTCCCAAAACCCACGGCCGACATTGCCTCGGAGAAAGCGACTGAATACGCTTGCTTCGTACTCGGCGATGCAGTGCTTGACGAAGCTTGTCTTGCCCATTCCGCGCCGGCCCGTGATGAGGTAGGCGCCTCGGCGACCGGTGCTGATCAGGAGGTCGATCAGATAGGCCCGCTGGCTCTCTCTGCCGACGAGAACTTCGTCGGCGGGAGGCTCCACCTCGGTCGATCCGAGATAACGACCGAACGGCAACGCATACTTCTTGTCGGAAAACCTCCCGAAGCGCGCATCTGCCATAGGCTGATACCCCCAGGACTTGCAAGCGTGAAACCGACGTTTCCTTTGATGGAAAGACAGGAAGAATTTTATCCAGGAAGCGCAGCTTCCTGCAACTGAGAAATCGAAATGTGACGATCTGTCGCTGACCCCGGCCGTCAGAGCACCAGCCCGGACCGCCGGATGAGATCCGCCAGACAGCGCCCGGACTCCCGCAGGATCTTCTCCATATCGAGCTGCGTGAGCCGGCCGTCTTCGACGAGGATCCGGCCGTCCACGACGACGTGACGGACCGCCGCGCGCGACGCGCCGAAGGCCACGAGATCGTGCGGATCGGCCTGTGGTGCGCCCCAGAGCTCGGGTCGGTCCGGCGCGAGGACCACAAGATCGGCGCGCTTGCCGGTTTCGAGGGTGCCGGTCTCATTGTGAAGGCCAAGGGCGCGCGCTCCCTCGCTGGTGGCCAGGCGGAGGGCGTCGAGCCCCGAGAAGGCGTCGGGGCCGTGCTTGGTCTTCTGGAGGAGGGCGGCCAGGCGGAGCTCCTGGAAATTGTCGAGCTGATTGCTGCACGCGGCGCCGTCGCAGCCGATGCCGACCGGCACGCCGGCGCGGCGGATCGCCAAGAGGTCGGCAACCCCCGAGCCGAGCTTCAGGTTGGAGCTCGGACAGTGGACGACGCTGAAGCGCTCTTTGCGGACGCGGGTCAGGTGCGCGTCCGTGAGCCATACGCCATGCGCCAGCCGCAGGTCGGAAGCGAGCACACCCTGCTCGGCGAAGTATTCGATCTCGTCCCGCCCGCCTTTCAGCTCACGGACCGCCAGGGTCTCGTCCCGCTGCTCCAGGGCGTGGGTATGGATCGGCCAGCCGCGGCGGCCGGCCAGGTCGCGGATGCCCTCCCAGAGCGGATCGGAGCAGGTCAGGATGAACCGCGGATTGAGAACGTAGCGCAGCCGTCCCTCCGGCCCCTGGTCGAAGCGGTCGCCGAGAGCCTCGGTCGCGGCAAGCGCCGCGTCGGTCTCTGCCCGCATGGCCGCTGGAAGCTCCGCGCCGAAGTCCATCAGGCATTGGCCCGCGAAGGCGCGCAGGCCGGAGGCGGCGATCGCGTCGAGCAACCCTTGGGCGCCCGGTCCGATGCCGATGTCCTGAATCGTGGTCGTGCCCCCGAGGAGGCACTCCGCCGCTCCGAGCAGGCTGCACCAATACGCGCTCTCGTCGTCGTGCGCGGCTTCGAGCGGCCAGATCCGCTCGCGCAACCAGGCGAGCAGGCGCCGTTCCTCCGCGAGACCTCGGAAGAAGGTCTGTCCCAGGTGGAGGTGCCCCTGGATCAGCCCGGGGAGGACGATTCCACCGGAAATGTCGAGGACGCGGGTGCCGGGCGGGGGTTCCGGCACTGGACCAATCCAGGCGATGCGGCCGTCCTGCACCAGGAGGTCGGTCCCGCGAAAGACCGTGGCGGCGGCGTCCAGGGTGAGGACTGTGCCGCCGCGGAGGAGAAGGGGAGTGGAGGGCTCGTGCTGGACCATGTGCAAGGTGATCCTACATCTCTGGAAGCGCTCGGGAGAGAATAGCCGGCATGGAGCCCCGTCTCGTCCTCCGCAGCCGCCGCGTTGTGACGCCTGAAGGCGTGCGGCCGGCCACCATCCACATTCGCCAGGGAAGGATCGAGCGCGTCGCTGCCTGGGAAGAGAGCCCCACAGAAAGTCAGGAGCTGCTGGACTGCGGCGACTCCGTAGTACTGCCCGGGGTGGTAGACACGCACGTGCACGTCAACGAGCCGGGGCGGACCGACTGGGAGGGATTCGCGACGGCCACTCGGGCCGCCGCCGCGGGAGGCATCACTACCCTGGTCGACATGCCGCTCAACAGCATCCCTGCCACGACCACGGGCGAGGCGCTCCAGGCCAAGATCGACGTGGCCCGAGGCAAGACGCATGTGGACGTCGGCCTCTGGGGTGGGGTGGTGCCGGGAAACGCCGGCGAGCTTGCCGGGCTCCTGGAGGATGGCGTCCTGGGCTTCAAGGCTTTCCTGGTTCCCTCTGGCGTGGAGGAGTTTGGCCACGTCGGCGAGGCCGATCTGCGGGAGGCCCTGCCGGTGCTCGCACGGCAGAGGTCCGTGCTCCTCGCCCACGCGGAGCTTCCGGGGCCGATTGACGCGGCCGCTGGAGTCTGGGACGACGCGGGTCAGGCGGAGCTGCGCGAGTACGGCCGCTATCTCCAGTCGCGGCCCGATCTCGCGGAGGTCGAAGCCGTGGAGCTGCTGGTCCGGCTCTGCCGCGAGACGGGCTGCCGTGTCCATGTCGTCCACGTGGCCTCCGCGGAGGTCCTGCCGATCCTGTGGCGCGCCCGCGAGGAGGGGCTGCCGGTCACGGCCGAGACCTGCCCGCACTATCTGACCTTTGCCGCCGAGGAGATCCCGGACGGCGGCGTGGCCTTCAAATGCGCTCCTCCAATCCGTTCCCGGGAGAACCGGGAGCTCCTCTGGGAGGCTCTCCGCGAGGGGGTTCTCGACCTGGTCGCGTCCGACCACTCGCCCTGCCCGCCCGAGATGAAGAAGATCGAAACCGGCGACTTCCGAGGTGCCTGGGGCGGCATCGCCTCGCTTCAGCTCGCCCTGTCTGCCGTCTGGACCGGAGCCCGGGAGCGCGGCTTCACGATCGCCGATCTCGCGGAGTGGATGTGCGCCGCACCGGCCCGGCTGGCCGGATTGGACGGCCGGAAGGGGGCGATCGCGCCAGGAATCGATGCCGATCTGGTGGTCTGGGAGCCCGAGGCGAGCTTCGTCGTGGAGCCGCGGGATCTCCAGCACCGGCACAAGCTCACCCCCTATGCCGGGCGGACGCTGTACGGCGCCGTCCAGCGCACCCTGCTGCGGGGCGAAACGGTTTACGATGTCGCCGCGCAGCCCCGTTTCTCCGAGTCGTCCGGACAGCTCCTGCGCAGGGGAGAGGCATGACCGACTTTACCGATCTCGTGGACCTGGCGTCGGAGCGCCTGGGAGGCGCGGTGCTCGCCGCGAACGACGAATTCTTCGCGCCGAAGGAGAACCTCCTGAAAGCGAGCGCGCCGGTCTGGAAAGAGGGCGAATACACGGATGTCGGCAAGTGGATGGACGGCTGGGAGACCCGCCGCCGCCGTGAGCCGGGCTACGACTGGTGTCTCGTGCGACTCGGTCTGCCGGGAGCGCCGCGCGGCGTGGTGGTCGACACCAGTTTCTTCCGCGGCAACTTTCCTGAATCCTGCTCGCTGGAGGTGTGCGTGGTGGACGGACATCCCGGTCCTGACGAGCTGCTGAGCGCCGCCTGGACGGAGATCCTGCCGCGCTCGCCGCTCCAGGGGAACGCGCAGAACCGCTTCGCAATCGAGCAGGAGATCGGCCGGGTCACCCATCTGCGCCTGAACATCTTTCCGGATGGCGGCGTAGCGCGCCTGCGCGTGCACGGCGATGTGGTCCCGGACTGGCCCCGGCTCCTGCGGCGGCGCAGCGAGATCGATCTGGCCGGTGTGGAGAATGGCGGAGCCGTCCTCTCCTGCAGCGACATGTTCTTCGGTAATCGCCACAACCTGATCCTTCCCGGCCCCTCGCACGGCATGCACGACGGTTGGGAAACCAAGCGGCGGCGGGGACCGGGCCACGACTGGGCGATCGTCAAGCTGGGCACGCGCGCCGCGCTCCAACGCGCCGAGGTGGACACCTCTCATTTCAAGGGCAACGCACCCGGAAGCTGCTCGATCGAGGCTTGCGATGCCGTAGGAGCCTCGACCGATCAACTGGCCTCTGAGAGCTTCAGCGGCTGGCGGGAAGTCCTCCCGCAGAGTCCCTTGCGCCCTCACACCCGGCACCTCTTTGACGAGCTGGCCGCGTCGGGTCCGTTCACCCACGCCCGCCTGAACATCTATCCCGATGGCGGTGTAGCCCGGCTGCGGCTCTTCGGGATGGTCACAGCTATCGACTGGCTGAACGCGCTTCCCGTTGCGGAAGCCGAAACTGCACTCCTCGCCTGTTGTGGCTCGCGCGTCTGGGCGCGGCGGATGGCGGCGGGCCGCCCCTTCCGCGATCGTGCCGACCTGCTGAAGATGTCGGACGGGATCTGGTGGAGCCTGGCACCGGAGGACTGGCTGGAAGCGTTCAAGGCGCACCCACGCATCGGAGAGAAGGGAGGGCGCTGGTCCGAGCAGGAGCAGGCCGGTGCGCGGGGAGCCCGCTCGGAGATCCTGGCCGAGCTCGCCGAGGCGAACCGGCGCTATGAGTCCCGGTTCGGACACATCTTCATCGTCTGCGCCACCGGCAAAAGCGCGGGAGAGATGCTGGCCCTGCTCCAGGAGCGCTTCGGCAACGATCCCCAAGCAGAGCTGCGCACCGCCGCCGAAGAACAGCGGAGGATCACTCACTTGCGGCTGGAGAGGTTGTTGCCCTCATGAGCGGAATCACCACACACGTGCTGGATACGTCGCGGGGCCGGCCGGCAAACGGCGTTCCCGTTCTCCTGGAATTCCATGCGGAGGAAGGCTGGCGCGAGATCGCGCGGGCGGAGACCGACGCGGACGGCCGTGCCCGCCAGCTTCTGCCGCCGGGATCTGCTTTGACGGCGGGAACCTGGCGCCTCACGTTCGGCGTTGGAAAGTATTTTGAGACGAGTGGTGTGGAGAGCTTCTATCCCGAAGCCTCGATCGTCTTCATCATCCGGGACACGGATCAGCACTACCACGTACCGCTCCTGCTGAGCCCATACGGCTATTCGACCTATCGAGGGAGCTGAGCATGCCTGTCACCGTGGCCGAGAACAATTATGGAAAGCAGGCGGTGCGCCTGGTCACCGCCCGGCGGCATCCCGATGCGCACGAGCTGCGGGACGTCACCGTCGCTATCCGTCTCGAAGGAGATTTCGCGGCGGCCTACACGGAAGGCGACAACAGCGGCGTGCTCCCTACGGACACGATGAAGAACATGGTCTATGCCCTGGCCGCCGAGCATCCCTTCGACGACATCGAAGACTTCGGCCTCGCCTTGACCGATCACGTATTGCAGGCGAGCCCGCGGGCCGCAAAGGTGCACGCCGAGCTGACCGAGCATCTGTGGGAACGCATCGAGAAGGGGGACGAGCCGCACCCGCACGCCTTCCGGCGCGCCGGAAGCGAGAGGCGGATCGCCATGGTGACCCGCGATCACAACGCCGCGCGCGTGCTGGCCGGCCTCGAAGATCTCGTGGTGATGAAAACCGCGCAGTCAGCGTTCGAAGGATTCCCGCGCGACCGCTATACCACTCTCAAGGAAACCTCGGACCGGATCCTCGCCACCGCCGTGCAGGCGACCTGGCGGTATTCACGACCGTATGTGCCCTTCGGCTCTCTCTGGCACGAGGTGCGGCGCATCCTGCTCGAAACCTTCGCGGACCACGACAGCCTCTCGGTCCAGCACACGCTCTACGCCATGGGAGAAGCTGTGCTGGGGACGGTGGACGTCGAAGAGATTCACATCTCGATGCCTAACAAGCACCATATTCCGGTGGATCTCACGCCGTTCGGGTTGGAGAATCGCAACGAGGTCTTTGTGGCAACAGCGGAGCCGTATGGGCTGATCGAGGCGACGGTGCGGAGGGGGTAGCCCTACCTCCGCCGGTGCTCCAGGATCTTCACGAACGAATGCCCCTGGAGCTCCTCCAATGTCAGCCCTGACCGCTCCAACGCCTCCTCTTCGGTGATCGCGCCGCAGTTGATGGCACGTAGGAAGTAATTGAGGAGGGCCTGGCCCGTCGCTGCGTCGTCGAAGACCTCTCCCACCATCGTGGCCTGGGCGGCTTTCTGCACGAAGTTGCGGAGGCGGTCGGAGGCGGCGTCCAGCCCTTCCAGGAAGAATTCGAAAACCGTGGCGTGGCGGGTGACGAGCTGCGCGGGATGGAGATCCCAGCCCTGATAGAACCCGCCGATGAGAGAGCGGCGGATGTGGTCATGGTGGAGACGCCAGGCCCGGTGTACGGCGGCCCGGTTCTCTTCGAGCTGTGCTTGGGTGAGCGCCGGACCTTCCTTGGCGGCACGGTGCGGCGGGACGGGCAGGATGTTCGTCGCGCCATCCGAGATCCAGATGCCAGTGCCGGCGAAGGCGACCTGCATCATCTCGCGGGCGAAGTCGCAGACCGGATGGTCCATGGCCTGCCAGGCCGCCGTGACGTTGGACGAGGCCGTGTAGTCGTAGACCCCGAAGTGAGCCGCCACGCAGCGGCCGCGCGCCGCATCGGCGAGGAGCGGCAGGCTGGAGACGCCCCGTTCGTTCAGGATCGACTGCGGCGTTTCGATCATGATTTCGAAGCGCAGGGCACCGGACGGGAGGCCCAGCGCCGGCTCCAGCAGATCGAAAAGATCGGCGAGGGCCGTGACCTGCTCGGGGATTGTGACCTTCGGGAGGGTCACGACGAAGCCTTCCGGCAGCCGGCCTCCGGCTTCGCGGACGAGCGTGGTCAGGAAAAGATCCAGGGTGCGGACGGAGCGGCCGCGCAGCTCTTCGGTAAAAGGCTTGATGCGGATGCCGATGAAGGGCGGCAGCGTTCCGGCGGACAGGCCGGCCGTCATTTCGCGAGCCACGGACTCGGCGTGCCCATCTTCCTCCGCGTCCGGCCGGTTGCCGTAGCCGTCCTCGAAATCGGCGCGATAGTCCTCGACCGGCTCGCGGCGCAGCTTCTCGGCGACCCGCGTCCAGATGGTCGAAGCGAGCGCATCCGGCAGGCCGATGGCCCGGGCGAGCTTCTCGGGCGTCGGCGCGTACTCCTCGAGCGCCTGGAGGGCGAGAGTCCCCAGGCGCGCCGCGGAGTCGGAGTGGAAGAGGTGAGCCCCGCCATACACCACATGGACCGGCTGGCGGTGCCCCGATTCTCCGGGGTAGCGCCGGGCAAAGGCGAGATTCGCGCCGCGCAGGCGCGCGAAGACTGCGCCGAGCGCGTCGGCGGTCAGGGTCGTCGGCATTCGATGTTCTCCTCCGGCACGCACCCCGGGTTGAAACCCGGGGCTAGAAAACGGCCGTCCCTGCGGGACGGAGAGAGCCGATGCGCATCGACTCCGTCCTGGAGGGACGGCCCTGTTGGTAGCCCCGGGTTTCAACCCGGGGTGGACGGTTAGGCCTTCTCAGAGTCCCAGCACCATCCGCCGCACCACCCGCTCCAGCACATAGCGACGGTACTCCGCGGTGGAACGGACGTCGTCAATCGGCTGGACCTCCTGGGCTGCGATGCTTCCGGCGCGGTTGGCGGCTTCGGCTCCCGGAGCGAGCCCCTGCGCCGCTTCTTCGGCCGCACGCAGACGGACTGGGACTGGCGCGACGCTTCCGGCGGCGAGGCGGAGCTCGGCAATCCGGCCGCTTTCGACCCGGCCCACCAGGGCGACTACGACCTTTGAAATCGCCTGCGCCTCCCGTGTCCCGACTTTCCGGAAGGATTGAATCGAGCCGGCTGGAAGGTGGGGGAGGCGCACGCGGACGATGATCTCTCCGGGCTCCAGGGCGGTCTTGCGATAGCCGGTGTGGAACTGGGCGTAGGGGATCTCCCGCTGATCCTTCCGGCCCGCCACGATCACCACCGCGTCGAGAGCCAGGAGCACGGGAAGGGAGTCGCCTGCCGGGCTGGCGTTCGCCATGTTGCCCCCGAGCGTGGCGCGGTTCTGGATCTGCCAGCCTCCGACCTGCCCGGCCGCCTCGACGAGCGCGGGAAAAGCGGCGCGGACCGCGGCCGAGCTCCGAATTTCCGTGAAGGTCGTGGCGGCGCCGATCTCCAGACCACCCAGCCCACCGTCGACCTCGCGGATGCCGCGCAGCTCGGGAATTCCGAGCAGATCGATCACCCGCTCGATCCGATGCAGCGCTTCGGGACCACGCACCATGAGATCGGTGCAGCCGGCGACAGGCACCAGTCCGGGATCTCCCTCCAGGTGCCGGACCATCTCGTCCAGCGAGTGTGGGCGCAGGGCGATCATGCCTTCGAGTCCTCGGGTCCAAGCGCGGGGAGGAGCGCGCGCAGGATGCCTTCGTAGCCCGTGCACCGGCAGAGATTGCCGGCGAGTGCCTCGCGGGCTTCCTCGCGGCTCGGTGTCGTGTTGCGCTCCAGCAGGGCCGCCAGGGTCACGACGATTCCGGGGGTGCAGGCGCCGCACTGGACGCCACCGGTCGCGACGAACCGTTCGAGAGTCGTGCGCAGCGGACCGTCGGGACGGCCGGCGAGAGCCTCGACTGTTTCGACGCGGCGCCCTTCGCACTGGAAGAGCGGAACCAGGCACGACAGGACCGGCTCGCCATCCAGCAGCACCGTGCAGGCGCCGCACTCCCCCTCACCGCACCCTTCCTTCGTGCCGGTCCGGCCGAGCTGCTCGCGCAGCACGTCGAGGAGGCGCGCCATCGGGTGCCCTTCCGTCCCGACGGACTGGCCGTTGAGCAGGAATGAAGTCGTCATCCGGCAACCTCCACGGTCTGCTGCGATCTCTGCCATTCCAGGAGCCGTTCCGGAGTCGCCGGAATGGCGGTCACTGTGATCCCGGTCGCGTTCTCGATCGCCTGCGCGGCGGCCGGCGCTCCGCCGTCCATGGGGAGCTCGCCGACCCCTTTTGCTCCGAAAGGACCGCCCTCCCAGGCCTGCTCCAGCAGATGCACGTCGATCCGCGGGCTGTCCCGGATCGTGGGGATGATGTAGGTCGCCAGGCGATCATTCAAATAGCGCCCGTCCTGCATCTTGACCTCTTCCATCAACGCCCAGCCGAGAGCCTGGAGGGTCCCGCCTTCGATCTGTCCGGCGCAGAGAGTTTTGTGGATCGCGCGCCCCACCTCGCAGACGGCGGTCACCTGGACGGGCCGCACGGCCAGCGTGTCGGGATCGACTTCCACCTCGACCACGTCCGCGCCCCAGGCATAGGTGGGATAGGCGGCGCCGCTGTAGGTGGACTCGTCGAACGTCTGCCACTCCGGAGGCTCGTGGCGAAGGGTGACCTCCACCGGGCCGCTCTCCTGCCGGAGCCGTCGGGCCGCCTCCCGGAAGCGCTCGCGGGAGCCATCCGGACCTTCGATCCAACCATCGCGGACCGAAACGCCCTCCCGTTCCGCGACAACCCGGTCGCGCAGCTCGGCCACGGCGCGGGCGATCAGCCCACCCACGATCATGGTCGTGCGCGAGGCGACGGTCGGACCCGAATCGGGCACCTCGGCGGTGTCCGGCTCGGCGAAGGTCACGTCCTCGGGGAGGATCCCGGCGGCGGCCGCGGCGATCTGGGGGAAGACCGCCACGCACCCTTGGCCCATATCGGTCATCGCGGTGAGGACCTCGATCCGCCCGTCCTCCAGGAGGCGGGCGGTCACCGGGGACTTCATCTTGCGCTCGCCATTGCCGGTGAACCCGGCGCCGTGGAAATACAGAGAAAGGCCGATCCCGCGCAGCGGCTCACCGCCCCCTTCCTCCGACCGCCGCGTCCGCGCCTCCTCCAGCTCCCGCCAGCGCTCACGGAAGCCGGTCCGCCGCTCAGCCTCCTCCAGGCAGAGGCGGGCCGAGGTGCTGGCGTCCAGCACCTGCCCGGTCGGCAGCCGGTCTCCCGGCTCCACGGCGTTGCGCATCCGGATCTCCAGCGGGTCGAGCCCCAGGGTTCGGGCGATCCGGTCCATCTGGCGCTCCAGGGCAAACTCGACCTGGGGAGCGCCGAAGCCGCGGAAGGCGCTGTTGGGCGTCGTGTGCGTGCGCAGCACCCGCCCGCGGATGCGCACGTCGGAGCAGCGGTACGGGCCGAAGGAGTGGAGGAGGGCCCGCGACAGCACCACGGACGAGAGCGTCGCGTAGGCGCCGCCATCCATCAGGATCTCGATGTCGAGACCGAGGAGGCGGCCGTCGCGCGTCACCCCCGTCCGATGGCGGACGACCGCGGGGTGGCGCTTCGAGGTGCCGATGATGTCCTCGTGACGGTCATAGACCACCTTCACGGGCCGGCCGCACGCGCGCGCCAGCAGGGCGGCATGGAGAGCGATCGCGCTCGGGAAGTCCTCCTTGCCGCCGAAGCCGCCGCCCACGGTCGAGGCGCGCACCCGGACTTTGTCGTCCGGCAGGCCGAGCCCGTGCGTCAACGCCTTGTGGACGTAGTACGGACACTGCATGGAGCCGAGGACGGTGAGCGATCCGTCGTCCTCGTACCAAGCGATCATCCCGTTGCACTCGATGTAGATGTGCTCCTGGTGCCCGGTGCGGTACTCCCCTTCGATCACCGCGTCCGCCCGGGCCAGAGCCGCCTCCACGTCGCCGGTGTCCATTCCGAGCTGATACAGAGAGGAGAGGCTCTCCGCCTGCTCCAGGCTCAGGACGGGATCGAGCGGCTCGTAGTCGACGGTGATCGCCGCGAGCGCCTGCCGCGCCGCGAGGCGGGTCGGCGCCGCGACCAGCGCCACGGGCTCGGCCACATGGAGCGTGAATCCATCGGCGAGGATCGGCCACCCGTCATCGATGAGCTGAACGCCGTTGGGACCGGGAAGGTCCGCTGCCGTTACGCAGACCGCGCCCTCCGGAGCCTGGGCCGGGTCCCAGTGGATCGAGCGGATGCGGGCATGCGGGTGCGGGCTGCGCAGCGTGGCGCCGTGCCACATCCCCGGGAGGGAGACATCGTCCACGTAGCGAGCCGCCCCGGATACTTTGGCAAAACCATCAGGGCGCGGCGGACTTTCTCCAATGCCGTTCATTCGGCTGAAGTCTGGAACAATGCCGGGATCGGCGCAAGGGGAGGCTTGGCCTAGTGGCGGAGATAGACGAAGTCGGTGACGACCGGTTTCCCGTCCTGCTTCCGTTCGAGACGAGCGACCAGGCGGCTCTCGCCTTCCCGGCGGTAGGTGAGGCGGACCGGATTCTCCGGGTTGCGGTTGTCGAAGGTCGCCTCGCCTGGCTTGGAGGCGACGAGATGGAAGGGGATCGCTCCCTCCTTGTCCTCGCGGCCGACGAGCCGGGGCCCGAAGTGGCGAAGCCAAAGAATGGGACCGTCGGCGCCGGGCTCCAGGGTGAGGAACTCGTACAGCGCGAGCTTGCCGTCCTTGCCGCCCTGGACCCAGCGGAACATGCCCATGAGGACGCCGCCCGCGGGCGCGCTCCATTGCTCCTCGACGAAATCGCCCTCGACCACCCCCTGCCAGGTCCCGGCCAACCAGGCGAAGTCGGCCACGGTCACCGACGCGAGAGGGGCAGGCGCGGCGGGTTCAGCAGCCTGGACCAAGCAGGACGCGGCGAGGAGGATCAAACCGAGCAGCAGGGTCTTGCTCTTCATTCTGTGACGCTCCTACGAAAGCTCCCGTCGCCGCTCCTCGATCCAGGCGCGGGCCGCGGTCTCGTCGTCGAAGAACTCGACCGGGAAGCGGGTGCTGTCGTCGTTCTTGAACAGGTCCACGCCGGTGACGATCATCTTGGCCATCACCCGCGCTTCCAGACGGGCGCGGCAGACGGCGAGCCCGCGGAGGGGCATCTGGTTGAGGGCGGCGGACGTTGTCTTCCGTCCGCCCGGCGTATCGGTGCCGATACCGGCCATGTCGACCAGCATAAAGATGCTTTCACGGCCTTCGATCATCTGGAAGTGGACTTGGTTGATCGCCTCGGCATCTTCCAGGGTGACGTCTCCGGCCAGGCGGAGCACGATCAGGTCGGGGTCTTCGAGCCAGGTGGTATGCGCACCGATGCGGTGGATCTCGGGCATCGCCTCTCCTCAAGGAAGGGAACGGGATTCGATGGATTCCGGAGAATCCTACGACACACCCGCTCCCTTCCGATAGCGAGGCTTATTCGTCGGCCCTGGTCATGAGGAGGCGTCCGCCCTCCTCGCCGCTGTCGGAGACCCACCGGCCTTCGAACCTCCCGTCCACGCGTTCCATCTTCCCGGCCAGCAGGCTCTCGCCGTTGTCCACCTTGAACGAGAACGTCTGGCCATCGAACGCCGCGTCCACGATCGGCCAGCGCTTTTCGCCTCCCTGGATTGGCAAGATGGCCGAGCCGGCGAGCTTGCCCGCATCGAGGCGGAGCTCCAGCTTGATGGAGCCTGGCCCCGGCCCTGTCGTCGTCTGCCCCTCCTCGAGCGGAGCCAGCCACCAGGTGCCGACCATCTCCGCCGCGGCATTCGCCTCCGGAGTTGCCTGGTTGGCGTAGATCAGGGCCGGCGCGAGGAGCGTGAGCCAGAGCGCGAGCAGAACACGAGTCTTGGGCATGGGTTGTCCTCCCAGAGAGCTTGGACCGGCCCGGGGCTCGGGAAGTTCCATCAAATCTGCGGTCGCGCGCCCCCTGGGACCGCCGGCGTCTCGCCGGCTCTTTGCTTTCTCTTCGCCTCCTCACCGAAAATCGTGGCTTGACACCTCGACGAGCTTCTTCAGGGACCAGAAGCGCTCGTAGAGCCGCTAACCGCCCGAGTTTGCCGCTACACCGCCGGGATCGTGGCTACGCCCAGCCGTATACGGCTATCCGGGCCATCCCCACGGCTATCCAGCCGGGGGTAACGGTTAACCCGACCCTCCCCACGGTTAACCCGACCCTCCCCACGGTTAACCCGATCCTCCCACGGTTAACCCCGCCGGGATAACGGTTAACCCAACCCTCCCCACCGCTACACGCTCGGTATAAGGCTTACACCTTCGGGATAGCGGCTACACGGCCGGCAGTCGTCGAGGACGCGCCGGCGGAAGGGCTCCGTCGTCTTTAGCGAGTCTTGTGCTTCGGCGGGAGCGATACCACCTCCCGGCCGCTCTGTCGTTCCTGTTCCTTGAGATCCTGAAAGATCCGTTCCAGGTCATAGTCGAAACGAGCGGCATGTTCCTCGCGAATCTTCCGGACCTCTTCGACAATCGGGTCATCCCACATGGGATCATTCTCCCATTAATTCTCCGGAGGTGCAGATGATCGGTGGGCTTATGCGTCCTCCCCGGACGCGGCAAATCCGCTCGGCCCGTGGCGCAGGGAAATCGGAGAGCCGGTCTCTCGTTGGGCTCGGTCTATTTCTCTGTCCCCATCCGGCCACCGGGGGAGTCCAAGATCGTCCCCTTCCCCGTCGCCGGCATCGTCTCGGGTCCCTTCGGTATCTTCCGGGGGGACACCAACGGACCGGACCGTGGGCTGACGCAGCCTCGCTTCTCCCTGGTCCTCCTCGCCTGCGGTCGGTTCCTGAGCACCTCTGCCCGCGGCATCGACTGCCAAGTCCTGGCCGAAGAGCTGGCGCCTCTGGAGGTCGCCTGGACCGCCACGGACCCCTTCGCCGTCACCGGGCCGGGGATCGAGACCGCCCGTTGGCTCCTCCAGTGCTGTCAGCACAGATACGAGCTTTGAGCCATTGGGGCCGGCGCCTGCCGGCCCTTCTCTTTTGCTGGACCCGCCGAGGCTCACGACCTATTTCTTAGTTTTATCCACGCATACAGATTTACGTTACAGCCCCCTCCTCCTGAGCAACTCGGCCCACAGTAAAGATCAGCCTCAACTGTGTAGCCCTTTATCTCGCCCGTATCGTCATCAACATCCGCATGTCGTGAGATATTGAAGACTCCCCATTCCCCCCCGTTACCACCAACCGCCTGTCGAGGATTTCTTGGGGGAATCTCAAGATAAGCGGGTGCAGGCATGGGGCTCTCCCAGGGACCGACTGGACGGCAGAAGGCAGGTCTCGGGCCATTGCTCGAAATCAGGATACACCAGAGCTTCTGCCGGACGACGAATCGCTGGCCTCGGGAAGGTGCCGACTCCTCCAACTGATCGGCGCGCGCCCCCTGGGACCGCCGGCGTCCCGCCGGCTCACACTTTCGGCGACCACGGTGGCCGGTGGTCTTTGATTAGGTCGCCCCCTTCGGGGGCAGTCTTTTCAGAGTAGGCCGGCGAGACGCCGGCGGTCCCAGGGGGCGCTTTACGGTGCCATTTCGCCTCGCTTCCACCAGGCGCTGCTCCACCGCCACTCTGCCGGTACCCGGACGAAACCCGCCTTGACAGGATTCTCTTCGATGTAGGAGACAGCATTACGGAAGTGTCGGTCATCTCGGATGAAGCGATCGAAGTACTCCCGGAACCAGAAGTCGCCGGTGCGTCCAAGGATCTGATTGGCTACGTGAGCGGTGTAGGACTTCCAAGAGTGGATGATGCTGCCGAGAGGCCAGTTCTCTGAGGTTTCGATCAGCCCGTGGACATGGTTGGGCATTATGCACCACGCGATCAAGCGATACCGTTGGCCGTCAAAATAGAGAAGCGCGTTCTCCACCAAGGCTGCGATGCGCTCGTCACGGAGCCAGCAGGCGCCGTGGCCGGCATCTTCGTAACGGGCGATACGTCTGCGCAGCTCGATTTCCTTGGGGTCCGTGGCGGGGAGTCGCTCGACCCAGGCCAGTTCAGCTTTCCAGGACTGAACGACAGCTTCGGGAACGGCGTCGTGTAGGCGTAAAGTGAGAGACTGCAGGAGGAGGGGCTCATTGAAGTGGGGGAGATAGCCTCGGGAGCGCCAGGGACTATCGGAGGGGGCGACGTTTTCCATTTCTGCGGATTCTAGGGCATGGACCGACTCGGGGCGCTGTGGTGGCGGAGAGGGTGGGCCGGCGAGACGCCGGCGGTCCCAGGGGGCGCTTCCCGGGGGCGTTTTCGTTAATCGGCCATCTTCTTTCTTCGTCCGTTCAGGAAGTTGCTCTCCGAATACTGTCGCTGATCATCACAAAGTTGCCGGCGCGCGCCCCCTGGGACCACCGGCGTCTCGCCGGCTCTTTGCTTTTCTCTTCCCCCCTCACCGAAAATCGTGGCTCGGCACCTCCACGAGCTTCTTCAGCGACCAGAAGCGTTCACCCTTGACCGAGAGGGTGCCGTCGCGCTTCTGGAGGATGCCTTCGACGACGAGGCCGGGGGAGCCGACGATCAGCTTGCGGTGGTTTTGCAGGAGATCGGGGGAGACGACGGCCTGGGACATGCCGGTCTCGTCCTCCAGGGTCAGGAAGAGCAGGCCCTTGGCGGTACCGGGTCGCTGCCGCACGATGACCGAGCCGGCGGTGCGGACCCGCTTGCCGTTCGGCAGCTTGTCGAGCTCGGCGGCCGGGGTCACTCCCTTGGCGGCGAGTTGCGGGCGGTAGTAGGACACGGGGTGCGGCCCCAGGGTGAGCTGGGCTCCGGTGTAGTCGGCGACGGTCTCTTCGGCCGGCGTCATCTCGGGCAGCGGTGAGGGCTCCGGGTCTTCCAGATGGTCGAGGAGCGGCCCGGCGGGCCGGGCGGTGCGCGCCACCTGCCAGAGGGCCGCACGCCGGGTGAGGCCGAAGGAGGCGAGGGCTCCGATCTCCGCCAGGGTTGCGATCTCGGGCGCGTGGAGGCCGCAGCGGCGGACCAGGTCGTCCACGCTCTCGAACAGAGCGATTTTCCTCTCCCGCTCGATCGTCTGCCGAGTGGTGCGGCGCAGCCTCCTCACAAAGCGGAAGCCGAGGCGGATCGCTCCGGCCGGGGGCGCCTCGCCGGTCCGCCGGTTCCGCTGCCCTTCGGGGATCTCCCGGTCCTCCCAATGGCAGCGGTCGCCGGAGATCTGGACGTCCACCGGCCGGATCTCGACGCCGCGGCGCTGCGCGTCCTTCACCAGCGTAGCCGGGTGGTAGAAGCCCATGGGCCAAGCGTTGAGCAGGCCGAGATAGAACGCGGTCGGATGGTGCGCTTTGAGCCAGGCGCTCGCGTAGGCGATCAGTGCGAAGCTCGCCGCGTGGGACTCGGGGAAGCCGTAGAGCGCGAATGAGGTGATGCCCTGGACGATCTCGTCCTGCGCCTTGCCGATGATTCCCCGTTCGGTCATCCCGCTGCGGAGCTTCGCGACGATCGCGTTCATTTTCTCGACCGAGCGCTTCGAGCCCATGGCGCGCCGCAGCTCCTCGGCTTCGCCGCCGCTGAAGCCGGCCGCCACCATGGCGACGCGCAGGAGCTGCTCCTGGAAGATCGGCACGCCGAGCGTGCGCGCCAGGATCGGCTCCAGGCTCGGATGCGCGTAGGTCACCGGCTGCCGCTTGTTGCGCCGCTCGAAGTAGGGGCTCGCCATGTTGCCGGCGATCGGGCCGGGGCGGATGATGCCCACCTGGATCACCAGGTCGTAGAACCGCTCGGGATGGTTGCGCGGCAGCGAGGCCATCTGCGCCCGGCTCTCCACCTGGAAGCAGCCCACCGTGTCCGCCTGCTGGAGCATCTTGTAGACCTTGGGATCGTCGGGCGGCAGATGGGCCAGGTCGACGTTGACCCCTTCATGGGTGCGGATGGTCGGCACCATCTCCTCGAGGGCGCCGAGCATCCCCAGGCCCAGAAGGTCGACCTTGATGATCCCAAGGTCGGCGCAGTCGTCCTTGTCCCATTGGACGACGACGCGGCCGGGCATGGAGGCGGGCTCCAGGGGGACCACCTCATCGAGGCGGCCGGCGGCGATCACCATGCCGCCCGAGTGCTGGCCCAGGTGACGCGGCATGTTGTGGATGCGCAGCCACTGCTCGGTGAAGAGCTTCATCCGCGGCTCTTCAGGGTCGAAGCCCGCGGCGGCGAGCTCGGCGGCGAACGTCTTCGGATCGCCCCGCGCTACGTCGTACGTCCAGCTGCCGAGCTGCTTGGCGAGCTTGTCCACCTGCTCCGGGGAGTAGCCGAAGACCTTGGCCACCTCGCGGGTCGACGAGCGGTCGCGGTAGGTGATGACGTTGGCGGTCATCGCCGCGCCGCGCTCGCCGTACCGCTTGTAGACGTACTGGATGACCTTCTCGCGCTGGTCCCCCGAGGGGAGGTCGAGATCGATGTCCGGCCACTCGCCGCGCTCTTCGGAGAGGAAGCGCTCGAAGAGGAGCTCCATCTTGACCGGGTCGACCGCGGTGATCGAGAGGGCGTAGCAGACGGCGCTGTTGGCCGCCGAGCCGCGCCCCTGGGCCAGGATGTTCTCGCGCTGGCAGAACTGGACGATGTCCCAGACGATCAGGAAGTAGCCGGCGAGGTTGAGCTTCTCGATGAGGTCGAGCTCGCGCTGGATCTGCGCCTGGGCTTTCGCGGTGAGCGGCCGGAAGCGGGCGCGCGCGCCGTTCCAGGAAATGTGCCGGAGGAACGAGGACGGCGTCTCGCCCGGCGGCAGCGGGTACTCGGGGAAGCGGTAGCCGAGGTTCGCCAGGGTGAAATCGAGCCGCTCCGCGAGCTCGGCGCTGGCCGCCACCGCCTCCGGCAGGTCGGCGAAGAGGCGGGCCATCTCCGCGGGGCTCTTGAGGTGCCGCTCGCGGTGGCTCCCGAGGAGGGCGCCGGCCGTGTCGAGGGTCGTATGGTGGCGGATCGAGGTCAGGACGTCGTGGAGCGGCTTGTCTTCGCGTCGGGCGTAGCGCACGCCGTTGGTGGCGACCAGCGGGAGCCGGAGCTTGCGCGCGAGGTCGATCAGGGCGCGGTTGCGGTGCTCCTCCTCCCGCAGGCGATGGCGCTGCAGCTCCACGTGGACCCGGCCGCCGAACCAGACGGTCAGCCGCTCCAGCGCCCGCCGCGCCGTGTCCAACCCGCCCACGCCGAGCTCGCGGGCGACCAGCCCGTCCTCGGCGCCGGTCAGGCAGCGGAGGCCGGAGGCGTGCTCGGCGAGCAGGTCCCAGGAGACGCGGGCGTGCCCCTTGGGCCGGCCGAGCGCCGCGGTGGTCAACATCCGGCAGAGGTTGCGGTACCCCGCCGCGCTCTCGGCGAGGACGGTGATCCGCGCGCCGTCGGGTGGCAGGTCTGGGTTCCCCCTCTCCCGCTCGCGGGAGAGGGGGCCAGGTGGTGAGGGCTCCGGAACGATCCCGAGAGGGCCGCGCCGCCCCGGGGGGAGGAGCGGCTCGTCCTCCAGGACCAGCTCCGCCCCGACCAGCGCCTTGAGTCCCGCCTGTTTCGCCGCCTGGTGGAAGCGCGGCGCGCCATAGACGCCGTTGACGTCCACCAGCGCCACCGCGGGCAGGCCCAGCTCCGCCGCCTGCTGCACCACATCCTCCGGCAGCGATGCCCCCTGCAGAAAAGAGAAGGCGGACGCCGTATGGAGCTCGGCGTAGGGGAGAGGTTGGGAGCGGGCTACGCGGCTCCCGGAATAGTCTCGCTGCTTCGCCTTCTCCTTGCGCGCTCCCGCCGAGGTGCCGAGCTTCTTGAGAGTGTGCCCGAAGTCCCGCGGCGCAGGAGGCGCAAACTCGTCGTCGCCGTCTTTCACGCTCCGAGATTAGGCATCAGTCGGGCGTAAGTCAACCCGCTCAGCCGACCCGGGTCGGTGTGAACGCGGGCGGATCGCTCGCCGGGAACGACTCTCTCGAGGCCTCGTCTTCCTCCAGAAAGATCTCCGGCTCCTCCATCTCGATGCGCCGCGCCCCTTCCGGCAGCGGCCAGGCGCGCCCGGTCGCCGGAGAGGTGATGGTGTCGCGAGGTCCCCGCGAGGGCAGATTCCGCCAGGCCTCCGGATCTTCCGCCGTGTTGATGCCGAGAGCGTTGTAGACCGGGCAGTAGCCCGTCACCGCCCGGATCAGCAGGGTCAATCCGGTCGCTGCCAGGGCCAGCGGACCCGCCGAAAGACGATCCTCTCTCCGCAACGCGTAGGCCAGCAGGGCCCCTCCCGCTGCCAGGGTTCCCACCCGCTCGTATTTTCCGACGTTCTCTTTCAGGTTCATCGTGCCTCCCCGCAGGAAACTTTCTTCCTGCGTAAAGGGCAGGCCGCAAGTGCCATGCCAGCCGGGCGGTGCTAGGATCGCGAGCACCGGAGGGGAAGCGATGAACGAGTTTCGGGACAACGTCGTGGTGCTCACCGGCGCCTCCCGCGGCATCGGCCGTGAGCTGGCGCTACAGCTCGCCGATCAGGGCGCCCGGCTGGCTCTCTCCGCGCGGGACACGGCGGCTCTCGAGGAGGTGGCCGAGCTGTGCCGGGCGCGCGGCGGCCAGGCCATGGCGATCCCGGCCGACGTCGGGGAGGAGCCGCAGTGCGCGGAGCTGATCCGCCGGACGGTCGAGACGTACGGCCGGATCGACACCCTGATCAACAACGCGGGGATCAGCATGTGGGCGCTGTTCGAGCAGGTGACCGACCTCTCGATTTTCGAGCGGCTGATGCGAATCAATTATCTCGGCAGCGTCTGGTGCACCTGGTACGCGTTGCCGCATCTGAAACAAACGCGCGGGCGCATCGTGGCGGTGGCGAGCCTCACCGGCAAGACGGGCGTGCCGACCCGCAGCGGCTATGCCGCGAGCAAGCACGCCATGGTCGGCTTCTTCGATACGTTGCGCATCGAGCTCGCGGGGAGCGGCGTCAGCGTGACCGTGACCTGTCCGGATTTCGTGGCCACCGAGATCCGCGAGCGCGCCTTCGGCCCCGACGGCAAGCCTCTGGGCGTCAGCCCGGTCAAGGAATCGAAAGTGATGACGGCGGAGACCTGCGCGCGCCTGATCTTGAAGAGCGCGGCCCGCCGCGAGAGGGAGCTGATCCCTTCGGCCCGCGGCAAGCTCGGCCTGTACCTCAAGCTGTTCGCTCCCTCGGTGATCGATCGCATCGCGCGTAAGGCAATCGAAGAAGGGCGCTGAGCTCGCGAAAGGAAATCGAAGCCATGACGAGACGGCGTTGTCTGGTCGTCCCCTTTCTTCTGCTGGCCTCCGCCTGCGCATTGCGGGCCGCCGAGCCTCCAGCGCCGGACCCGCTGCGGGACTTGGCGCATCTGCGGCAGGAGTCCAATCCAGCCCGTCTGGAGGCCTTGCAGGAGATCCTCCAGGAGCGCGGTCTCCCCTTCGAGCTCCAGGCCTTCGATGCGAAGGAGAGCTCGCACGGCCACAAGAAGGGGACGAACGTGGTGATGACGTTCGGCTCGGGCGCACGCGAGATCGTGGTCGGTGCCCATTACGACGCCGTCGAGTGGAAGGACGGCAAGATGTCGCAGGGCATGGTGGACAACGGCGCGGGTGCGGTCGTCCTGCTGCGCGTGGCCGAAGTCTTGAAGGACCGTCCCCTCCGCCATCGCATCCGCGTCGTCCTCTTCGACAAGGAAGAGGTCGGTCTGCTGGGATCGAAGGCGTACGTGGCCGGCCGCAAACCGGGAACGATCGCCGCGGCGGTGAATGTGGACATCGCCGGCTTCGGGGACGCGGTCGTGTACGGTCTGGGCAAGACCGAGGGGGACGCCCGGCTCCAGGAAGTGCTGGGCGCGATTTGCACGGAACGGCGCCTCACGTGCCTGGAGTTCCCGACGTTCCCGCCCGGTGACGACCGCAGCTTCCAGACCGCCGGGATCCCGGTCGTCTCGATCGGCTTCCTGCCGCGCCTCCAGGCCCACCAGCTCTGGCTCTTCCTGAACGGCGGCAAGGACTCGGGTCTCCAAGAGGGCTGGGTGCCGCCGATCCTGAAGATCATCCATACCCCGGAAGACACGATCGACAAGGTCGACCCCGGGACGCTGGACCTCGCCACGGGCCTGGTGCTGGATACGGTGCTGCGATTGGATGGGGGGATGGAGTAGGGGCGTCAGTTTGAAGGAATGTCCTGCCATCGGTAGGATGTAACGAATCTTCCGAGGTGTCTCGGGTTATTCGTGATTACGGCCCCTGAGATCTCTAAAGCCTGAGCCGCCAAAATAACATCCGCGTCCAGGGAGGGGCCCGTCGGCAGCCCCGCGAAACGGGCCTTTGCCCAGAGTAAGGCAGCTCGCCGCATAACCGAGGTTGACAAAGGAAGATAGGCCAGGAAATCACCCAACTCATCCAGGCGACGAAGACTCCTTGTCGTAGACCGCCCACTTTGAAGCGCGACCTGGAGGAGACCTCTCCGCGTTTCGTAATCGGCGATCTCCGGCAAGCAGAAGAACTCTGGTTCGCGCGAGATCTCGCCAAACCATTCACCGAGCGCGTAGTCCTCTGCACGAGCCGGATGGCAGAGGCGGGAAAGGATGTTTGTATCGAGGAGGAGCTTCATTCCGGCGGTGCTCAGCGCCTCAACTCCTGTTCGAGGAGTGGCCAGATCTCCTCATCATACCCATCGTCCTCTTTCATCCATTCCCGGACCAGATCACCAGCCCGCCGCTGGCGCTCCCGCACCTCTGGAGTCAGAAGCGGATCGGGCTCAGGGACAGTCTCCTCCTGCGGCTTCCTTTTGAGGTTCTTCATCCTGGTTCTTGGCTCCTCTGGCTCCTCGCTGTTCCGGGAAAGGATACCACGAACCCGTTTTCGCGTACATCCCTGCCTCACAACTGCGACCGCAACAGCCCCGCGGCATGCTCCAGGAGCTTCTCGCTCAGCGGCCTCCGCTTCCATTCCTCCAGGGTGATGAGCTTGGCGCGTTTCTTGTCCCTGCGGAAGAGGTCGATCTGCCGCTGCGCGAATTTCCGGTCCAGGACGTTCAGGTTCGCTTCGTCGTTCAGGCGGAAGGAGCGGTTGTCGAAGTTCGTCGAGCCGACCGAGACCCAGCATTCGTCGGCGACCAGCAACTTGCAATGGAACATCGTCGGCTGGAACTCCCAGATCTCGATCCCGGCTTCCAGGAGCTTTCCCCAGCGCGAGCGTGAGGCTTTGCGGGTGAACTCGGTGTCAATGTGCCGGCCCGGTACCATGACCTCCACCTGGACGCCGCGCCGCTTCGCGTCGATCAGCGTCTCGATGGCCATGTCATCCGGGACGAAGTACGCGCTGCCGATGTACAGGGTCCGCTGCGCCGCCGCCATGGAGAAGAGGAAGAGCAGGCGGGCGCTCTCGCTCCCTTCGTTCCGTGAGCTGCGGAACATCTGCGCCTGGCAGCCTCCGGCCTCCTCCAGGGCGGGGAAGTAGTCGTCTCCATGGAGCACCTGGGAGTGGGTCTTCATCCAGTTGTCGGTGAACGCCGCTTCCATCTGCGCCACCACCGGACCTTCCACCCGATAGTGGTTGTCCCGCCAGTGGCAGGAGTCCTCGGCATTGCCCAGCCACTCGTCGGCGATCCCCACGCCGCCGGTGAAGCCGATGCGGCCGTCCACAATCAGGAGCTTGCGGTGCGTACGGTTGTTGATCCTGTCGAGGTTGTACCAGCGGATCGGGTGGTAGCGCTCCACCTGTACACCGGCGTCGCGCATCCTCTGGATGAGCTGCTCGTCCATTTTGTTGCTGCCCAACCAGTCGAGCAGAACGTGGATGCGGACACCCGCGCGGGCTCGCTCCGCGAGCGCCTCGGTGAGCTCGCGGGCGATCTCGCCGGACCAGTAGATGAACGTTTCGAACACGATCGTCCGCTGCGCTCCCCGGATCGCCTCCAGCATCGCGGGAAAGATCTCGTTCCCGTTGACCAGCGTGTCGATCCGGTTGCCGCCGACGATCGGCGGGCCGAGCAGATGGCCGACCGCCCGGCGGAACGAGTCGTCCTCGACTCCGTAGCACGGCTCGATCTTGCGGTCGATCTTGCGCTCTCCGGTGGAGAGGTTCCGCACGAGAAACGCCACGAGCAGGGTGGCCGCGGCTGTCACGAAGATAGTCAATGCCGTTGTCATGTCTCGAAATCCACGACTTGCCGCCCGAGCTGCATTACGGCGCTGGCGGGAAGGAGCAAAATGCGTGCCGCATGAAGGCGGATGGCGCGTCCCTTGCAGCCGATTGCGCAATTACCGCGCGCTGATGCACCGCGTTGCAAGGGAGGGTGCGCAATGAAGATTTATCCGGGCAATCCTTACCCCCTGGGGGCTACATACGACGGGGCGGGGACCAACTTTTCACTCTTCTCGGAGGTCGCCGAGCGGGTCGAGCTCTGTCTGTTCGATTAAGCGGGCAAGGAGACCCGCGTCGAGCTTCCCGAGGTCACCGCGTTCTGCTGGCACGGGTATCTGCCGAACGTCGTGCCGGGACAGCGCTATGGCTATCGGGTCCACGGTCCGTGGAATCCCGCCGAAGGGCATCGCTGCAGTCCGGCGAAGCTCCTCCTCGATCCCTATGCCAAGGCGATCGAAGGGGAGGTCGAGTGGAACGAGGCTGTCTTTCCCTACCATTTTGGCGACCCCGACGGTTCCAGGAACGACGCGGACAGTGCCCCCTACATGCCGAAGTGCGTGGTGACCAATCCTTTCTTCGATTGGGCGAACGACCGGCATCCGGGCACTCCGGCCCACCAGAGCGTGATCTACGAGGTCCACGTCAAGGGGTTCACGAAGCGCCACCCGGATATTCCGGAAGAGCTGCGCGGCACCTACGCGGGTCTGGCGCACCCGGCGGCGATCCGGCACCTCAAGAGGCTCGGCGTCACCGCCGTCGAGCTGATGCCGATCCACCAGTTCATCCAGGACAGCCACCTCCTGGAGCGCGGGCTGCGCAACTATTGGGGCTACAACTCGATCGGCTATCTCGCGCCGCATGACGGATACGCGGCGGCCGGCGGCTTCATCGGTCAGCAGGTGCAGGAATTCAAACAGATGGTGAAGACCCTGCACGCCGAAGGAATCGAGGTCATCCTCGACGTGGTCTACAACCACACGGCCGAGGGGAACCACCTGGGGCCGATGCTGTCCTTCAAGGGAATCGACAACGCCGCGTATTACCGCCTGATGCCGGACGACCGCCGCTATTACATGGACTACACCGGCACGGGGAACAGCCTGAACATGCGGCATCCGCATGTGCTGCAGCTCATCATGGACTCGCTGCGCTACTGGGTGCTGGAGATGCACGTCGACGGATTCCGCTTCGACCTCGCGGCCACGCTCGCCCGGGAGCTCCACGACGTGGACCGCCTGTCGGCGTTCTTCGACATCATCCAGCAGGATCCGGTGATCAGTCAGGTCAAGCTGATCGCGGAGCCCTGGGACGTGGGCGAGGGGGGGTATCAGGTGGGCAACTTCCCGCCCCTCTGGCACGAGTGGAACGGCAAGTACCGCGACGAGGTCCGCCAGTTCTGGCAGGGCGCGGAAGGGGCTCTCAACGAGTTTGCCTATCGGTTCACCGGCAGCTCCGACCTCTACGAGTCGAACGGCCGGCGCCCCTCCGCCAGCATCAACTTCATCACAGCCCACGACGGGTTCACTCTGGAAGACCTGGTCTCCTACAACGAAAAGCACAACGAGGCGAACGGCGAGAACAACAACGACGGCGAGAGCCACAACCGTTCGTGGAACTGCGGTGTGGAGGGCCCGACGGATAATCCGGCGATCCGGGAGCTGCGCGACCGCCAGAAGCGGAACTTCCTGACCACGCTCTTTCTCTCGCAGGGGGTCCCGATGCTCGTCGGCGGCGACGAGATCGGGCGCACCCAGGGTGGCAACAACAACGCCTACTGCCAGGACAACGAGGTCTCCTGGTTTGACTGGGACAAGGCGGACCGGGAGCTGTGCCGGTTCGTGGCGGATCTGATCGAGCTCCGGCACCGGCATCCGGTCTTCAAACGCCGCCGCTGGTTCCAGGGAGTCCCCGTGCGGGGCAACGAGGGACGGGACATCGCCTGGATCCGGCCGGACGGACAACAGATGAGCGATCAGGACTGGATGGACGGCTCCGCCAGGTCGCTCGCGGTCTTCCTCAACGGCCAGGGCATCCCGAGCCTCGACGAGCGGGGAGAGAGGGTCGTGGACGACAGCTTCTACATTCTGTTCAACGCCCACTGGGAGCCGCAGTCCTTCCGCCTGGCCCCGGACCGTCCGCACTGGGGGGAGCGCTGGGCCAAGGTGATCGACACGACCTCGCCGCAGGTCCGCGACGATGGCGAGAGAGGCGAGGGGGAGCGGGAGGTCTACAGCCTCGGAGAGGAGGTCCGGGTCGAGGGGCGGTCGGTGGTCGTGTTGAAGAGGGCCGATTGACCTCGCATTGACCCCGCTGGGGAACTTTCCTAGCATCGGACCGCATGTACGACATCATCATCGTCGGCGCCGGACCAGCCGGCCTGAGCGCCGCCCTCGTCCTGGGCCGGGTATGCCGCCGCGTCCTGGTAATCGATTCGGGGAAACCGCGGAACGCGCCCTCGCCTACCTCCCACAGCTTTTTCACCCGGGACGGTGTGCCGGGAACGGAGCTCCGGCGGATCGGCCGTGAGCAGCTCCAGCCGTATGGCGTGGAGGTGCTCGACGCCGAGGTCGCTGAAGCGCTGCGCGAGGGAGAGGCGTTCACCGTCGTCCTCGGCGACGGCTCACGGAGAAGCGCCCGGCGTCTCCTCCTGGCTACCGGCGTCGTGGACCCGCTTCCAGAGATTGAAGGGCTGCGGGAGCTCTGGGGGCAGGGCATCTTCCACTGCGCCTACTGCCACGGTTGGGAGGTGCGCGGCGAGCCGCTGGCCGTCCTCGCCGATGGAGAGTCTGCCGCTGAGATCGTGGCTCTCGTTCGCTGTCTGAGCCGGGACGTCGTGCTGTGCACCCATGGTTCGGCGGACCTCGGGGAGGACCGGGAGCGGCTCGGGCGCAACGGCATTCCGATCCGGGAGGAGCGAATCGTGCGCGTCGAGGGACGGGACGGGCACCTGGAGCGGATCGTCTTCGCGGATGGGACGGAGCTCCCGCGGCGCGCCCTTTTTCTGCCGACCCTGCCGCGCCAGCACAGCGACTTGGCCGAGCGGCTCGGCTGTGTGCTGACGGACTACGGTCTCGTGAAGGTCGACTCAGCCGGGTTGACCACAGTTCCTGGCGTGTACGCGGCGGGCGACCTCGCCCTGCGCCGGCACCAGGTCGTCGTCGCCTCGGCGGATGGCGCAATCGCGGGCATCGCGATCAACCACGAGCTGGCCTGGGAGGAGCTTCCTTGAAGCCTCTCGCCCCGATCCTCACCGCCGACCGCTTCCCCGTCCTTGGCCGCGAGCTGATCGCGCTCCTCCGGTCCCTTTCCGACGAGCAGTGGCGGCTGTCCACGGTCGCCTCGCGATGGACCGTGAAGGACGTCGCCGCGCATCTCCTCGACACCGCCTGCCGCCGTCTCTCCATCGAGCGCGACCGGTTCGCGCCGCCGTCTCCTGTCCGCCCCCTCGACGGCTACGTTGAGCTCGTGGGGTTCCTGAACGACCTCAACGCGCAGTGGGTCACCGCCTTCCGACGCTTGAGCCCGCGTCTGCTCACCGAATTCCTGGAGCACGTGGAGGCGCCGCACGCGGAGCTCATGCTGTCGGTCGATCCCTGGGGGCCGGCCCTGTTCCCGGTATCTTGGGCCGGCGAAGAGGAGTCGCTGGCCTGGTTCGACGTGGCCCGCGAGCTGACCGAGCGCTGGCACCATCAGCAGCAGATCCGACTGGCGGTCGGCGCCCCGCCACTCGATGATCCCTGGATCTCCGAGCCCATCTTCGACACCTTCCTCCGCGCTCTCCCGCACAGCTACCGGAACGTGACGACAGCTCCTGCCGGCACCGCCCTGACCGTGCAGATCGAAGGGCAGAAAACCTACGCCTATACCTTGCAGATGCGCGAGAACACCGGCTGGATCCTGTTGGCCGGGGAGGCCGCCACTCCGGAGGCGAGAATCATCCTCTCCGAAGAGACCGCCTGGCTGCTGTTTACGAAAGGCCTTCGCGGCAAAGAGGGGCGGCGGCGCGCGAAGATCGAAGGGAACCCGACGCTCGTCGCGAAGTTCTTCGAGACTCTGGCCGTGATGGCCTGAGAGGCTCCGGCCCCTCTCCCGCCTTGCGAGAGAGGGGTGGATTTTTCACGGTTCCTCGCTCAGTGGCCTGCTGCCGTCGCGCCCGCCTCGTAGGCGTCGACATGGCCGGCCCCGACCTCGAACGCTGTACGGCCGGGCATCGGATTCGCGGTGTCCACGAGGATCTGTTTGACCTGCGCGGGAGTCAGTGCCGGATCGGCCTCGAAGAGCAGCGCGACGATGCCGGCTACGTGCGGCGTCGCCATCGACGGTGCCGGCCAGGATTGCCGTGATCGCAAGTACAAGTGCAGTGGAGTTTAGGCGCTTCTACCGGAAGAACCGCGCCCGGATCTCTTTGCCTTCTTCGAGCGCGTGATACTCGAAGCGGTCACAGAACCGGAGCACGGCGCCCAGGCCGGTGCCGAGGCCGCCGCGGTGGAGGAGGACGGAGGGATCGATCGGGCCGCGGTCGTCGTTGCCGTCGACCATCGCCAGGGCGAGATCGCGGATCGGCGGGCCCACGTCGCGGGCGATCACGGTGAGCTCGCCGCGCGGCGGCAGGTCGTCGTCCAGGATCACGGTGATCTCGCCGCGGATGCCGTGCTTGGCGATGTTCGTCGCCAGCTCCGAGACGACGATGGCCACCTCGGCGGCGCGCTTCACGCCGAGGCCGAACTGCACGGCGAGACGCCGTGCCTGGGGGGCGATGACGACCGCGTCGTCCCGCTTCGTGACGGTGTAGGATCGCACCCGGGGCGGCACCCGGGTCACGGCTGCGGTCGGGTCGCGCGGCTCGAACGTCATCAGACCGCCCCCAGGGCGGGGTCTCAGAAGTGCTCTTTCTTCACGTGCGCGGCGAGCTGCTCGGTCTCGCGCAAGTGGAACTGCAGGGCGTCGCGAAGGTTGCGCATCGTCCGCACGCCCGTCAGGTCGACGCCGATGTGGGTCAGCGTCTGGGCGATGCCGGGATTGATGCCGCTGATCACGCACTCGGCGCCGAGCAGGCGGACGGCGCGGGCCATCTTGATGAAGTGGTCGGCGGTCTTGGTGTCCATCACGTCGATGCCGGTGATGTCCACGATCGCCGTGCGGGCCTGCTTGTTGACGATCATTTCGAGGAGCGTCTCGGTCATCTCGGCGCTGCGCTGGCTGTCGACGACGCCGACGACGGGAAGGCAGAGCACGCCGGTCCACACCTCGATGATCGGCGTCGACAGCTCGCGGATGGCAGCCTGCTGCATCTCGATGGTTTCGAGCTTGGCTTCCAGCTCGCGGTTGGCGGACTCGGCCCGCGAGAGCGCCCGTTCCCGCTGGTGCTTGGCTTCGGCGAGCTCCTGGACGAAGATCGCGAACGCCGTCTCGAGCTCCCGGAACTCGTCCTGCTCATCGGTCTCCTGGAGCAGGGTGATGCACTGATCGAACTCGTCGACGCTCGCGAAAGAGAGCGCCTGGATCACCCGCTGCAGACGCTCGGAGGTCACGGTGACCTGGAGGTTGTCTTCACTCATGGCATTCTTTCTCTTTCTAGGCATCTCTGCTGGTTAGCTCAAGACGTTCTTGTATTTCTCGCGCCGGCTGGCGATCCATTCCCGCGCCTCCGCCTCGGAGGGGAAGAACTCGACGGGGTTGGTGGAGGCGTCTTTGCGGAACAGATTGATGGCGGTGATGACCAGCTTGGCGACCACCCGGGCTTTCATCGGAGACTGGAAGTTGGCCATGCCGTAGAGGGGGATCTCCTTGAGCGTCTGGGCCACCGCCTTGCGCGCGCCCGGGGAGATGCCGGCCATCTCGCGGCCGTCCATCAGGAAGAACAGCATCTTGCGGCCCTCGGCGAAGGCTTTCTGGCGCCGCAGGAGCTCCAACCCCTCGGCGTCGTTGACGTCGCCCGTGAGCTTCATGAAGATGATGTCAGGCTCTTCGAAATACGTGATGTGTTTCCCGAACACGAGGTTGTTCGGGTCTTGTCTCGGATCCATGCGGCCTCCCTGGGCAAAAAGAAAAAAATTCAGCTTATGCGGCGCGGTCGGTCAGCAAGGCGGGATCGCCATAGCCGATCACCACGGCCGTGGCATCGTCGTGGGCCCGGCCCCACTGCTCGACGATGCGCCGTGCAACGCTTTCCGGATCGCCCGGAAGGCAGGACTTGAAATTGCCGCGCGAGGAGACCCCGTCACTCATCAGGCAGTAGATGTCACCCGGCCTCATGAGCACCGGCATCACCTTGGAGGTCCGCAGGTTGTGACCGACGATCCCGGCCAGGCAGAACACGCTTGGCGAGGAGCCGTTGATCGCCTGGACCTCGATGTTGCCGACGCCGCAGAACTCGCCGGCGCCGCTGGGGTCCACTTTGAGGACGCCGATGGCGGCTCCCCGCGTGACGCGGAGCTCCTGATGGCAGCGCCGCACGATGCCGTCGACCGACAGGTCCACGCTGGCGCGGATGACGTCCACCGCGGTCGAGGCGGCGACCCAGGATTCATAGCCGTGGCCAAGACCATCGATGACGGCGGCCAGGAAGGTACCGTCGCGCTCTTCGATCACGAAGCTGTCGCCGCAGATGGTGAGGCCCCGGAAGGGGCGGCTGAAACCTCCGAACTTCATCGTTCACCCCGAAACATGCAGGTCACGGTCGTGCCCCGGCCCGGCGCCGTGTCGAGCTGGAACTCGTCGACCAGCTTCTTCACCGCGACGAGACCTTTGCCCATTCCGCGCTGCGATTTGTACGTGCCGGACCAGATCTCTTCGAGCTTGGCCGGGCCGATGCCCGGTCCCTGGTCGCTGGCGATGATCTGGAGGACGGGGCCCTTTTCGTCCCGCACCGCGCGGAGCTCCACGGTCCCTTTGCCGGCATAGAAGACGATGTTGCGGGCCAGCTCCGAGACCGCGGTCGCGACTTTGACCGAGGTGAACTTGGAAAGGCCGATGCGCACCGCCTCGGACCACGCCTCCAGGCGTGCCGTGGCAATGTCCTTCTCCTGCTCGACGGCGAGCTTCTTGGCGCTGCTGGAAGCCGCCGAGGCCCCGCCGCCGGACGAGCTGCTGGAAGCGGCCGGCGCACCCGCCGCGGCGGAAGGGCCGTCGACTCCGAGAGCCCGGGCGCACGAGGCGATCAGCTCGGCGCTGTTGCGCCGGGCGAACAGCCGGACGGAGTTTTCGAGCTCCGCCATCACCGTCATCCGGTCCTGGTTGCTCAGCTGACTGACCGGCCGTGCGGCCAACGGTCCCAGCCGGTTGAAGATGCTGCGCTGGGTGATGGCCGAGATGGTCCCGGACAGGATCGCCCCAATCTCGCTCTCGACGGTTCTCATGACTGCAGAAGCTCGAGCTTCTCCAATGCAAGGTCGAGGGTCAGGGCTGTGTTGACCGAGTCCAGCTCGACGCCCATTTCGATGAGAGTCATGGCCACAGCCGGCCGGATGCCGACGATGTAGCACACCGCCCCCATGAACCGCACGGACTTGCCGATGTCATTGAGGATACGGGTGATATAGCTGTCGATGACCTCGACGGCGGAGACGTCGAGAATGACGCCCTTGGCGTCGGTGACCCGCACCCGCTCCATGAGGGACTCCTGCAGGTCCAGGGCGAGCCGGTCGTGAAGCTCGGTCTGGATGCTCACGAGCAGACAGTTGCGGATCTGGATGATCGGGATCTGTTGGTCCTTCAACGTGGCAGCTCCGGTCGCAAAGTCAGAGTTCGGGTTTCCACAGCTTCAACGAAGCTCCGCGCTCGGCAGAGCCAATCCCGGGAGATCGAGGCATGCCCGACTCCGGGGCGGCCAACCGAGACCACGGGCGCTACGGCTATCGGCTTCTGAAAGCCATTACTGTTTAGCATATCCCGGGCCGCGAGTCCACACCCCGGACGCGGGAAGGAGGGATTCAGGAGGGAAAAAGGGAGGGCCTGGGGTCGAGACCCCAGGCGTCAGGCCGCGCGGAACAGCGTGGCGTCACAGGTGTCGGGGGCGTGGTCCGCCCACTGCTGCAGCCGCCGTGGCGTCTCGTCCTTCTTTTTTTCGGGGGTCTTTTCGGGGGCGTTGCCGACCTCGCGCGCGCCCTCTCCGGCCGTGCCCGTCCCGGTGTCGGCGAACACCAGGGTCAGGCCGATGACCAACAGCGCGACCAAGGCCAACCCGACGAACCAGGGCATGAGGTTGCGCTGATTCTGCTCGATTCGGATCTCCGCCACGTAGGCCTCCTTCCTGGGTGCGGTTCTCGGCGGATCCACCCTGCCGGCGGAGGATCTTTGCAAGGAGCGGGCCGGCCCGGCGTATAGACTGAGGAGATTGGAGGAGACCCATGCGGCGACGGATTTTCACTCTGTTCATGGTGTGGACGGTTTTTTGGATTCTCAGCGGCGGGACGGCCGTCCGGGCCGCCGAGGTGCCTGCCACGGCTCCGCAGGCCGGAGCGGCGTTCGACCCCGAGGCGGCCACGGAGGCCTATCTCGCCCGCTTGTCACCGGAGGCGCGCGCCCGTTCCGACGCCTATTTCGAGGGGGGCTACTGGCTCGAGCTGTGGAATTTTCTCCTGGGGCTCGGCATCGCCGGGCTCCTCCTCGGGACCCGCCTCTCGGCCCGCCTGCGCGACGCGGTCGAGCGCTGGACGCGTTTCCGCTTCCTGCGGTCGGTGCTCTTCGCGGCCGGCTACATCCTGCTGGTCTCCCTGCTGACCTTCCCGCTCGCCGTCTACGAGGGCTTCTTCCGCGAGCACCAGTACGGGATGGCCAACCAAGGCTTCGGCGCCTGGATGGTCGACCAGCTCAAGGGGCTTGGCCTGGCCCTGGTCTTCGGCAGCCTCATCCTGGCGGCCCTCTACGCGGTCTTCCGCAGGGCGCCGCGCACCTGGTGGCTCTGGGGCTCGGCCCTGATGCTGGTGTTCGCCGTCGTCGGACTGCTGCTCGAGCCGGTCTTCATCAGGCCTCTCTTCAATACCTACACGGAGCTGGACCGGCCGGCTCTGCGCGAGTCGATCCTGTCGCTGGCGCGGGCGAACGGCATCCCGGCCGATCACGTGTACGTCTACGACGCGTCCCGGCAGACCACCCGGGTCAGCGCCAACGTGAGCGGCGTGGCGGGCACGATGCGGATCTCGCTCAACGACAACCTGCTGAACCGGGCGTCGCCAGCCGGGGTGAAGGCGGTGATGGGGCACGAGATGGGGCACTACGTGCTCAACCACGTCTACGAATCGATCCTCTTCTTCGGCGTGGTCATCGTGCTCGGCTTCGCGTTCGTGCGCTGGGGCTTCGACCGGATGGCCGCCCGCCACGGCGAGCGCTGGGGGGTGCGCGGCATCGCGGACCTCGCCGGGCTGCCGCTCCTCGCGGCGGTGTTCTCGGTCTTCTTCTTCCTGGCGGCGCCGTTCCTCCGGACCTACGTCCGGACCAACGAGGCCGAGGCGGACATTTTCGGGCTGAACGCGTCCCGCGCGCCGGACGGTTTCGCCGAGGCCGCGCTCCTGGTGAGCGACTACCGCAAGCTCGCTCCCGGACCCATCGAGGAGTGGATCTTCTACGACCACCCGAGCGGCAGGAACCGGATTTTGATGGCGATGCGGTGGAAGGCGGAGCAGCAGAAGCCCTGACCCCTCACCGTAGGGGCAACCCTTGTGGTTGCCCTGAAAGGGGCAGGCACAAGGCCTGCCCCTACGGGTTTCCGTTTGGAGGGGGTGAGAGCTATCAGAAGAGGAGGCGCAGGCCGAGCTGGATCTGGCGCGGATCGCCGGCGCCGCTGCGCACCGTGCCGTCGAAATTGAAGGCGAGCTCGGTGACCTGCGGGCGCAGGAAGTTCTCCTCGTCGAAGACGTTGAAGACTTCGAAGACCGGCTCCAGGGTCATGTCTCCAAAGGAGAAGCCCCGCGACAGCCTGAGGTCGAGCGAGCTGAACTCGTTGTCCTTGCGACCGAGGTTGCGCCGTGTCACCGAGCCGTCGGGATTGATGCGCGCCGCGGGCGTCGCGGCGTCCTCGCCTGACGCCGTGATCGACTTCGGCTGCGCCGAGCGGTAGGAGTAGCGCACGTTGAGATCGATGTCCCAGGGGGCGCGCCAGAGCAGCAGGGCGTTGACTCGATGCCGCTGGTCGCGGTCGGAGTAGCTGTACTCGCGGTCGAGCTGGGTGATGTCGGCATAACGGAAGGTGAACGGGTCCCGCTCGTTGTCGTCGTCCGACTTGTCTTTCGACCAGGTGTAGTAGACCTGGTAGCCGTAGTTGCCCGACATCCGCTTGTTGAGTCCGACGGTGACGCCTTGGTAGCGGCTCTTCGCCGTCGACTCCACCGTGGTCAAGGTGAAGATGCCGTTGGCGCCGCCCGGTGGCAAGCCGCTCGACCAAGGTGAGCCGAGCCGAGGATCGTTGCGGTTGGTGAAGCGCGTGATGTGATCGGTCTTCGCGTAGTTGAGCTTGATCAGCCCTGCCAGGCCAGGCATGACCTCGCGCTCGTAGGAGAGGCTGGTCGAGATCGTGCGCGGCGTCTGCCAGTCCTTGTCGTACACGAAGACGTCGGGGAAGAACACGGCGCCGCCCGGCAGCAGTTGGGTATAGGGGGGCGGCGGCCCAGGGCACCCTCCCGGCCCGCTGTCGAGGCAGAGTGTCTGACCCAGGCTGCCGTTGGTCGAGCGCGTCGAGGCGAGGTTCAGCGCCGGCAGACGGGCGTGGAAAATGCCGGCGGTGCCGCGCACGACCGACTTGCCTTCGGCATCCGGCACCCACGAGACTCCCAGGCGCGGCTGCCACATGTCGTAGTCGTCCGGGATCTCGCCGTCGGAGGGGAACTCCTGGCCGTTGCGAGTCTGCCCGATGAAGGGAGCAAAGAACACCTCGCTCGGCGGCGTGCGTACACTGGGGTTGTCCAACGCCTCCCAGCGCAGGCCGTAGTCGAGGGTCAGGTTGTCGCGCACTCGCCAGCTGTCCTGCAAGTAAATCGCGGGCTCCTTCTGCGTGATGGTCTGCGTGCCCGCCTCTTCGACCGAGGTGTCGCCCACGCCCGCCTGCTGCAGGTAGAGCAGGACCGTGCCGCTGGCGCCGTTGCTGTTGACGTAGTTGATAAAGTCGCTGGTGGTCAGGAACACGAAACGGCCGTTGGCGAAGCCGAGGAAGGTCTGGGCCGAGGCCACCTCGTTGTACTCGACCCCGGCCTTGAACGAGTGGTTGCCGCGCAAGTACGAGAGGTTCTCGGTGAGCTGCTTGCGGTCGTCGTCGTACTCGACGGGCAGGAAGAACGGCATGCCCCAGCGGGCGCCGTTGGGCGTGAAGTCGTCGTTGAAGAGGATGGCGGTGTCCGGGAAGGGCCGGCTCTGCCCCGGGATGTTCGGCCCCTCGTAGGGCCGCGGCCGCCACTCCTTGGCGTACTGGGCGCGCACCTCGTTGAGCACGTTGCTCGACAGCGTGGAGATCACGGTGGCGGTGCCGGCGTGGGAGTAGTCCTGCTCGATGCCATTGGCCGAGCGGCCCCACTGATCGACGTCGAAGGTGCCGTTGACCTGTTCGGAGTTGGTGTAGCTGTAACGGAAGGTGACGAGATGATTGGCGGAGGCCTGCCAGTCGAGCTTCGCCAGCGCCACCTCGGCGTCGTCGGTACGTTCGATCGGCCCGTTCTCATTGGGCAGGCCGATGCCGGCGAGGAAGCTCACCAGCCGCGGGTCCATGCGGTTGGGATTGGTCTGCTTGGTGCGGGCGGCGCGCTGGGCGTCGGCGGCGATGAAGTAGAAGACCTTGTCCTTGACCAGCGGGCCGCCGAAGGTGAAGCCACCCTGCGTGCGGTCGAAGTCGCCTTCCTCGGCGCTGCTGCCGTCGGGGTTCTTCGGCGTCCCCGACAGGCTGTCGTCGATGTAGAAGACGTGGCCGCTGCCCTTGATCTCGTTGGTCCCCGACTTGGTGACGACGTTGACGAAGCCTCCCGCAGAGCGGCCGAACTCGGCCGGGGCGCCGTCGGCGACCACCACCACCTCCTGCACCGCCTCGAGGTTGAAGGTGAAGGGGGGCCGCTGGCCGCCGCGCTGCTCGCCGAAAAAGGGGTTGTTGAAGTCGGCGCCGTCCACCGAGATGTTGTTGGCGATCCCCTTCTGGCCGTTGATCGACAGCTCGTCGCCGTCGGGCCCCTGGACGATGGTCACGCCCGGGGTCAGCTTGGTGTAGTCGAGGAAGTTCCTGCCGTTGTTGGGGAGCCCCTCGATCGACTTGTCGTCGATGCGGGTCGCCCCTTCGCTGCGGGTGGTCTCGACCACCGGCGCCTCGGCGGTCACCGTGATCTCCTGCTCGACCCCGGCGAGCTGAAGGCGGAACGGCAGGTTGATCGTCTGGCCCACCGCGAGGTCGATCCCTTCGCGGATCAGGGTCGCGAAGCCCTCCAGGGCGACGGTGATGCGGTACGGACCCAGCGGCAGCAGCACGGCCCGGAACCGCCCCTCGTTGCCGGTGGTCACCACCTGCTCGAAGTTGGTGGCCGTGTTGGTGAGGGTGACCGTCGCGCCCGGCAGAACGCCCCCGTCCGGATCGTAGACAGTTCCCTCGATGACTCCCGTGGTTGCCTGGGACTGGGCGAAGACGCCCGAGGCCAGAGCCACGATCAGAACGAAGCTCAGCCACGTGACGCGACAGATCCTCGACATAGGGGCCCCCTTTTGGTGCTGCTGGTCGAAAAGGACGACTGCGAATTACCAGAGACTATACACCTCAAGGAGCGAGCAGATACCCCCGCGCCACCGCCTCGAACGTCTCCACCTGCGCCCGCACCCACCCCTCCCGCCGCCCGAGCTCCGCGGCGAGCAGGCGGGCGACGCCGGGCGCGGCGTCCAGGCAGGCGCGGGCATCGAGGAAGAGGGCGCGGGTGCGGCGGGCCAGCACGTCCTCCACCGTCCGCGCCATCTCGTGGCGCGCCGCCCAGACCACCTCGCCCACGCGGTAGGGGAGCCGCGGATGGAGCGGCTCGCCCCAGCCGGGCTTCTCCTCGGCCAGCAGGTCCACGGCGGATGTGTCCGCGCCGTAGTCCGTCCCTGCGGAAGCCGGGGGGACGGTCTCGGTCCAGCCGTGCAGACGCAGGCTCTCCGTCACCGACGGACGGTCCGGCAGGCCGGCGACCCGCGCCGCCCGGTCGACCGTGTCCTGTCCCATTTTTCTATAGGTCGTCCACTTGCCCCCGGTGATCGTCACCAGGCCCGACGGCGCGACGGCCAGCGTGTGATCGCGCGACAGGGCGGCCGTCGACTGCCTGTTGGAGCGGAGGGCGCGGACCAGCGGCCGCAGGCCGGCGAAGCAGGAGAGGACGTCCTCCGGCGCTGGATCGCGCGTCAGGTAGCGGGCCGCGTGGGTCAGCAGAAACTCGATCTCGCGGGCCAGGGGTCGGGGCTCCGCCGAGGGCTCCGGGACCGCCGTATCGGTGGTGCCCACCACGGTGCGGCCATGCCAGGGGACGGCGAAGAGGACCCGGCCGTCCGCGGTATGCGGCACCAGGATCGCGTCGTTCCCGGGCAGGAACGAGCGGTCCAGCACGAGATGGATCCCCTGGCTCGGCGCGAGCAGCCGGGGGCTCGCCGGATCGTCCATCCGGCGCAGGCCGTCGGCGAAGACCCCGGTGGCATTGACCACCGCACGCGCCCGGATCTCGACCTCCGCGCGGCGCTCGACATCCCAGGCGCGGACGCCCCGCACCAGGCCGCCGCTCTTCAGCAGGCCGACCACCTCCATGTAATTGACCGGCACGCCCCCCAGCGCGTCGAGGGTGCGGGCCAGGGAGATCGCCAGGCGGGCATCGTCGAACTGGCCGTCCTGGTACACGATGCCGCCGCGCAGCCCCTCCGGCTCGAGCGTGGGGATGCGCGCGAGCGTCTCGGCGCGCGACAGCCGCCGCGAGGGCCCGAGACCCAGCCGTCCGGCGAGCATGTCGTAGAACCGGAGCCCGACGCCGTAGAACGGTCCTTCCCACCAGTCGTAGGCCGGCACTACAAAAGACAGGTTGCGCACCAGGTGCGGCGCATTGCGCATCAGCAGGCCGCGCTCGCGGAGCGCCTCCAGGACGAGGGCCACGTTTCCCTGCTGGAGATAGCGCACGCCGCCATGAATCAGCTTGGTGCTGCGGCTGGAGGTCCCCTTGGCGAAATCGGAGCGTTCAAGGAGGAGCGTCCGGTAGCCGCGCGACGCCGCCTCGACCGCCGTCCCCAGCCCGGTCGCACCGCCGCCGACCACGAGCACATCCCACGGCTCGGGATCGGCGAGGTGGGCGAGGGAGGTGTCGCGGTTCAGACCTCACCCCCGGCCCCTCTCCCATCGCCCCCCCGCCGACCGGGAGAGGGGAGAAAAGCGTGGTCTGCGGAAAGCGCCTGCGGAAAGCGCCGGCAGAAGGTTCCCCCCTCTCCCGGTGGAAGGGGGGGCGATGGGAGAGGGGGGCCAGGGGGGTGAGGTCTCACGCCCACCCCTTCGACCGCTCCACCGCTCGCGCCCACCGCCCCCGCATCTCGTCCACCCGTCCGCGATCGAGCCGCGGCTCGAACACCCGCTCGACCTTCCAGCGGCTCGTCACGTCGTCGAGGTCCTTCCAGACGCCCACGGCCAGGCCCGCGAGATAGGCGGCGCCCAGAGCGGTCGTCTCGGGATTGGCCGGGCGGGTCACCGGCACGCCGATCAGGTCGGCCTGGAGCTGCATCAGGAGATCGTTCACGGCCGCGCCGCCGTCCACGCGGAGCTCGGCCAGCGGGACCCCGGAGTCGGCCTCCATGGCGGTCAGCACGTCCGCCACCTGGAAGGCGATGCTCTCCAGCGCCGCGCGGGCGATGTGCGCGGCCGTCGTCCCCCGGGTGATCCCCAGGAGCGTGCCGCGGGCGTACGGGTCCCAGTGCGGCGCACCGAGGCCGGTGAAGGCGGGGACGAGCACGACGCCGCCGGAGTCCGGCACGCTCGCCGCCAGGGCCTCGACCTCGGACGATGAGCGGATCAGGCCGAGCCCGTCGCGCAGCCACTGCACCACCGCGCCGCCCACGAAGACGCTCCCCTCCAGCGCGTAGTCCTGCACGCGGCCGATCCGGCAGGCCGGTGTGGTGAGCAGCCGCGACGCTGAGGCGACCGGCCGCGGCCCGGTGTTGAGCAGGAGGAAGCAGCCGGTCCCGTACGTGTTCTTGGCCATGCCCGGCTTCACGCACGCCTGCCCGAACAGCGCCGACTGCTGGTCGCCCGCCACGCCGGCCAACGGCACGGGCGCACCCAGGATGCCGGGGAGGATCTCGGCATAGACCTCGCTGGACGAGCGGACCTCCGGCAGCATCGACGCCGGCACGCCGAGGGCCTCCAGCAGCTCCGGGTCCCACGCGCCCGTGTGGATGTTCCAGAGGAGCGTGCGCGAAGCGTTGGTGACGTCCGTCGCGTGAAGGGCACCTCCCGTGAGCTTCCAGATCAGCCAGGAGTCGACCGTGCCGAAGGCGAGCTCACCCGCCTCGGCGGCCGCGCGGGCGCCGGGGACGTTGTCCAGCATCCAGGCGATCTTCGTCCCGGAGAAGTACGGATCGAGCAGCAAGCCCGTCCGTTCGCGGAAGAGCGGCTCCAGCCCGTCGCGGCGCAGCCGGTCGCAGAGGTCGGCGGTGCGCCGGTCCTGCCAGACGATCGCATTGCAGACCGGCCGTCCGGTCGCCCGTTCCCAGACGACCGTCGTCTCCCGCTGGTTGGTGATGCCCACGGCGGCGAGGTCCCGCGCCGCAATCCCCGCGCGGGAGAGCGCCTCGGCCGCCACCGCCACCTGCGACCCCCAGATCTCCTCCGCGGCATGCTCGACCTGTCCGGGCTGCGGATAGATCTGCCGGAGCTCCCCCTGGGCGAACGCCACGGCGGAGCCCTCCGCGTCGAACACGACGGCGCGCGAGCTGGTCGTTCCCTGATCGAGAGCCAGGACGTAGGGCACGTGCGGCACCTCCTGGGCGGGAACTGTATACCCTCACCCCCGGCCCCTCTCCCACAAGTGGGAGAGGGGTGCAAAGCAAAGACAGGGCAACCACAAGGGTTGCCCTACGTAGGGGCAGGTCTTGTGCCTGCCCTTTTCGCTGTTCACCCCTCTCCCGCTCGCGGGAGAGGGGCTGGGGGTGAGGGCCTCCCTCTGTGGAAATCTCTTCGAAAAGGCTGCGGAAACCCTGCGGAAAACCCGTGGTCAATCCGCGGGACGGCTGTGGAAATCCTGTCGAAGGCCGCGGGGCTCGGTGGTAGCATCCCCAACGCCATGCACGAGCTCCATACGCGACGCCGGATCGAGTTCTCCGATACCGACATGGCGGGCATCGTTCACTTCGCCCGCTTCTTCATCTTCATGGAGACCGCGGAGCACGAATTTCTGGCCGCGCTGGGCACTTCGGTTTCGATTGAAGAGAATGGCCAGAAGATCGGCTGGCCCCGCGTCGCCGCCACCTGCGACTACCTGGCGCCCGCCCGCTTCGGCGACCTGCTCGACCTCCGTGTGCAGGTGCTCCGCAAGGGGAGGACCTCTCTGACCTTCGCCCACGAGATCTCGCGCGGCGGAACCCCGATCGCGCGGGGGCAGATCACCTCGGTGTGTTGCCACTTCGGGCCTGAAGGCGCAAAGCCGATTCCGATACCGCAGGGGCTAGCGGAGAAGATCGAAGAGGCGGGGGCCCTCACCCCCGACCCCTCTCCCATCGCCCACCCAGCCCCCGGGAGAGGGGCGCCACCACCCAGGAGCCCTCACCCCCGGCCCCTCTCCCGCAAGCGATAGAGGGGAGAAAAGCAGAGAACGAGCAACTCGGCTCCCCCCTCTCCCGGGGGCTGGGTGGGCGATGGGAGAGGGGGGCCGGGGGGTGAGGTCCTTTTCTTTACCGCAGCCGCCGCCGTGGCTGCGCCGAAGCCGCTCGCGGCGCCGGCGCGGGGCCAGCCCTGTGGCTCCCGGTGGCAGACGCCGGACGCGCCACCGTGGGGCGGGCGCCTTCCGGCCTGGCAGCCGTCCGGCTCGGCTGGGCTTGCCCGCGCCGTTCGGCATTGGCGCGCGCCCGCTCCCGTTCACCGGATTTCTGGGTGCGCATCGCTGCCAGCCGTTCGGCGAGCGGAACCTCGAGCTTCTCCGCCGGCCTGGCCTGGTAGTCGAAGCCTTCCAGGGTCCGCCGCGGCAGGACCTTCGCCACCGCCCGCTCGATGGCGCGGAGATCGCCCATCTCCTCGGGGGAGACGAAGGTCAGCGCCTGGCCGGTCGCTCCGGCGCGGGCGGTGCGCCCCACCCGGTGGATGTAGTCGTCGGGGACGTTGGGAACGTCGAAGTTGATCACGTGGGACAACCCCTCGACGTCGATCCCGCGGGCCGCGATGTCGGTCGCGACCAGGACCTGGAAGCGGCCGCTCTTGAAGCCCGCCAGGGCCTGCGTGCGCTGCTGCTGGCTGCGGTTGCCGTGCACCTTGTCACAGCGGACGCCGTGGCGCTCCAGGTACTGCGCGAGGCGGTTGGCGCGGTGCTTGGTCCGCGTGAAGACGATCGCGCTTTCAATCGCGTTCCCCTTCAGCAGCTCCAGCAGCAGGGCGGACTTCATGTCCTGCCGCACCGGATAGACCGCCTGCTCCACACCGGTCGCCGGCGCGGACGGCCGCTCGACGTTGATCGACACCGGATTCTTCAGCATCTGGCGCGACAGCTCCCGGATCGGCGGCGGCAGCGTGGCGGAGAAGAAGAGCGTCTGCGCCACGGGCGGCAGGTGCTTGAGCACCCGGCGGATGTCGGGCAGGAACCCCATGTCGAGCATGCGGTCCGCCTCGTCGAGCACCAGGATTTCGAGGCCGGCCAGACGGGCGTAGGGATACTGGAAATGATCGAGCAGGCGGCCCGGACAGGCGACGATGATGTCGACGCCGGTGCGGAAGGCGCGCTCCTGCGGCTGCATCCCGACGCCGCCATAGACGGCGGCGGCCCGGATCCCCGCATGCCGGCCGAGATCGTTGAAATGATCGACGATCTGGGCGGCCAGCTCCCGCGTCGGGGCAAGGACCAGAACGCGGGTGACGCCGCGCTTCTGGCCGATGAGCCGGTTCAGGATGGGCAGCGCGAAGGCCGCGGTCTTGCCGCTGCCGGTCATGGCGCAGGCCAGGACGTCACGCCCCTCCACAGCCGGCGGAATGCCGTCGCGCTGGATCGGAGTGGGGACGGTGAAGCCGAGGTCGGCCACGCCCTTCAAAAGGCTCGGGTGCAGGTTGAACGAAGAAAAACTCATGTTTGGAATAATCGTGCTTTCCGAGGGCGCGAGGCTGCTCAAAGAGCAGTGGAAGCTGCGCCACTCTGATGATCCGGTTTCATACCGGGCCGGCTGGAATTCGGGAACGGAGGACTGGGCCGGGGGAGGCCACCGTTAGGGCCAATGAGGCCCAGGATCGACTCGGCGTCCCCGGGTCTCCATGAGGAGTCGAGCACGGCGAGGAGCGTAGTGTCTCACATCGGGCGCAAATCTCCAAAAGCGGGGGTCTGAAATCTTGTAGACTACGGCTCCCCAGAGCTCGGGAGCCAGGGACCGTCTCTTCACCATTGTGATTCCGTAAGGGAGAGTTGTTATATGCGCGAGCGCATCTTCGTCGCCGACCTCGCGTCCCATGTCGGGCAGGAAGTGCTCCTGCGCGGCTGGGTCCGGCGCCTCCGCGAGACCAAGTCGACCACGTTCATCATGCTCCAGGACGGCTCTGGCATCATCCAGGTGGTGGCCGCCCCCTCGGCGGTCGCGCCCCTCGGGATCAAGAGCGAAGACGCCATCGAGATCGTCGGGCGTCTGCGCGAGGAACCGCGCTCCAGGAGCGGCTTCGAGGTCGATCTCCTGGAGGCGCAGGTTCTGGCCCCGGCGGCCCACAACCTCCCCTTCACCTCGGCGACTGCGCTCGAAAAGATCAGCCAGGAGATCGTCCTCGAATATCGGCCGCTCTCCCTGCGCACCGACCGCGGCGGGACGATCTTCCGCGTCCAGGCGGCGCTGGTGGAGGGCTTCCGCGCCGGGCTGCGCAAGCGCCGCTTCACCGAGATCTTCACCTCCAAGATCGTCGGCGGCGGCACCGAGGGGGGCGCCAACCTGTTCGCCATCCAGTACTTCGACCGCACGGCCTACCTCGCGCAGAGCCCGCAGTTCTTCAAGGAGCACGGCGTCGCGGGGCTGGAGCGGGTGTTCGAGACCGGGCACGTCTACCGCGCCGAGCCGCACGCCACCTCGCGCCACCTGACCGAGTACTACTCGCTCGACTTCGAGATGGGGTTCATCTCGGGGCCGGAGGACGTGATCCAGCTCGAGCGCGAGCTGCTGACCGAGACCTTCGAGTCCATCCGCGAGCGGTTCGGCAGCAGCCTCGACGGGTTCAACGCCTATCTCCCCTCCCTTCTGGACACTCCGGTCTGGGACTTCGCCGAGTGCCTGGACCGGCTCGAGAAGGCCCACGGAAGGAAGGACCTCATCGACGACCTGGATCCGGAGGCCGAGCGCCAGCTCTGCGCCATGGCCGAGAAGGAGACCGGCGTCTCGGCCGTGTTCGTCCTCGGTTTCCCGATGTCGCAACGCCCGTTCTACACCCACCCGCGCCCGGACGGCGTCTACTCGCAGGGCTTCGACCTGCTGTTCCGCGGGCTCGAGGTGACGACCGGCGGCCAGCGCCTGCACCGCCGGACCGATCTGGAGGGAGCGTTGCGCGGGCGAGGAGTCGATCCCGCCTCGTTCGAGGCGCACCTGCGGATGTATGACCTCGGCATGCCTCCCCACGGCGGGCTCGCGATCGGCTCCGAGCGCCTGACCGCGCAGGTCCTGGGGCTGGCCAACGTGCGCGAGGCCACCCTCTACCCCCGCGACCGCTATCACCTCGAGCCTTGACGGTCGGCTCGCGGACGAGCCGGTCGTCCCCTTCGCGAGAAGGGGACGTTTCCGCCCTCAGCTCGCCATGACGGTCGAGATGGAGATGTTGAACCCATTGGGATCGACGACCGCAAAATCGCGGGCGCCCCACGGCTGGTCCTTCGGTTCCTGCGTGAGCTGCCCGCCGCGTTCCCGGACCGCGGCCGCGAGTTGGTCGATGTCCTGGGCCGTCATCATGAAGAAGCGAAGGCCCACCCCCTTCTGGCGGTCGCGTCCCTTGGCGAAGTCGTCCTGCGTCAGCAGGAGATTGATGGTCCCCGCCTGGAGCCGGACACCCATCACCTGATCGCCCTGTTTGAACTCCTCGGCGACGATGAAGCCGAGAATGTCCCGATACCAAGCGATGCTGGCCTGGAGGTCGTTCACGGTGAGCGAAGGCACCAACGACCGCAAGCGGAGCGTCTCCGGCTGTTTGCGCTGCTGCATGAGGTCCTCCTGTCGGAAGAATGAAGAAGCGGCGGAAGAGTAGCACGAAGGCTGCGGGTCTTCGGTGTACTCTCCTCCGGAAAGAGATTCTCGCCGCGCGTGACCTGAGACCCTCATTGAGATACGATCCCTCCCGACTCGAAGGAGGGAAAGTGCGTGGTATCATGCCGGAGGAACGCCCGGAGGGGCAGCCATGGCCGTTCGAGAACCAGCCCGCCGCAAGCTCACGTACGACGATTACGTCCTCATCCCGGAGGACGGCAAGCGTCACGAAATTCTGGACGGCGAGCATACCGTGAGCCCGGCGCCAACGCTGTGGCATCAACTGGTCTTGTCGGCTCTCCACAGGCTGCTGAGCCCCTTCATCCATGAGAAGCGCTTGGGCTGGGTCGCCGCCGCTCCCGTGGATGTCCTTTTCTCGGAGCATGACGTGGCGCAACCGGACCTCGTGTTCATCTCGAAGGAGCGGGCGGGGATCATGGCTGGAGCGAACGTCCAGGGCGCGCCGGACCTGGTCGTGGAGATTCTGTCTCCTTCGACCCGCTGGAGAGACGAGGGGATCAAACGCGACCTCTACGAGCGCTCTGGCGTCCGCGAATATTGGCTCGTCGATCCGGAACGCCAGGAGGTGCGGGTTTTCCGGCGCGGTGGCGCGGAATTCGATGCAGCGGCGGAGCTTTCCGCCTCGTCGGGCGACGTGCTTTCGACTCCTCTGCTGCCGGGGCTCGAGATCCGCGTGCGCGAGATCTTCGAGTAGGCCATGGCCGTTCGAGAACCAGCCCGCCGCAAGCTCACCTACGACGACTACGTCCTCATTCCCGAGGACGGCCAGCGTCACGAGATCCTGGACGGGGAGCACTACGTGAGCCCAGCTCCGACGCCTTACCATCAGGGCGTCTCCGGTGCGCTCTACGCGAGGCTTTGGCTCTTCGCTCGCCAACATGACCTGGGGCGGGTCTACTCCGCCCCGTTGGACATTCTCTTCTCCATACACGACGTGGCTCAGCCCGATCTTGTCTTCATCTCCAACGAGCGGGCCAGGATCATCGGTGACAAGAACGTCCAGGGCACGCCGGACCTGGTCGTGGAAATCCTGTCTCCCTCGACCCGCCGGAGAGACGAAGGCCTCAAACGCGACCTCTACGAGCGCTCCGGCGTCCGCGAATATTGGCTCATCGATCCGGAACGCCAGGAGGTGCGGGTCTTCCGGCGCGATAGCTCGGGATTCAAGCCTGCGGCGGAGCTCTCCGCTACGGCGGGCGACGTGCTTTCGACTCCTCTCTTGCCAGGGCTCGAAATCCGGGTTCTTGAGATCTTCGAGTAGGCATCCCGCCGACCCGGGCGGCCAGGCCCGGAATGCTTGGCAGCCATAGACATGTTCCTATAAGCTCCGCCCGCTCCTCCCGATTCTGGGGGCAGCGGAAGTAGAAGGTAGGTATTCATGAAGAAGAACAAGATGTCGAAGCTGAGCCTCAACAAGGAAACCCTGCGGAGCCTGGAGGAGAGCCGGATGGCCCACGTGGCCGGCGGCACACCGACCAAGGCGGCCGCTTGCTATACCGCGAACTACACCGACTGCGGCTCCTGCGGCATCGCCTGCACGGCGATCGACTGCACGCCGTAAAGCACCCCTCCCAAGGGCGGTGGCTTTCCGGCCGCCGCCCGTTTCCCTGATCCCCCGCCACGCTGGAGAGGTGCAACGCCTCGATCCCCACCTCACTTGCCTCGATCCCCAGCTCACTCGCCACGATCCCCGTCTCCCGCGCCACGATCCCCAGCTCACTCGTCTCGATCCCCAGCTCACTTGCCTCGATCCCCTTGGGGATCGGCTCATTGCACGCGGGGATTGCTTCGATCCCCGCGGGATTGGCGCGATCCCCTGCGGACTTCTTCTGATCCCCAGAGGGATCGCCTCAGGTGCAACGGGGATCGTCACGTTCCCCGCGGTACCGGCGCCGATCCCCGAGGGGATCAGCTCGCGGAGGGCGGGATCGAGGCGATCCCTCTGGGGAAATAGACGATCCCCTCGGGGATTGAGACGTGGGAGACGGGGATCGAGGCAGGTGAGGGCTGCGCCGAGGAAAACGAGAGATGCCACGGCCGAGGTCACGCCTCGAAGGATGCAGGGGATCGGTTGTCCGTCGCAGCCGATATGATGATCGCACCATGCCCACCTGCATCCTCGAATACTCCGCCAACCTTCCCGAGACACCCGACTTCCCAACCTTCTTCCAGCAGCTCCACGACGTCCTCATGGCCTCGGGCCAGTTCACCCTCGACGACATCAAAAGCCGAGCCATCCGGCACGAGGTCTTCCGGATCGGAGACGGAGACCCGCGCCGGACCTTCGTCACGATGAACCTCGCGATCCTCAGCGGCCGGAGCGAGGAGGTGAAAGCCAAGCTGTCCCGATCCGTCCTCGAGCTGCTGGAGCGTACGTTTGCCAGAACCCTCGCCGAGACCCTCTGCAGCCTGACCGTCCAGGTCAGCGAGTTGCACCGCCCGAGCTACCAGAAGGCCGTCAGCCACGGCACCTGAGTTTTCGCCGCGGAAGTTGGCGCTGCGCCCCCTGGGACCGCCGGCGTCCCGCCGGCCCGCCACTGCGCCGTGTAAGCACTTCCAGCCGCTGCCAAAGCCCTGACGTTGAAGCCACCGCCGAGCCCCTCCGGGCAAGGAGCCAACCTACTGTCCGGCAGAAGCTTGACAGAGCCTCCCAGAAATCCTTCATGGCCGCCGAAGCCGCCAGCCCACTGGAATCCATAGGCATGGCGCGAAGCGTTCCGGCCCGTTCAGAAAAGACTCCTGACAGGGCAAGGATTGGAACGCTTCGGGACCGTAAATCCGGGCGTTGACATAGGTACGCAAAAAGCGTAAGTTGAGCGCATCTGGAGATTTGGAGATGCCTGGGCCGTCGGCCGCGAAGGAGATGTATGTTGGCTTTCGTAGGTGAGGCGACTGCGGGGGGCGAATTCTAGGCTGGCCGTCTCGAAGGAACTAGGATGCCAAGACACTACATCTACAGGATGGACCACGACACGGGATATGCTCCACGCTTGTTAGGCAAGATCTGCTTTCTGTGTGGTTGCAAGAAGACGACTGTGGAACAATGGGCTGAGAAAGGTAGTTGGGTGCTCGGTATAGGTGGAAGCGGAACAGGAAAACCTGGTGCGTTGATCTACGCAATGCGAGTAGACTCGACACCTAAGTTTTATGAGTTTTCTCGACAGCATCCAGCTGAGACCAGATTCCTCCACAAATGGGGTACTGCTCCAGAAGCTCCAGTCCTTCTATCACGACACTTCTACTACTTTGGTCAGGATGCCACGAAGCTTCCAGGGTCTCTCGATCATCTCGCCATTCAGAGCCAGGGTTGTAGGCGAGTGAAGGGCGAGGACATCGTAGAACTTCAGCGCTTCTTGGCTGGTCATTACAAAGGACCTGGCCAACCGAACACTCCCTTCCCGGAAGCTCGGGAGGATGATTCAAACTCTTGTCCAAGTGACTGTAGTGGTAATTCGGCAGTATAGAGTCTGGCGGGGAGAGCACTCGCCAGCCAACCCAGCCCCTGCACCGCAAGGGCTAGCTCCGCCACCCGCCGGTGAGGGGCAGCAACGTTCGGCGGCAGGCAGTAGAGGAAAGCATGGCTACGCAACCGAGTAGTCGCGAAAAATTGCTTGAGCTTGTCGGCGGAAGTCAGACGCCATCTCCCGACGAGTTTAAGCAGCTTTGCACGACCATTGAGAGCCATCAGGTTCTCGCGAAGGTTTTTCTTCTCGAAGGTGTACCTTACGTCTTCGAGAAAAGCCCCATGAAGTATGTAATTTTTCGTGAGCAGGTTGCAGAGCGCTTTGGGGTAGGCTCCCAGGATGTCTGCATTGTCGGAAGTGCCAAGCTCGGCTACAGTCCATCCCCTTACAAATTCGGCACTCTGTTTTCGGAGCAGTCTGATGTTGACGTTGTTGTCATTTCAGAGCTTCTCTTCTACAGGGGTTCACGTGAGCTATTTGTAGTCCTTAATACTTTCGGACCTCAACTACACGAGGTCCGAGGCACTTCCAAAGAAGGAAAAGTGAAGCCCGGGAGGACACCCCCTGTTGTTAGCTTAGATGATTGGAAGAACGTGAAGGAGGCGATCCGCAACTTCGTCTACGAGAACTTCAACCCTGGCATCCTGCCACAAGACCATGGTTTGCGACGCGAAATTTTTGGGAAGATTAGCAGTACTGCTGGGTTGTTTCTGGCACTTGAACCGAAGGTCTTTGTATCTCGAATTCGCTGTCGAATCTTTCGTAACTGGAAAGCTGCTGAAGATTACTATGCCAATTCCCTGCGTGAAGCTCGTAACTACTTTATCGGGAAGGGCACAGTCGAGCCAGAGCTACAGGACAGCGAGGAACTTGAGGAGGATACGTAAAATTGCCAGCCGAAGCCGCCCAACCCTCGCTTCCCACCGGAATGCCGGCTTCGGCCGTCCACACGGTTAAGAGTGACAACGTTGGGCGCCAGAGGAGTACGGCGTGGTGAGGATGTGCTTTTCTGCTAGCAGTAGTCATAAAAGATAATGAAGGCTTCAGGCCGTCTATGTGGGAATTAGCGCTCGGCATCTTCACCGTCGTTACAACGATCACGGCACTCGCCTATGCGCACCATGCGCACAAGCAGAGCGTTCATGCTCCAATCCTTAAAATTGCTCTTTTCAATTCGGCTAATGGGGACGCCATTGAAGCGCCAAAGGAGCCGATGGACATAATCATAGAACTAGCTCGGCGAAGTTTTGACAGTTCTATTGAGACGCCAAGAGGGACTGTTGCCGGGTATCCGTTGCCGATCGTAATCCGCAACGTCGGCACCAAGACCGCCCGAGGTATAGTCCTAAGAGCTCGGTATTCTATGTTTTTAAGAGTGGTAAGCAATGGCCAGCGAGTTGAAGACGTTGATAGAAACGAGTGGATTGTCGTAGACCACCCAATTCCAGACTTAAATCCAAAACAGGCTTACAAGTTCGGTGGCGATGTTCTGCTACCTACGGATGCTCTCATAAGTGGCATCCCGGTGGAAACATCGGCCATGACAAAGGACAAAAAGAAGATACGCATCAAGGCAAAGGCAGATATCATGGCACTGGTCGAGATCCTCCTCTATTCCGCAGACGCGGAGCCAGTGTTCCTCTTTTGCAAGATCAAGGTCGAAGACGATTCTTCCTCTCTGCCGTTATGATTATGAAAAAGACGCTCCCCGCTCGGGGCTTACAGCGGGCGACTGGTGTCGCCGCCAAGGTGCAAGATCGTTCGCTGTAACGCCATTAGCCGGCCTCCTCGATGGGTGGTTCTCGCAAGCCTTCTGTCAATAGCAGGCGTGGCAGGTTGGTGTGCCCTCTGGAGCTCCATGGCACAAGATCAATGCTTAGGCTAGAAATCCTCATCCCGCTCGCTCTGGTCGACTGACAGCCGGCTAATCGTGGCAACCACTCCGCTCTTTACCTTCCGAACCGCCGTGGCCTCCGACGCTCTCTGCCTCGGCGTCCTGGCAACCCAGGTCTTCCTGGACACGTATGCCGTCGATGGCATCCGCCCCTCCGTGGCGCGGGAGGCCAGGGAGCATTTTTCCACCGATGCGATCGCGGTGCTGCTGGCGGACTCGTCGATCACGTTCCTCGTCGCCGAGTCGGCGGGCCACATGGTCGCCTTTGCTCAGATGACCTTCGGCTCCACTCACGAATTAGTTGCCGCGGAGAACACCGTCGAGCTCAACCGACTGTATGTCCTCGACCGGTTCTCCGGCAAGGGTCTTGGCTCTGCGCTTCTGCGCCGTGCCGAAGCTCTGGCCGCGGGGCAGAGCGCATCAACGATGTGGCTCTCCGCGTGGGCAGAAAACCACAGGGCTCTTGGCTTTTATACCAGGCAAGGCTATGAGGACGTAGGCGCGGGCCTGTACGTCTATGAAGGCGAGGAGTACGAGACTCGGGTTTTCGTTCGAGATCTCGAGGTCGGGGCTGTCCCCTCGGTCGCCAGATCGCACCAAGAGTGACATCCAAAAATCGCGGGAGGGTAGGAGATGACGTGGGTGGTCGGCCCGCGTCCGGCCCAACGGGCCGGCAGAGCACAGCCCAGGGCTGAGGCCGCAGGGCCGATGCCCTGGGTAGAAAGGCAATCAATGATCGCGGCCTGAAAGGTCGCGAGAGTTGCTACCGCGGAGTTGGCCCAGCTCCTGTGTCAGGGTTCTCGCGGCCTTGCAGGCCGCAGGGCTGGGGGGCGTTGTGAACCCAGGGCATCGGCCTGCGGCCTCAGCCCTGGGCTGTGCTCTGCCGGCCCGTTGGGCCGGTGGGAAGAACCGCTTTCCGGAAGTCTGCCGTCGCCTTGAGAAACTCCTCGGCGTCTTCCTGGGTCCAGGTCCCCGCGAGGGCATCGAGATCATGGAAGACAGGACGCTCTTCCTTCTTATCGAGATTCCGAATCGTGATGTTCTTGCTCATCCCTGTCTCCTCCTGACGATATTACCAGAAGCCTCAATGACGGCTGACGCGCGATACAAAAAAGAGGGCGTGGCCAAAGCCACGCCCCCTGGAAGCACGTCGGATGGAAGGATCAGGCGTTCGGGGTGGGGGCGGGCGCGGGCGGCTTCACTTCGGTGGGCTCTTCGAGCTTCGCGGTCTTGTTGCCGCGGAAGGGCTTCAGGCCGAACTCCACCAGCTTCTCGGCGGTCCGGCCGTACCGCTCCCGAAGGCCGGCCTTGATGAAGGCGGCCACCTTGCGGCCTTCGACGAGGAGCGCGTTGAGCTGCTTCGAGGTTTCCTGCTTGGCCGCGGTCAGCGCCGCCTGCTGCTTCTCGTTGTCCTCCACCTGGGTAAGCAGGGCGCTCAGCCGCGCGTAGTGCCCCTCCAGGTAGGGCGTGTCGCTCTTGTTGGTGGAGAGCGGCTGGATCAGGCGCCGCCACTCCGCCAGGGTCTGGGGATTCGAGTTCTTTGCCATGGTCTTTCTCCTCGGAGGCCCAACGAGGGGCTTCCAGAATCCCAACGCCTTCATGGCGCCGGGGGGGTGCCTGGTTCGGAGCCAGGCCGGACTTCAGGTGCAACGAGGAGAGATTATGCACATAGAAATTCTCTCGTCAATCCCCCTTGACTGGCTATTCGGATGAATGAGATGCTATGCGCATCGTGAGGGCCGGTCAACTCCGGCCCTTTTGCTTGGGACCTGAGAAGCACGGGAGCAGACGCGAAACTACGATGCCCACCAAATCCGATCCCCGCAAGCAGCGCCAGGAGGCGATCGTCCGGGTTCTCGGGGAGGGGATGAGGCTGTCCAGCCAGGGGGATATCGTCAGGGTCCTGGGGGTCATGGGGATCGCTGCGACGCAGTCGAGCGTCAGCCGCGACCTGCGGGATCTGGGGGTGTACCGGTACCAGGGCTATTACAAGTTACCGGAAACGCCCCCGTTGGATATCGAGCTGGCGGAGCGCGATCTCGTGGAGAGGTCCGCTCTCTTCCTGGTCGATCTCCGCCCGGCCGGCCCGAATCTCCTTGTGGTCGAGACCCGGCCCGGGGCGGCGCACACCCTCGCCATCGTCATCGAGAACGTGCGGTGGCCCGAGGTGGTAGGCACCATCGCCGGGGACGACACGATTTTTGTCGCGACGCCGGGAGCCTCCGAGCAGCGACGTATCTTCGATCGCCTCAAAAAGTATCTCCCCTGGAGGTGAAGCCATGAACAACTCCATTGTGCTCGCCTTCTCGGGCGGGCTGGATACGTCTTTCTGCATTCCTTGGCTGGCGGAGTCGCTCGGCCGGCCCGTGGTGACGGTGACGGTCGACACGGGCGGGATCGATGCCGCGGCGGCCCGCGATCTGGAGGAGCGCGCCCGGGCGCTCGGTGCAGTGGAGCATGTGCTGGTCGACGGCCGCGACGCGTTTTTCGAGAAGGTGCTGCGCTTCCTGATCCTGGGGAACGTGCGGCGCGGCGGGGTCTATCCTCTCTGCGTGGGGGCGGAGCGGGTGATCCAGGCGCAGGAGGTGGCGCGCGCCGCCGCCCGCCTCGGCACCCGCACGGTGGCCCATGGGTGCACGGCGGCGGGCAATGACCAGGTGCGCTTCGAGGTGGCGCTCCGCACGCTCGATTCCGGGTTGGAGATCGTCGCGCCGGTGCGCGATCAGCCGCGTCCGCGGCCCGAGCAGGTGGCGTTCCTCGAAGAGCGCGGCCTTCCCGTCCCTCCGTTCGGCGCGGCGTATTCGGTCAACCGCGGCCTGTGGGGCGTGACGATCGGCGGCAAGGAGACGCTCGGCTCGGTCGAGTCGCTGCCCGAGGCGGCCTGGGTGCTCACCCGTGGCGCGTTCGACGCGCCTCTGCCGCCGGCGCGCCACACGCTGGGCTTCGCGGAGGGGATTCCGGTCTCTCTCGATGGAGAGGAGATGCCGCCCGTGGCGCTCATCGAGCGGCTGGAGGCGGCCGCGGCTCCGTACGGGATCGGCCGGGGCATCCATCTCGGCGAGACGATCCTCGGGATCAAAGGACGGGTCGCCTTCGAGGCGCCGGCCGCGGAGGTGCTGATCACGGCGCACCGGGAGCTGGAGAAGCTGACGCTGACCGGCCGGCAGAGCCGGGTCAAGGAGTCGGTCGCGTCGACCTATGGGGATCTGGTCCACGAGGGGCAGCATCTCGATCCGGTCTGCCGCGACATCGAGGCGCTGCTGCTCCGTTCGCAGGAGCGGGTGACGGGCGAGGTGCATCTCCTGTTCCGGCCCGGGCAGGCGTTCGTCGAAGGAGTGTCCTCGGCGTATTCGCTGATGGCGGCGTCGCGCGGGGTCTATGGCGAGGCGGCGGGCGAATGGACGGCGGCGGATGCGCGTGGGTTCTCGCGGATGGTGGCGCTGCCGGGAATGTTGCATGCACGGGCTGGTGAGGAGGGGGGCTCATGAAGACCATCGTTCTGGACAAGATCGCCTCGGTCACCCGCGCGTGCGGGTTGCAGCGCGAGGTGCGCATCAGCCCCGAGATCCCGTGCGAGGAGGGAGTGGTGGTCGCGGTGCGGGTGCGCCATGACAAGAGCACGTACAACCAGCTCGAGCTGCCGTCCGGCCGTATGGCGCAGGTCAAGCGCGGCGACGTGATCGCGGGGGCTCTCGGCCACCGGCAGGCGCTGTTCGGCTATGCCGGGCATCTGCCGGAGAAGCTGGCGCCGGGCGACACGATCCACCTGCTGAACATGGGTGGCGTGCTCGGGATCTTCGACGGGGGGAGCCCGGACCTGGGGCTGCCGTTCGAGTGCGAGGTGCTCGGCGCCATTCTCCACTTCCCGTATCTGGGGGAGCGGATCGGCGTGGCCGCGCGCATCGGCGGCGACGCGCTCGATCCGGCCGCGCCGCTCGACGCCCATGGGGTGCCGGTCGCGGTGCTCGTGGGCTCGTGCATGAACTGCGGCAAGACGGCGGCGGCGGTCTCGCTGGTGCGCGAGCTCAGCCACTCCGGCTGGACCGTGGACGGCTTCAAGGCGACCGGCGTCTCGCTGCGGCGCGACGTGCTGGCCCTGGAGGACGCCGGAGCGCGCAAGACCTCGATCTTCACGGATCTGGGGATCGTGACGACCACGGAGGCCAATGCGGCGCCGGTGACGCGGACGCTCCTCTCCCGCCTGGCCGCCGGCAAGCCGGACGCGATCGTGGCCGAGCTCGGCGACGGTCTGCTCGGCGCCTACGGGGTGGCGTCGATCCTCGACGATCCGGGGATCCGCGCCGCGTTCACCGCGGTGATCCTGGCGGCGAACGATCCGGTGGCGGCCTGGGGCGGGGTGCGGATGCTGCGCGAGCGGTTCGGCATCGAGCCGGTGGCGGTGACCGGGCCGGCCACGGACAACCTGGCCGGGACGCGGATCATCGAGGAGCAGCTCGGCGTGCCGGCGATCAATGCGCGGACGGACGGGGCGCGGCTGGCGGCGGTGGTGAAGGAGAAGCTCGCGGCCACCCCGGAACCTCACCCCCTGGCCCCCTCTCCCATCGCCCCCCCTTCCGCCGGGAGAGGGGGGACGCGAGACGAGGCGTCCGTGGCAGAGAAGGAGACATCCCGGTGAACGGCCAGGTGCCCGCCGTCATCCTCGGCGGCTCGGGCTACGTCGCGGGCGAGCTGCTGCGGCTGCTCGTGGGCCATGATGGAATCCGGCCCGGCGCTGTGATCTCGGAAAGCCAGGCGGGGGAGCCGGCGGAGAGGGTGTTCCCGCATCTCGCGGGGTGCTATCCGGATCTGAAGCTCTCGCGCCGCGAGGATCTCCGGGATCTCGTCGCGAGCTGGCCCGCGACCCGATCAGAAAACCGGGTGGCCGTCTTCTGCGCGGCGCCCCATGGTGCGGCGGCGGCGCTGCTCGACGAGGTGCTCGGCGAGATGGAGGGCGCCGGGCGGACGCCGGTGGCGGTCGATCTGTCCGCCGATTTCCGGTTCACGACGGCGGAGGCCTATCAAGAGGTTTATGGGCATCCGCACGGCGCGCCGGGTCGGCTGGCCTCGTTCACCTGCGCGGTGCCGGAGCATCTGGCGGAGACGCCGGCGGGGCACGTGGCCCATCCCGGGTGCTTCACCACGTCGGTGCTCGTGCCGACGGTGCCGCTGCTGAAGCTGGGGCTCGTCGAGCCGCGGATCTCGGTGGTGGCGACCACTGGGAGCACGGGCTCGGGCCGGACGCCGTCGGCGGGGACGCATCATCCGGCGCGGCGGAGCAATCTCTATGCGTACAACCCGCTGCGCCACCGCCACGCGCCGGAGATGAAGGCGCTCGCCGCGGCGGCGTCGGGAGTGGAGTCGGAGATCCACTTCATCCCCCAGTCGGGGCCGCACGCCCGGGGGATCTATGCCACGGTGCAGGCACGATTGCTGCGGCCGATGCCGGCGGCGGAGGTGCGCGGGGCGCTGGAGGATTTCTACGCGGGGTCGCCGTTCATCCGCGTGCTGGCCGACCCGCCGCGCCTCCAGGACATCGTAGGGACCAACCGCTGCCACCTCGGCGTGGCGGTGGACGGCGATCATCTGGCGGTCTTCTCGACGCTGGACAATCTGGTGAAGGGAGCGGCGGGGGGCGGAGTGCAGTGGATGAACCGGCTGCTCGGGCTGGAGGAGACGATGGGGCTGCGGGGGGCGGGAGTGGGGTGGGTGTGAGGGCCCTCACCCCCGGCCCCTCTCCCGCAAGCGGGAGAGGGGAGCAAAGCGAAGGCATTCGAAGCAAGAGTGAGAGCGGGGGGCTGTTCACCCCTCTCCCGCTGGCGGGAGAGGGGCCGGGGGTGAGGGCTCCTGGGCGGTGGATGGACTTTCGATTAGAGGACTTCGACATGACGACCGGAACGCTGTTGGAAGAGCCGACGATGACCCTGCAGGAGCGGCAGTGGCTGCTGCCGGTGTATCCCCATGCGCCCATCGAGCCGGTCCGCGGCTCCGGGGTGATGCTGACGACGCGCGATGGGCGTGAGCTGATCGATTTCTATGGCGGGCATGCGGTGGCTCTTCTGGGCTATGGCCATCCGCGCCTGCTGGCGGCGCTTCAGGAGCAGGCGGCGACGCTGATCTTCCAGAGCAATGTGGTGCCTCTCGAGGTGCGCGCTCGGGCGGGGCAGAGGCTCGTCCAGTTCGGGCCGGAGGGGCTGACCCGCGCGTTCCTGGTCAACAGCGGGGCCGAGGCCAACGAGAACGCGCTCCGCCTGGCGTTCCGCAAGACCGGCAAGACGCGCATCGTGGCGCTCGAAGGGGCCTTCCACGGCCGCACGGCCGCGGCCGGCGCTCTCACCTGGGGATCGGCGAAGTGGTACGGCTTCCCGCGGGCGCCGTTCGACGTGACCTTTATCCCGCGCGGCGATCTGGATGCCCTGGAGCGGGAGCTCGGGAAAGGCGACGTGGCGGCGCTGATCGCGGAGCCAGTCCAGGGGCAGGCGGGCGCCTATGCGCTCGGCGCGGAGTGGCTCGGCGCGGCCCGCGAGATGACCCGCCGCGCCGGGAGCCTGCTGATCTTCGACGAGGTGCAGTGCGGGATGGGCCGGAGCGGCGCGCCGTTCGCCTCCCAGATGTACGGCGTCACGCCCGACCTCCTCACCACGGCCAAGGGGCTGGCCGGCGGCTTTCCGGCCGGCGCGGTCCTGGTCTCCGACGAGATCGCCGACATCCTCAAGGGAGGCGACCTCGGCACCACGTTCGGCGGCGGCCCGGTGGCCTGCGCTCTCATCGAGACGGTGATCGACATCATTGAGGACGAGGGGCTGCTGGAGAACGTGAAGAGGCTCTCGGCCCGCATCCGCCAGACCTGCGTGACCGGGCCGGTGGTGGACGTCCAGGGCGAGGGGTTCCTGCTCGGCCTGCGCACCCGGCGTCCGGCCAAGGACGTGTACCTGGAGCTTCTGGAGAAGGGAATCTTCAGCGGCACGAGCGGCGATCCCCACATCGTGCGGCTGCTCCCGCCGCTCATCCTGCGGGACGAGCACGTGGATGCTCTTGCAACGGCTTTGTCTGAAATTGGCGCGGGGATCCCGGCGTGAAGCGGTTCGTTCATCTTCATGAGCTGGCGCGCGAGGAGGTGCTCGAGCTGCTGGCGCTGACGGACCGGCTGGAGATGGCCGATCCCCAGGCTCTGTTGCGGGAGCTGGCGGGGAAGATCCTGGCGCTCCTCTTCTTCAATCCGTCGCTGCGCACCCTGGCCTCATTCCAGTCGGGGATCGCGCGGCTCGGCGGTGGATCGTTCGTCATCTCTCCGGGGCAGGGGAGCTGGAACCTGGAGACCCGCCTCGGCGCGGTGATGGATGGAGCCGCGGCGGAGCACGTGCGCGAGGCGATCCCGGTGCTGGCCGGCTATGGCCATGCGCTCGGCATCCGCTCGTTCGCGGGGGGAACGGACCTCGCGGCGGACCTGGCCGATACGGCGTTCGAGGAGATGGCCGCGGTCTGTCCGGTGCCGCTGATCAACCTGGAGTCCGCCATCGATCACCCCTGCCAGGCCCTGGCGGACTGGCGGACCATGGACGAGATCGCGATTCCCGCGTCCGGCAAGTTCGTCCTTTCCTGGGCCTGGCATCCCAAGCCGCTCCCGCTGGCGGTGCCGGCCGCGGCGGTGCACATGGCGGCGCAGCGCGGGATGGAAGTGGTGGTGCTGCGTCCCGAGGGGTTCGGCCTGCCGGAGACGGTGATGGAGCGGGCGCGGCAGGCGGCGGCCCTCTCCGGCGGCTCGGTGCGCGAGACGGCCGAGCGCGAGGAGGCGATGGCCGGAGCGCACGTGATCTACGCCAAGTCGTGGACCTCGCCGGTGGCCTATGGCCATCCCGAGGCGGAGGCGGAGCTGCGCGCCGGCCTGCGGGATTGGTGCGTGGACGAATCGTGGTTCGAGTCGGCCCGGCCGGAATGCCGGTTCATGCACTGCCTGCCGGTGCGCCGCAACGTCGTGGTGCGCGACGAGGTGCTGGACGGGCCGCGCAGCATCGTGGTCCGCGAGGCGCACAACCGCATGTGGACGCAGATGGCGGTGCTTCACCGCATGCTGCACGGAGGTACCCGATGAAAGACGTGGGACAGCGGGCCGCCGCGCTCGCGGGGCTCAAGCACGCGGCTCCCTACATCCGCCTGTTCAAGGGGAAGACGTTCGTCGTCAAGGCCGGAGGCGAGGCCCTGGAGACGGACGGCGCCATCCGCGGTCTGCTGGAGCAGGTCGAGATCCTCTCCCACGTCGGCATCCGCGTCGTCCTCGTGCACGGCGGCGGCTCGGAGTCGAGCGATCTGCTGCGCGCCCTGGGCGGCGAGCCGCGCTTCGTCGAGGGCCGCCGTGTGACGGATGACAAGGCGCTGGAAGTGGCCTCGATGGTGCTCAACGGCACGGTGAACACCCGCATCCTCGCCGCGGCGCGCGGGCTGGGTCTCCCCGCCGTCGGCCTTTCCGGGGTGGATGCCGGGCTCATCCAGGCGCGGCGCCGGCCGCCGGTCAAGATCGAGGACGGTCTGGTGGACTACGGTTTCGTCGGCGATGTCGTCGCGGTCGCGCCGGGCGTGCTCACGACGCTCCTCGATTCCGGCGTGGTGCCGGTGGTGAGCCCGCTCTCGGCCGCGGACGACGGCACGCTCTTGAACATCAACGCGGACACCGTCGCGGCCATGCTGGCCGTGGGCCTGCGCGCCGAGAAGCTGATCCTGCTGACCGGCGCCGCCGGGGTCCTGGAGCGGCCGGACGATCCCGGCTCGCTCGTCTCCTACACGGATCTCGAAGGGCTGCGCCAGCTGCGCGACCAGGAAGGGCTCACCCGCGGCATGCTGCCCAAGGCGAGCGCCATCGAGTCCGCCCTGCGCGGCGGCGTGCGGCGGGTGCACATCCTCTCCTGGCAGACGCCGGACGGCCTGCTGGCGGAGGTATTCACGAACGAGGGGGTGGGGACGCTGGTGGTCGAGGACATCGACGCCCTTTCGCCGGCCGAGCAGGCCGCGGGTCAGGTGACCGTCCCATGATGCTGCCGGAGCGGGAGGTCCTCGCCCTCCACCGCGAGATCGTGGAGATCCCCTCGGTCTCTGGAAATGAAGCCCATCTGGCCGATTTTCTGGAGGACCGGCTGCGGCGGTACAAGGCCCGGCCGGAGCGGGTCGGCAACAGCCTGCTGGCGCTCGCCGGGGAGGGGCCGGTGCTCCTCCTGGACACACACCTCGACACGGTGCCGCCGGCCCCGGGCTGGACGCGCGATCCGTGGCAGGTGGAGCCGGAGGAGGGGCCCGAGGGGGGGAAAATCCACGGCCTCGGCTCGAATGACGCGAAGGCCGCGGTCGCCGGCATGGTAGCCGCCTTCATCGCTTTCCAGAACGTGGCCCTGCCGTTCACCCTGGCCCTCGCGCTGGTCGAGGGGGAGGAGACGAAGGGGACAGGCACGCAGGCGGTGCTCGGGGAGCTGGCGCGCCGCGGTCTCGACGTGGAGGCGGCGGTGATCGGCGAGCCCACGGGTCTCGACCTGGCGGTGGCGCAGAAGGGCTTGATGGTCCTGGAGCTGGTGGCGCGCGGCACGGCCTGCCACGCGGCGCACGCCGCGGCTCTCGGCGCGGTCAACGCGGCGCGGCGGCTGGCGCGCGACCTGGTGGCCCTGGAGAGCGTCGACTTCGGACCGGCGCACGCCCACCTCGGACCGATCACCCTGGAGCCCACCCAGGTGCGGGCCGGCACCGCGCGCAACGTTGTGCCCGGAGAGGCCACGGCGATCCTCGACGTGCGTACCACGCCGGCCCTCGACCGAGCGGAGATCGTGCGGCGCATCCAGGCGGCGGTCGAAGGCGAGGTGCGGGTGCTCTCGGACCGGCTCCTTCCCAAGGAGACGCCGGCCGGGATCCCGCTCATCGAGGCGGCCCGGAGAGCCCGGCCCGACGCCCGCCTCTACGGCTCTGCCACGCTCTCGGACATGGCGCTTTTGAACGGCACGCCGGCCGTGAAATGCGGTCCGGGGAAGAGCGAGCGCTCGCACACGCCCGACGAGTTCGTGCTGGAGAGCGAGGTGTTGGACGGGGCGCGGTTCTACACGCGGCTGGTGGGGACGTACGCGGAGCTGCGGAGGCCTCACCCCCCGGCCCCCTCTCCCATCACCCACCCATCCCCCGGGAGAGGGGGAGACTCCAGCGCATGAGCCGGCTGTGGGACAAGGGCGAGCCTCTCGATGAGCGGGTGCTTCGGTATACCGCTGGTGAGGATCACCTGCTCGACGCCCGGCTCGTGCCCTACGACGTCCGCGGCTCGATCGCGCACGCGGAGATGCTCCACGGTGCCGGCCTCTTATCGGCTGAAGACCTGGAAGCCATCCGGCAGGGATTGGAAGCCCTCGCCGCCGAGCACGTGGCCGGGACCTGGCGGATCGAGCTGGCGGATGAGGATGTCCACACTGCCTTGGAATCCCGCCTGACCGCCCGCATCGGCGAGGCCGGCGCTCGCCTCCACCTCGGGCGCTCGCGGAACGATCAGGTGCTGACCGCGCTGCGTCTTTATCTCAAGGATGAGGTGGAGACCCTGCGCGCCGGGGCGCTGGAGGTGGCCGATGCCCTCGACGCTTTGGCGGAGCGCGAGGCGGCGACGCCTCTGCCGGGTTATACCCACATGCAGCCGGCCATGCCGAGCTCCGTCCCGCTCTGGGCCGGCGGATTCGCCGCCGAGCTGCGGGACGACGCCGACGGGCTCGCCGCCGTCCGCCGCCGCCTCGACAAGAACCCCCTGGGCTCCGCCGCCGGCTACGGCGTGCCCCTCCTGCCGCTCGACCGCGAGGCGACCCGGGAACGCCTGGGCTTCGCCGAGGTGCAGGAGCCGGTGACGGCGGTCCAGCTCTCCCGCGGCAAGGGCGAGGCGCAGGTGCTCTTCGAAATCGTCCTCCTGCTCCAGGACCTGGGGCGGCTGGCCTCCGACCTCGTCCTCTTCTCCATGCGCGAGCTCGGTTTCGTGAGCCTGCCGGCGGAGATGACCACCGGCTCCTCGATCATGCCGCAGAAGCGGAACCCGGACGTCTTCGAGCTGGTGCGCGGACGGACTGCCACGGCGGTCGCCTGTCTGGTCGAGGTCCTGGGCATCACGGCGAAGCTCCCCTCCGGCTACCACCGTGACCTGCAGCTCCTCAAGGCCCCGCTTTTCCGCGGCATCGACCTCGCCCGGGAAACACTCGCCGTGATGGCTCCGGCGCTCGGGGGCGTGCGGTTTCATCCCGAGAAGATCAAGCTGGAGCCCGAGCTCTTCGCGGCCGAGGCGGCGTACCGGTTGGTGGTGGAGGAGGGGATTCCGTTCCGGGAGGCGTACCGGCGGGTGGGGGCCGGGCTCGTGGGAGACAAGCGAAAACCAAGGACGTAAAGGACTTCAAGGACAGCAAGGGCGAGGTCCTTGGAGTCCTTGCTGTCCTTGAAGTCCTTTCTCTGGTATACCCTGCCCGCCATGGCCGCCCCCCGCCCCCTCCTGCTGAGCTGCGAATCCATCTCCAAACAGTTCGGTGCGCGGCCGCTGTTCGAGAACCTCACCTTCGGCCTGTCCGAGGGAGACCGGGTCGGGCTCGTCGGACCCAACGGGTCCGGCAAGTCGACTCTCATGAAGATCCTGGCGGGGATCGAGGAGCCGGACTCGGGCTCCCGGTCGGTGCGCAAGGGGGTCCGCGCGGGCTATGTCCCCCAGGATCCGGTTTTTCCTGCCGAGATGTCGGTGGAGGAGGTCCTGATCGCGGCTCTGGACGGGGAGCCTCTGGAGGAGTTCGAGAAGAGCGGACGGGCGGCTCTGGTGCTCGCGCGGCTGGGGTTCCGCGATCCGGCCCAGCGGGTCGGCGCCCTCTCGGGCGGATGGAACAAGCGCCTGGCGGTCGGCCGCGAGCTGGCCCGCGAGCCGGACATCCTGCTCCTCGACGAGCCGACGAACCATCTGGACCTCGAAGGCATCCTCGAGCTCGAAGAGATCCTCGCCTCCGAGGCGCGCGCCTACATCGTGGTCAGCCACGACCGCTACTTCCTGGAGAACGTCGCCCGCGGCATGCTGGAGCTGGACCGGGCCTATCCGGAAGGGCTCCTCCAGGTCGAGGGCACTTACAGCGACCTGCTGGAGAGGCGCGACGAGGTGCGGAAAAACCAGGCCGAGTACCAGGAGACGCTCGCCAACCGTGCCCGCCGCGAGGTGGAGTGGCTGCGCCGCGGCCCCAAAGCTCGGGGCACCAAGGCCAAGGCGCGCATCCAGGAAGCCCACCGGCTGCTCGACGAGCTCCAGGAGGTCAAGGAGCGCGAGCGGGCGAGCGAGCCCACGGCGGGGATCGATTTCTCCGCGTCCGGCCGCAGGACCAAGAAGCTGCTGTCGGCCCAGGGCCTCGCCAAATCGTTCGACGGCCGGCCGATTCTGGGCGGCGTCGACCTGCTGATCCGGCCGGGGAGCCGGCTCGGCGTGCTTGGGCCCAACGGCAGCGGCAAGACGACGCTTCTCTCGATCCTTGCCGGCGAGCTGGAGCCGGACGCGGGAGAGATCGAGCGGGCGCAGTTCCTCAAGACCGTCCTCTTCGAGCAGAGCCGCGAGACCCTCGATCGCTCGGTCTCCCTGCGGCGCGCCCTGGCTCCCGAGGGCGACTCGGTGCTCTATGAAGACCGGTCGATCCACGTGGCGGCCTGGGCGAAGCGGTTCCTGTTCCGGCCCGAGCAGCTCGACACGCCCGTCTCCCGGCTCTCCGGCGGCGAGCAGGCGCGCATCCTCATCGCCCGGCTCATGCTGCGCCCGGCCGACCTGCTGATCCTCGACGAGCCGACGAACGATCTCGACATCCCGACGCTGGAAGTGCTGGAGGAGAGCCTCCTCGAATTTCCGGGAGGGCTCGTCCTGGTTACCCACGACCGCTATCTGCTGGACCGGGTCTGCAGCTCCATCCTCGCGCTGGACGGCCGCGGCGGCGCGCGTCATTTCGCCGACACCGCGCAGTGGGAGGAGCACCGCAAGGAGCTGGAAGCGGCGGCGGCTCGCCCCACCCCTGCCAAGCCCGCGAAACCTGAGCCGGCGGCTTCCTCCAAGGCGGCACCGAAGCGCCTCGGCTATCTGGAGCAGCGCGAATGGGATCAGATGGAGGAGAAGATCCTGGAAGCCGAGGACGCGCTCGCTCGGGCGCAGGAGGCGGTCGACGATCCCGCGGTGGCGAGCGATCCGAAAGCTCTCCAGCAGCGTCTGGCGGCCCTCACGGTCGCACAGGCCGAGGTGGAGCGGCTGTATGCGCGGTGGGCGGAGCTGGAGGGGAAGGTGCATACGCGGTGACTTTGACCCCGAATGCCTTTTTACCCAACGGAGATCCTCCCCACTGTAGAGACGCCCCGCGGGGCGTCTCCTGCCGAGGTGCCCGCGGCACCGCAGGGACTCCTGGGAATGAATGGCGCCGCCGCAGGAGACGCCCCACGGGGCGTCTCTACAGTGGGGGACGCCGCAGATCGCTCGGCGACAAGGTTGGCGCCTATAGGGGCCGGGGGTGAGGGCCATCCATGAAAGAACGTCGCCTCTACCTCGCCCTGGCCCTCGTCTATCTCATTCCGGTCTGGGCGGTGAAGTACCTCCCCACGACGGATGGCCCGGCCCACACGTACAACGCATGGGTCCTGCGGCAGCTCGGAAGCTCTGAGACCTCCTGGCTCGACCGGTATTACGAGGTGGATGCGCGGCCCCTGCCCAACTGGCTCGGGCACGCGGTCATGGCAGAGCTGATCCGCGTTGTGCGGCCGCGGACCGCGGAGAAGCTTCTGGTGAGCGGTTACATCCTTCTCTTCCTGGCCGGGGCCCGGTTCCTGGCGTCGTCGGTCGATCCGGCGCGGGGATGGCTCGCGTTCCTGGCGTTTCCTTTGGCGTACAACCAGCTCTTCCAAATGGGGTTTTATAACTTTTGCCTCGGTCTGGCCTTCTTCCTGTTCGCCGTGGGCCTCTGGTGGCGCCGGCGGGACACGCCGGGGCCTTGGCTGGCGCTGCAGCTCAACGCGCTGCTGTTCCTCGCCTGGTTCTCTCACCTGGCGGCCCACCTCCTGGCGCTCACCGCCCTGGGCGCGCTCTGGCTGATGACCCTGCGCCGCGACGGGCGCTTCCGCGGGCGCCGTCACCTGGCGCATCTGGCGATCCTGGCCCCGCAGGCGGTGCTGCCGCTCTGGTATCTGATCCGCCATGACGGGGAGATGACATGGATTCCGCGCAAGGCGGCGGTCCTCTGGAGCTACCTTCTCCAGATGGGGCCGGTGTTCTCTCTCCATCCGGGGCGATTGCGGGTCGGCATCGTCCTGACGGCCGCGTTCCTGGTGCTCCTGGTGCTGACCTTGCGCGGCCGGGTGTCGAAAGAACGGCGGCCCGCCTGGCGCGAGGGGGACGCGTTCCTGGTCCTGAGCGTCTTTTTCGTGGCTCTGTTCTTCGCCGCGCCCGAAGGCGGAGTGGGGGGCTCGATGCTGAAGCACCGGATCGCACTGTTCCCCTCTCTCCTGCTCCTCCCTTGGCTGGCTCCGGAGCTCTCGCGCCGCGGCCGGGCGGTGGCCGTCGGGTTCCTGGCCGTCCTCGCCCTGGTCCACGTGGGCTTCCTGCTGCACTGGTACCGCGGCGCCGACCGGCAGATCCGGGAGCTGGTGGCCGGAGCGGCGGGCATTCCTCCCGGAACCCGGGTCCTGCCGCTGCTCTTCGATCGCGATGCGGACGGCTGGCGGGGTGTGCTCGGTCATGCCTTCGCCCGTGCGGCTGTGGAGAATCGTCTCCTGGACTGGGATAATTACGAGGCGGCGTCCGGCGTCTTCCCGGTCCGCTATCGTCCCGGCGTGCGGCCGCCCGACTCCTGGACCCTCGAGACCCGGCCCGGCGATCTCGACCCGGGCGCCGGGTGGGACGAAATCGACTCCATCTATTGTTGGAAGATGCGGCCAGATTCGGAGATCGCCCGCCGCATCGAGCGGCATTACGTGCTGGTGTCCGAGCGGGGGCCGGCGCGGGTCTATGCCCGCGCTCCCCTGGAGGATTGATCCGACCTCATGTACCACGAGTTCTATGGCTTCCGGGAGGCGCCGTTCAACATCACGCCCGATCCGCGGTTCCTGTTCTTCAGCGACCGGCATCGCGAGGCGTTCAACCACATCCTGTTCGGCATCCGGGAGCGCAAGGGGTTCATCCAGGTCACGGGCGAGGTGGGCGCTGGCAAGACGACGGTCTGCCGGGCGATCCTGGAGGAGCTGGGAGCGGAAGTGAGGACGGCGCTGGTCCTCAATCCGTGCCTGTCGGCGACGCAGCTCCTGCGCACGATCCTGACCGAGCTCGGCCTGCCGGCGCCTCCGGACAAGGTGGAGTGCCTCCAGGTGCTCAATCAGTTCCTGCTGGATGAGCTGGTCCATGGGCACGACGTGGTGCTGATCATCGACGAGGCCCAGGACCTGGATTTCGAGGTCCTGGAGGAGGTTCGCCTCCTCTCGAACCTGGAGACCGATCAGCGCAAGCTGCTGCAGATCGTCCTCCTCGGCCAGCCGGAGCTGCGCGAGAAGCTGGATGCGACCCGGCTGCGCCAGCTCCGGCAGCGGATCACGGTGCGCTACCATCTGGGACCGCTGACCCGCGCGGAGACGGAGCGCTACATCGAGCACCGGCTGCACGTCGCCGGGGCGAACGGCTCGCCGGGCTTCAACCGCTGGGCCCTGGGCGCCATCTACCGCTATTCGCGCGGCATCCCCCGGCTGGTCAATGCGGTCTGCGACAAGACGCTGCTCTGCGGGTACGTGACCGGCGACGACCTCCTGACCTGGGGACACGTCCGGCGGGCGATCCGCGAGCTGGAGGGAGAGATCGGATGAGCCTGATCGACGAGGCCCTGAAACGGGCGCGCCAGGAAGCCGCGCGGCAGGACGAGGCGGCCCGGGAGCTGCGCTACCGGCAGGTGCCGGTGATCCCCGGCCTGCGCCCGCGTGCGCGGCGGTCCTGGATGCTGCCGGTGCTGCTGGCGATCATTGCCGCCTGTCTGCTCGTGGGGGTCGGTCTCGGCCTGGCCCTCTCCGGCCGTGGCGGAGAGGATCAGCGCGCGGCCGTGCCGCCGCCGGCTGCGGCGCCGTTGCCGTCCGCACCGAGCTCCCAGGAGCCCCAAGCGGCCCCGGCTCCTGCCGCCGTGGAGACTCCGCCGCCTCCGGTACCCACGGTCGCCGAAGAGAAACCCGCGCCTCCGGTGGTGGTGGAGGAGCCGGAGACGCGACCTGCCCCGGAGCTCGCGGCGCCACCGGCTCGGCCGGTCCAGAGCGAGGAGCCGGTCGCCGACATGAGGCAGCGGGAAATCGAGCTGCGCCCGACCCGCGAGATCGAGCCGCCCGCGCCCGCGCCAGCACCCGCAGACCCTGCGCCGTCTCTTCCCGCCGCTCCCGAACCGGCTGCTCCCGTTCCCGCGGCGGAAGCGGGACAGGTGCGGACCTACCAGCAGGAGCTGCCGCTGGCCGGTGGCGGCACGCTGCGGCTCAACGGCATCGCCTTCTCGGACCAGCCGGTCGCTCTGTTCGGCGACAAGGTGGTGGCGCCGGGGGAGAGCGTGGCCGGCTACAAGGTCGTGGCGATCGAGGCGCGGCGGGTGCGGCTGGAGGGGCCGGGCGGGGTGGTGGTGGTGGAGATGCCGTAGGGGCCCTCTGCTAGGATTCGCTTCCAGCATGCTCAAGATCCACCTTTTTGCCGCTTTCTCCGCCCTCGCCCTCCCCCTCGCCGCCGCGCAGGAGCCCCGGCTTCTGAAGATCGAAGACATCCATGCCCTGAAGACCGTCCAGGACCCCCAGGTTTCGCCGGATGGCCGCTGGGTGGCCTATGCGGTCCGCAGCAACGACGTCAAGGAGGACCGCCAGGACACCGACGTCTGGATGATCCCCTTTGCCGGAGGTGAGGCCGTGCGCCTGACCGCGAGCCCGAAGGGGGAGAACCGGCCGCGGTGGAGCCCGGATAACCGGTGGCTCGCCTTTCTCTCGGCCCGCGAGGGGGATTCGGCGCAGGTCTGGCTCCTCGACCGCCGCGGCGGCGAAGCGGTGAAGATCACCGACTACGAGGGGGGCGTTTCCGACCTCGCCTGGTCCCCGGACGGCAAGCGCCTGGCCCTGGTGGTCACCGACCCCGAGCCGGACGACACGCCGGAGGGAGAGACGGCCGACAAGGAGAAGAAGAAGGAAGAGAAGGAAAAGAAGCCGAAGCCGATCGTCATCCGCCGGCTTCAGTTCAAGCAGGACACCGAGTACCTCGACGAGCGCAGGACGCACGTCTACGTCTTCGAGGTGGAGAGCCGGAAGGGTGTCCAGGTCACCTCCGGACCGTTCGACGACGCACAGCCGGCCTGGTCGCCGGACGGCCGCTGGATCGCGTTCGCCAGCAAGCGCACGGGCGACCCGGACGCCAATGACAACAGCGACATCTTCGTGGTCTCACCGGAGGCGGGAGCCAGCCCGCGGGCGCTGACCACCTGGGAAGGCTCCGACTTTTCCCCCTCGTTCAGCCCGGACGGCCAGTCGATCGTCTACGTGGCCGGCGGTGATCCGAAGGACGTCTGGTATGACACGAGCTCGATCGCAATTGTTCCGATGGGGGGGCCGGTCGCGGGCGGACCGGCCCGCCTGCTCACCCGCGAGGTCGACCGCAACGTCTCCGATCCCCACTTCGCGCCGGACGGCCGCTCCATCCTGTTCCTCGTGGAGGACGGCGGCAACATCCACCTGGCCCGCGTGCCTGCCCAGGGCGGAGCGGTCGAGCGGGTGATCTCCGGCGAGCGGGAGATCCAGAGCTTCGATCAGGGACCGAAGGGGGAGATCGCCGTCCTGGAAACCCGGAGCACCTATCCCCCTGAGGTGTCGGCCGTGGCGGGCGCGGAGCTGCGCCGCCTGACCCACGTCAACGACGAATTCCTGAAGGGGATCCGTCTCGCCGAGACGCGGCGCCTGAAGGTGAAGAGTGCGGATGGCACGGAGGTGGACGCTTTTCTGACCATCCCCCCGGACGCCGCGGGCAAGCGCGTACCGGCGCTGCTGCGCATCCACGGCGGGCCGGTCTCGCAGTTTTCGACGGGGTGGCAGCTCGATTGGCAGGTCTTCGCGGCCCATGGCTACGCGGTGATCACGGCCAATCCCCGCGGCTCGTCGGGGTACGGCCGCGCCTTCAGCCGGGCCCTCTTCGGCGATTGGGGGAACAAGGACTTCGAGGACGTGATGGCCGCGGTCGATCAGGCGATCGCCTTGGGCGTCGCCGACCCTGACCGCCTCGGCGTCGGCGGGTGGAGCTACGGCGGCATCCTGACCAATTACGTGGTGGTCAAGAGCCGGCGCTTCAAAGCAGGGATCTCGGGAGCGAGCGAGACCAACTACCTGGCCAACTACGGCACCGACCACTACCAGAAGGAGTGGGAGGGGGAGCTGGGCCTGCCCTGGGAAAACCCGGAGCTGTGGATCCGCCTGTCGCCGTTCTTCCAGGTGAAGAAGATCGAGACGCCGCTGCTGCTGATGTGCGCGGGGGACGACGTCAACGTCCCCTGTCTCAACTCGGAGCAGCTCTATCAGGCCTTGCGCCGGCTCGGCCGCTCGACCGAGCTGGTGATCTATCCCGGCCAGGGACACGGCCTGACCCGCCCCAGCTTCCTGGCGGACCGCTTCGAGCGCTCGCTGGCCTGGTACGACCAGTATCTGAAGCCCCAGGCGGAGCCGAAAGCTGTGGCGGGGTCCGGCCAATGAGCGCGGGTGCGCCCTTTCCGCTCCGTTCGGAGCTTCCGGGCTGGGAGCTGTTCTGGGCGCGCCTGGAGCTGCTGCCCGGCGCTGCGGAAGATCGAATGGCCGCCCTGCGCCGCGAGGTGTCGGAGGTGGCGCGCGCCTCGCTCGAAGGGATCAGCCTCTCCTCGCACGAGACATTGTCGGCCCTGCGCAAGCTGTTCCGGGCGGCCGGTACCGATCCGACCCACTATCGTCCGTCCTCCGAGGCTCTGTTGCGGCGGGTGCTCAAGGGGGAGGACCTGCCGGAGATCCATCCGCTGGTGGACCTGAACAACTGCCTGTCGGTGGAGCTGGCCGTGCCGTGCTGCATGATGCGGGAGGAGAGCTTCGGGACGCCCCTGGTCCTGCGGGCGGGGCTGCCGGGCGAGAGCTATGAATCGCTGCGCGGGCCGTTCAATCTGGAGGGGAAGCCCCTTCTTCTGGACGCCGAGGGGCCGCTCGATACGCCGATCACCGGGAGCGTCCGGGTGAAGGTGCTTCCCGAGACGCGGAACGTCTGGCTCGTGGCCTATCTGCCGGAGGGGGTGGTGACGCGGGAGCAGTGCGCGAGCACGCTGGCGGAGCTGCTGGCGAAGGCGCCGGTGGCGAAAGACCTCACCCCCTGACCCCCTCTCCCATCGCCCCCCCTGCCCCCGGGAGAGGGGGCACCCCCGCCCAGCCCAAGTTGAATCAACTGTCCTCTGCTTTTCTTCCCCCTCTCCCGGTCGGTGAGGGGGCGATGGGAGAGGGGGATCGAGGGGGTGAGGTCTTCCGCGCCAGGAAGTCCTCGATCAGCCGCCGCGCGATGCTCGCGTGGAAAGGCAGCAGGGGGAGGTCGTCCGCGGTGAACCAGCGGGCGTCCTCGATCTCGTCCTCCTGCCGGCGGATCTCGCCGCCGGCATAGCGCGCCACGAAGCCGACCATCAGCGAGTTGGGGAAAGGCCAGGGCTGGCTGGAGAAGTAGCGCAGGTCGGCCAGCTCGACGCCCACCTCCTCGCGGACCTCGCGGACCACCGCCTCCTCCAGCGACTCTCCCGGCTCGACGAATCCGGCGAGCGTGCTGTAGACCCCCGGGGCGAAATGAGGGGAGCGCGCGAGGAGCATCCGCTCGCCGTCCTCGATCAGGGTGATCACCGCGGGCGAGAGGCGCGGGAAGTGCTGAAGGCCGCAGCGTGGGCAGACCCGCGAGCGCTCTTGCGGCTGCCGCTCGGTGGGCGTGCCGCAACGGCCGCAGAAGCGGTGGTTGCGGTCCCAGTCCACGATCTGGACCGCCCGGCCGGCGAGGCGCCAGGCTTCTTCGGGGAGCAGCCCCCAGAGCCGCCGCAGGCCCTGGAAGGTCATCCCCTCCGGCGCCTCGGCCTCGGCAGGCAGCTCCACGGCCCAGCAGTCTTCGCCCAGGAGCTCTCCGACAGGATGAGGATCGACGAGGGACAGCTCGAGCTCCTGCTCCCGCGGCAGGCGCGCGGCCTGATCGTCCACCCGCACCAGCAGCTCGCTGCCGCGGAAGGCGAACCATGGACCCGGGCTCCGGCTCATACGGCCAACGCTACACCGAACAAGCCGCCGTGAGAAAGGGAACGCGCGTCCGAGTCATCCTGATACAAGGCGCCCGTTGTTTTGGGGACACGCGAATTCCGGCCGTATACTGTCGCGCCGGATTCTTTTCTGTGGAGGTGTCATGTCGCTCGTGCAGAGGTCCTCAGCCGTCCTCCTCTTTGGAGCTCTCCTCGTGATCGCCATGCCTGGTGCGGCGGCGGAGAACATGGCGGAGGTCCGCCCGATCCCGTCCTTCTCCCAACCCGCTGTCTCGCCTGATGGCTCCTCCATCGTGTTCTCGGCCGGCGGCGACCTCTGGTCGGTCCCTCTCGCCGGCGGCACGGCGCGCCTCCTGGTGGCGCACCCCGCTCATGATTCGCGGCCTCTCTGGTCGCCCGACGGCCGCTCTCTGGCGTTCGTCTCCAGCCGCACCGGCAACGGCGACGTCTATCTCTTCACCTTGGCCACCGGCGAGGTGCGGCGCCTCACCTGGGACGACGAGCCGGAGGTGGTCGACGCCTGGTCGCGCGACGGCAAGTGGATCTACTTCTCGTCGCCGAGCCACGACGTGTCCAACATGAACGACGTCTACCGCGTGCGGCCCGAAGGGGGCACGCCGGCCGAGGTCAGCGCCGACCGCTACGTCAACGAATACTTCGCGGCGCCGTCGCCCGATGGCCAGACCGTCGCGCTGACCGCCCGCGGCATCGTCTCCGCGCAATGGTGGCGGCATGGGCACAGCCACATCGACCAGTCGGAGATCTGGCTCCTGAAGAATGGGACCTACCGGCGGGCCGGCACCGGCGGCACTGCCGGCAGCAATATCGGCAGCAATAAGGGCAAGGAGGCCTGGCCGCTGTGGAGCTCCGACGGCCGCCGCCTCTGGTTCATGTCGGACCGCGATGGCGCGGAGAACCTCTGGTCCCAGGAGATCGGAGAGACCGGCCCCGGCCCAGCCATGGCAGTGACCCGTTTCACTGATGGCCGGGTGCTCTGGCCCAGCATCTCCTGGAACGGCCGGGTCATCGTCTTCGAGCGGGGCCTGGGGATCTGGCAGCTCGACACGGCCTCCGGCGCCGCCGCCGAGGTCCCGATCACCCTGGAGGGCTCGCCCGCCGGGCCGGGCCTGGACCGCCGGGATGTGGGGGCGAGCATCGACGAGCTCGCCCTGGCGCCCGATGGCAAGAAGGTGGCCTTCGTGGCGCACGGCGAGATCTTCGCGGCTTCCGCCGAGGACGGCGGACCGGCCGCGCGCGTGACCCGCACGCCCGCCGCCGCCGAGTACCAGGTCGTCTGGGCGCCGGACAGCCGGCGCCTCGTCTATGTCTCGGAGCGCGACGGCGACCACAAGCTCTGGCTCTACGATTTCGCCACCGGCCAGGAGCACGCGCTCGCCGCCGGCCCCGGGGTGGACGACACGCCGGGCTTCTCGCCGGACGGCAAGCTCCTGGCTTTCCAGCGCAACCAGCGGGAGCTGCGCGTGCTCGATCTGGCGACCGGCAAGGACCGCCATCTCGCCAAGGTCCTCCTCGACAACCCGCCTCTCGGCTCCCATCGCCCCTTCTCGTGGTCGCCGGATGGCCGCTGGATCGCGGTCCTCAACTATGGCGAGCGGATGTTCCGCAACGTGGTGGTCGTCTCCGTGGAGGGCGGGGAGCCCCGTCCGGTGAGCTTCCTGGCCCACACCAACGCCGATGACGTGGCCTGGAGCCCCGACGGCACCTTCCTCCTCTTTGCCACGAGCCAGCGTTCCGAGCCCGGACAGCTCGCGCGGATCGACTTCCTGCCGCGGACGCCGCGTTTCCGGGAGGATCAGTTCCGCGATCTCTTCCAGCCGGAGGAGCCGGAGCCCGAGACGAACCCGGGTCCGGAGGAGATCCGCAAGGCCGGAGCGAAGGATCAGGACAAACTCAAGGATCAGGACAAACCGAAGGATCAGGTGAAGCCGGAGAAGCCCGCTGCGCCCGCTCCGGTCGAAATCGTTTTCGAGGGTCTCCGCCAGCGTCTGAGCCTCCTGCCGGTAGGGCTCGACGTGGTCTCGCTGACCATCGCGCCCGACGGCAAGAGCGTGGCGCTGATCGGCACCGCCGCCGGCCAGTCCAGCGTCTGGGTCTATCCGCTCGACGAGCTGGCCCCGGGGCCGGCCGTGGCGCGGCAGATCTCGTCCACGCCGGGCGACAAGGGGTCTCTCCAGTTCTCGCCCGACGGCAAGGAGGTCTGGTATCTGGATGGGAGCTTGATCGCGGCGGTGCCCCTGGGCGAGGGCGAGCCCCGGACCCTCTCGGTTGCGGCCGAGATGGACGTGGACTTCGGCAGCGAGAAGCTCGGCATCTTCGACCAGGCCTGGCGCTATCTGCGCGACAACTTCGTGGACCCCGGGATGCACGGCGTCGACTGGGATGCCGCCCGGGCCCAGTACCTGGCGCGGGCCATGGCCTCCCGCACGCCGGACGAGCTGCGCCGGCTCCTGACCCTGATGATCGGCGAGCTGAACGCGTCCCACTCGGGCATCCGGACCCCTCCCGCGGAGCTCAAGCGCAGCTCCGGGCGGCTCGCTCTGCGTTTCGACGCCGGGAAATCCGAGGCCGCCGGCAAGCTCCTCATCCGCGAGGTCCTGCCGCAGGGTCCGGCCGCCGTCACCCGCCGCATCGAGGCCGGCGACTGGCTCCTTGCCGTGGACGGCCGGCCGGTCGACGCCGCGACCAACCTCGACGAGCTCCTGGACCACACGATCGGCCGGCAGGTCCGGCTCACCGTGGCCGACTCCCCCGGCGGCGCGGGATCGCGCGAGGTGGCGGTGCGGCCGGTGGACCAGAAAACCGAAAAGGGGTTGACCTACCGCGCCTGGGTGGAGGCCAACCGCGCCTACGTCGAGCGGATCAGCGGCGGCCGCCTCGGCTACGTCCACATGTTCGACATGGGGGACGCCTCGCTCGCCCAGCTCCTCCTCGACCTCGACGCCCAGAACATGGCGAAAGAGGGCGTGGTGGTGGACATGCGGAACAACAACGGCGGGTACGTGAACGCCTATGCCATCGACATCCTGGCGCGGCGGGGGTACATGGGGATGACCTACCGCGGGTTCGATCTGGCGCCCGCCCGCGCGCTCCTGGGGCAGCGCGCTCTGGAGCGGCCGACGATCCTGGTGGTCAACCGCCACACGCTCTCGGATGGAGAGGACTTCACCGAGGGGTACCGCACCCTGGGGCTGGGTAAGGTGGTGGGCGAGCCCACTGCCGGCTGGATCATCTACACCTCGGACATCGATCTCCTGGACGGCTCGCAGGTCCGCCTGCCGTTCATCAAGATCACCGGCGCCAAGGGGGATGACATGGAGATGAACCCGCGGCCGGTCGACCTCCACGTCGAGCAGCCGGTCGGGGAAGGATTGAGCGGCAAGGACTCGCAGCTCGACGAGGCGGTGCGGGCGCTGCTGGAGACCCTCAAGAAAGGCTCTCCAGCTTCTCCAGATACTCAGCGAACACCTGGTTGAACAGCGCTCCGGGGCGGCAGCGGCGGAGGTGGTTGACCGCCTCCGCGCCGCTCATCCCCAGATGGACCAGGATGAGGCCGGCCACCAGGGCCGAGCGGTTGAATCCCATTCCGCAGTGCGAGAGGACGCGGTGGCCGCTCTTCACCAGGTCGGCCCCCAGGCGGGCGACCGCCTGGAGCTTGGGCATGTCCGGCAGATCTTCGTCGAAGATCGGAAAGTAGATATAGAGGATGTGCCCCGGGTTTGTGGGCACGCCGCTGTCGAGCTCTCCCTCCAGATCGATGACCACCGAGATGCCATGGCGGTCGAGGTGCTCCCAGCCTTCGATGCGCGGTGAGAGGAACAGGCATCCGGCCTCGTCCAGGCAGAAGATGTTCATCCAGGTCACCTCCGTGACAGTGATTTCACCACAGATTAGGGCGCCGCTTCGACGAGAGGCGAAATAGAATAGAGGAGTCGTTCACACGCAGTACGAGCCCCGCGCCGGCCCGCGCACCCGTTGATGCGCACGGATCGCGCGGGGGAGGAGGAAATGATGATGAGCTTCCGTGAGATTCGACCCGGCCGTGCCGTCGCGATCGGGCTCGGCCTGTGCCTCGGCCTCGCCCTGCTTCCCGCTTCCGCCCAGGCGGAGGAATTTGCTGGCGTGCGCAACATGAAGGCAGGTCAGGTGAAGAGCTTCTGGACCCCGGAGCGCCTGCGTGCCGCCCGGCCTCTGCCCGCTCCCGAGATCACTCTCGAAAATCTCGCCGATCTGGAGACTGCGCTGGATGAGGCGACCACGGGAGACACCGGCGGCGTCTCCGCCGAGGGCCGCCGCCCTCTGCCGGGAATCCGTCCGCAGCGGTCCAGCCCGCTCTTCGATCCGGCGGACGAGAGCCTCGCGCCCGCGCTCGAAGAGGCCGCTGACGTCGAAGGGATTTCCGATCGCGCGTCCGGCTCCGCCAAGGCCTTCTTCACCAGCCAGCGGCTGGTCCCGGAAGATGCCGACCTCTGGTATCCCTACTCCACGGTCGGCAAGATCTTCTTCACCATCCCGGGCCAGTCGGGCACGTTCTATTGCTCCGCCGCGGTGCTCCGGCTGCGGCTCGTGATCACCGCCGGAGGGTGCGTCCACGCGGGCAAATCCAATCCGGGCTTCTACGACAACTTCCTGTTCGTCCCCGCGTACCGCGACGGCAACGATCCCTACAGCACCTGGGAGTGGTCCTACGTCGGCGTCCCCACCACTTGGTCGCAGGGCGGCGGCACGCTTCCCAATGCCGCGGACTATGCCTTGATCGAGGTGGAGGATCAGATCTACAACGGCGTGCTCCGCAAGCTCGGCCAGGTCACGGGTACGCTGGGCTATGTGGCCAAGAAGCTGAGGCCGAACCACGCCACAATCCTCGCCTACTCCTCCAACTTCGATGGTGGCGAGCTGCTGCACCAGGTGTCCGCGAAGGACTTCAAGGCCACCTCGACCTCGCTGAACTCAGTCGAGTACGGGTCGGACATGCGCGGCGGCTCGCAGGGCGGGCCCCTGATCCAGGACTTCGGCGACAACGCCGGCCTGGTGAAGCTGATCGGCGTCCTTTCGTACTCGACATCCGCGTTGTCGAAGACCCAGGGCGCCTCGATTCCCGACAACCGCTTCACCTCGTTGCTCGCCACCGTCTGCGGCCACAAAGCCGGCAACTGCTGAGCCGGGCCTCTCCGCCTCTTCCGATCGACAGGGCGTGCTCCTGGCGCCCTGTCCGTTCCCTCCTCCTTTCGCGTCGAGTATGCTTGCGAGCGGTTCTTTCATTTTTCCTCGACAGAATGTTCGCCAAAACAAAGGAGGACCAGGATGTCGGAGACGCGTTCACCCCAGGACGATCCCCAGAAATCTGACCCCCAGGAATCAGCCTCCGCAGAGGAAACTCCGGCCAGCAACGTGAGTCGCAGGTCCTTCCTCCGCCTCGGAGCCCTGGCTGGCGCGAGTGCGTCGGTCGGAGGGCTGTGGACGGCGCCGCAGGCCGAAGCCGCGGAGAAGGCCAAGGCGCCAGGGAGGTTCGAGGAGATCACCATCGCCGAGATCCAGGCGGCCATGGAGTCCGGAGACCTCACGTCCGTCGAGCTCGTGGACTTCTACCTCAGCCGCATCGAGCAGCTCGACCAGAACGGCCCGACGGTCAACTCGGTCCTGGCGCTCAATCCCCAGGCCCGCCAGATCGCCAGGAACCGCGACCGGGAGCGCCAGGCCACCGGCCCGCGGGGTCCGCTCCACGGGGTTCCCATCCTGCTCAAGGACAACATCGACACCGGCGACCGGATGCAGACCACCGCCGGTTCCCTCGCCCTGGCCGGCGCGCCGGCTCCGCGCGACGCCACGGTGGCCCGCAAGCTCCGGCTGGCCGGCGCCGTGATCCTGGGCAAAGCGAACCTGAGCGAGTGGGCCAATTTCCGCGGCTTCAGCTCGACCAGCGGCTGGAGCGGCGTGGGCGGCCAGACGCGCAATCCCTACGTCCTCGACCGCAACCCCTGCGGCTCCAGCTCCGGCTCGGCCGCCGCGGTGTCGGCCAACTTCACCGCCGTCGCCCTCGGCACCGAGACGGACGGCTCGATCGTCTGCCCGGCCTCGCTGAACGGCATCGTGGGCATCAAGCCAACCGTCGGCCTGACCAGCCGCGCCGGCGTCGTTCCCATCTCCCACACCCAGGACACGGTCGGCCCCTACGGCCGGACGGTGGCCGACGCGGCGGCCGTGCTCGGCGCGCTGACGGGCGTCGATCCGCGCGATCCGGCGACCCAGCGCAGCGCCGGGAAGTTCCACACCGACTACACGCAGTTTCTCGATACCGAAGGGCTCGACGGCGTCCGCATCGGCATCCTCCGCATCGGGGTGACCGGCTACAGCCGCGAGACCGACCGCATCTTCGAGGAATCTCTCCAGGCCATGGCCGATGCCGGAGCGGTGCTGGTGGACGACGCCGACATCCCCACCATGGACCAGCTGCTCACCGATCAGGCCGAGATCATCGTGCTCATCTGGGAGTTCAAGCAGGACCTGAACGCCTATCTGGCGACCCGCACGGGCGTGCCGGTCCACAACCTCGCCGACGTGATCGCCTTCAACGAGGAGCATGCCGACCAGGAGCTCAAGTGGTTCGGCCAGGAGCTGATGGAGCTGGCGGAGTTGGAGATCTTCACCGAGGCCGAGTATCTGGATGCGCTGGAGCGCGGGCCGCGCCTGGCTGGTCCCGAGGGCATCGACGCGGCTCTCTCCCAGTTCGACGTCGAAGCCCTGGTGGCGCCCACCGGCTCGCCGGCCTGGCCGACGGACCTGGTCAACGGCGACCACTTCCTGGGAGCGAGCTCGTTCCCGGCGGCCATGGCCGGCTACCCGATCATCAACGTGACGGGAGGCTATGCGTTCAACGTGCTGCCCGTCGGCATCAGCTTCATGGGGACCGCCTTCAGCGAGCCGACGCTGATCAAGCTCGCCTCCGGCTTCGAAGCCGTGGCACCCGCCCGGCACAAGCCGCGCTTCCTCCCCACCATGCCGCTCGACGGACCGAGCGGAGCCCACCGCGTCCAGCAGCTCCAGAGCAAGGCCGCCCGCATCAAGGTGCTCGCGGAACGGCTCGGCCTGGCGAAGCTGTCGCGGCTGCGCGGGCTGTAGGAAAAAGCCCACACGGACGAACACCGACGAACAGGGACGAACACGGACTCGAGGACAAGCCGCTCCTGTCCGTGTTCGTCCGTGCGGGGTCCGTGCTCGTCCGTGGGGGCCGGAGCCCCTCCTAAGCTATACTGTGCCTCCGAGATCCCGCGAATGAAGGATGACGCGCTGCTCACTTGGGAAGGCTTTGCCGAGGAGCTGGAGGATGCTGTCCCCGGCGGTGGCGTTGCCGCGCCGCCGGCCCACCTCCCCACGCCTCCGGCGGACCGGGAGGCCATCCTCACGCAGACCGGGCCGGCCCGCCTCGGCGTCTACCTGCTCGTGCGCGCGTGCGTCAACGACTTCGAGCGCATGGCTCCCTGGAAGCTCCTGTACTACCCGCCCGAAGATCCGGCCGAGCTCCTCGGCATGGTCTCCGCCCTGCTCGACACCATCCGCGGCGTGCCGAAGCGGGTCGACGCGGTCCTGCACACGCTGCCCAGCGACGAGGCGGCGAGCGACGACGAGCCGACGCGCGATGACGTGAGCTTCCTCTTCCGCGGCATCCACCACATGGTGGCGAACGACCTCAAGCGGCTGGAGAACGCCCTGACGCCGCTCCGTTCCGGGCTTGGCGCGCTGCCCACCCCTTCCGAAGGGACCCACCTGTGCGAGATCGCGGCCGACCTCAAGGGGAAGTACTCCAGCGCCATGATGGGCGCCGCGTCCAGCCTGGTGGGGCAGGGTCTCTACAACGGCGTCGAGCTGGAGCCCGTGCTCTTCCCCGAGAAGGCCGAGGAGTTCCAGAGCACCCGCGAGCTGGTCGAGCGGATGCGCGACGCCACGGAGGCCATCCAGAAGCTTCCCAGCCATCTCTCCCTGCCCGAGCTGCTGGAGCGCTGGAAGCGCCAGGAGCGGGCGGACCTGTACGCTCTCGCCGAGCTGCCCAACCTGCGCGCCAAGCTGGGCAAGCTCCTCCAGGAGAAGAACCGTCGCGCCCTCTACTCGGGCGATTACCACCAGATCAGCCGCCGCGAGATGCTGCTCAGCGCGCGGATCACCGAGCTGGAGCGTCTCCATCTGCAGACCTGGACCACGCCGCGGGACAGCGAGGATCTGAGCGCGATCTACGCCGGCATGGTCCAGCTCGTGCTGGAGATCTCGGCGGTCCTGGACGCCAACCTCCTCAAGGAGCTGATCGGGGAGAAGCAGGTCAACGGCCTGCGCGGGCGGGCGGTGATGGCCAAGGGAAAGCCGTCCACGCCGGCCACCGGGGTGGATGCGCTGGTCCCCCTGCTGGCCGAAGACGACCTGCGGATCTATTTCGAGCTGCTGCTGGGCGCCGTGCTCCGCCGCGCGTGCCTGTCGGTCCGGCCGGTTGAAGCACCCGCTCCAGCACCTCCCGCACCTCCGCCGAGCCCGAAGCCCAAGGCCATGCCGGCCGCCGCGCCGCCGCCGAAGCCCGCGGCCGCGCCGCCCCGACCGGCCCCGACCGCACCGATTGATCAGAAGGCGGCCCTGAAGCGGATCGACGCTCTTCTGGTCGAGCTGATGTCCCCGACGAACCCGAACCTCAGCGCCTTCAAGATGACGCAACGGCTCCTGGCGAAGCACGCGCGCATCCCGGACGCCATGTTCCAGTCCCTCTTTCCCTACCTGGAGGAGGTCCGGGACAAGCTCGTACCGGCGCTGCGGCCGATCGTCCCCTACCAGGGCATCACGGAGGACGTGGTGAGCCGCCTGGAGACGTTCTGCAACGATCTGCTGCGCGCCGATCCCGCGTCAGGAAAAGAAGACCTTCCCAAGAAGATGGAGCGCCTGCCGCGGTTTCTGGAAGCCGTGCGGTCGGTGGTCCCGCACGGCTGATCCCTCTTCCGGCCTACTCCAGCACCCGCTCCACCCACCGCAAGATCGGCCGCTCCACGTACCACCGGTGCCGCGCGGTCATGAAGTGGTCGATGTGGCCGAAGTCGGGCGTGAGGATGAACGACTTGTCGGTCGAGCCGATCTGGTCGAGCTGATCGTCCATATAAGGTCCGAAGCCGCGCCCGCCGCCGAGCGCCAGCACGGAGCCGTGGAAATTCCCCAGGTTGGACCTGTAGCCGGTCTCGACGCCCGCCAGCGAGCAGCTGATGTCCCGCACCAGGGGGAGCGGGCTGTAGTCGTTGAAGCGGCCGGCCACGTCCTCATAGAGCCGTTCCTCGTTGGCGAAGAAGAGCCGGTCCTCCGGCAGACTGCCGTTCATCAGGATGTAGTTGGGCACCGGCATCGTCACCGGCGACGGCGAGGGCACACTCACCAGGAGCACCAGGACCTGATGATTGGTGAGGTTGGGCGGAAAGAGGGGGATCGGCGTCAGGCCGCCCGGCGTCTGGTGGGAGAGCTTGGTGACCATCTGGAAGACGTTCGTGCCGACGCCGTCGTAGACCGCACCCGCGGCGAGCTGCGCCTCCTCGGTCGCGCAATATCCCTGGTTGAGAGCGACCACCGTCGGGTCCGGAGTGAACAGCATCCCCTCCCAGACCAGGATGCCGTCGTAGTCGTCCGGGTGCGCGTTGGCCATGGCGAGAGCCTGGATGCCGCCGAGCGAGGCACCGCCGGTGACGACCTTCGTCCCGGGATCGGCGGCCTCGATCTGCGAGCGGACGAAGGTCGCGTCGTCGACCATCGATGCGAGATTCCAGGTCCCCATGATCGAGCAGTCCAGCAGCCCCGCCTCGCAGGTTCCTCCCGGGATCCCCTCGAAGCGCGGACCGACACCCCAGACGTCGTAGCCGCGCAGGGCGAAGAACTCGGCGATCGAGGTGCCGAGCGCTCCGTTGGGGTCGCGCTGCTCATAGAACGCGAACGTGGTGCCCAGCGGCGGCAGGAACAGGATTGCGCCCTTCTGCGACGCCGCCCCCGGCTTCGCCAGGTGGACCGCCTTGAAGCGGTCCAGCGGATGGGCACCTGCCTGGATCGTGAGCTCGGTGCGGACGAGCGGACCGACGTGGGTCTCGGCCGTGCCGGTGATCTGGTAGGGGCCGGCGGCGTACGCCTCGCTGGCCAGACCGGTGACGAGGATCGCGGCGGCAGCGATGCTACGGGAGCGGTTCTTCATGCACGAGCCTCCTGGTGAGAGCGGGTCCGGGAGGTCCGGACCCGGCGTTGCTTTGCGGAGGAATCAGGGAGCCGGGCTCGCCTGGGACGAGAGCTGGGCCATCTCTCTCCGCAGCCCCTCGATCACGGCCGTGTTCCCGTCTTCCTCTCCGTACCGGGCGAGCTGGTTCTTCTTGTGGGCGAGCTCGCCGCAGACATCATAGAACCGCCGCGTCGGCTTCAGGTGGCCCGACACGGCGGCGCGCAGGCAGGCGCGGGTGCGCGCCCGGCCGGACATCGCCGTGCGGTACTGCTCTGGAGTCATCCACCCGAGCTGGATCTCCTCGGCCAGATGGTGGCCGAGCATCCGCTTCTCGCGCCAGATGCACCAGAGGACCAGCAGGGCGAAGAACGCCCAGCCGCTCCAGTCGATCAGGAACATCAGGATGCCCGATTCCGGCGTCTCCGCGGCGAAGGCGGCCAGCGTGTTGTGCAGCGAGTGGACCCCCACGGCCATCGCCCAGCCGAGAGGAGGCAGGAGCCAGCGCAGCGTCGAGGACTGGGAGAGGCGCGCGAGCGCCAGGGCGACGCCGATGAACGAGGTGTAGACCGCGTGATCCCAGGCGCCCAGGACGATGCGCAGGAAAAACAGCCCGAGCATCGCCCCCAGCCCCTTCTCCAGGTACTGTCCGAACAGATAGAGGACGTTCTCCGTGGCAGCGAACCCGAGCGCCACCGTGGCCGCGTAGACGATGCCGTCGAGGACGGAGTCGAGCTCCCGGCGCAGCGCCCAGAACACGAGGAGGACCGCGAATCCCTTGAGGCTCTCTTCGGTGAGCGGCGCGAAGATCGAGCCGCCGGCGAGCTCGGCCGCCTCCTCCGAAGCGGCGATCGCCTGCATCGCGCCGCCGAGGATGAGCTGCGCCACCAGCGCTCCGAACGCCGCGACCACGGCCCCCCAGGCGAAGACCGCTCCGATGAGGACTTTCGGCTCCTTCTCGTAGCGGTCCAGCCAATAGACCGTGGCGGCGCAGGCGAGCGCCGGGACGAAGCTCAGGACGACGGCGAGCAGGAACCCCATGTCTCTCCTCCGGCTGTGCGGCAGGAGAGGAGGATACCGCAGTCCGGGGAGGAGAGGCTCAGCCGCAGTCGCGCAGGCTCTTGAGTCCTTGGCCGAGCTCAGCCGCCAGCTTTTCCCGCTTCATCCACTTCTTCACCCACCACATCGGGTCGTAGGGCTCGTCGATGTCGGGAATCGGCTTGCCAAGGCCGGGGAGGTTGTCGAACTGCCCTTCCTCCATGGCCTGGCGGATGCGGTTGTCGGAAATCAGCTCGACGGCTCGGCGGGAGATCCTGCGCTCACTCATCGCGGAAAGTATAATAATCCCACCCATGCACCGTGAAATCGCCCTCTCTCTGGCCATCCTGACGGTTTCGGCGGCCCTCGTGGCCGCCGCGGCCCCGAAGGCTCAAACCTTTCGCCGGCAGGTGACGGCCAGCGTCGAGGAAACCCCTCTCCCCGACGGCAACTGGGCCCGCAAGATCGTCCTGCCGCGTTACGAGTTCTTCATCCTCTATCCGGAGCGCGGCGAGACCGGCGAGCCGGAGCAGGTCCTCCTCGAGCAGGTCTTCCGTATCTCGGAGCAGACCAACGCGGAAGGTTCGCAGTCCACCCTGGAGATGACCGCCTGGAAGACCGGCAAGCGCCGGTACGACACGAAGCTCTGGTCGTTTACCGACGAGGCCAACGCGTCGGAGATGTTCCGCTGGGGAGAGTTGTACGGCACCACGCAGTACGGCTGCTGCGCCTCCGAGAACGTGCAGCGGATCTATGACTTGCGGACCGGCAAGCTCGCCGCGGTCTCTACTGCGAAGCCGGGGGTCGTCGAGGTGCCGAACACTCCGGTGCGGCGCATCGTGGCCTACCACGGCGCGGCCGGCGTCGTCCCGCCCCCCGAGGCCGAGAAGATCCCCCACCTGCTGGGTGTCATCACTCTCTCCTCCCGCGCCGAGGTCCTCCACCGGGTCGCGGTCGTCGATGGCGCAACGGAAGGGGATCGTCCCGAGTTCTCGCCCGAGCTGATCCTGCGGGTCGATGGCAAGGACGGCGACGTGGGGACGGACGTCACCCTCTGGTCCGCTGAGAAGAACCCCGCCCCCGCGAACATCGGAGGCTTCCGCGTCGAGCTGAGCTTCCTCACGACGGACGACAAGAAGGATCTCGTGGTCGTCCCGGTCCTGAAGGACGACTTCGACCTGGAGCACGCTACGGTGCCGGCGACGTTGAGGCTGGTGCGGGTGCGGTGAAGTCCAGTGAGCCGCGAGGCGTTATCATCTGGGGGAGAGGGTGACTGCCGTCCTGCAAGGAGGTGCCATGGACTACCACGACCGCATCATCCGCGACCCGGCGATCTGCGGAGGCCAGCCCGTCATCCGGGGCACGCGAGTGCTCGTGCGCGTCATCCTCGGCTATCTGGCGCATGGGGAACCGATCGAGGTCATTCTGCGCGAGTTTCCGAGCCTCAGGGAAGACGACGTGCGAGCTGTCATCGCCTTCGCCGCGGCCTCGGCTAGCGAAGATCTGCCGGCGCCCGCTCCCGTGCCGCTCGAAAATAAGGTGGCATGAGGATCAAGCTCGACGAGAACATCCCTGCCTCGGCCGCGGTCAGGCTCACGGCGCTCGGGCATGATGTCCACACTGTCATTGAAGAAGAGCTGAGCGGCCGCGTCGACAGCGAGGTCTGGGCTGCCGCGCAGCGCGAAGAACGGTTTCTGATCACCCAGGATCTCGATTTCTCGGATTGGCGCCGCTTCGCCCCCGGCACCCATGCGGGCGTCTTGCTGGTCAGGCTTCCGGACGCCGAGCAGTGGCGCGTCTCCGACTACCTCGTTGCCTGGTTCTCCACGTCGGATGCGAGCACCTGGGAGAAGTGCTTTGTCGTAGCCACCCCCAATAAAGTGCGCGTGCGCCGCCCGCCTGGGCCATGACGGGCCGTGTTCACTTCTCTCCCGCTCGCGGAAGAGAGGCAGAGCTGATCTCCCGCACCGCCGGGTGATCCGGCCCCAGAATCCTCTCGAGCTCCGCGAGCGCCAGCGCCCGGAGCTTCTCTGCCTCGCCGTGCCTCCCCAGGCCGTCCAGCGCTCCCGCATTCCTGGTCAGGGCGAACCAGGTCTCGGGATCGTCCCGGCCGAGCGTCCGCAGCCGCTTTGTCCAGACGTCCGCGAAGATCCTCTGCGCTCCGGCGGGATCGCCGCGCTGCGCCAGGACATCCCCGACGCTGACCCATGAATCGAGTGTGCGCGGGTGTTCCGGGCCGAGCACGTGGCGGCGGATCTCCAGAGTCTCGCGGAAGACCGCCTCGGCTTCTTCCGTACGGTCGAGGGCGCTCAAGACCGATCCCAGGTTGTTCATCGCGTCGAGCGTCTCCGGATGCTCGCGGCCGAGCGTGCGGACGCGGATCTCCACGCCGCGCCGGGCGAGTTGCTCCAGATCCGTGAGCTTGTCCTGGAAGAAGAGCGCGCCGGCCAGGGTGTTCATCGACGAGAGCACGTCCGGATGCGCCTCGCCGTGGAGCGCCTTCAGTCCCTCGTACGCATGCCGCGCCGCGGTCTCCGCCTCGGCGTAGCGGCCCTGGCCCACCAGGAGGCGCGCGAGGACGTTGTGGGCCTGGAGCGTCTCGCGGTCGCCGGCTCCCAGCGTGCGCTCCTCGATCGCGATCAGCTCCCGGATCAGGCCCACGGCTTCGTTCCACCGGCCGCGCTCGCCGAGGACGGTCGCCAGGCGGCCCAGGGCGCGCAGGGTGATCGCATGCTCCGGGCCGAGCGCGGCGCGGGCGCGGGCGACGAGGTCGCGCGCCTCCCGCTCGGCATCGGCTCCGCGGCCCGTCTCGAACAGCCAGCGGACCTGCTCGATGCGCACGGAGAGCGTCTCCGGGGCGTCGGCGCCGCCGGGGCCGAGCGCGCGGGTGTAAAGAGAGCGCGCACGCTCGAGCTGCGGTCCGGCCTTGTCGAGATGGCCGAGCGCGATATACGTGCGCCCGAGCGTCGCCCGCAGCCCCGCCTCGGCTCCCGGCTCCAGGCGCTCCTGGGTTATCCGGTCGGCCGCGCGGTCGAGCACGTCGACCACCCGCACGTCCCTTCCGCTCTGGCCCGGAGCGGCCGAGGCGAGCATCTCGTCGAGCATGCGGTTGATCGCCGTCGCCGTATCCGCCTCCCGCCGCGCCTCCTCCTCGGCCCGCAGGGAACGCACCAGCCCGGCCGCCACGCCCGCCGTCCCCACCGCGAGCCCCAGGCACATGAGGATCAGGGCGGCAGTAGCGAGCTTGTTGCGGCGGGCGAGCTTGCGCAGACGGTACGCCCACGACGGAGGCCCCGCGAGCACCGGCTCGTCGCGCAGATGGCGGCGGACGTCCTCGGCCAGCTCCGAGACCGTGGCATAGCGCCGCTCGCGGTCTTTCTCCAGCGCCTTGAGGACGATCCAGTCCAGATCGCCAGAGAGCTGACGGCTCAGCTCCGGCACACCGCTCCGGCGGCGGGAGGCGATCTCCGAAGCGGGGTTCCCGAGTGCCGACACCCTCCGGCTCGGCGGTGACGGCTCGGTCGTCAGGAGCTGCTCCACGAAGCCCGGGTCCCGCCCGAGCTCCAGCGGCAAATACCCGGTCAGCAGCTCATAGAGGAGGACGCCGAGTGAATAGACGTCGGCCCGGCTGTCGATGTCGGGCATCAGCCGGCGGTCCGCCTGCTCGGGGCTCATGTAGGAGGGCGTGCCCACGGCGAAGCCGAGCTGCGTCAGCTCGGGTCCGTCCAGCAGCGGGCTGTCGAACGCCTTGGCCAGACCGAAATCGATGACGCGGGCACGGGCGCGGCCGTCTTCCCGGGTGACCAGGACGTTGTGCGGCTTGATGTCGCGGTGGAGCACGCCGCGCTGGTGCGCGTGCTGGATCGCCTCGCAAACCTCGATGAACAGCTCCAGGCGCTCCCGCGTGGTCAGCCGCTCGCGGTCGCAAAACTCGGTGAGCGGCAGGCCGGAGACGTACTCCATGGCGAACCAGGGATCGCCCTCTTCCGTGGTGCCCGCGTCGTAGACCCGGGCGATCCCCGGATGGCTCATCAGGGCGAGGATCTGGCGCTCGTGCTCGAACCGGAGGGCATAGCTCACGGACGCGCGGCCCGCGCGGATCACCTTGAGGGCGACCCGGCGGTAGAACGGCTCGCGCTGCTCGCCCAGGAAAACGGTGCCCATGCCGCCCTCGCCCAGCAGGCCGAGGACGGCGTAATGCCCGATCCGCTCCGGAACGCGAGGCGGCCGGACGGGGGGAAGAGCGGGAGGGGCCAGTGTCGACGGAGGCCCGGGAGGCGCCTGCCGGCCCCGCTGGATAATCGTGGTTTGGGTGTCCATGGATTGATCGAGGTACATCCGGGAGTGACCGAAACCGCCGGAACCTTTCAGCCGGTCCTGCTACCATAGGAGAAACTCTGCCAGCCCCTTGAGGAGGATGACTGCCCATGGGCAGACTCGATGACATCGACCTGAAGGTCAATCCCGAGCCGCGCGCGGCCTGTTTGCTTCTGCTGGATACGTCGGGCTCCATGGACGGCGCCCGCATCGCCGAGCTGCAGGAGGGCCTGCGGGTCCTGCAGAACGATCTGCTCCAGGACAGCCTGGCCCAGAAGCGCGTCGAAATCGGGATCGTCACCTTCGGCGACACGGTCCGCGTGGTCCAAGACTTCGTCACCGCTCAGGAGCTTCAGGTGCCCAGCCTGGCGGCCGGCGGGAACACGCCGCTGGGCGGCGCCTTGCGCCGGGGGCTCGAGCTCCTGCGCGGCCGCAAGGAAGACTTCAAGCGGAACAAGATCAACTACTACCGTCCCTGGGTGATGCTGGTCACCGACGGCGCTCCCACCGACGAGTGGCAGGCCGCGGCCGCCGAGCTGGCCGCGGAAGAGGACCGCGACGGCGCCGTGGTCTTCGCGATCGGCGTCGAGGAGGCCGACTTCGACGTCCTCCGGCAGATCTCCCGCAAGCGCGAGCCCATGCGGCTCAAGGGGCTCCAGTTCCGCGAGCTCTTCCTCTGGCTCTCCAAGAGCCAGAAGAGCGTCTCGGGCTCGCGGCCGGGCGAGAAGGCGCAGATCCCGGCTCCCACCGGCTGGGGCGAGATCCCCACCTGATGTGGCGCGTGGTCGCCGCCTGCGAAACGGGCACGAGCCATCTGCGCACCGGGACTCCTTGTCAGGACGCTTTCGCCGTCGACCGGGCGGGCGACACCCTGCTCGTCTTCGCCGCTGACGGCGCCGGCTCGGCGGCCCGCGCCGAGGTCGGCTCCCGGCTCGCCGTGGAGGCGGCTCTCATGGCAGCCCGTGCCGAGCTCGGGGCCGGAGAGCCGATCTACGCCAGCGGCTGGCGCGCCGTCCTGGAGCGGATCGTCCGCGCCGCCCGCGCCCGCCTCGAAGCGGAGGAGGGAGAGCTGCGCGATCTGTCGGCCACGTTCCTCGGCGTTCTGTGGAGCCCGGGTTGGCTCGCCGCCGTCCAGATCGGGGACGGCTGGATCGTGATCGAAAACGCGGAGGGGCTGCGGGCCCTGATTCCTCCAGTCAAAGGGGAGTACTTCAACGAGACGGTCTTCCTGACCTCCTCCGGCTTCGCAGAGCGCGCGCAGTACGAGGTGCTGGCTGGCGAGGAGGTGAGCGGCCTCGCCGTGCTGACGGATGGTCTCGAAATGGTTTCGATGGATCTTGCGGACGGTGCTCCCCACGAGCCGTTCTTTCGCCCACTGTTCGAGCTGGCCCGCGATCCAGCAGAGGATCTCGCGGCGGCCGAGCAAGAGCTCGGCGGCTTCCTGCGCTCCGAGCGGATCTGCGAGCGGACCGATGACGACAAAACCTTGATCCTGGCGGTGCGGACCGAAGAGACCTGATCCATGCAGCTCTTTGACGTCCAGGGCCGCCCGCTTGGGGCTGCGACGCCTCTCGACCGAGGAGGCGAAGCCGAGATCTATCAGATATCCGGCAGTCCGTTCCGGGTCGCGAAGATCTATCACTCGCAGCACCAGACCGCCGAGCGGCGGCGCAAGCTGGAACTGATGATCGCCGATCCGCCGGATGATCCCGAAAGCTCGCGGGGGCATGCCTCGATCGCCTGGCCCAGCCAGCTCGTGATGGATGCCCGCGGCGCCTTCCTCGGCTTTCTCATGCCGGGCATCGACACCGGCACCACGCGCAAGCTGGTGGATGTCTACAACGTTTCCAGCTATCCCAAAGGGCTGACCTGGGCCGACCTCCTGCTGGTGGCGCGCAACCTGGCCGTAGCGCTCGCCGCTCTCCACCATAAGGGCTACGTGGTGGGGGACCTGAACGAGAGCAATCTCCTCGTCGCCCGCAACGACCTGATCACCTTCGTCGACTGCGATTCGATGCAGGTGCGGGACGCCGCGACCGGTCAGGTTTTTCGCTGCCCCGTAGGCAAGGGGGAGTATTCACCGCCCGAGCTGCAGGGAGTTTCCTTCGGTGCGGTGGACCGGACGCCGGAGAGCGACGCCTTCGGGCTCGCCGTAATGATCTCCCAGCTCCTGCTCCTCGGGCGGCATCCGTTCGCCGGGGGGAACAGCCCGCGGGTCGAGGACAATATCCTGCGACAGGACAGCTTCCTCCTGAACGGAGGCCAGCCCCCGGCCGGCACGCCGTCCCCGAACGTCCTGCCCGCGCGGCTTTTCGACCTCTTCCTCCGCTGTTTCCGCGAGGGGCACGGGGAGCCGCGGCGTCGCCCCGCGGCCGACGACTGGGCCGACGCGCTCGACGCGGCGCATCGGAACCTGCGGACCTGTCCGAAGTCCCAGGTGCACCGCTACAGCGCGCACCTGGCGGATTGCCCCTGGTGTCGGTACGAGCAGGATTATGGTTTCGATCCGTTCACCTACCGTGCGCAGCAGAAGGCGGCGGTACCGCGGCCCATGTCGGTCCCTGCCCCCGCCGCCCCGGCTCCGCCACAGGTGGCCTCGACGCTCCCGCCCAAACCGCGGAGAGCACGGGTTGCCGCCGGGGCTGCCGCGCTCGTTACTGTGCTGGGGCTCGGTCTGTACTTCGTCCTCGACCGGGAGGAGATCCTGCCGCCTCTGGGACAGACCCTTCCGCAGGGACGCATCCGCGACGCGCAACAGCTCGTGGGCACCTATACCGGTTTGCTCGACCCGCCGGGCGCGGGCCGGCCCGTTTACTCGACCCTGCACATCCGCAGCGTGTCAGAAGCTTCCGCGGGCGGAGCCTCGTTCCATTACACCTTGAATACCCTGGATCAGCGGCAGGACGGCATCGGCCAGGCGCGGCTCGAGAGCGGCCTGGTCCTGCTCTCACGCAACGAGGTGCTCCGCGTGTCGACCGACGCCAGGAACCAGCTCGTGCTCCAGGGGGATTCGGGATATCAGCTCAGGAAGGAACGCAAATGAAAAGAGGTCTAGCGCTCTGTCTGCTCGCCTGGACCGTCCTCGCTTGCCAGGAGAAAGGCGGGTCAGCTCTCACGGGTGGAAAAACGCCCCAGTCTGTGGACAGCATCGACCAGCTCAAGACCGAGAACCAGGATCTGCGGGATCGAAACACCCAGCTGGAGATGGTCAACGAGCAGCAGAGCCAGATGCTGGCCCAGTACACGGAAAAGCTCAACCAGATCCTCGACGCGCTGGATGCGATCAATGGCAAGCAGAACGAGATCGATCGGATGATGAGCCATGGAGCCGAGGGGGGCTTCGTCTCCACCCGGTACGACATCGACGTGCGCATCCGGTCGAACCTGGCGGAGATCGACGAGCGCCTGCGCACGAGCCGGATGTATCAGAGCGAAATCCGGCGTCTGGCGGACCGGTCCGGCGGCCGGGCCTCGGGGATCACCGCGAGCGTCGAGCGCCTCAACCGGCTCCTGATCGACAAGGAGCGGGAAATTCAGGATCTGCGGCGCCGCGTCTCCGAGCTCGAAAGCACCTCGCAGGTCTTACGGCAGGAGGTGGCCCGCAAGCAGACCACCATCGAAGAGCGCGACCGTCAGATCGGCAAACTGGAGTCGGAGCTGCGGGAGGCCTTCTACATCCTGGGCACGAGCAGCGAGCTGCGGTCTCTCGTCAAGGAGGGGGTCCTGCAACGCCAGCGGAGCGGTTTCATCCAGAGCCTCTACCGCGTTGGCTCCGACAGCCACCGCTACCGCTTCCGGAGAATGGACCCCACAGCGGACCGGATTCTCGTCGGCACCGGGCTCCGCAAGGTAGAGATCGTCTCGCTGCACCAGAGCTATCAGCAGCTCTACCGCTTTGAGCGGCAGGGGGAGGAGACGGTCCTGGTGATCACCGATCCTCTGCAGTTCTGGGATATCTCGAAATATCTGGTGCTTCAGGTGGAGCGGTAACAGCGGAGGAAAAGATGACTCTTTCGAAGTGGGTCCTGCCAATTTTCCTTGTCCTGACCACCGGCTGTGCCCTCATCGACCGCATGAGCGGTGTGGCCGGCACCAAGGCTCTCCAGGAGACTGGCGTGGCCGCCGAGGCCGTGATCGTTCGGATCTGGGACACCGGAATCACCGTCAACGAGGATCCGGTGATCGGGATGGAGGTGGAGGTGTATCCGGCTGAAGGGAAACCCTGGCGCGCCACCATCCCGAAGAGCCTGATCTCGCGGCTCGACATCCCCCGTTTCCAACCCACCCAGACCGTGCACGTTCGTTTCGATCCACAGGACCCGTCGCTGGTGGGGTTGGATGAGTACAGCTATCGGTAGGACTTAAAGGACATAAAGACGCAAGGGACGTGAAGGACGAGGAGCGATGGCTTCTGAGGCCCGTGCTGTCCTTTGAGTCCTTTTCATCCTTTAAGTCCTTGGCATTCCGCGCCCCCTACCGCCCCAGCCCCGGAATCTCCTCCAGGTGAGGCAGCGGAGAGTCCAGCATGTCCGAGAAGAGCGTCAGCACTCGGAACGTGAGCCCCCAGATCGCGTGCCCCTGATAGCTGATGGCGGGGTAGAGGAGGCGGGTGCCCTTGTTCTCCCATTCGAGGCTGCTCGCGTTGCGTGAATCCCAGAGATGGGCGAGGGAAATCCAGAACACCTCGGCCACCTCATGATTCGGCGTGAAAGAAGCGAGCTCCTCGCCCAGGTGATAGACGAAGGGCGACAGGATCATCTTCCGGCCCGAGCCGCCGATCCGCACCTGCACCTCGGAAAGCGAGCCGATCCAGTGAGGCTCCCCGAGAGCGAGTCCCACCTCCTCCAGAGTCTCCCGCTCCGCCGCCGCCCGCGGATGGGGATCTTCGGGGTCGCACCGGCCTCCCGGCAGCGCCATGTGCCCTGACCACGGATCGAGCGGATGCTCGGCCCGCCGGATGGCGCAGAGCGACAGCTCGGCTCCCGCACCAGCCAGTACCAGAGCCACAGAAGCGCGGGAGTCCTCCGGCCCCTGCTCCAGATATTTTGGCTGATGGCGATGCAGGGCTTCGCGGATCTGGTGGACGGTGAACGGCATCGGACGAAGTCTACACCGTCCGCTTCCGAACACCCCGTCCGCCCCCGCACGCTTCCGAACACCCTGAAATCGCCTCAACTTGCTGATTCTTCGACGTTTCCTCCGTGGCACAGGCCTTGCGCTGAATGGCCGGTGTCCGGAGGAAAAACGAACATGGATCGTGAGCTCGATGCAAGCTTTCGGAGACGGCAGATCTGGCGCAGGGTGGGGTGGACGGGCGGGAGCCTGGCGCTCATCGCGGCTGTTCTCCTTCTTCTACCCGGGTGGCTCCGCCCCTCTCTCGACCGGGACCGGATCCGCCTCGGCAAAGTCGACCGTGGACCCGTCGAAGGGGTCATCGAGGCGTCCGGCACGGTCATTCCCGCGTTCGAAGGGGTGCTTTCGAGCCCTGTCGAGGCGCGGGTCCAAAAGATCCTCAAGCGGCCTGGCGAGGTGGTCAGGGCCGGCGAGGAGATCCTCAAGCTCGATACCTCGGCGTCCCGCCTGAGCTTCGAGCGGCTCCAGGACCAGCTCTCGAAGAAGGCCAACGAGCAGCTTCAGCTCCGGCTGACCCTGGAGAAGCAGCTGAGCGATCTGCGGGGACGGATCGAGAGCGGGCGCCTCGACGCCGAGGCCGCCGAGTACCGCGCGGAGCAGAACCGCAAGCTCCGCAAGGACGGCCTCGTCTCCGAGCAGACGCTGCGCGGCTCGGAGGTGGAGGCGAAGAAAGCGCAGATCGAGCTCTCGCAACTCGAACAGTCGGTGCGCGATGCCCGGCGCTCGACCGAGGCACAGCTCCAGGGGCTCGACCTCGATCTGGCCATCCTGCGCAAGGAGCTCGACGAGGCGCGCCGCCAGCTCGAGCTCGCCACCACCCGCTCGGACCGCTCCGGCGTCCTCACCTGGGTCGTGCCCCAGGAGGGCGCCACGATCCAGCGCGGCGAGGTCATCGCCCGCATCGCCGATCTCGACGCCTATCGCGTCGAGGCCACCGTCTCGGACATCCATGCCTCCAGCCTCCGCCCGGGCCTGCCCGTGCGCGTGATGCTCGACGGCAAGCCGCTCGTTCTGGGAAGGCTCTCGCAGATTTATCCGAGGATCGAGAACGGCGCCGTCAAGTTCACCGCCGAGCTCGACGATCCGCGGAGCTCCGCCTTGCGCAACAACCTGGGCGTGGACGTGCTCGTGGTGACCGGCTCGCGCCCCAACGCGCTGCGCGTCCCCAAGGGCTCGTTCGCCCAGGGCGGCGTCATTCAAAAAGTTTTCGTGGTCGAGGGCGACCGGGCCGTGCGCCGCGACGTGCGGCTCGGCGTAACAGGCTACGACCAATACGAGATCCTCGACGGCCTGGCGGAGGGGGACGAGATCATCCTCTCCGACATGAAAGATTACCTCCACCTCGAACAGGTGAAGATCAAATAACAGGAGACCGCACCATGATCCATTTGGAGCAGGTGACCAAGAAATATCGTACCGATCGCGTCGAGACGACCGCGCTCGAGAACATCAACCTGATGGTCGACAAGGGAGAGCTGATTTCCGTGATGGGCCCTTCCGGCTGTGGCAAGAGCACGCTGCTCAACCTGATGGGCCTTCTCGACGAGCCCACCGGCGGCAAGATCGCCCTGGATGGCAAGGCGATCGACCGCTACGGCGACCGCGACCTCGCCCGCGTACGCAACGAGAGGCTCGGCTTCGTGTTCCAGCAGTTCCATCTGGTGGCCGACCTCTCGGTGGTCGACAACGTCGAAATCCCGCTGCTCTACCGGAAGATGTCCAACAAGGAGAGGCGCCGCGCCGCTCTCGCCGCGCTCGACCGAGTGGGGCTCGCGTCCCGCGTCCATCACTTCCCGGGCCAGCTCTCGGGCGGCCAGCAGCAGCGCGTGGCGATCGCCCGGGCCATTGTGGGCAATCCGTCCGTCCTCCTGGCCGACGAGCCCACGGGCAACCTGGACAGCCAGATGGGCGACGAGATCATGGGCATTCTGCAGGCTCTCAACGACGAGGGGACCACGATCGTGATGGTCACCCACGACCCGCGCCTCGCCGAGCGCACCCACCGCGTGGTGCGGCTGTTCGACGGCCGCCAGGTGCAGTGAGGACCGGACGATGCTCCGCAACTACCTGAAAATGGCGCTCAAGGTGCTGGCGCGCCGGAAGTTCTTCACGTTCATCAGTCTGTTCGGCATCAGCATCACCCTGCTCGTGCTTCTGGTGGCAACCGCGATGCTCGATCAGATCTTTGCCCCGCAGGCGCCGGAGAGGCGGGGCGACCGCACGCTGGGGATCTACCAGGTCACCCTGCGTGGCGAGAACGTCACCTTCAACGGGTTCGCCGGGTATGGGCTGCTCGACCGGATCGCCCGCGGGCTGCCGGAGGAGCTTCCCGCGGTCGAAAAGATTTCTTTCTTCACCGCGCCGGCCACCGCCGTCTCGTATGTCGGCGGCCAGAAGATCGAATCGAGCTTGAAGCGCACGGACGGCGCGTACTGGCAGATCCTCGACTTCTCGTTCGTCGAAGGCGGACCGTACACCGAGGAGGACGAGGCCAACGCCCGTTTCGTCGCGGTGATCAACGAGCGCACGCGCGACCGCTTCTTCGGCAAAGCGCCCGCGGTCGGCCGCAGCCTGGAGGCGGACGGCCAACGCTTCCGCGTCGTGGGGGTGGTGCGCGACGTGCCGGTCCTGCGCGTTGTGGCGTACTCCGAGATCTGGGTGCCGAATTCCACGGCCAAGTCGAAGACCTACCGGAAGGACTATCTCGGCAACTTCATGGCCGTCTTCCTGGCGCGCAGCCGCGCCGATTTCCCGCAAATCAAGGCGGCGGTCGACCGCCGCTTCGATCTGGCCGAGGAGCACATCCCCGACCGCAAGATGTTCCAGACGGTCGACGGCGGCGCCGACACGCTGTTCGAGGCGGCCTCCCGGGTGGTCTTCGAGGGCGGCCGGGAGAGCCGGCCGGAGCTGCTCTGGGCTTTGTTCATCGGCTTTGCGGTGCTGTTCATGATCCTGCCGTCGGTCAACCTGGTGAACATCAATCTGAGCCGCATCCTCGACCGCGCCTCGGAGATCGGCGTGCGCAAGGCGTTCGGCGCCTCGTCGCGCACGCTGGTGGGTCAGTTCGTGGTCGAAAACGTCGTGCTCACGCTCCTGGGCGGTGCCATCGGTCTCGTCCTCGCCGCCGCGGTCCTCGCGGGATTGAACGCGAGCGGGTTGATCCCCTACGCGGACCTCCGCCTCAATTTCCGGGTCTTCTTCGAAGGCCTGGCGCTCGCCTTGTTCTTCGGCCTTTTCTCGGGCGTCTATCCGGCGTGGAAGATGTCCCGGCTCCATCCGGTGCAGGCTCTGCGGGGGAGGACTGTATGATGCGCCACCTTCTGAAGCTGGTGTGGAACCGCAAGCGCGCCAACGCGCTCATCATGCTGGAGATCTTTTTCACTTTTCTCGTCGTCTTCGGCGTCGGCACACTCGGCATGTATCTCTGGGATAACTGGCGCCGGCCTCTCGGGTTCGACTGGCACGACGTCTGGGCCGTCCGGATCAACATGCAGTCGGCGTCGGACGACACGTTCACGCCGGAGCAGGTGGAGATCGCCGCCCGCCTGGTGCGTGAGGTGGCGGCGCTCGAGCACGTCGAGGGGGTGACCGGTGCAATGATGGAGCCGTTTTCCTTCGGCGCCATGAGGGGGAGCCAGGAGATCAACGGGCACCGCGTGACGATGGACTTCAACGAGGTGACGGAAAGCTTTGCCGGCGTCCTGCGGGCCGAGTTGGTCCGCGGCCGCTGGTTCCAGCCGTCGGACGCCGCGCTGTCCTGGCGCCCGGTGGTGATCGACGAGGACCTCGCCCGCGAGGCCTGGGGCGGTGAGGACCCCGTCGGGAAGCGGCTCGACAAGCCGGACCCCGGGAGCTCCGAGTCCGAGACGCGGGTGATCGGCGTGGTCCGCGATTTCCGCCACCACGGCGAGCTCTCCGGGCCGGGAAACTTTCTCTTCTATTACAAGCACCTGGGAGATCCGACGCACCGGCCGCCGGCAATCTTGCTGGTCCGGATCCGCCCGGGAACGCCGGCCGCGTTCGAGGAGGAGCTGACCCGGCGGATGCAGGGAGTCGCCCGCGACTGGTCGTTCGAGGTCCAGCCGCTCGAGCAGACGCGCAGGTCGGCGGTCCGCCGGACCCTCACGCCGCTCATCGTGGGTGGCATCGTGGCCTTCTTCCTTCTTCTGATGGTCGCGCTGGGGCTCCTCGGCGTGCTGTGGCAGAATCTCCTCCAGCGCACTCGCGAGATCGGTCTGCGCCGGGCGCTCGGCGCCTCGCACGGAGAGGTCCGGCGCCAGATCGTCATGGAGCAGCTTCTGATCACCACTCTCGGGGTCTTGCTGGGAACCATCGTGGTGATCCAGCTGCCGGTGCTCGACGTGTTCGGCTCGACGCTTCGTCCGGAGGTGTTCACGAGCGGTCTGATCCTGGCGATGGTCTCCATGTATCTCCTGGCGACGGTCTGCGCGCTCTATCCGAGTGCCATGGCCAGCCGCGTTCCTCCCGCCGAGGCGCTGCGCTACGAGTGAGATGTTCATGAGATCACAATGAAGCCCACGGTCCTGATCGTCGACGACGACACCTCGGTGACCACGTCCCTGGGGCTCCTCCTGAAGCGGCACGGGTACCTCCCGGTCCCGGCCGCCTCGCAGGAGGAGGCCCTGGAGATCGTGCGCGGGCGGGAGCTCGACGTGGTCCTCCAGGACATGAACTTTTCCCGCGCCACCACGGGCGAGGAGGGGATGGAGCTGCTCGCCGCGATCCGCCGGCTCCGCCCCGGTCTGCCGGTCATTCTGATCACCGCCTGGGGATCGATCCAGCTCGCCGTCGACGGAATCAAGGCCGGGGCGTCGGACTTCATCACCAAGCCCTGGAGCAACGCCCAGCTCCTCCAGGCCGTCGAGACGGCAATTAGTCTGGTGGCTGCCCGGGTCGATGAGGCGGGGGAGATGAGATCAACCCGTGAGGAATTGGATCGCCGCGGCGACTTCCGGGCGATCATCGGCAACGATCCCCGATTCTTGAAGCTTCTCGAGCTGGTCGCCCGGGTCGCGCCCACGGACGCCTCGGTCCTGATCACCGGCGAGAGCGGCACGGGCAAGGAGCTGGTCGCCGAGGCGCTTCATTACAACAGCCGGCGGCGCGACCGGCCCTTCGTCAAGGTCAATCTGGGCGGGATCTCGTCGACGCTTTTCGAAAGCGAGATGTTCGGCCACGTGCGCGGCGCCTTCACGGACGCACGGGTGGATCGCAAGGGGCGCTTCGAGATTGCCGACGGTGGAACGATTTTTCTCGACGAGATCGGCGAGATCGACCTCAACGCCCAGGTGAAGCTCCTGCGGGTGCTCCAGGACCGCTCGTATGAGGTGCTCGGATCGAGCACGACGCGCACGGTGGACGTGCGGGTGGTCTCCGCCACGAACCGGGATCTCGGCGAGGAGGTCACCCGCGGGCGATTCCGCGAGGACCTGCTCTATCGTTTGAACCTGATCGCTCTGCGCCTGCCTCCGCTGCGCGAGCGCCGCACCGACATCCCCCTGCTCGCGCGGCATTTCCTCGACATGTGCGGGCGTACCTACCGGCGCGGCGCTCTGGCGCTGACGGAGCGAGCCGCGGACTGGCTCCAGGCGCAGGCCTGGCCCGGTAACATCCGGCAGTTGCGCCAGACGATCGAAAGGGCCGTGCTGGTGCTGGACGGAGACCGGCTCGACGTGTCCGATCTGCGCGCCCTGGCCGAGCTCGAAAGCCGGGACGTGCGAGGGAGCGGCGGCGCCGGAGGTCTCCCAAGCCCTGGGAGCATGACGCTCGATGAGATGGAAAAGGCAATGATCGTGGCCTGCATGCGCCACTACGAAGGGAACGTCACCCGTGTGGCCGAGGCCCTGGGACTCTCGCGGGCGGCTCTGTATCGCCGGTTCGAAAAATACGGGCTGGACTTACATGAATAGAGCCCCTCACCCGAAGGTGAGGGGCTCTGGAGGCAGGCGGTGCTAGCGGCCGTCGCGGTCGGCGTCGCCCGGAAGGGCGCCTTCGACACGGTGCCAAGCGTCGCGGGTCGCGTGCTTGGCCTCATTCCAGGTCTGGCTGGACGCGCCCTTGGCCTTTTCCCAGCCGCGCTCCAGGTCGTTCTCGGCCTGGTTCCAGGTCTTGTCGGCGTAGCGCTCGCGGGACTCCCAGCCGTACTTGTAGGCGGGCTGGTAGTGCTCGTAGCCCTGGTTGCCCGCGGCGTAGGGACGCGTCTTGTAATTCTCGCGCCAGTAGGCGTCCTCTTCCGTGGGATTGATGGCCTCGGCAACGCCATGACCGACCAGACCGCCGGCAACCGCGCCAACCGCGGCACCGACCAACGTACCAACGCCCGGGCCGCCAACCGCCGTGCCGACGGCAGCGCCCGTCGCGGCGCCGGCCGCGGCGCCCGTGCCGCTACCAACCGGATGAACCTTGTCTTTGGTGTTATCCATGATGTTCTCCTTATGAAGACGCCAGCGTGAAAACCAAACTACGTCTGCCTCTTCTCTCTACTGCAAAGGCGGGGCCAACTTCCCTGCGCGCCAAAATCGTTGCCTATCTGGTGCTGATCCATCTGGTGATGGCCGGGATTTCGTGGTTCGTCGTCGAGGAGAGGCCGATCCTGCTGCTGGCGGTCGAGGCGCTCTTCGCCGTCTCGATCACCCTCGGGGTGATGCTGATCCGCTCATTCTTCATCCCCCTGGAATTGATCCGCACGGGCGCCGAGCTGATCAGCGAGCGCGATTTTACGTCGCAGTTTCGCGAGGTGGGGCAGCCCGAGATGGACGCCCTGATTCGTATTTACAACGACATGATCGTAAGGCTGCGCGACGAGCGTCTGAAGCTCCAGGAGCAGCACTATTTTCTCGACCGTGTCCTCTCCGCCTCGCCCGCGGGAATCCTGACGCTCGACTTTGACGGACGGATCGATCTGCTCAATCCGAGCGCCGAGAAGCTCCTGGGTCTCGGAGAGGAGGCGGTGGGAAAGCGCCTCGCCGAGCTGGAGCTTCCGCTGGGGGCCGAGGCGGCGGAAATCCCGGTGGGGGAGTCGCGGGTGCTGGCGCAAGGCCCACGGCGGCTCAAGGTCTCGCGGGCCGAGCTCTTCGACCGCGGCTTCCCGCGCAGCTTCCTGATCGTCGAGGAGCTGACGGAGGAGCTGCGGGCCTCCGAGAAAGCAGCCTACGGCAAGCTGATCCGCCTGATGTCCCACGAGGTGAACAACTCCGTAGGGCCGGTCCGCTCGCTGCTCGACTCCTTCCGGGACTACACCGACCAGCTCGAGGGCGAGGACCGGCAGGACTTCACCCAAGCCGTAGGAGTCGCGATCGCCCGTCTGGAGCGCCTGGGAGCCTTCGTCAACGGCTTCGCCGAAGTCGTCCGCCTGCCGCCGCCGGAGCGCCGGTACTGCGACGTCCGGCAGCTCCTCGACGAGATCCTGCTCCTCCTCCGCCCCGAGCTGGAGCGCCGCAACGTCCGCTGTGTGTGGGAAGCCGTGGAACCCATCCCCCCGATCGACCTCGACCGCAACCAGATCGAGCAGGTCCTGGTGAACGTCCTGAAGAACGCGATGGAGGCGATCGGAGACGATGGCCGGATCGAGCTGCGGCTCGGCCTGGAGGGGGAGCGTCCAGTGCTGCGCATCGCGGATACCGGGCCGGGTATCCCCGAAGACATCCGCCCCCTCCTCTTCACCCCCTTCTTCACCACCAAAAGAGACGGCCGAGGCTTGGGGCTGACCCTCACCCGCGAGATCCTCGCCCAACACGGCTTCGACTTCGGCCTGGAGAACCGGCCAGGTGGGGGGGCGGAGCTGTGGGTTGGGTTTTGAGAGATTCCGCGCGCTCCGACAGTGTCGGAGGTGCGGCGGAACCTTCCGCGCCGGCTCCGACAGTGTCAGAGCAGCGGCGGAAGCTTCCGGGCGCGCTCCGACACTGTCAGAGGAGCGGCGGAACCTTCCGCGCCAGCTCCGACACTGTCAGAGCAGCGGCGGAAGCTTCCGGGCGTGCTCCGACAGTGTCAGAGCAGCGGCGGAACCTTCCGCGCCAGCTCCGACAGTGTCGGAGGAGCGGCGGAAGCTTCCGGGCGTGCTCGACTTCGGATTCCTGGCTCGCCCGATCCCTATAATCTCTCCGTGTCCATGAACCCTCCCTCTCTCGAATCTGCCGACAGCCTCTACCGAGGCTTCCCGGATTTCTCCGCATGGGGGAACCTCCCGCCGGAAGATGTAGCCCTCTGGAGCCGCTTCACGGCCAGCTTGGAGGGGCAGCGCGAAGACGCGGGGCCGGAAGCGCTCAAAGCGTCGATTGACGTAGCCCTCCGCGCCGCCGCACTGGATACGGGCGCCATCGAGGGGCTGTACACCGTCGACCGAGGGTTCACCATGACCGTGGCCGTGCAGGGCCTCGCCTGGGAGCAGATGATCGAGGAGCGCGGCGCCGGGGTCCGCGAGCTCTTCGAGGCGCAGCTCGCCGGCTACGAGCTCGTCCTGGACGCGGTGACCCGCAAGCTGCCAGTCACGGAGGCATGGCTCCGGGCGCTCCACGAGACGCTCTGCGCACCGCAGAGAAGCTACCGGGTGCTCACCGCCTCCGGGTGGCAGGAGCACGAGCTTCCCAAAGGCCAGTACAAGACCCAGCTCAACCACGTGCGCCTCGCGGACGGCTCGGTGCATGCCTACGCCCCGGTCGACCAGGTATCCGCCGAGATGCACCGGCTGGTCGAGCAGCTCCGGTCCTCCCGCTTCGAGGAGGCGCATCCCGTCCTCCAGGCAGCCTGGGTCCACTACGCCTTCGTTGCGATCCATCCCTTCGCCGACGGCAACGGCCGAGTGGCGCGCGCTCTGGCCTCGGTGTACTTCTACCGGTGCTGCTCGATCCCGCTGGTCATCTTCGCCAACCAGCGGCTCGCCTACTTCGATGCCCTCCACGCGGCAGATCTGGGGGAGATCCGGCCATTGCTCGGGTTTTTCCGGGATCGGGGAATCGATACGATGCAGATGGCTGAGGAGAGTCTGAGGACAGCGGATTCCTCGACTCTGACGGAAGTTGCCGAGAGGCTCAGATCCAAAGCACCGCGTCGTGCCACTCTGGCGGAAGAAGATCTATTCAACCTCCAGGAGCGGCTCCTCCGCGAGGCCCTTGCCCTCGTCCAAGCAAAGCTGGAGCAGCTCGACCTGGGTTCGCGCGTGTCCCTGGACGTCTCGCCCTCGGGGCGCGGGGGTGCGGTCCTCACCTTGAGACATCGAGCCATCCCCTACCTCTATGATGAGACGCAGATCCTGGTCGTTCTGGAGACGAAAGCCCCGGCCCCTTTCGCGTTCCATCTTGAGACTCTGTACGACACCTTGGACATACGTCTCGAGGATGTTTATCCGGAGATCAGTGAGGCCTTGAAGCTCCGGCTGGACGGCTGGGCTCAGCGGCTGCTGTTGGGGAGCTTGCGCCAGCTCGAAGAAAGATCTCGCGGCTGAGCTGCGCCGGATCGAGGAGGCGGCTCGGCTGGAGGGTTTCCGCGGAGCAGAACTGGGTGGGGGCTGACGACCGAGGTCGGTGAGCCAACGACTCGGTCGTTTGGCAAACGACCACGGTCGAGTAGCCACCGACCGCAGTCGTCACTAAAACGGCCGAGGTCGGCGAGGCAACGACTTGAACGTTTTGCAAACGACCAGGGTCGAGTAGCCCCGACCACAGTCGTCATGAAAACGACGAGGTCGGCGAGGCAACGACCTGGACGTTTTGCAAAACGACCACGGTCGAGTAGCCACCGACCACGGTCGTCACCAAAACGACGAGGTCGGTGAGGCAACGACTTGGTCGTTTTGCAAAACGACCACGGTCGAGTAGCCACCGACCACGGTCGTCACCAAAACGACGAGGTCGGTGAGGCAACGACTTGGTCGTTCTGAGAACGACCATGGTCGAGCAGCCAACGACCACAGTCGGAGCCAAAACGACCGCGTCGACGGGCCAACGACCAGGTCGTTTTGAGAACGACCACGGTCGAGTAGCCACCGACCGCAGTCGTCGCCAAAACGACCGAAGTCGGCAGGTCACCGACTTGGTCGTTGAGGCTACCTGCCCCGGAGATCACGCCGCGTAGGGTATTTGACTGAAAATCACGGTGTCGGTGGTTCAATTCCGCCCCTGGCACCATGCAAATCACTCCAGTACAGATACTTAGAGCCGGCAGGTGGATGGGCCTTGGCATGCCGCTCAGGTCTGGGGCCGCACAGGGGCCTCACTGGGAAGGTGGGGCGACGTCGCAGGGGCGGGCGTCGAGAGGCCAGGGGACGGCTGGGAAGGAGGCCGACCTGGGGACGGCTTGCCCAGCAGTCTTTTTTGGTGGTTCGGGGAGGTGGGGGAAGACGAAGATGAGAGCCGATGTCGGCCCGCGCCGGGCGACCGTGGGCGAGAGGTAGCTTGCAGCCTAGAGCTAGCTTAGTCAGGGAGAGCCGCGCGGCGTCCGCCTGGGGTGAAATGATTCGGGTGGCGAAGTCACTGCCTCCTGAAGGGATATGGCTGTTCAGCATGGAATGGCCAAGTAGATTGCGCCGCGTGGGACATGCGCACATGCAGAGGACAATGAGGACAGCTCTATGCCGGAAACAGCCTCTGCCAAAGCTGACCTCTCCGACACGAAGTTGCTGGAGCTGTATCTTTCATTACCTCCAACTGCCCGGGAAAAAGTCTTTGTCGACACAGCTCAAGCCGCAAGAGTCACTGGCGTGTCGATGCGCACGATTCAACTCTGGATCGAGAGTGGAGCGGTGCGGGCGATCGCGATCGGCAGGAAATACCAGGTCGTCCTCGACTCGCTGAAAGCACACCTGAAGCGCCAGATGCACAAGCGGGTCTAGCGAACTTCGCGAAACTGGCGCGAATGGCGTAATCCGCGCTAGATGCTGAAACATCCTACCTGTCATTCTCCTGGTGACAGTCGTCCTTCTCGGCAGCCAGAGCGAGGACGCCTGAATTGGCTAACTCTTTCTACCAAGGAGAATCCTATGAAAGCCAACAGACTCGCCGTCCTATCCGTCCTGTTCTCGCTTCTGTCGGCCTCGGCCGCTTTTGCCGCGGACGATGGAAACACAAAGCCCCGGCTCAACAATGCTGCGGCTTACTACAGCACCGCTGATATCATCAACCAGACGTCGGTTTCCGGAAATGTCAAAGGTGTCTCCTGCAATTTCATCAACGGTGCCCAGGCGAGCCTCATCTTCACGGCCAATGGCGCAGCTACACAGACGATCAACATGCCCGGCGGTGTTCCCGATATCAATGGCGATAGGCATACCGGCTGGATCCCGATGAATATCCGCTTCACCTCCAGCATTCGGGTACAGATTCAGTACGCTGGTAGTGGTGGCTATGCCGACTGCGACGTGAGCTGGGCCTTGGACTAGAGGCGGGAAACAAGTGCGGGTGGAAGTAGGTGCCACCTCACTAGTGTCCGGTTAGAAGTCGAATAGAATCAATTGGTTAGCGGGGGCGTCTACTTCTCGTTGGGACCTGTCGGGCTGCAAGGCGCATGAAAGCTCGGTTTTCTCGAAGATCGAG